>Ga0207683_10000190_pt1 | contig 52505 bp, 47 predicted proteins | sample KBSM73metaG_FD_184333 | JGI IMG/M metagenome (GOLD analysis project Ga0207683, IMG submission 184333) | Miscanthus rhizosphere microbial communities from Kellogg Biological Station, Michigan, USA - KBS M7-3 metaG (SPAdes) (version 2) | ecosystem: Host-associated > Plants > Roots > Rhizosphere >...
GGGAGCGCTCGTCGAGCTGGCGCGCACGCTCGTCGGCAGCGTCACGCAGACCTCGCTGGTGTTCGCCTCGGTCGACGGCACGACGGCCGAGTCCGCAGGCGCGCGGGAGCTCGCTCGCCATCCGCCTGCCGGGCTCCGCCTGCGCGCAGGCATCGCCTTGCGTGCCGTTGGCCGCCCGGGCGTCCCGCTCGTCCTCCGGCTGTCGGGGGAGGGGCACCGCCTGCCCGCCGCCGGCTGGCTGCGCACCGTCGAGCAGGCACTGCACGACGAGGGTGTGCAGGAGGTGCGCCTGCCCTCCCTCGGCCAGCAGGTCGCGGCGCTCGTGGCCCCCGTCGTGCACGGCGACCAGGCCGCGCTCGTCGGCGGCGGGGCCGCAGTGGTCGGAATCGACGGATCCCAGCCGGGGCTGAGCTCGGCGGCCGACACCTCGAAGCCCATCTTCGGCGACCTCAGACCGCTCTCCGCCGACCTCCTGGGCCGCGTGGGCACGGCTTCGCAGCTGGCCGCGCTCGCCTTCGACACCGGGCCGCAGCCGGCGAGCCTCGGCTCGACCTACCTCGTCTCGAGCGACCGCGTACTGCGCGGCTGGACGCTCGAGCTCTTCCTCGTCGCCCTCCTGATTCCGCCGATCTTCGCGCTGATCGACGCCGGGGCCCGCGCGCGTGCCCGCGGCGCCCGTCCGTCGATCACCGCGCGGCGCGTGCTCTGGCGCGCGGGCGGGCTCGCGATCGGTGTCCTCACCATCCGGCTGCTGGGTGCGACAGGCGTGATTCCCGATTCCCATTCGCCGCCGTTCGCGGGCGACGGAGGCGGGGTGTCGCTCTGGCAGATCGTGTTCCCCCTGGCCCTGGGCGGCGCCCTCGGTGCGCTGGCGGCACGCAGGCTGCCCGTGGACGCCGACACCGTGGGAGCAGGCCGCTATCTCGGTGCCCATGCCACGCTGCTCGTGGGCGCGGCGCTCGCCTTCGCCGGCAACCCCTACCTGCTCGTGCTCGTGATCCCGGCGCTGCACGTCTGGCTGCTGCTGCCGGCGACCGCCCGCCTCGGCTCCGCGGCGCGCGCGGCAGTGGTGCTGGCCGGCTGGCTGGGACCGGCGGCGGTCATCGCCCTGCTGGCCGGCGCGGGCGGATTCGGCGTGGACGCGCCCGCCTGGTTCGTCCGCCTCATCGCGGACGGAGGCATCCCGCTGGCCGCGAGCGCCGCGCTGGCGATCCTGGCCTCGGCGACGATCGAGTTGCTGTGGCTCGTGGTGGCGGCCGGAGGCGGCACCCGGACGGGGGATGGCGCATCCCCGCAACGGTCGTAGGTTGGTCGCAGATGCGAACTCTTGCCCGCCGACTCGGAACCAGCCTCGCCGTCGCCGGCGTGCTGCTCGTCGTCTATGCCGCCATGGTCGTCTTCTGGCGTGATCCCGTGACGAGCATCTACACCGCCTACGAGCAGCACGAGATGAGCTCGCAGCTGAGCGACACGTTCGTCACCTGGCAGGCCGACGCCCGCCGCGAGCTCGGTGTGCCCCAACCCACGGCCGGAACGCACGGCGGCGCGACCGTCCGTCCCGAGGTCAGCAGCGCCACCGTGCTGAGCTCCGCCCGGCGCCTCGCCGTGAAGTTCGCCAGGGCCGAACGAGGCCACACCGGCCGGCCCCTCGGGCGCATCCGCATCTCGCGCATCGGGCTCTCCACGATCGTCGTCGAGAACACCGACTACTGGGGCAGCCTGAGCAAGGGGCCCGGCCGCTACGAGGAGGGCTCGTTCCCCGGCCTCGGCCAGACCACCGGCATCGCGGGCCACCGCACCACGTTCGCCGCGCCCTTCCGCCACATCAACAGCATCCGTGACGGCGACCCGATCGTCCTGCAGATGCCGTACGGCACGTTCACCTACCGAGTCTTGCGCCACAGGATCGTCGACAACGGCGACTGGTCGATCATGCGGAAGGTCGGCTTCGACGAGCTCGTGCTCTCGGCCTGTCACCCGCTCTACAGCGCCAGCCACCGCTATGTGATCTTCGCCCGGCTCGAGAGCGTCAAGCTCCCGGGCGCACGGGATGCCGTTCGAGTCGTGCCGGGCTCGGCCGCCGCGAACGCGGCCTAGCGCCGAGCGCGCTCAGAGGCCGATCAGGTCGACCGGCGCGCCCGCGCCGAGCTCACCATCGCCAAGGGGCACGAGCGCGAGTGCATCGGCGACGGCGGCACGCCCGAGCTGATGCGAGAGATCGGCGCCGAGGGGCTCGGCGCCTGCGGACGTGATGCGCACGGGGCGCACGCGCAGCCGTTGCGGATCCATTCGCAGGGCGCTCGTCAGCGGCAGCCGGAACGTCGAGGGCCCGGGGTCGGCCGCGCCCGCCAGGCGCCGCAGCGCGGGCACCAGCAGGAGCTCGAGGCCGACCATGACCGAGAGCGGATTGCCGGGCAGCCCGACGACGACGCGCCCGTCGCGCAGCCCGCACCAGGTGGGCCTGCCCGGCTGCACCGCGAGGCGCCAGAAGAGCTGCTCGACCCCGAGCGCCGCCAGCGCCGGCTTGACGTGATCTCGCGTTCCGACCGACACGCCGCCGGAGGTCACCACGACGTCTGCGCCCTCGAGGGCGTGGGCGAGTGCAGTGCGCGTCGCAGAAGCGTCGTCGCGGACGCGCTCGACGGACACGACGGTTGCTCCCGCCTGCTCGCAGCGCGCAGCGATCAGGACGCTGTTGGATTCGTGGATCTGGCCGTTGAGCAGGGGTTTTCCGGGCGCGACGAGCTCGTCTCCCGTGACGACGACGCACACGCGCGGCACGCGGTGGCACTGCAGCTCGGCCACTCCCGAGGTGGCGATCGCCGCCAGGGCGAGCGGTCGCAGCGTCTCGCCCGCCGAGATCACGACGGCACCGGCCGGCACGTCCGTGCCACGCCTGCGCACGTGGTCGCCCTGCTTGACCGGGCCGTCGAAGGAGACGCGGTCCCCATTGGGGTGCGCGAGCTCCACCGGCACGATGCTGTCGGCGCCGGCCGGCAGCGGCGCGCCGGTCGCGATCGTCATGGCCGTGTGCGGCGCGAGGCTGGCCGGATCGTCGCCCGCGAACGACCCGCCCGCCACGAGCAGCTCGCCGGCCGCATCGACAGCGCGCACGGCGTAGCCGTCCATCGCGGAGTTGTCGAACGGCGGCAGGTCGTGAGCGGCGTGCACGTCGTCCGCCACGACGCGGCCGGTCAGCGCGCTCGTGAGCTCGAGCGTCTCGGACGGCAGCGGCACGAGGCGCGCGAGCAGGAGCGCGCAGGCCTCGTGCGGGAGCAGCGGACGGGGATCGGGGGCGGCCACGGGGCTATGCTATAAACGGCCGCGTGGACGGCGGCCCCGACGCGCCGGCGACGGCTCACAGCCTGTCGGGCCCGGCGCTCGACGCGGCCTGCCGCGGTGTGGCGGGGATCGCGCCCCACGCTGCGATCGCCGGGCCGGCGTGGTGGGATGCGAATGCTCCCGCGCGCCGCGTGACATACGTACGGCGGGTCTCGGCGCCGCTTCCCCCCGTGCCGTGGCCTGCCCGCCGCGCGCTGGACTTCTGCGCGGAGCTGGCGCTGGCGCTCGCCCCCCTGCACGAGGCGGGCGTCGCGCAAGGAGCGTTGCGACCCGCCGGCGTCGGCATCCGGCCGGACGGCGGACCGCTCGTGCACGCGCCGGCCGGAGCTGCGGGTGCAAGCGACGACCTCCACGGGCTCGGCATCCTCCTGCTCTCACTCCTGACGGGGCGCAGCGCGCAGCCTGGCCTCGTCGTGGCGGGAGAGATCGGGCCGGCGGCGGATGCCGCGGATCTGCTCCAGCGCCTGCTGGCGACCGATCCGGCCGCCCGGCCCGACTCCGCGCGGGACGTGGCGGCGCAACTCGGCGAGATCGCCCACGCCGTCCCGGACACCGCGACGGCACCGGTCAAGCAGCGCCCGCCGCGTCGCCGTGCCCGCATGGCAACCGCCATCGTCCTGCTCGTGATCGCCGGCGGGGCCGGCGCCTATCTCGTCGGGCATCGCGTCGGGCCGGCAGGCCCGGGGCTCTCGCCGACGACGGTGACGGTGCCGACGGGGCCCGTCGTCACCCCCTGAGCCGCTACCGGTTCTGCGGGGCGATCACGACCGGCACCGGCGGCGCGGGCGCCACCGTCGGCTTCGGCTTTGGCTTCGGCTTGTCCGCAGGCGTGGCCGGCGGGGCGGGCGGCCTCGGGTTGTAGCCGAACGTCGTCGTCGCCTTGAAGTCCCGGAACACCATCGGCTGCTTGGGCTCCGGCCAGTCGTGCGGCGGCAGGCGGCGCGTGGCGGTCGTCATGAAGTCCTTCCAGATCGCCGCCGGGAGCGTGCCGCCGAAGACGGCCCCGACGCCCTCGATGCCCACGAGCGGCTTGTTCGAGCCGCGGTACCCGACCCACACGCACGACGCGATGTCCGGCGTGTAGCCGCAGAACCAGGCGTTGCCATAGTTCTCGGCCGTGCCCGTCTTGCCGGCCTCGGGGCGGTCGTCGTCGAGGCGCGCGTGCGTACCGGTGCCCTCGGTCATGACCTGCTTGAGGATCGAGGTCGTCTCCGCCGCGATGCCGGCGCTCACGACGCGCTTGGAGTGCACCTTGAACGCGTTGTCGGCCACGATCTTGCCTCGGGCGGTCTGCACGCGCCGGATCACGCGCGGCGGATGGTAGACCCCGCCGGCCGCGATCGTCGCGTACGCGCTCGTGAGCTCGAGCGGCGTCACGTCGTCGGCGCCGAGCACCATCGAGCAGTGGAGCGGAAGCTTGGAGCGGATGCCCAGGAGGTGCGCCGTCGCGGCCACCTGCGCCGGCCCGAGATCGTGCATGAGCTGGGCGTAGACGACGTTGACGGAGTGGATCGTGGCCGTCTCGAGGCTCATGTAGCCCCCGAAGCCGCTCTCGGCGTTGTCGGGCGACCATCCGCCGGCCTGCGGGCAGACCGGATCGTTCTCGGGGAACGAGACGTAGCCCGAGGGGTAGTAGACCTTGGTCGGGTCGGCACCGCGGCGGAGCGCGTCGACCAGCGCGAACAACTTGAACGTCGAGCCGGGCGAGCGATGGCCGACCGTGGCCAGGTTGAACTGGTTGGTGGCCGAGAAGTAGTCCGAGGTGCCCAGCGCGAGCACGTTGCCGTTGTGGACGTTGATCGCGACGAGCGCGGCCTGCGGATCGCCCGGTGTCTTGAGCACGTCCTTGATTGCGCGGCGCGCGGCGAACTGCAGCCGCTGGTCGACGGTCGAGTAGACCTGGAAGCCCCCGCGCGCCGCGAGCTTGGGCGGCAGCTTCGCGTTGAGCTCCTGGCGCACCTGCTCGAACACGAACGGCGAGGAGACGGCGGTGCCGTAGCTGCCGCGCCGGAGGCCGAGTGGCGCGTTGAGCGCCCGCGCATAGGCGTCGGCACTGATCCAGCGCAGCGAGCGCATCGCCTGGAGCACCTCGTTGCGCCGCCTGCGTGCGGCATCCGGGTGCAGGATCGGGTTGTAGTCGGTGGGCGCCTGCGGCAGACCGGCCAGCAGTGCCGACTGCGGCAGCGTGAGACGCTTCGCCGTGCGGTCGAAGAACGTGTGCGCCGCGGCTTCCACGCCGTACGCGTTCTGTCCGTAGAACACCGTGTTGAGATAGGCCGTGAGGATCTCGGCCTTCGTGTACTTGTCCTCCAGCTGGACTGCGATCCAGGCCTCGTCGATCTTGCGGCTGACCGAGCGGCTGCTCGCCTCGCGTTGCAGGTAGAGGTTCTTCGCCAGCTGCTGGGTGAGCGTCGAGCCACCCTGCGTGATGCTCCCCGCGCGCACGTTCTTGAGCGCTGCGCGGGCGATGCCGTGCCAGTCCAGGGCGCCGTGCTGCCAGTACCGGCGGTCCTCGATCGCGACGGTGGCGCTGCGCATGGTCGGCGCGATGTCCTTCCAGCGCACGCTCACGCGGTTCTCGGCGCGCGCGATGATGCCCAGCGGCACGTCCGAGCAGGGCTTCTTCGTGCAATTCCGCACGTACACGCTCGAGTTCTCGCCCAACTCGATCGGTCCGAGCTTCGAGAGCTTCGGCAGGTTGTCGATGAACGCCGCGGTGGCCCCCAGTCCGAGCAGGAGGCCGAACACGAGGATGCCGACCAGGACGAACACGGCAATGCCGAAGCGCGCCCGGCGCGCGTCGCGGCGCTGCCGCTCGCGCCGGCGCTTGCGCGCGTCACCCGGCAGCGCGGCGCCCGGGTCGACCCTCGCACGACGGCGCCGGCCGTCAGGCACGTTCGGATTCCTCGGACGCGCGCACGACTTCAGTCTAGGGCGCCTCGCAGCCTACGACCCCGATCGTTCGCGGGGGCGCCTGCAGGGCGGCGCCTATGCTCCGGCCGTGCGCAGCCGCTCCGCTCTCGCCGCTCGTCTCCTCGTGCTCGGGCTCTGCGTGCTCGTCGCGACGGCCTGCGGGGCCAAGCCCGAGCCGACCTCGGGCAAGCTCGACACGACGTATCCCGCGAGCGCCCGGGACGGCTCCAACCGCATCATCACCGTCGAGGCACCGCCCCGCCTCGTGCTCGTCGTGGCCGGCGGCCCGCAGCGCCTCCTGGCTCGCCTGGGCGTGCGCGCCGCCGTCGCTCCGGCCGATGTGACCGTGGCGCGGATCCGGGCGGCCCACCCCGACCTCGTGGTCGTCGGTCCCGGCAACACGTCGCAGGACGACAAGCGCAATGCGGCGTTCATCCGCAAGCTCGGTGTCCCGGTGTTCGTTATGCCCGGCGCGCGGCTCGAGGACATCGAGCGCGGGGCCGTCGCCCTGGGCGTGCTGACGAATCACGCCGAGGCCGGGCGGGCGCTCGCGCTCAGCCTCCGGCGGCAGCGCCAGGACATCGCCGGCCGCCTCGAGGGCGTCGCACCGCTCAACGTCTACGTCGATGCGGGCTTCGGCACCAGCATCCAGCGCAGCACGCTGCTCGCACGGCTGCTGCAACTCGCGGGCGCCCACCTGATCGGGCCCAGCAACGGCATCGCGACTGCCAACGCCACGCTGCTCCACCGGCTCGATCCCGATGCCTACATCGCCACGAGCACGAGCGGCGTCACGCTCGCGCGGCTGCGGGCGCAGCGGAGGCTGCGCACGTTGCGTGCCATCACCGCCGGCCGGTTCTTCATCGTCGACGCCGCCGCAGCGCGAGCCGACACGACCGCCTACGCCCTGCTGCGGTCGCTCGCCCACTCGCTGCATCCGACCGTCATCAAGCAGTGATGCGCTTCGGCGCGGTCACCTTCGACGCGATGGGCACGTTGGTCGCCATCGAGCCGCCCGCGCCGCGCCTGCAGCACTCGCTCGAGCGGCGGCTCGGTCGTTCGGTCGATCTCGCGCGCTGCGAGGCCGCGATGCGGGTCGAGATGCGCCACTACCGCGCCCACTGCATCAGCGCCCACGACGCTCCGTCCCTGGCGGCACTCCGCCTCGAATGCGCATCCCTGCTGGCGGACGCTCTCGCCCTCGATCTCTCCGGGGCCGACGTGCTGCCGTCGCTGACCGACGCGATCTCCTTCTATGCCTTTCCCGACGCGCAACCGGCGCTCCAGCATCTCGCCGAGGCAGGCGTCAAGCTCGCCGTGGTCGCGAACTGGGACGTCTCGCTGCACGACGTGCTCGAGCGCGTGGGCCTCGCCCGCGGCTTCGAGGCCGTCGTCACCGCTGCCGCCGTCGGCGCGGCGAAGCCCGATCCCAGACCGTTCGAGGTCGCGCTCGAGCGTCTGGGAGTCGAGGCCTCGCAGTGCCTGCACGTCGGCGACGACGCCTCCACGGACGTCGCGGGGGCCGAGGCCGCGGGCATGTCCGCGCTCCTCGTCGACCGCAGTGGCCGCACGGCCGGCGCACTCGCAGACCTGACGGAGCTGGCTGCCAGGCTCGGGGCTGCTGCGTGACCCCGCCCGTCGCGCGCGATCCCAGCCTGCGCGTGCCCGGCAGCCACCTGCTGATCGTCGCGGGCTTCGTGATCGTCTCGTACTTCGTCGTCGGCGCGGCACAGTTCGCGCTCGTTCCGAGCAACGTCGACATCATCTACTCGCCGACGGCGATGCTGCTGACGATCGCCCTCTACGGGGCGATCGGCGCGTCCGTGCTGTGGGCCGCCCGGCAGACGAGCGACGCCCGGAGAGCGCTCGGTCTCGTCGCGCCGGCCTCCTGGCCCCGCGCCGTCGGCCTCGCCCTCGGGGTCGTGGTCGCCGCGCTGGCGGTGAGCGCGGCACTGGAGCCGATCCTGCATGCGGCCCGCGAGCAGGGGCTCGCTCCGGAGGCCTCCCGCCCGCCCGGGCCCGGCCCGGTCATCGGCGCCGCGCTCGCGGTGGTGGCGCTCGCGCTGGTCGGGCCACTCGTCGAGGAGCTGCTGTTCCGAGGCCTGCTCACCGCGGCGTTCCGGCGGCGCTTCGGGCCCGTCCGGACGGCCCTCCTCACGGCCGCGCTGTTCGCGCTCGCCCACGTGCTACCGCGCGTGATCCCGCCCATCTTCATCCTCGGCCTGGCGCTTGCACTCGTCTACGAGCGCATCGGCAGCACGCTCCCGGGCATCCTGGTTCATTGCCTGTACAACGGTATTGCCGTCGCGGCAGCACTGACGCACCACTGAGAGCCGCGCCGGCACCGATGGTCTACCCTCCCGCCCCGTGAGCGACCAGGGCAGCGATCCAACAGTGCAGGCGGCACGAGAGCGCATCTCGGCCGTCGATCGCGAGCTCGTCTCGCTGCTCAACGAACGGCTCGTGCTCGTGCGCGAACTGCACGCCTACAAGCGGGCGCAGGGCTACGCGATGGTCGATCCTGCGCGCGAGCAGCGCCTGCTCGACGCGCTCGTCGCGGAGAATCCCGGCCCGCTCAGCGATGCCGAGCTGCGAGATCTCTGGGCCGGCCTGCTGGCGCTGCTCACGCGCGAGGCCGCACGCCTGCTCGACGAGGCCTGAGGGAGAGCGCTCTACTCGTCGCGCAGGAAGTCGTCCGGAGAGAGCTCGTCGAGGAAGCGCCGGAAGTCCTCGACGACCTGCTGCTCGCTGGGCGGGCGCTCCGCCTCGACCGCGGACTCCTCGATCACCGCCTCGTCGGCGAAGATCGGCGCGTCCGCCCGCACCGCCAGGGCGATCGCGTCGCTGGGACGCGAGTCGAGCTCCACGTCCTCGCCGTTGATCCGCAGCGTGATCATCGCGTAATAGGTGTTGTCGCGCAGCTCCGTGACCGCCACGCGGAGCACCGAGGCGCCCACGAGGTCGACGAGCGACTGCAGCAGGTCGTGGGTCATCGGCCGGGGAGGATCGCTGCCCTTGAGCTTCGTGAGGATGGCATTGGCCTCGCCGGAGCCGATCCAGATCGGCAGCACACGGCGCCCGTCGGAAGTGCGCAGGAGGACGATCGGCTGCCTACCCACGCTGTCGTACGAGACCCCGTAGACCGTCATCTCTTGCATGCGCTCTGAGTCTACCGCCGGGCAGGCGGGCGCGGCAGGATTCGAACCTGCGACCATTGGCTTAGAAGGCCAGCGCTCTGTCCACTGAGCTACGCGCCCGGGCGCACCGCGCGCCCGTCGCGTGCCGGGGTTGCGGATCCGAATGGGCGATCGTGGATTCGAACCACGGACCTCCTCCTTATCAGAGAGGCGCTCTAACCGACTGAGCTAATCGCCCGGACAGCCGACGAGGATACCAGGAAGCTTTCGCCGGTCCCCCTGCCCCCGGGAGCAGGTGCCCGGTCGCTCAGGTGGCCGCGTCGAGAGCGGCCAGGCGCTCGACGAGGCCGGCCAGCTGCGCCGCAGAGCGCAGGCGCAATTCCACACGGCAGCCCGCCCGGTCGGGGGCGACGCGGGCCGCGATCCCGAGCGTTCGGTAGAGGCCGTCGACCGCGTCGTTGGCCAGGTCGGCGTCGAACCAGTCGGGCGCGCTGGGTGCCCGCCGTGGCGCAGCGCGGCCGCGCGTGCGCGCCAGCGACTCGGCCTGGCGCACGCTCATTCCCCCCGCGACGACGGCGCGGGCGGCCGCGCGTCGCTCTTCCTGGCCCTCGATCTGCAGGAGTGCCCGGCCGTGGCCCTCGCTGAGCTGGCCGTGCTCGAGCAACTCGAGCACGTCGTCGGGCAGGCCAAGCAGACGGGTGGCGTTGACGACGGATGTCCGGCTGCGGCCCACGGCCGTGGCGACCTCGGCGTGCGAGAGCCCGAACTCGTCCTGCAGGCGGGCGTAGCCGCGCGCCTGCTCGACGGGGTCGAGATCGGCCCGCACGATGTTCTCGACCAGTGCGAGCGCCAGCGAGGTGCGGTCGTCTGCCTCCCGCACGAGCGCCGGCACGGTCGTCAGGCCGGCCGCCTGTGCGGCGCGCCAGCGGCGCTCGCCCGCGATCAGCTCCCAGCCCTGCCCCACCCCACGCACCAGGATCGGTTGCACGATCCCGTCCCGGCGCACGCTCTCGACGAGCTCGGCGAACCGCTCCTCGTCGATATGCGCGCGGGGCTGGCGCGGGTTCGGGGTGATCTGCTCGATCGGGATCTCGCGCAGCGCGCCGTGGGCGCGGGCCTGCGGCTCGCCGAGCAGGAGTGCCAGCCCCTGCCCGAGCCCGCGTCGCGGCGGAGCGCTATCCACGTTCGACCACCTCGAGCGCGAGCCGGTAGTACGCATCCGCGCTGCGCGAGTTGGGGTCGTACTGCGTGATCGGCAAGCCATGGCTCGGCGCCTCTGCGAGGCGCACCGAGCGCGGTACGACGGACGCGAAGACCTTCGGGCCGAAGTGCGTGCGCACCTCGCGCTCGACGTCACCGGACAGCCGGGTGCGCCGATCGAACATGGTCAGCAGCAGGCCGGTCAGTGCGAGACCGGGATTGAGCGCGCCGCGAATGCGCTCGACGCTCTCGAGCAGCTGCGCGAGGCCCTCGAGCGCGTAGTACTCGCACTGCACGGGCACGATCAGGCGATTGGCCGCGGCCAGCGCGTTGACCGTGAGCAGGCCGAGCGAAGGCGGGCAGTCGAGGATGACGTAGGGATAGGCATCGCCGATCGAGGCGATGGCGCTGCCGATCACGGCGTCGCGGTTCTCGCGGCCCGGCAGCTCGAGCGCCGCGGCGGCCAGATCGGGATGCGCGGGCGCCAGGTCGAGTCCCGGTATGCGAGTCGGCACGATCACGTCGGCGAGCGCGACGCCGTGCAGCAGGTCGTAGGTCGACCAGGGGGTCGTGCCGGCACGGATGCCGAGGCCGCTCGACGCGTTGGCCTGCGGATCGAGGTCGATCACGAGCACGGGGGTGCCCGCCTCGGCCAGGCACGCCGCGACGTTGATGGCGGTCGTCGTCTTACCGACTCCGCCCTTCTGGTTCGCAACTGCATAGATCCGCGACATCGCCGGGATCCTACCGTCGCGGTCGGTCGGATCGAGACGCCGAGAGCGGGCGCTTGGCGGCCATCCCGGGCCTCCGCGGATAGCGCTCCGGTGTCGCCGAGAGCTTGCCGATCACGAGCACGCCGGGGCACTCGGGGTCGAGCACCTCGCCCGCCAGCTCCGCGGCTGCGGCGAGGAGGGCGGCACCTGGTTGCTCGCGCGACCACAGCACGAGGCGACCACCGGGACGGCACAGCGGCAGGCACAGCTCGACGGCGATCGGCGGCGGCGCGAGTGCGCGCGCCACGACGCAGGCGCAGGCGTCGCGCAACTCCCCCCGGGCCAGGTCCTCCGAGCGCTCGGCGTGCACATGGACGTGGAGGCCGAGCTCCGCCGCCGTCTCGGCGATGAACGCGGCCTTGCGCGCCGTCGCCTCGATCAGGTGCGTCTCGCGCGCGGGTCGCACCGTGGCCAGCACGAGACCAGGGAGACCACCGCCGCTGCCGACGTCCGCAAGTGCACCCGCGGGGGCTGCGTCGACGGCCGGTAGGCCGGCCAGCGCGTCCAGCACGTGTCGCGACGCCGCTTCGGCCGGGTCGCGGATGGCAGTGATGCCGACCGGAGACGAGCACACCAGGCCGACGAGCATGGCGAGCCGGTCGAGTTCCGTCGGAGCAAGACCCGGTGCGCGCGACGAGAGCACCGCTCGCGCGGCCTCCGAGGCCGTTTCACGTGAAACGTGCGGCCGCTGTGTCACGTGAAACAGTCAGGCCGGGTCGCTCGGGCGCACGACGACGTACCGGGCCGGGTCGCGCCCCTCGCTCGCCGTCTCGACCCCGTCGTACTCGAGCAGCACCGTGTGGACGATGCGCCGTTCCGCGCTCGACATCGGCTCCAGTGCCTGCGGGCGTACCTCGCGCACCGCTCGTGCGGCCGCCTTGAGCGCCAGCGCGCGCAGACGCCGCTCGCGCCGCATGCGGTACCCGGCGGTGTCGACCACGATCTCCCACTCGCCGTCGCTGCCGGGCAGCGCTGCCGCCGCGGCCAGATGCTGGACGGCGTCGATCGTCTGGCCGTGACGCCCGATCAGCCGGGCCGTGTCACCGCCGCTGGCGACCGCGACCACGCGCGTTCCGTGCTCGGCCACGGTCACGGCCAGCTCCGGATCGATCGCGGCGGCGATGCGCTCGACGACGTCGCGCACGCGCTCCGCGACGGGGCCGAGCTCGGCTGCCGCAACCTGCGCGCGCGCCAGCACGCGCGCCGGCTGTCGTCCCACGCCCATGAGGCCGCGCTCGCCCTCGCTGACGGTGACGAACTCGATGTCGTCCTCGGCAAGCGTGCCGGCCAGCTCACGCAGCGCCTGCAGGGCCTCCTGTCGCGCGGCGGCCACATCGTCGCCTGCGCCCTCGGCCTCGAACGAGCGCAGTTCCCCGCCCATCAGCGCTTCCGCGAGCGCCCTGCGCCCTGCAGTCCCTTGCCGCCACTCGGCTTGGGGATGCGCGAGGTGCGCTCCTGCTTGACCTTGGGCGGCGCCGCGTTCGGCGGCGGGCCCATGAGCTTGCGGAGCGTCGCCTGCTGCCCGACCGTCCAGAGGTTCGTCGAGATCCAGTAGATCATCAGGCCGACGGGGAAGCGGATCACGAAGAACACGAAGATGAATGGCATGACCATGAACAGCCGGCGCATCATCTGCTGCTGCGGATCCGCGCCGGTCGGCATCAGCAGGGTGGAGGCGAGCTGACTGGCCACGTAGGCCGCGATCAGCACCCAGCCGGCCCAGCCGGCGTCGTTGACGTGCACGGTGATGTCCGGGATGAACCCGCCCAGGAAGCTGAGGTCGCCAGGAGGCGGATCGTGGGAGAAGCTGCGAAGCACGAAGAACAGGCCCATGAAGACCGGCAGCTGGAAGAGCAGCGGCAGGCAGCTGCCGACCGGGTTGACCCCGTGCTCCTTGTAGAGCAGCATCATCTCCTGCTGCAGCTTCTGCGAGTCGCCCTTGTGCTTCTGCTTGAGCTTCTGCAGCTCCGGCGCGATCTTCTGCATGCCGCGCATGGAGCGCATCTGGATGATTGCGAGCGGCAGGATCGCCAGCCGCACGCAGACCGTCAGCACGATGATCGACCAGGCCCACGGGAGGCCCGTGGCGTGCTGGATCCCGAAGAGCAGATCGTGCAGCGCGTTCTCGAGCGGAGAGAGGATGCTGCCGAGCACGAAGGGGCTCATCGCGGCCTCACCGGATCGATCGGCTCATGGCGCGAGAACGGATGGCAATGGCTGAGCCGGCGCAGGGCCATCAGCGAGCCGCGCAGCGGGCCGTGCAGGCGGATCGCCTGCTCGGCATAGCGCGAGCAGCTGGGCTCGAAGCGACAGGTCGCCGGCCCGCCGGGAACGAGCGCGTGCACCACGAAGCGCCAGAGATAGATGGGGCCGAGCAGCAGCCAGAGCGCAATCCGCCTCATGCGGCGCTCCCACTGGCGCGCTCGGCGAGCTCGCGCACCTCGGCCTCGAGCCAGTCGAGACGCTCGCCGGCCAGCGCCTCCGCGAGACCGGGACGGGCGACGATCACGAGATCGATGTCGGCGGACAGGCCGGGGGTGACGCGCGCGGCGGCCTCGCGCAGCAGTCGCTTGACGCGATTGCGCTCGACCGCGCCGCCGACCTTGCGCGAGACGGTCAGCCCGACGCGCGGCTCGGCCGCGCCGGAGGAGGGATCGCGCGCGAACGCATAGACCACGAGGTGCCTGGACGATGCCGAACGGCCCCGCCGGTAGACGGCCTCGAAGTCAGCCGAGCGCGAGAGGCGCCTGCTGCGCGTGGCGGTGCCCGCCACGAGCTAGGCCGACAGGTGCTTGCGGCCGCGCCGGCGACGGCGCTTGAGGATGGCGCGGCCCGCGCGCGTGCTCATGCGCTTTCGGAAGCCGTGCGTCTTTGCGCGCTTGCGCTTGTTGGGCTGATAGGTGCGCTTCACGTGAGCTCGTCGGGTCGGCGGGACGGGAGAGGCGCAGTGTAGCCGTCGCGCACATCGTCGGTCGCGTATGCGAGGCGCTGTGGACAACTCGGTGGGCGCCATGCGGCCTCCCCCGCGCGATCCCGCTCAGGAGGTGGACTTGCGCCCCCCGGGCTATGCACACTGCCTGTGGACGAGCGTGTGGAAATCTCAAGAGTGTCCGCAACGAGCGTCTTTTCGCTGCCGGATCGAACGGCCATGCAACCCCGGACGCGCTAGCATCCGCTCCCCTCGCCCCCCGTCCGCTCGGCGTTGATCTCTCACCCCGCCCGCGCCGTGGACGTGCGTTGCCATGCCGCTAGATCCCTCCCAACCTGACGCTCTCTGGACCGCGGTCGCCGACCGCATCCGCGACGACCTGTCGCCGATGGTATTCGGCGCCTGGTTCTCCACGACGCGCGCCCTCGCTCTCGACGGCGACGTGCTCGAGGTGGGCGTCCCGAACGAGTTCACGCGCTCCTGGATCGAGGGGCATTTCTCCGAGCTGGTGCGCAAGGCGGCGAGCGCCACCGACCCTGGCGTGTCGGTGCTCTTCCGCGTCACCGACGAGGAGCAGGCCGAGACGCGGAACGGCGACGGCGTCGTGCCGGCCGAGCCCGAGGCCACGAGGCCGAGGGGCGGCAAGCGCGCGAGGCGCGCGGCTCAGGCCGAGCCGCTGCGCTCCAAGTACACGTTCGGCTCGTTCGTGATCGGCAGCTCCAACCGCTTCGCCCACGCGGCCGCGCTGGCCGTCGCCGAGGCGCCCGGCCAGGCCTACAACCCGCTCGTGATCTACGGCGACACGGGTCTCGGCAAGACGCATCTGCTGCAGGCGATCGCGCACTACGTGCTCATGCACGCGCCCGGCATGCGAGCCCGCTACGTCACCTGCGAGGCCTTCACCAACGAGTTCATCGCGGCCATCAAGGACAAGCGCGTCGACGCCTTCAAGCGGCGCTACCGCGAGGAGTTCGACGTCCTCCTGATCGACGACATCCAGTTCCTGGCGGGCAAGGAAGGCATCCAGGAGGAGTTCTTCCACACCTTCAACACCTTGCACGCGAGCGGACGCCAGCTGGTGCTGAGCTCCGACCGCGCGCCGCGTGAGATCTCCGATCTCGCCGACCGCCTGCGCTCCCGCTTCGAGTGGGGCCTGCTCGTCGACGTGCAGCCGCCCGACATCGAGACGCGCATCGCCATCCTGCACAAGCGCGTCGCAGCCGATCGCGTGCGCATCGCCGACCCCGAGCTGCTGCCCGCGATCGCGCGGCGCGTGCCGACGAACATCCGCGAGCTCGAGGGCGCGCTCACGCGCGTGCTCGCCTACGCCTCGCTGACGGGCCGGCCGGCCAGCGCGGCGCTCGTGCGCGAGACGCTCCGCGATCTGCCCGACGCCGACCGGCCCGTGTCCGTGGCGACCATCAAGCAGGTCGTGTCCGAGGCGTTCTCGATCCCGGTCTCGGAGCTCGAGTCCGCGAAGCGCTCGCAGATCGTCGTGGCGCCGCGCCAGTTGGCCATGTATCTCTGCCGCGAGCTCACAGACGCGACCCTGCCCGCCATCGGACGCGAGTTCGGCGGACGCGACCACACGACGGTGCTGTACGCGGTGCAGAAGATCTCTCGCCGGCTGCATCACGATCGCCGCGAGTACGACCAGGTCGACGACCTGATCCGGCGCATCAAGCGCCACGCCTGAGATCGCGGCTGCCGCCTCGCCGGCCGAGGCCGGGGCTGCGGGCGCAGCCGGTGAGCGGGTCGCGCATCGTCCCGGCGTCGGGTCGCGTCGCGTTCTCGCGGCCTCGAGCCTGGGGATTTCGCCACTCGCGAGCGGGGAGGGGCGTGTATGGCGTGTGGACAGCAGGCCACTTCCTCCACGCGCTCGCGCCCGACTTGGATCCATGCCTGCGCTCACGCCGGGACCGGGGACGCCCGTCCCCGGTCCATACAGAGCGAAATACCGCTGTGAGCAGGTACTTCGAGCATCCGCCCACAGCATCCACACGCCTACTACGTTCTACTGGTTCTCTCTCAGAGAACAAGAACAACCGTGTCTCGCAGCCCCTCGGGAGACCGACGCGGTGCCGGCCGCCCAACCATCTAGACTCCTTGCGCCGTGCGCATCTCCTGCCCCAAGGACGACCTTCTCCGTGACCTCCAGGTGGTGGCTCGCGGCGTGTCGCAGCGCTCGAGCGTGCAGATCCTGTCCGGCGTCCTGATCGATGCGCAGTCCGCCGAGTCGCCGGTCGAGCTCGCCGCCACCGACATGGAATTGTCCGTCCGGGCCAAGCTCCTCGCCGACGTGCACGAGCCGGGTCGCGTCGTCGTGCCGGGGCGCTTGCTGCTCGACATCGTGCGCCACCTGCCGGCCCAGCAGGTCGTGCTCGCCTCCGGTGACGGGCCCGGGCTGCTCTCGCTCGAATGCGGCGCCAGCCGCTACTCGCTGCACACCTACGATCCCGACGACTTCCCGCGGCTGCCGGAGGTCGATCACGGTCGCACCTTCGGCGTCGACCGCAGCACCTTCCTGTCGGCGGCCCAACGCGTCCTGCGCGCCGCCTCGAGCGATGACTCGCGCCCCGTCCTGACCGGTGTCCTCGTCGAGTTCGCGAGCGGCGTTCTCACGATGGCCGCGACCGACTCCTATCGCATGGCCGTGCGCACCACGCCCCTCGAGGGCGGCCCGCCCGAGGATCTCACGGCCATCGTGCCCGCACGCGCCCTGTCGGATCTCGTCCGCATCGCCGCGTCGGTCGAAGGGGAGGGCCTCGAGATCGTCGTCGAGGAGAACCAGGTGCTGTTCGGGACGGGAGACGTCTGGCTCGGCGCCCGGCGAATCGAGGGACAGTTCCCCGAGTTCCGCAGGCTGTTGCCGGAGACGTTCGAGCACGAGGTCACGCTGCCGCGCGCCGAGTTCGCCGACGTGATCGCGCGCGTCGAGGTGCTGGCCGGCCGCTCGCCGTTGCGGCTGGCGTTCGCGCCAGGCGAGCTGACGGTCTCGGCGCAGACCCAGGAGGTCGGCGAGGGCCGCGAGTCGCTGCCCTGCGACTTCAAGGGCGAGCCGCTCGAGATCGGCTTCAATCCGGCGTTCCTGCGCGAGGGCGTCGAGAGCATCCCCGGCGACGCTGTCGTGCTCAAGCTGATCACGCCGCTGCGGCCGGGCCTGTTGACGGGCGGCACCGACGACTACTGGTACCTGATCATGCCGATCCGCCTGGCGTCCTGACCGCAGCGAGGTGCGCGTCGAGCACGTCCGCGCCACGGACTTCCGCTGCTACGCCAGGCTCGACTGCGCGCTGGGCGGCGAAGTGCTCGCGATCGTGGGACGCAACGGCGCCGGCAAGACGAGCCTGCTCGAGGCCGTGCACTTCGGCGCACTCGCCTGGTCGCCGCGCACCTCGGACGACGCGCGCGTCGTGCGCATCGGCGCGGAGGTCACGCGCGTCGAGCTGAACGGCTCCCTGCGAGGGGTGCCGACGACCTGGGCGGTCGGCTTCCAGCCGGGGTCGCCGAAGCGGGCAACGGTCGACGGCGTGGCCTGCGCCACCATCGAGGCGCTGGCCGAGCACGCGGCGGTGCTCGTGTTCACGCCCGAGCGGCTGGCGGTGATGAAGGGCGCCCCGGCGCTGCGCCGCCGCTACCTGGACCGCGCGGTCGCGCGTTCGTGGCCGCGCTACGCGACGGTCGCCGCCGCCTACGCCGGAGCGCTGCAGCAGCGCAATCAGCTCCTGCGCAGGCTGCGCGGCGGCGGGCGCGCCCTCGACGCGCTGCCGCCCTGGGAGGCGCAACTGGCCCAGCTGGGAGCGGAAGTCCGCCGTGCGCGCGGCCGCCTGGTCGCGGCGCTACGGGAGCCGTTCGCCCACCATCTCGCGGCGATCGGCGATCTCGAGGAGGCGGTCGAGCTGCGCTACGAGGCGCGCGGACCTGAGGACGAGGCGGGTCAACTGGCCGAGCTGGAGGCCCGCCGCGCAGGCGACATCGAGCGCGGCAGCACGTCGACCGGCCCGCATCACGACGAGCTCGCGTTTGCACAGGGCGAGCGCGATCTGCGCAGCTATGGCTCCCAGGGCGAGCAGCGCTCGGCCGTCCTTGCACTCCTGACGGCCGAAGCCGATCTCGTCCACGAGGTGCGAGGCGTGCGCCCGCTGCTGCTGCTCGACGACGTCGCCAGCGAGCTCGACCTCGGCCGCGCGCAGAGCCTGCTCGGCCTCCTGCGGGCGCGCGGCCAGGTGCTCGTCACCGCCACCGACACGCACCAGCTCGGAGAAGCCTGCGATCGCGTCGTCCGCGTCGACGACGGACGGGCGCATCCGGAATGATGCCGGGGTGAGCGGCCTCGAGGACATCGGCTCGATCCTCGGCCGCGCGCTCGGCACATCGCCGCCCGACGCCCGCCTCGCCGCGGTCTGCAGCGCGTGGCGCGCGGCCGCCGGACCGCTCGCCGACGAGGCCTGGCCGGCGCGCTTCGCACGTGACGGCGGACTGATTCTGAACTGCTCCAGCTCGGTGCTCGCGGGCGATCTCAACATGCGATCTCCGGAGCTCCTGGCACGCCTCCGGCAGCAGGCCTGCGAGCTGCCTGCACTGCGCTTCCGCGTGGGCCCCGTACCGGGCGCTGGTGGGGGGTAGCGACCGGCCGGATTGCTAGTATTCATCCGGGTTTCTCCCCCCATCAACCGCAATTTTGGGACTGCATCTTGAGCGAGCCAGAGCGCGAGCCTGAGCACAAATACGGCGCCGACGAGATCACCGTGCTCGAAGGCCTCGAGGCGGTGCGCAAGCGCCCCGGCATGTACATCGGCGCGACGAGTCAGCGCGGCCTCCACCACCTCGTCTACGAGGTGCTGGACAACAGCGTCGACGAGGCACTCGCGGGCTACTGCGACCAGATCACGACGACGCTCCTGCCCGACGGCTCGATCAGCGTCCGCGACAACGGCCGCGGCATCCCGGTGGAGCGCAACGACAAGTACGACATGAGCACCGTTCAGGTCGTGCTGACGATGCTGCATGCCGGCGGCAAGTTCGGTGGCGGGGGCTACAAGGTCTCCGGTGGACTGCACGGCGTCGGCGTGTCGGTCGTGAACGCCCTCTCCGAGTGGCTCATCGTCGAGGTCCGCAGCGAGGGCTTCGTCTGGACGCAGAGCTTCGCGCGCGGCGAGCCCACGAGCGAGCTGACCAAGGGCGAGCCGACCAGCGAGCGCGGCACCACGGTCACGTTCAAGCCCGACGCCGACATCTTCGAGACGACCGAGGTCGACTTCGAGGTGCTGGAGACGCGCGAGCGCGAGATGGCGTTCCTGACGCGCGGCCTCAGGCTGACGCTGATCGATCAGCGCACCGAGGACCGCGTCGAGGAGTTCTACGCCGAGAACGGCCTGGCCGACTACGTGCGGCATATCAACAAGAACCGCACGCCCACGCACAAGACGCAGATCGCCTTCGAGCGCGAGACCGAGGAAGGCATCGTCGAGGTCGCGATGCAGTGGAACGACAGCTACCAGGCGTCCGTGCACTCGTTCGCGAACAACATCAACACGCACGAGGGCGGCACGCACCTGACGGGCTTCCGCTCGGCGCTGACGCGCACGGTCAACGCCTATGCGCGCTCGACGGGCCTGATCAAGGAGAAGGACGAGCCGCTGGGGCAGGACGACGCCCACGAAGGGCTCGTGGCGATCATCTCGGTCAAGCTTCAGGATCCGCAGTTCGAGGGCCAGACGAAGACGAAGCTGGGCAACTCCCCCATGCGGAGCCTCGTCGAGACGACGACCAACGCCGCGCTCGGCGAATGGTTCGAGGAGCACCCGGCCGAGGCCCGCGCGATCATCAACAAGGCGCTCCAGGCCGCACGTGCGCGTCAGGCCGCACGCAAGGCACGCGACCTCGTGCGCCGCAAGACGGCACTCGAGAACTCGCGGCTGCCCGGCAAGCTCAAAGACTGCTCCAACAACGACCCCGCCCAGTGCGAGCTCTTCCTCGTCGAGGGCAACAGCGCCGGCGGCACCGCGGGCGACGCGCGCGACCGCGAGTTCCAGGCCATCCTGCCGCTGCGCGGCAAGATCCTCAACGTCGAGAAGGCGCGGATCAACAAGATCCTCTCGAACGTCGAGATCCAGGCCATGATCACGACGATCAACACGGGCATCGGCGAGGAGTTCAACCTCGACGGCCTGCGCTACCACAAGATCGTCGCGATGACCGACGCCGACGTCGACGGCGCGCACATCCGCACGCTGATCCTGACGTTCTTCTTCCGGCACATGCTGCCGATGATCGAGGCGGGGCACGTCTACATCGCGCAGCCTCCGCTCTACCGGCTCAAGTTCGGCCGCCGCGAGGCGCTCTACCTGCAGAACGACAGCGAGCTCGAGCGCATCCTGCTGCGCGAGCGCCTGGGCGACATCGAGGTGGCCGACCGCTACGGCGAGTCGCCCCGCTTCACCGAGGTGCGCTACCAGCGCTTCCTCGGCGCCCTGCGCGAGTACGAGGGCTGGGCCGCGCGCCTGCGCTCGGAGTTCGGGGGGCCGGCGGTCGACTACATCAAGGACCACCGCCTGATCGAGGAGCCGGCGGCGACGCTGGACGAGCTCGAGAGCTACTTCCGCACCGGCGTTCCCGACGACGAGCCCGACTCCGTCGAGGTCGTCGCGCGGCACGACGATGCGGACGACCCCTCGCTGCTGCTCAAGGTGACCGAGAAGCGCACGGGTGCCGTCGAGACCGTGCCGCTGCCGCAGAACCTGTTCGCATCGCGCGCCTACGACGGCCTGCGCAAGGCGCACCTGCGCCTGCGCGAGCTCGCCGGGCATCCGCCCTACACCGTCACGCTCGGCAAGAAGGTGCGCGAGTCGCACACGTTCGAGGAGCTGCGCACCGCGATCCTCGATGTCGCCAAGGAGGGCCTGGCGCTGCAGCGCTTCAAGGGCCTCGGCGAGATGAACGCCGATCAGCTGCGCGAGACCACGATGGATCCCGCCACGCGCATGCTGCGCCGCGTCACGATCGAGGACGGCCAGGCTGCTGACGAGCTGTTCGTCCGCCTCATGGGCGACGACGTCGAGCCGCGGCGCGACTTCATCCAGCAGCACGCCCGCGACGTCAAGTTCCTCGACGTCTAGAACCAGCTAGGAGCTACGTGGCAACCATCGACCTGGGCGACGGGAACATCGAGGATCGCGAGCTCGTCGAGGAGATGCGCTCCTCGTACATGGACTACGCGATGAGCGTGATCGTCGGGCGCGCCCTTCCCGACGTCCGCGACGGCCTCAAGCCCGTGCATCGCCGCGTTCTGTTCACGATGCAGGATCTCGGCCTGCAGCCGAACCGGCCGTACGTCAAGTGCGCCCGCGTCGTCGGTGATTGCATGGGCAAGTACCATCCTCACGGCGACTCTGCGATCTACGACACGCTCGTCCGGCTGGGGCAGACGTTCGCCTCGCGCTACCCGCTGGTCGATACGCAGGGCAACTTCGGCAACATCGACGGCGACCCGGCCGCGGCCATGCGCTACACCGAGTGCCGGCTCTCGCCGATCGCGGTCGAGATGCTGCGCGACCTCGACGAGGACGTCGTCGACTTCGAGCCGAACTACGACGAGCAGAATCAGATGCCGACGGTCATGCCGGCGCGCTTCCCGAACCTGCTCGCGAACGGCTCGGCCGGCATCGCCGTCGGCATGGCGACCAACATCCCGCCGCACAACCTGCGCGAGATCATCGCCGGCGCCATCGCGCTGATCGACAACCCGCAGATCACGACCGACGAGCTGATGGAGCACGTCAAGGGGCCCGACTTCCCGACGGGCGGCGTGATCATGGGCCTGGCCGGGATCCGCGACGCCTACGAGCACGGCCGCGGGCGCATTCGCGTTCGTGCCGTCGCGCACATCGAGCCGCAGAAGGGCGGCCACGACGCGATCATCATCACGGAGCTGCCGTATCAGGTGCGCAAGGGCGGCGACGACGGCGTGCTCGCGAAGATCGCCGAGCTCGTGCACGAGAAGGTCATCACCGGCATCCGCGACATCGCCGACCAGTCCGACCGCAACGGCATGCGCATCTGGATCGAGCTGAAGCGCGGCGAGATGGCCAAGGTCGTGCTCAACCAGCTCTACAAGCACACGCCGCTGCAGACCACGTTCGGCGCCAACGTCGTGACCCTCGTGGGCGGGACTCCCCGCACGCTCGGGCTGAAGGCGCTGCTTCGCCACTACGTGGATCACCAGAAGGAAGTCATCACCCGGCGCACCAAGTTCCGGTTGCAGCGGGCGCAGGATCGTCTCCACGTCCTCGAGGGCTACCTGATCGCGCTCGACAACCTCGATCGCGTGATCGCGGTGATTCGCGGCTCGGCCGACGGCGACGCGGCGCGCGAGTCGCTGATGAGCGAGTTCGGCCTCTCGGAGCTGCAGGCGCGCGCGATCCTCGATCTGCGCCTGCGCGCGCTGACCGCGCTCCAGCAGGACGAGGTTCGCAAGGAGCACGGCGAGCTGGTGGCGCTCGTCACCGAGTTGCGCTCGATCCTCGCCGACGAGGCGCGCGTCTACGCGATCGTCAAGGACGAGCTGAGCGAGCTCGGCCGTCGCTTCGGCGACGACCGGCGCACCGAGATCGTGCCCGCGGAGGGCGAGCTCGACCTCGAGCAGCTGATCCGCGAAGAGGACATGGTCATCTCGATCACGCAGACCGGCTACATCAAGCGGGTCGCGGCCTCGACCTACCGGCAGCAGAAGCGCGGCGGCGTCGGCGTGATGGGCATGGACACGAAGGACGACGACTGGATCGAGCACCTGCTCGTGGCCTCCACGCACGACTACGTGCTCTTCTTCACCAGCGTCGGCAAGGTCTACCGGCTGAAGGTGCACGAGCTGCCCGAGGGCAACCGCCAGGGCCGCGGTCGCGCCGTCGTCAACCTGCTGCCGCTGCGCGAGGGCGAGCGCGTGCGCACGGTGATCGCCACGCGCGACTTCAGCGAGGGCCTCTACCTCGTGCAGGCGACGAAGGGCGGCATCGTCAAGAAGACGCTCTTCAAGGAGTACGACACGCCGCGCAAATCCGACGGCATCATCGCCATCAACATCCGCGAGGGCGACGAGCTGATCGGCGTGCGTCTGACCTCAGGCGAGGACGACGTCCTGCTGACGTCCCGTAAGGGCCAGACGGTGCGCTTCGACGAGAACGAGGCACGCGCCATGGGCCGCGCGACAGGCGGCGTGATCGGCATGAAGTTGCGCAAGGGCGACGAGGTCATCGCGATCGACGTGGCCGACGACACCGCCGACCTGCTCGTGATCACCGAGAACGGCTACGGCAAGCGCACGCGCGTGTCCGAGTACCCGCGCAAGGGCCGCGGCACGATGGGGGTGCTCACGATCCGGCTGGTCGAGGCGCGCGGTGCGATCGTCGGTGCGATCGTCGTGCGACCGAGGCAGGAGATCCTCGTCATCAGCGAGTCCGGGACCGTGCAGCGCACGGCCGTCGACGGGATCTCCCAGATGTCGCGCGCCACGCAGGGCGTGATCGTCCAGCGCCTGCGCGAGGGTGACCGCATCTCGGCCGTCGCGATGGTCGACACGAGCGTCGAGGTCGACGGGCCCGAGGGCGAGCCGCTCCCGCTCGAGCCGCTCGATGGCGCGGTGCCCGCGGCCGACGTCACGGTGATCCCCGACGTCGTCGATGCCCTCGCCGAGGACGATGCGGACGCCGACGAGCTCGATCAGGACGACGACGCCGACGAAGAGGCCGAGTACTAGAACCTCATCCCGGGCTGAGTTCTACGAGGCCCCGGGCTGAGTTCTACGAGGCCGGGCCCTGGGCCGGCGGCCCCGGCGCGGGAGGCGGCGGGGAAGGAGGAGGCGGCTGCTGGATCGCCTTCGCCACGTCGGCGAGCGGGCGGAGGATGTCGATCGGGATCGGCAGGATCGTCGTCGCGTTGTTGGACGACGAGATCTCGAGCAGCGTCTGCAGGTAGCGCAGCTGCAGGGCGATCGGGCTCGCGGAGATGCGATCGGCAGCCTTGCTCAGCTGCTCGGCGGCCTCGTACTCGCCCTGCGCGCCGATGATCTTCGCGCGCCGCTCGCGCTCGGCCTCTGCCTGACGTGCCATCGCGCGCTGCATCGTCGTCGGGAGCTCGACGTCCTTGACCTCGACGACCGAGATCTTGATGCCCCAGGGCGCAGTGTGGGTGTCGATGATGTCTTGCAGGATCCCGTTGATCTTGTCGCGCTCGGCGAGCAGCTCGTCGAGCGAGTGCTGGCCGAGCACCGCGCGCAGCGTGGTCTGGGCGATCTGCGACGTGGCGACGAGGTAGTTCTCGATCTGCGTCACCGCAGACTGCGGATCGACGACGCGGAAGTACGTGACCGCTGTCACGCGCACCGGGACGTTGTCCTTGGTGATGACCTCCTGCGGCGGGATCGCGAGCGTGACGGTGCGGAGGTCGGTCTTGACCATCCGGTCGATCAGCGGAACGAGCAGGATCAGGCCCGGGCCCTTGGGGCCCGAAAGCAGCCGACCGAGCCGGAAGATCACGCCGCGCTCGTACTCGCGCAGGACACGGATCGCGGTGGCGATCACGAGGACGACGATGATGATGAGGGCGACAGCGACTGCCAGCAAGGCGTTCATACCGGCATCCTATGTCTGTACGGGCTGCGCGGCGGTCTCGACCGCCGGCGCGCGCTCGACCTCGAGCGTGAGCCTGTGCTGCGCCGTGATGCGCACGAGCTCGCCCGGCTCGGCACTGCCGCGGGCCAGCTCGGCCTGCCAGCGCTCGCCGTGCACGAGTACCTGCCCATGGGGATCGAGCCGCGTGACCACGGTCGCGTGCTCGCCGACCATCGACACGCCGGGGCCGCGCGTGGGCAAGCGCCGGGCGGTCCACACGCGGCTGATGACGAACATGCTGATCAGCGCCAGCGAGCCTGCGATCGCCAACACCAGCCAGAAGCTGGTCGTCCCGTAGGGGGAGTTGTCGACACGGAACAGCAGCACGCCGCCGAGCAGCACCGCAAGCGTCCCCACCGCCGCAAATGCTCCGTGGGCGGGGCTGTGCGCCTCCAGCCCGAGTAACGCGATGCCGAAGACGAGAAGAGCGACGCCGGCCCACGAGAAGGGCACGATGGAGAGACCGAGCAGAGCGAGCAGCAACGCTACGGTGCCGAGCAGCCCCGGGAGCACGATGCCCGGGTGTGTCAGCTCGAAGGCGATCCCGAGGATGCCGCCCAGGAACAGGAGCGTGATCAGGTTGGGGTCGAGCAGCACGTCGAGCAGGCGCAGCTGGAAGGGGAGCTCGTGACGCTCGACCGTGGCGCCTGCGACGTCGAGCTTCAGGTGCTTGCGCACGGTGACCTTGCCGTCGATCTGCGCGAGCAGCGCGGGCAGATCGTCCGCGACGACATCGATCACGTTCTCCTGCTTGGCCTCCGCGGCGGTCCAGCTGCGCGGACAGCGCGGGCAGGCGCTGCTCTTCGGCTCGACCGCCTGCGCGGCGGCATTCGCATTGCGGCCGCTGCCGCCCGCGAGGAAGCGAATCTGGGCCTCGGCGTCGTGGATCAGCTTCGAACGCAGATCGCTGCCGACGTTGCCGCCGCCCATGTCGATCGGCGTGGCGGCGCCAGTGTTGGAGGCCGGCACCATGGCGGCGATATCGCCCGCCTGGAGCAGGAAGAACCCGGCGCTGGCCGCGCGCGCGCCGCTCGGGGCGACGAAGGCCACGATCGGCACGCTCGAGCGCAGCTCGGCCTGTGTGATCTTCCGCATCGACTCGAGCAGCCCTCCGGGCGTGTCGAGCTGCAGCACGAGGGCCGAGTCGTGGGCGTCGTTCGAGGCGTGGATCTCGTCGACGATCCAGTCTGCCGTGACAGGGTCGACGTCCGCATCGAGCACCACGACGCGTACGTGCGGAGTGGCGGCAGCGGCTCCCGGCGACAGGGCGAGACCGGCGATCAGAGCCACGGCCAGCAGGCACAGCGTGCGCATCGGCGTTCGCAGCCTACACCGGCGCGGCGCGGTGGGAGGGACGCGCGTGCCGCCCGCGAAGCCGGATTCGTGAGACGAGCACTCCGATGCGCGCTGCTCGGGCTGGTGGCGTGCCTGCTGCTCGCTCCGGCCGCAGCGGCCGATGGACTCGATCCGTCCGCGCACACGCGCTACGGCGAGCTCGCGCTGAGTGCCCGCGGCACCGCCGGCCTGCACGTCCTGCCGGTGCGGAGAGCCCCGTTCACGTTCGATCTCCTGGGCGCGCGCTGGGCCGCCCGCGCCGGCTCCGAGGTCGAGGTGCGCACGCGCGGCAGCTCGGGCGCATGGTCGCGCTGGACGCACCTGGAGGCCGACGGCGGCGGGCCGATCAGCCACGCGGAGCCGGTCTGGGTTCCCGGCAGCCGGTTGCTGCAGGTGCGCATGCGCGGAGCCGGGCGCGTGCACATCGCGCTCGTGGCCGCCGGTCGCGGCCCGCGTCGATCCGTGCGCGTCCTGGCTTCGTCGCCGGGTCAGCCGTCGATCGTCTCGCGGGCGGGGTGGGCGGCTGACGAGTCGATGCGCCGGGCGGAGCCGCGCTACGCCGACACGGTGCGCATGGTCTTCGTCCATCACACCGACACGCCGAACGGCTACGCGCCTGGGGACGTGCCCGCGATCATCCGGTCGATCTACACATATCACGTGCGCTCCAACGGCTGGAACGACATTGGCTACAACTTCCTCGTCGACGCCTACGGTCGCGTGTACGAGGGCCGCGCGGGAGGCATCGACCGACCGGTCATCGGCGCGCACACCGAGGGCTTCAACACCGGCAGCGTGGGCATCGCCGTGATCGGCAACGGCTCGCTCGCGCCGTTGACGGACGCCACGCGCGACGCTCTCGTCAATCTCATCGCGTGGCGTCTCGACGTCGCGCACGTCGACCCGCTCGGGCACGCAACCATGATCTCAGGCGGCAGCGACCGCTTCCCCGCAGGCAAGAGCGTGTCGATGCGCGTCGTGAGCGGCCACCGCGACGCGAACTCCACCGACTGCCCGGGCAGCCTGATCTACACGGCGCTCGACGGCATCGCAGCCGCTGCCCAGGCGACCGGGACGCCGAAGATCGTGGACGCCTCGGCCACGCCGCCGGGTCTGGGCGCGAACGAAGCCGGCGCGCTCGTGCCGATCGTGTTCCGCGCGCGGGTGCTCGGCGGCGCCGGCTGGACCGTGACCGTGCTCGACGCACACGGAGCCCCCGTCGCGAGTACGAGCGGCAGCGGCCCGGACGTGAACTGGACGTGGGACGGCCTGCGCTCCGACGGTTCGATCGTCGGTCCCGGCACGCCGCTCGCCTACCGCATCGAGGCGCGTGATGCGGCCGGGTCGAGCGCGCGACCGGTGCTTGCATCGCTCGGCGTGCTGCCTGCTGTCGCGAGTGCGCCTCCGCTCTCGCTCGCGCCCGCCGTGATCTCGCCCGACGGTGACGGTGCCGACGACAGCCTCGCGATCGGGTACACACTCGCGGCGCCGTCGGCGGTCAAGCTCGACGTGATGGCGCCCGACGGCTCGACGGTCGACACGCTGGTGCCGGACGCCCAGCTTCCCGCAGGCGGTCAGAGCGCACGCTGGAGCGGTGAGGGCCTTGCAGGAACCGTCGCCGACGGCATCTACACCGTGCGCCTGACGGTCACGGATGCGGCCGGCCAGGTGGCCCAGCGCAGCGGCACGGTGACGGTCGTGCGCGCGATCAGGAAGCTGCGGCTGAGCCGCCGCGCGGCCGGACGGGGTGCGCCTGTGATCGTCTCCTGGCAGCAGACCGCGCAGGCGACGGTGACGGGCTCGTTGGGCGCATCGAGGGTCGCGCCCTCCACGCTGCTGGCCGCCGAGCTCCCCGCCGGCCCGCAGGTCTACACGATCGACGCCGCGCGCCTGGCCGCGCTGCCCGACGGCACCTACACCCTGACGCTGAGCGCGCAGACGGCGGTCGGCGAACAGGTGCTGCGCGCGTCCTTCAAGCTGGATCGCAGGCCGCCGCTCGCGCGGCTCGTGCGTTTGCGGGTGCGCGGGCACAGTGCCTTCCTGGTCGTGCGGTTGTCGGACGCGTCGACGGTGCGCGTGCTCGCCGGCGCCCGGGTGGTCGTGCCGAGGCGGCCGCGCGCCGCGGGCCTCAACGGATTCCGCATCCGGTTGCCGGCGGGCGTGCCGCCTCGCCTCCGGCTGCAGCTCGTCGACTCGGCCGGCAATGCCGGGCGCGCAGGCCCGTTCGTCAGCCGCCGGAGAACGAGTTGATCGTCTCGTCCGGGACGATCTCGAGAATCGGCGCCAGGCGAGCGAGCTCTGCCCGGTTCGCCAGCTCCTCGAGCCCCGGGCGATCGCTCGCGCCGTTCACGATCAGACCCTGCACTGCGAGGTTGCGGCGCCGCGCCGCCTCCAGCGTCAGCGCGGCGTGATTGATGGTTCCTCGGCCGGGCCGGCACACGATCACGATGGGCAGGCCGAGCACGCTTGCGAGGTCCGCCGTCGTCCTGTTCCAGCCGATGGGCGCCAGCAGGCCGGACGGCCCCTCGACGAGCACGCCGTCGCTGCGTCCCCTCAGTGCGAGATAGACCTCACGCACGTGCTCGGGGTCCACGGCGGCGATCGCGTCTCCGCCGCGCGACGCGAGCAGGTGCTCGCGCGGGTAACTGTGCGCGGTCGCGCCGACGGCACCGGGCACGCGCCCGATCAGCCAGCGCGTCACGTCGTCGTCGCCGATCTGCACGGCCGTGAGCATCGCCGGCGTGAGGCCCTGGTCGCGCGCTCGCGCCGCCAGCATGGCGCACACGTAGGTCTTGCCGACGCCGTCGTCGGTGCCGGTGACGAACACGTCCAGCAGTGTCTCGGCCACGGCCATAGCGTGTCACGTCCAGCGCGCGCTCAGCTCAGCCGGGCGACCTCGCCGCTCGCATACGCCTGCACGCCGCTGGTGCCTCGCACGAGCAGGCTGCCGTCGTCGGCGATCCCGGCTCCCGTGCCCTCGACCACCTCGCCCCCCGCAAGACGGAGATGCAGCGCGGTGCCCTCGAGCGCGTCGAGCGGGCGCGCACGCGCCGCGATGGCCGGCGGTCCCTCGGCATCGAAGAGCTCCGCGAGCGGACGCAGCGCCTCGAGCAGGGCGCTCAGGGCTGTGGGCGCGCTCGGTGCAGCGCCCGTCTCCAGCAGCAGCGAGGTCGGCGTCAGGCGGTCACTCGCGGGCAGGTCGGAGGCGCGCGCCGCGAGGTTCATGCCGATCCCGAGCAGCACGCTGCCCTCGGGCCCGAGCTCGGCCAGCACGCCGGCGAGCTTGCGCTGCTCGCAGACGACGTCATTGGGCCAGCTCAGACAGGCCGCCGCGCCGAAGCCGCGGGCGCATTCGACGGCGGCGACGCCGCCCGCGAGGCTGAGCACCGGAAGCTCGTGCTGCGGCCGGCGGGGCCGCAGCAGGATCGAGGCCAGCAGCGCCGTGCCCGCTGGTGCCTCCCAGGTTCGTCCGCGCCGTCCGCGTCCGGCACGCTGAACGTCCGCGCGCACGGCCGTGAGCGCCGGTGCTCCCTCGGCCGCGAGCGCGCGCAACTCGTCCTGCGTCGAGTCGCAGGCCTCCAGCTCGTGGACCCGGATTGGTGCCTCGGGCATCTGGCTACGATAGGCGCCGTGACGGCGTTCACCGCACCGTTCGGCCGCGAGCAGATCGAGCAGATCATCCCGCACCGCGATCCGTTCCTGCTGCTCGACGAGGTCGTCGAGCTGGAGCCGGGGGCGCGTGTGCGCGCCCGCTTCACGGTGCGCGGCGACGAATGGTTCTTGCGCGGGCACTTTCCGGGAGAGCCGATCATGCCCGGCGTGCTGATGGTCGAGGCGCTTGCGCAAGCGGGAGCGGTCGGCGTGCTCTCGCACCCGGACTTCACGGGACGCGTGCCGCTCTTCGCCGGAATCGACGGTGTGCGCTTTCGCCGCATCGTGCGTCCCGGCGACGTCCTCGATTTCGAGCTGATCGTCGACCGCCTGCGTTCCACCTTCGGGCGGGGCAGCGGCAGCGTGAGCTGCAACGGCGAGACGGTGCTCGAAGCGAAGCTGTCGTTTGGCTTCACCGATGCCTGACGCGCGCTCGGAGCGCCTCGGATTGCGGTGTACTCTGTCCCGCGGTCGCTGCGAGGAGGTCGCGTGACGGAGGGGAAGGTGGCGTTCTGCTTCCCGGGGCAGGGTTCCCAGGAAGTAGGTATGGGGCGTGCGATGAGCGAGGCCTTTCCGGCCGCGCGGGACGTGTACGACCGCGCAGCCGAGGCGACCGGGCTGGACCTCGCGGCGCTCTGCTTCGACGGCCCGATCGAGCGCCTGAGTGAGACCGACATCACGCAACCCGCACTCGTCACGACCGAGCTCGCGTGCCTGGCCGGGCTGACGGCGGCAGGCTTGACGCCTGACTACGTCGTCGGGCATTCGGTCGGCGAGTACGCCGCGCTGGCGGCTGCCGGCTCGATCGACGACCGCACGGCGGCGCACCTGACGCGCGAGCGTGGCCTCGCGACAGCTGCTGCCGCCGCGGCCACGCCGGGCGCGATGGCGGCGGTCATCGGCCTGGACGACGCCGAGGTCGAGCGGCTCTGCGACGGCATCGACGGTGTCTGGGCGGCCAACTACAACTGTCCCGGGCAGGTCGTCGTCAGCGGCACGCTCGAGGGCGTCGAGGCGTTCATGACCGCCGCCGAGACAGCCGGGGCACGTCGGGTGGTCAAGCTCAAGGTTTCCGGCGGCTTCCACAGCCCGCTCACCGCGCTGGCCGCAGACCGCCTGGCGCCGGTGCTCGAGGCGACGGCGTTCGCAGAGCCGTCCGTGCCCTTCTTCTCCACCGTGACGACCCGGCTCGAGGGTGCGCGGGACATCGTCCCGATCCTCTTGCAGCAGCTCACGGCGCCCGTGCGCTTCACGCAGGCCGTCGGGGCGCTGCGCGACCTGGGCGCGCGCACGTTCATCGAGGTCGGGCCGGGCACCGTGCTCTCCGGCCTGATCCGCCGGATCGACAGGAGCCTCTCGTCGGTGTCGGTCTCGGCCCCCGATGACATCGCCCGTGCCCAGGAGCTGGTCGCCGGTGCCTGAGCTCGACGGCCGGATCGCGCTGATCACGGGGGCCTCGCGCGGCATCGGGCGTGCCTGCGCGCTCGAGCTCGCCGCTGCGGGCGCCGCGATCGCCGTCAATTACCGCTCGGATGCCGACGGCGCAGCCGCCGTCGTGAGCGAGATCGAGGCCGCGGGAGGCCGCGCGCTGGCACTCGCCGCGGACGTTGCCGTCGCCGAGGAGGCGCATGCGCTCGTCGCGCGGTGCGAGGAGGAGCTGGGCGAGATCGACGCGCTCGTGTGCAACGCAGGCATCACGCGCGACAACCTCATCGCGCGCATCAGCACGCAGGACTTCGACGACGTGATCGCGACGAACCTCGGCGGCGCGTTCCACGTCTGCCAGGCGGCTGCGCGGCGCATGCTGCGGCGGCGGCGCGGCTCGATCGTGACAATGAGCTCCATCGTGGGCATTCACGGCAACGCCGGCCAGACCAACTACTCGGCCTCCAAGGCCGGTCTGATCGGGCTCACCAAGTCACTCGCCAAGGAGATCGGCTCGCGCGGCGTGCGCGTCAACTGCATCGCTCCCGGCTATATCGCGACCGACCTGACGGACGTGCTGCCGGAGAACGCGCGTGAGGCCCTGCTCTCCTCGACGCCGCTCGGCCGGCTGGGCGAGCCCGAGGACATCGCGCGCTGCGTGCGCTTCCTCGTCTCGGATGCTTCGAGCTTCGTGACGGGTGCCGTGCTTGCGGTCGACGGCGGATTGGGGATGTAGCGGTGGCTCTGCGCACAGCAGGAGGACGGCGCGTCGTGCTGACCGGCATCGGCATGGTCACGCCGCTCGGCAACACGCGCGAGGACACCTGGGCGAGCCTGATCGCCGGCCGCAGCGGAGGCGCGCCGATCACGATCTTCCCGCTGCGCGACGCGCCGGTGCGCTTCGCCTGCGAGGTCAAGGACTTCGAGCCGACGGTCGCCATGGATCGCAAACTCGCCCGTCGCACGGATCGCTACTGCCAGTTCGTGCTCGTGGCGGCGCGTGAGGCGATCGAGGACTCCGGCCTCGACGTCACGGCCGACGGCCTCGGCGAGCGCACGGGCACGGCCGTGGCGACCGGCATCGGCGGGCTGCAGACGCTCGACCTCGCGCACGAGCACCTGTTCTCGAAGGGCATCGACCGGATGAGCCCGCTCTGGATCACGATGCTGATCCCGAACATGGGCGCCGCGATGGTCTCGATGGAGTACGGATTCCGCGGGCCGTCGAGCACGGTCACGACCGCCTGCGCAGCCTCCTCGATGGCGATCGGCGATGCGGTCGGCACCATCCGGGACGGCCGCGCCGACGTGATGGTGGCCGGCGGGAGCGAAGCGCCGATCACGCCGATCGGCGTCGGCGGGTTCTATGCCATGCGCGCGATCTCCCAGCGCAACGACGACCCCGAGACCGCCAGTCGCCCCTTCGACGCGGGCCGCGACGGGTTCGTGATCGGCGAGGGCGCATCGATCGTCGTGGTCGAGGAGCTCGAGCACGCGCGTGCGCGTGGCGCCCGCATCTACGGCGAGATCATGGGTTACGGCTGCACGGCCGACGCGCACCATTTCACGGAGCCCGACCCGACGGGAGTCAACCCGGCGCGCGCGATGCGGCTGGCGCTCGAGGAAGCCGAGATGCAGCCGAGCGCGATCGACTACATCAATGCCCATGGCACCTCGACGCCCGTCGGCGACGCTGCCGAGACACGCGTCATCAAGATGGTGCTCGGCGAGGAGCGCGCGTACGAGGTTCCGATCTCGTCGACGAAGTCGATGACCGGGCACATGCTCGGCGCCGCGGGCTCGACGGAGCTCTCGATCACCGCGCTCGCGCTCTGCCGGGGGATCATCCCGCCGACGATCAACCAGTTCGAGCCCGATCCCGCCTGCGACCTCGACTATGTCCCCAACACCGCCAGAGAAGGCGTGGACATCCGCGTCGGCCTCTCCAACGGGTTCGGCTTCGGCGGGCACAACGCGTCGCTCATCATCGAGCGCTGGGACGAGAGCGACGGCCGGCGCGTCACCTGACGCCGAGCCGAGCTCTACGCCATCTCGAGCAGGTCGCGCGCGCTGCGCAGGACGCGCTGGGCGGTCTCGTCGTCGCGCGCGTCACGCCCGACGATCACGAGCTCGCAGCCCCACACCAGATCACCGAGCGTCTGACCGTCATCGGGTCCGGCCACGCGCAGCCGCACGCCGCGCCGGGCGGCTTCCTCCCGCGCGCGGGCGACGAGCGCGGCGTCGCCTGTCACGAGCCCCACGTACGAGCCGCGCATGACGTCGGGCGGCAGCACGGGCGGGAAGGCTCGCGCGGCCGGGGTCGCCGGCGTGCGCCTCGGCTCGGCCGCACGCTCGCGGGCACGTGCTGGCTTGGATCGCGGCGCGGCCGCGCGGCGTGGTCGCGCAGCGCCGCCGCCTGCAGTGGGACCGGCACCGGCCAGGATCGCCATCGCCACCAGGTGCGCATCCGCGCCCTCGCCGCGCGCACTCGCGAGTGCGCCGTCCGCGATGCGCCGCACGGCGGCTGCTCCGGCGGCGTCGCGGACGTGTGCGACGGTGCCCGAGCCGTGGCGCGTCGTCGCGTAGCCCTGCGCCTCGAGTGCGGCATAGACCTTGCGGAGCGTGTTGGAGTGCACGCCGAGCTCGGCGGCGCCCGTGCGGATCGACGGCAGCGTCGCGCCCTCGGGAATCGCCCCCGCGTCGATCGCGAGCCGGAGCTTGGCCACGAGCTGCGCGGCCGGTGCCAGCGCGCCGTCGGCATCGAAGGCCACGCCCGCGTCCGTGAAGTTCACGCGTGCAGGCATGCGGGACGATCCTAGAGGCGCGGACGGATGCAGGCAATCAACTAGAGTCCGCATCGGCCCTGCTGCCTACGAGGGCCGAGGAGGCGCGCCAGTGGCCAGCCACGAGGAGCCCGAAGACATCCAGGTCGAAGTGGAGCGCGAGGAGACGGAGCGCGAGCAGCCGCCTGCCCCGGTCCGGCCGCATCCCAACACCTGCCCGGTGTGCAATTCGCATTACCGGGAGGACGAGCTGCGCGACCTGTTGCGGGTCTGCCGCGTGTGCGGTCACCACTTCCCCGTCGGGGCCGAGGAGCGCATCGAGCAGCTCGCCGACGGCGGCAGCTTCCGTCCGATCGCCGAGGGGCTGCGCTCTGCCGACCCGCTCGCGTTCACCGATCTGCGGCCCTACACCGAGCGCCTCAGCGAGGCCGAGGTGGCCACGGGGCTGGGCGACGCCATGATCGCTGGCGCGGCCACGATCGAGGGCATGCCGTGCGTGCTCTGCAGCATGGACTTCGCATTCATGGGCGGCTCGATGGGCAGTGTCGTCGGCGAGGTCTTCACGCGCGCGAGCGACGTCGCCGCCGAGCGCGGCATTCCGCTGGTCTCGGTCGCGGCCTCCGGCGGCGCGCGCATGCAGGAGAACGTGCTGGCGCTCATGCAGATGGCCAAGACCGTGTGTGCCGTCGATCTCCTGCGCGAGTCGGGAGTTCCCTACGTGTCCGTCCTCGCCCATCCCACGACGGGCGGCGTGATCGCGTCGTTCGCCGCGCTCGGCGACTTCGTCGTCGCAGAGCCGGACGCCCTGCTCTCGTTCGCCGGGCCGCGCGTCGTGCAGGAGACCACGCGGGAGACGCTGCCCGAGGACTTCGGACGCGCCGAGTCGAGTCTCGAGCACGGCCTCATCGACGCCGTGATCAAGCGGCCCGAGCTGAAGGACGAGCTCGGCCGCATCCTGCGGCTGTGCGCGGGGGGCACGCTCGTGCCGATGGAGCTCGACAGCGAAACCGCACCGCCCCCGGGCATCATGGCCCGCGTCCTGCGCTTCCTGCGCTCGACGCCGCACGGCCCGTCCCACACGAATGGCGGGCCGGCGTGAACAGCCGTCTGCCCACGCCGTTCCGCGGCTTGCGCCGTCGCCTCGCCGAGCGCGCGGCCGAGTCGGACATCTGGGATGCGGTTCAGCTCGCACGCGACGACGGGCGTCCCTACACGCTGGACTACGTCGAGCACCTCGTGGACGAATGGGTCGAGCTGCACGGCGACCGCCAGGGCACCGACGACCACGCGATCGTCGCCGGCGTGGGCTCGTTCCGAGGGCGGACGATCGCGATCGTCGGCCATCAGAAGGGCCGCGATCTCAAGGAGCGCGCGTTCCGCAACTTCGGCATGGCACAGCCGCAGGGCTACGCCAAGGCCCGCCGCATCTTCGCGCTGGCCGATCGGCTCGGGTTCCCGGTCGTGACGATGATCGACACGCCCGGCGCGTATCCCGGTGTCGAATCGGAGCAGGCGGGGCAGGCCGCGGCCATCGCCCAGTCCATGCTCGAGATGGTGCGCCTGCGCGTGCCGAGCGTCGCCTGCGTGATCGGCGAGGGCGGCTCGGGCGGTGCGCTCGCGATCGGGGTCGCCGACCGTGTCCTGATGCTCGAGCACGCGATCTACTCGGTGATCTCCCCCGAGGGCTGTGCCACCATCCTCTGGCGCGATGTCAACCAGCGCCGCAAGGCTGCCGCGGCGTTCAAGCCGACTGCGCGCTTCAGCTACGAGCTGGGCGTGGTCGACACCGTCGTGCCCGAGCCCTCGGGCGGCGCGCACAAGGATCACGAGCGAGCCGCGCGCCTGCTGGGTGACGCGATCGCCCACGCGCTGGACTCGATCGAGGCCGAGCCGATCGAGCAGCGACGCACGCTGCGGCGCGCGAAATTCCGGCGCATGGGCGTGTGGCTCGAGAACGGCGTCGTGGTGGGCGAGAAGGAGCCCGAGCCCGGCGCCCTGGTGGCCGGAGACTGAACGCTCAGGTGCCGAGCGCGCCCTCGGCCCAGATCGTGGCGCCGAGGATCGCGTAGACGGCCACGAGGCCCAGCGCCTCGACGGGCTGCATCTCGCCGTCCGACAGGATCATCCAGAGCACGATCAGTGCCAGGCCGAGCGCCACGGCGAGCACCGGGTCGAGCTGGAGGCTCAGGGGCGTGCTCCCGATGAACTGGCTGACGATCACGAGCAGCCCGGTCATCAGCAACGCGATCTGCACGACGGAATGCATGATCACGCTCATGGCCGCGTCGCCGTCGCCGGCCCAGGCGTAGCGGAGCGCGACGTAGTTCTCGGCGACGTTGCCGAGCAGCGGGATGATCACGAGCGCGGCAAATGCCGTCGGGATCCCGATCGCCTCGGTCGCCTGCTCGAAGCCGGCGACGAACCACTCCGCCGTCAGCGCCGCCATCGCGCCGCCGACACCGAGGTAGAGGAGGCCCTCGCGGAAGGACAGCTTGGATGCGACCGCGTCCGCCTTCTCGCCGGGCATGTGCGGGGCGCGCAGCTCCATCAGGATGAAGAAGACGCCGACGATCGTGAGCGCGATGCCGGCCGCCAGCGAGACTCCCTGCCGGTTGCCCGTGAGCAGATCGCTCGGCACCGTGAGGATGGCCATCGGCGTGAACGCGATGATGCTGAGTGTCGCGATGCCGGAGAACAGGCGCCGGTCGAAGCAGAGTGTCGCGCCCCAGCCGTTGCGGATGATCGGGAGGAGCCCGGCGACGCCACCGAGCAGGACGGCATTGCCGAGCAGCGACCCGACGATTGCGATCTTGACGACCTCGGGGAGGTTCGCCTGCAGCGCGAGGATCGTGATCGCGAACTCGGCGATGTTGCCGAAGCCCGACTGCACGATGCCCACGACGCTGTTGGAGAGCCGGCCGCGGAGCGCGTCGGTTCCCTGCGCAACGAGTGGCGCGACGAGCAGGAGCGGAAGGCTGGCCGCGATCGTCCCGGCCGTGTCGCCCAAGACGGTGTGCAGCACCCCTGCCACCGCGGTCAGGACGACGCCGAGGATCAGGATCGCGTGACGGCGGATCACTTCGGGGCGGAGAGCGTCGCGAGCAGAGCTTCGGCGATCGCGCGCATCGGCTGGCCGGTGCGCTGGGAGGCGGAGCGCATGCGGGCATAGGCGTCGGGCTCCGTGATGTTCTCGCTCGTCATCAGCATGCCCTTGGCGCGCTCGACGATACGGCGCGTCTCGAGCGCCTCGGTCAGCGACTTGGCTTCCGAGCGCGCGTCGGCCAGCTCGGCGCTGCGGGCCTGCGCCGTCGTGATCGCGGCCAGCACGTCGTCCTGCCGGAACGGCTTGACCAGGTAGCCGAACGCGCCCGCCTCACTTGCCGACTGCACGATGTCGCGCTCGGCGAAGGCCGTCACCATGACGATCGGAACCTGCCGCGCAGCGAGGATCTGCCGCGCCGCCTCGATTCCGTCGAGCTCGGGCATGCGGACGTCCATGAGCACCATGTCCGGCTCGAGCTCGCGTGCGAGGCGAACGGCTTCGGCGCCGTCCCGCGCCTCGCCCACGACCTGATGCCCGGCGCTCTCGAGCAGCTGGCAGAGGTCGAGGCGGATGATGGTCTCGTCCTCGCAAACCAGCACTCGCATCCGCGTACGCTAATCGACTGGGCAGCCGGCAGGCCGCTAGCGCACGAACGGGAAGCGCACGGTCGCGCGCACGCCACCGTCCTGCTGGAAGCGGAGCGTCCCCCCGAGGTCGACCTCGACCAGCGCACGCGCGATCGAGAGCCCTTGGCCCGGCGTGCCCGGCGGCGGGGGCGGCCCCTGGCCGTGGTCGCTCACGGTCAGCTCGACGAACGCGCCGTCGCGGCGAAGCTCCACGTAGCCGTGCCCGCCGCCGTGCTCGACGGCGTTGGCCGCCAGCTCGCAGAGCACGAGCGCGAGCGCCGTTGCGCGCTCGGGCGCGAGCACGATCGGGGCCAGGGGGCCGGCCTCGACCGTCCCGTCCAGCGTGCCGCGCAGCATCCCGCACAGCCGCCGCACCAGATCGGCGCTGTCGACGTCCTCGTCGCGTTGCTCCGTGAGCAGGTCGTGCACCTCGGCGATGGCGAGCACCCGGCCGATCGAATCGCGCAGCGCGCGCTCGGGATCGGCGCCGGCACCGGCAGCCAGCCGCAGCAGCGACGCCACGGTCTGCAGGTTGTTCTTGACGCGGTGGTGCACCTCCCGTGCAAACAGGCCTCGCATCGCCCCGCGCGCACCTGCGAGCACGGTTGCGGCGTGTGCTGCCGCGGCCTCGGCCAGCTCCTGCTCGCGCGCGCTGAACTCCCCGGGCGGCGAGCGCCATGCCACCAGCGCCCCATGCGCACCGCGGCGCGTGGGCAGCGGCACCGCCAGCCGGCCCGCATCGGCGCGGGGAGCCAGGGCAGCGAGCTCCAGCAAGTCGTCGTCGGCAGGGCCGGTCTGGTTGCTCCTGAACGCAACTTCCGGCCGCGCACCGCGTGTGCTCGCGACCACGAGCGCGCACACCTCTGCGTCCAGCGAGTCGGCCGCGGACTCGACGAGGGCCGCAAGCGCCTGATCCAGCTCGATCGGGGCGCGAGCCGCACGCGCTACCGCCTCGAGCGCCTCCAGTTCGCGGACACGGCGGCGCAGCGCGACGACTTCGGCCTCGTCATCCATCCGCGAGCAGGGTCAGTGAACGCGCTGACGGGGCAGGTAGTCGAGCCATGCGTTGGGGACCTCGGCGGCCTGCAACGTCAGGAACAGGCTCGGCGAGGGCGGCCGCGGCTTGGAGCGCAAGCGCATGCCGATCTCGTGCGGCAGCCGATCGCCCTTGCGGAGGTTGCAGGGGGCACAGGCGGTGACGGCGTTGTCCCAGCTCGAAGGGCCGCCTCGTGACCGCGGGAGGACGTGATCGACCGTCAGGCGGACGCCCTCGACGCCGCAGTACTGGCAGCTGTGCCCGTCGCGGGCGAAGACCGCGCGGCGCGTGATGCGCCGGGCCGCGGCACGAGGGCGCCGGACGTACGAGAGGAGGCGGATCACGACCGGGTACGGGAGCGACGCGCTGGCCGAGCGGAGAGGCCGCTCGAGGGCGTCGATCAGCTCCGCCTTGGACTTCAGCAGGAGCACGCACGCGCGTCGAAGCGAGCACACGTTGAGTGGCTCGTATGTCGCGTTGAGAACGAGCACCTGACCTGTCAATCGTGCCTCCGGCTCTGCCGTCCGCACGGTACCAGAGCGCGCCCTAATTCCCGGGACGTGCAGCGGCAACGGCGGCCTGCTCCTCGGGCCCCAGAGGCACATCTGCAGCGGCCCCGCCTCGCACGCGCTTGACGTACACGCGCGCGCTGTCGGAGTCCTGGATCGCACTCACGACGACGCCGTCCCCGACGGCGTCGAGCAGCGCGAGCGCGGTCGACTGCAGCCCCTCGGCGCCGTCATAGGCGTCGAAGCGCTGGAGGCCCACGCGCCGTAGAGCACCGGCGACGTCGACGCCCGCCTGCTCGACCTGGGCGGCGAGCTCATCGGCGCGCCGCTCGACGTGCTCCTGCCGCGCCTGCATGCCCACCGCGAACTCGACCAGATCGGCGACCGGGCCGCCCGAGAGCAATGCACTCTGAGCGCGGCGGACACGCCGCATCCAGACCACGACCCAGAGCGTCAGCGCCAGTCCCACCAGCGCAAGTGCGATGGCGGCGAGCGCGAGCAGGCGATCGGCGCTCATGGCGTTGCGTACCGCTCAGGCGCTCTGGAAGACGACGTGGTAGGTGTAGTGGTTGTTGTCGGCGTTGCTCTCGCCCGCGACGGTCGGCACGCTCACGTCGACCTTGACCTCGCCCGGGTTGCCGGTCGCCGGGAAGCTCTTCTCGACGGTCTCGCTGGGCTGCAGCGACTTGACCGCGATCTGCTGGGTCTTCGAGTTGCCCTCGGTGAGGTGGATCGAGATGCCGCGCACCGGGCAGTTGCCGTGGTTGCCGACGGTCACCTTGAACGTGCTCGGGATCGTCAGCTTGACCGTGGTGACGGTCGTGCCCGCGACGAGATCCTTGCCGTTCGCGGTGACGCGATCGATCGACGTGCCGATCGTGCCGCCGGTGCACGGCTTGACCGAGCCTGCATCGCGCACCGACTGGATCCACAGGCCGTTGCCGTTCTGGTCCGGGTTGGCGAGCTCGGGCGACAGCCCCCAGACCGAGTCCACGATCGCCGCGTCGGTGACGTTCTCCTCGGCGAGGATGGCCTGGGAGGGGCGCTGGAAGCTGGCGGCGTAGACGACGTCGGAGGCCATCAGCTCCCCGTAGGCGTTGGCCACCGCCTCGCGCTGCGTCGCGGTCGCGGGCACGTCGGCCTTCTTGCCGACCAGTGCCTTCTTGAGCGCCGCTTCGAGATCTTGCAGTCCGAGCGTGCGGTATTGCAGCGCCTGCAGGAGGTAGCGCTGCAGATCCTGCTGCTTGATCTTGCCCGTCGGCTTGAGCGCAGAAGCCGTCGTCTCGGCCGCCTGCGCCTTGGGAATGAAGCTCGCGACCTTGGTGATGACCTGGTCGGGCGTGAGCTCCTGGTTGTAGAGCGCCGCGTCGAGCGCCTTGGCGTCGGTGTTCGACTCGCGCGCCACGGAGTTCACGTCCTGCACGTAGGAGCGGTAGGCGTCGGCCTTCGAGGAACCGGAGCACGAGCCGAGCACGACGAAGCCCAGCACGAGCACGAGCACCACGACGCCGACCACCGGAAGGATCCGGCGCATGTCGGGGCCGTTGCCGCCTCCACCGAGCCCGCCGCGCCTGCCGCGACCCGACACCGGCGGATGCTCCTCCGTCTGGGGGCCGTCGTCGAGATCGAACTCTTCGAAGAAGGACAGCGCGATTCCCCTGGCGAACGACGATCACGCCCCAGGCGACGCACATCGCGCCGCCGGCGGCCGCTCCGGATGTCAGAGCCCTTGCAGGACGCGCCGATACTAGCACCCGACCTCCCCCGCACTCCCTGCCCCGGAGCCGTTTCCTGATGCCGGAAGCCGCCCGCCAGCAGGGGCCCGCGCTCTTCCCGTCCGGGGTGGTCTGCGACCGCTTTCGCATCGACGGCGTGCTCGGCGTCGGCGGTACTGGCACGGTCTTCCGCGCGCTCGACCTCGAGCGTGAGGAAATCGTCGCCCTCAAGGCAATTCCGCACGACGCGACGCTGCGTCAGCGCGCGCGCCGCGAGGCCTCCGTCGCGGGCAAGCTGCGCCATCCCAACGTCGTGCGCCTGCGCAGCGTGCACGAGGACGGCCAGTACGTCTACATCGCATCCGACATCGTCGAGGGCGTCGATCTCGCCGGCGCGTTGCGCCAGGGGCAACTCGGCGATGCGCCGCTGCTGCGAGTCGCTGCGGCCGTCTGCGCCGGGCTGGCGCATGCCCACGAGCACGGCGTCGTCCACCGCGACGTGAAGCCCGCCAACGTCCTGCTCGGGCGTGACGGCACCGTTCGCGTGCTCGACTTCGGCATCGCGACGCTGGACGAGCCGGACGCGACGGTCGACGATCGCATGCTGGGAACGCTCTCGTACATGGCGCCCGAGAGCTGCCTCGGTGGGCGCCCGACGCCTGCGACGGACGTCTGGGCCGTCGGCGTGATGGTCTACGAGGCCCTGACGGGGGCCAATCCGTACCGCGCCCGCACGCCGGACGAGTTGCGCGTGCGCCACCGGCATCCGCCCCGCTCTCTCGCCGACCTGCGCCCCGAGCTTCCGCGCTCCCTGGCGGTGGCCTGCGCGCGGGCGCTCGAGTCGAATCCCCGCCGGCGGCCGAGCGCCGAGGCCTTCGGCCGTGTCCTGTCGGCCGCGGCGGATGCCATCGAGCGCCCCGGCGAACGCGAGCCCTCGCCCAGCGCGTCGCGCCCCGCGCGCGCGGCGAGGCGCCTGCCCTCGCTCCCCGGCCGGCCGAGCCTGGCCGCGCTGCCCAGCCTGTCCGCACTACCGCGCCCGCACGCCGACTTCGCGCTCGGGGAGTGGGGCGAGAGCCTCGCGCGCTGCGGCCTGCCCGAGTTCTCCGACGGCGCCCGGCGCGCGGCTCGCCTCGTCGCCGGCAGCAGTTGCTGCGCGCTCCTGATCGCAGCGGTGCTCGGCGCCTTCCCGTTCTGGCCGTCCGGCCTCGTGCTGCCGCTGGCACTCACCGGCGCGCTGCTTGCGCTGGCCTCGCCGTGGCTTGCGGGCGCCTTCGCGCTCGCTGTCTGCGTTCCCGCCCTGGGCGACGTCTCGGCGGGCCTCGCGTGGTGTTGTGCGCTCGCGGGCAGTCTCTGGCTCGTCGCCTGCGTCCGAGCGGGTCGCCGCGCGCTGCTCCCGGCCGCCGCGCCGCTGCTGGCTGGGGTCTTCCTATGGCCGCTCTACGTGCTCGCCGCCGGAAGCCTGCGGAGCGTGCTCGGGCGCGCCCTGGCGGGCGCCGCTGGTCCCGTCGCCATTGCGCTCTGGGCGGCCGTTCCGCTGGCCGGAGGCCTGACGGGCAGCGCCGACGCAGCGAGCGTCGGCCAGACCCTCCTGACCGGAGCCGGCGCGCCGCTGCTCGTGCAGAGCGCGTCATGGGCGCTGGCGGCCGCTGTCCTGCCCTTCGTCCTCGCCTCCGCGCGCCGCGGCGTCTGGCTCGCCGTCTGGCTCGCAGGCCTCCTGGCAGGCCAGGCCGCGCTTCCCGCACTGGCGGGCGCAGCACCTGAGCCGGCGGTTCGCTCGGCCGTGGCCATCTGGGCCGTGGCTATACTGCTGGCGCTGGGCGTGCGTGCGCCCGATGACGACGCGCCGGCCGGGAAGCCGGTACCGGCGGAGGAGTAAGTTGGGCATCCTGCGCAGCATCGAGAGCCGACTCGAGCGGGTCGTCGAAGGGTCGGTCGGCCGCCTCTTCCGCGCCAGCGTGGCTCCGGTCGAGCTTGCACGCAAGCTCGCCAAGGAGCTCGAGGAGGGCAAGGTCGTGTCGGTCACCCAGACCTACGCGCCCAACGAGTACACGATCTACCTGAGCCCGCGCGATCGCACGCGCTTCGCCGACTTCGAGGCGTCGCTGCGCAACGAGCTGGCGAGCTACCTCGCGGAGCACGCGCGCCGCGCCGGCTACGTCATGCCGACCCGTCCGCGCGTCCGCTTCGAGACGGAGTCGTCGCTGCACACCGGCATCTTCGGTATCTCGACGGCGCTCGTGCGTGACGACGACGCGCCGCTCGAGCCGCTCACGGGCGCGCCGCCTGCGGCCTCTGCGGCGCCTCCGCCGCCACCGGTCGCTGCACCTCCCGCCGCCTGGACGCCGCCCCCCGCCCCCGTGGTGCCCGTGGTGCCCGTGCCGGCGGTCGAGCCGCCGATCCCGCCGATCCCGCTCGTCCCCGATCCGGCGCTCGACGCACCGGTGGAATCGCCGCTGGAGGTCCCCGCCGAGCCCGAGGAGCCTGTTCGCTCGCCGCTCGACCCCGACCCGTCGGGGCCGCCTCCGGGCTTCCCCGCCTTCCCGCTCGAACCGGAGCCGGTGGAGGAGGTCGTGCACCCGCCGTTCGTGCCGCCGCTGCCCGACGTGCCGCCGCTGCCTCGCGAGCCGTTGCCGGACGTCGACATCCCGCCGGCGGCGGCCGACATTCCGCCGCTTGCGCCGATCCCGTTCGATCCACGGTCCGACGAGACCATGATCGCGCGGCCGGAGCCGCGCGAGGAGCTGGTGATCGTGCACGACGACCAGCGCACCGTGATCGACGGCCCGGTCGTGCAGATCGGGCGCGCCCCCGGCTGCGACATCGTCCTGGACGATCGCAACGTCTCGCGCCGGCACGCGGAGATCCGCCGACGGGGTCCGGTGGTGGTCCTGGTCGACCTCGACTCGACGAACGGCACGATCGTGAACGGCAGGCGCGTGCGCGAGCACCCGCTGGCCGACGGCGACCGCATCACGCTGGGGAACAGCCGCCTCACGTTCGAGCGCCGGACGACATGAGTGCAAGCAACAGGAGCGCCGCGTGAGCGACCAGCTCCTGCTCGCACTCAAGGCAGGCTTCATCGTCCTGCTGTTCCTGTTCGTCTGGCGCGTGCTGCGCATCCAGGCGCGCGACCTGCGCGCGGTGCCCGAGGCCGGCTCCGGAACAGAGATCACGTCGTTCCGGTCGGGGCAGCTGCCGCTCGGCCCGCGCCTCGTCGTGCTCTCGAGCCCGATCTACCCGCCGGGCACGCTGGTGCGGCTGGACGGCGACGTCGCCTTCGGCCGTGCGGCCGAGAACGACGTCGTGCTCGAGGGCGATCCGTACGCCTCGAGCCGCCACAGCGCCGTGCTCGTGCGCGACGGCGAGCGCGTCGTGCGCGATCTGGGCTCCACCAACGGCACCTTCGTGGGCGGGGCGCCGCTGGCCGGCGAGCACGTGCTGCGGACGGGCGACGAGCTGCGCATCGGCGAGACCGAGCTGCGGTACGAGGATTAGCGTGATCGTCGCCGGCTTCGCAATCGCCACCCATGCAGGGCGCGTCAGGCGCAAGAACGAGGACGCGTACTACGCGGAGCCGCCCCTGTTCGCCGTCGCGGACGGCATGGGCGGCGCGCTCGCGGGCGAGCTCGCCTCGCGCATCGCCGTGCAGGCGATGGGGGAGCTGGCAGGGGACGGCAGCGACGAGGAGCGCCTCGCGTCGACCGTACGGCTCGCCAACCGGCGCGTGGCCGAGCGTGCGACGTCCGACCCGCGCGCCTCCGGCATGGGCTCGACGGTCACGGCCGCGCTCGTCGGGCCGACCTCGGTGGCCTTCGCTCACGTCGGCGATTCGCGGGCGTACCTCTGGCGGAGCGGTGTGCTGACCCGCCTGTCCGACGACCACTCGCTGGTCGCGGAGTGGGTCAAGGCCGGCGCGCTTGCGCCCGAGGAAGCCGCCCTGCACCCCCAGCGATCGGTGATCACGCGCGCGCTCGGGGCGGACTGGCAGGTCGACGTCGACACCTGGACGATGCCCGCGCGCGACGGCGACGTGATCCTGCTCTGCACCGACGGTCTCACCGGGTTCGTCGACGAGGCGGCGATCGCTCGCACGCTCGAGGAGAACGACGATCTCGACGTCGCCGTGCACGCGCTCGTCGATGCGGCCAACGCCGCGGGCGGCGAGGACAACATCACCGCGGTCGCGCTGCGCCTCGGAGCCGACGAGGCCTCCGCCGCGGCTGCGACCGCCGCGGCGGTGGATACGAGCGAGACGGGCGAGCTCGATGCGCTGGCCGAGCCGGCGCCCGCAGAGACCTCGCCCGAGAGCACCGCCGTGGCCGTCGCCGTGGCGCCGCCCCCCGCGGCCCCGGAACCGGCTCCAGCGCCCGTCGAGCCCGTCCTCCCGCGGCCGGTGCCCGCGGCCCTGCCGCGCAGCGGCGAGACGTTGATCTCCGTGCCACCGATCGTGACCGGCTTCGGCAGCGGTGCACCCGTGCGCCGCCGTGGACGCGTACGCCGTCTCGGTGTGTTTGCCGCCGTGGTGGCGTTGATGCTGTGCGTGCTCTGGGCTGCGTTGATCGGGCTGCGCTGGTCGCACTTCGTCGGTGTGGACCCGGCCACCGGCAAGGTCGCCGTCTACCAGGGGATCCCCTACGACCTCGGCGGCGGCGTGAAGCTGTTCACGCTGGTGCACGTCAGCCGGATCCCCGCCGCGACGCTGCCGGCAGCGCGGCGCAAGCATCTCTTCGACCATGCCCTGCGCTCCAGCGAGTCGGCGCGCTCCCTCGTCGCCAAGCTCGAGCAGACCGAGCCGTGAGCGCCGTCGGCCTGCGCTCGAGCCGCAATCGCGAGCTCGGCTTGCTCCTGCTCGTCGCCGCCGTCGTTGCGGTCGGCTTCACGTCCGTGCTCGTCGCGCGCTCCGGCGTCGTCTCGACGCTGTCGCTGACCTACGCGGCGGCCTTCCTCGGCCTGCTGGGCATCGCGCACATGGCACTGCGCATCGCGCTCCCGGACGCCGACCCGGTGCTGCTGCCGGCTGCGGGACTGCTGGTCGCCGTCGGCATCGTCGAGATCTACCGGCTCGACCCGACCCGCGCGCGCGATCAGGCGATCTGGCTCGCGATCGGCGTGGGCTGCTTCATCGTCGTGCTCGCGGCGCTCGACGACTACCGCGTGCTGGAGCGATACCGCTACCTGCTCGGCGTGGCCTCGCTGGCCACGCTCGCGGCGACGATCATCTCGTCCTACGCCACCGGCACCGTCGTCAACGGTGCTCGCGTCTGGATCCGCGTCGGCGGTCTCTCCTTCCAGCCCGGCGAGTTCGCGAAGCTCGGGCTCGTGCTCTTCATGGCGGCCTACCTGCGCGAGAAGCGGGAGCTGCTCGCGAGCCGCGAACGGCGCGTGCTGGGACTCGGCTTGCCGCAGTTCAAGCACCTCTCGCCCCTTGCGCTGATGGTCGGCGGTGCGCTCGCCCTGCTCGTGCTGATGAACGACTTCGGCACCTCGCTGCTCTTCTTCGGCGTCTTCCTGGCGATGCTCTACCTCGCCACGAGCAGGCTCATCTACGTGGTCGGGGGCCTGGCCGTGTTCGCACTCGGCGCATACCTGTCCTACCGGCTCGTGCCGCACGTGGCCGAGCGCATCGACATCTGGCTGCACCCCTGGCAGGACGTCTACGGCAGCGGCTATCAGAGCGTTCAGGCGCTCTATGCGATCGCCGACGGTGGGGCGTTCGGGACCGGGCTGGGACGGGGGTACCTGCTCACGACCGGCGGCCAGCCCGTCGTCCCGGCGATCCAGACCGACTTCATCTACGCGGCCATCGCCAACGAGACGGGCCTCGCCGGCGTCGCGGCGCTGCTGCTCGTCTACCTGCTGATCGTGCAGCGCGGGCTCAAGACGGCGAGCCTCGCAGGTGACGGCTTCTCGAAGCTGCTGGCGGCAGGGCTCACGATCGCGCTGGGCCTCCAGGTGTTCCTGATCGTCGGCGGCATCGTGCGAGCCGCGCCCCTGACCGGCATCACGCTCCCGTTCGTGTCCTACGGCGGGTCGTCGCTGGTCGCCAACTGGGTCGCGCTGGCGCTGCTCTGCGCAATCTCGGACCGCGCGCGGCGGGAGGCCCGGGCATGAACCGCGCCATCGGCCGCGTGTATGCCGTGCTCGCCTCGGGCCTCGTGCTCCTGCTCGGGTTCACGGCGTACTGGCAGCTCTGGGCCGAGCCCTCCCTCGCAGCCCGGCGCGACAACGCCCACCAGGTTGTCCAGCAGCTCTCGATCCGCCGCGGCCTGATCATCGCCGCCGACGGCACGAAGCTGGCGATCAACCACGCCGTCACGACGGCCGACGGCCGGCACGTCTACGAGCGGCGCTATCCGACGAACAAGATGTTCGCGCACGTCGTCGGCTACTCCTCGGCGACCGACGGACGGGCCGGGGTGGAGCGCTCCGCGAACGACTACCTGATCGGCGCGCACACCGATCTCGGCGACGCGCTCGCGAATCAGCTGCACTCGCTGGCTGGCGGAGAGATCCACGGCGACGATGTGCAGCTCTCGCTGGTGCCGGCTGCGCAGCGGAAGGCCATGAGCGACCTCGCCGCGACCGGCAAGGCCGGCGCGGTGTTCGCCGTCGAGCCGAGCACGGGGCGGGTGCTCGTGAGCGCGTCCTGGCCGAGCTTCAATCCCAACCGGGCGGTGCAGGGCTCGCTGCCCCGCAGGGGCAGCGCGCTCGTCAACCGCGCCACGCAGGGCCTGTATCCGCCGGGCTCGTCCATCAAGCCCGTGATCGCCGCGCTCGCGCTGGAGAGCGGCCGTGCCGACGCCAACACGCAGTTCACGGACCCGGGCTACTTCGAGGAGTACGGCCGCAAGATCACGAACGACAACGGTGAGCGCTTCTCCGGCCGCTTCGACCTCACCTTTGCGCTCACGCACTCCATCAACAGCGTCTTCGCGAGGCTCGGCAGCGAGATCTGCGGCGGGCGCGCGCGCTGCCCGGCGCTCACCGGTGCCCTTCAGAAGCTCGGCTTCTTCTCGATCCCGCCGCTCGACTACCCGACCGACCAGCTCGCGGCCTCGGGCACCGTCCGCTCGGGCACGAACAAGCTGCTCTCGCCGAATGCGCCGATCGACCCGGCCCGCACGGCGATCGGCCAGGCCAACCTGGTCGCGACGCCCATGCAGATGGCGATGGTCGCCGCCGCGATCGGCAACGGCGGCGTCGTGATGCGTCCGACGCTCGTCGACAGCGTGCGCTCGCCCAGCGGGGCGCTGCGCTACGGGCGCCACAGCGAGCCGCTCAACCGCGCGTTCAGCGAGCAGACCGCCGCCGCGGTGACAGGCATGATGGAGCACGTCGTCGACGAGGGCACAGGGCGCGCCGCCCAGATCCCCGGCGTGCAGATCGCCGGCAAGACGGGCACCGCGCAGACGGGACGGAACGGCCAGCTGGACGCGTGGTTCATCGCATTCGCGCCGGCGCAGAATCCCCAGGTCGCGGTCGCGGTCGTCGTCGAGCGGACGAATCAGTACGGTGGCCAGGCCGCCGCACCGATCGCCCGCGACGTCATGCAGGCGGTGCTCAATGCCGCGTCGTAGACACGAATGCGCCCTCGCGGCGGGCAGGGCGCGCATGAGTACCGTGGAAGAATGACTCGATGACGGACGACACCGACACCGAGCGCGGCCAGCCGTTCGACGGCCGCTACCGCGTGCTCGGGCGCCTGGGTGTGGGGGGCATGGCGACCGTCTACCTGGCAGAGGACTCCAGCCTCGGGCGCAAGGTCGCGCTCAAGGTCATGGCGGAGCGCTATTCCGAGGACGGCGAGTTCGTCGAGCGCTTCCGGCGCGAGGCGCAGGCCGCGGCGCGCCTCAACCACCCGAACATCATCGCCGTCTACGACCGCGGCGAGGCCGACGGGCGGCCCTACATCGCGATGGAGTACCTGCAGGGCCGCACGCTCAAGCAGGTCATCCAGGCCGAGGGCCCGTTGCCGCCGGAGCGCGCCATCGCGATCGCCATGCAGGTGCTCGCCGGCCTGAGGTACGCGCACGAGCATGGCGTCGTGCACCGTGACGTCAAGCCGCACAACGTGCTCGTCGGTGACGATGGGCGCATCAAGGTCACCGACTTCGGCATCGCGCACGCCGGCGACCCGCAGATGACCGAGGTCGGCTCGATCGTCGGCACGGCTCAGTACCTCTCGCCCGAGCAGGCGCGCGGGCGCGCCGTCGGGCCGCAGACCGACATCTACTCGCTGGGCGTCGTGCTCTACGAGATGCTCGCCGGCCGCGTGCCGTTCGAGGGCGACTCGTCGGTCGCCATCGCGATGCAGCACGTGTCCGACCAGCCGCCGCCACTACGGGCGCTCGCACCCGACGTGCCCGAATCGCTCGCGCTCGTCGTGGCTCACGCGATGCTGAAGGATCCGGCACAGCGCTACGGCAGCGCCGACGAATTTGCGGCCGACCTGGATCGCGTCCGGCGCGGGCTCGTGCCCGTCGCCGCGACTGCCGCGCACACGGCGATCGTGGCGCGCGACCCGACCGAGCTCGTGCCCGCCGTCGAGGCCACGCGCATCGCCCCGCGCCCCGAAGCCACGCCGCTGCTGAGCGGTGAGAAGCCGCTGCCCGCGCGACCGACGCCGCGCAAGCGCTCGCGCTGGCCCTGGCTGCTCGTCCTCCTGCTGCTGCTCGCGGTCGGCGCGCTCGCGGCATTCGCGATCGGCGGCGTGCCGGGCGACGACTCGCCGACCACCACGACGACCGGGCAGACGACGTCGACCAACGTCACGACCGCGGTCGCATCGCACACGCTGGACGATCTCGAGGGCAAGACGGAGGCGGAGGCCAGGTCGACCCTCGCCGGCTATCAGCTCGGCCTCACCATCCCGAAGGCGCAGCCCGTGCGCGATGCCACCCACAAGGCCAACATCGTGGTGGCGAGCGATCCGCCTGCGGGCGCCGTGCTGCACAGTGGCGACACCGTGCGCCTGAAGGTCTCGCGCGGTCAGATGAACATCCCGAACATCGTCGGCAAGTCGCAGGCGGAGGCGCAGCAGGAGCTCGGATCGAACTTCGTGTTCTCGCCGGCCTCGGAGGCGAGCGACTCGGTGGACCGCGGCAACGTGACCCGCACGGACCCGCCGGTCGGCACGAAGCAGCCTGTCGGCTCGACCGTGACCGTCTACATCTCGACGGGCCCGGCCACGGTGGAGGTGCCGAAGCTCGTGGGCCGGACCGAGGCCGATGCGCGTGCGACACTCAGCGGCGCCGGCCTGATCGTGCGCGAGCCGCCCGGCAGCCGCTGTTCGGATGCGGTCAACCAGGGCCAGGTCGCGAAGCAGAACCCCGAGCCCGGGACGCCCGTGCGCAAGGGCCGGGCGATTGCCTTCGATCTCGCCAACAGCCCGTGCACGGTGTTCGTGCCGACCGTCGTGGGCATGACGATCGACGACGCGATCGCACGGCTGCAGCGGGAGACGATCAATCCGAACGCGATCAGGCAGACGCCTCAGCCCGTGACCGATCCGAACGACGACGGCCGGGTGCTCGACCAGGACACTCGCGGCTCCAACACCAAGCCCTTCATCGTCACGCTGACAGTCGGCCGGCTCGACCAGACCGCCACGACGCCGACGACTCCGGCACCGTGACCCGGCGCATCCGCATCGCCGTCGTGGCGGGCGGCCGCTCGTCCGAGCATGCGATCTCGCTGGCGTCGGCCCGCTCGGTGATCGAGGCGCTGGATCCCGAGCGCTACGACGTCGTCACGCTCCTGATCGACGAGAGCGGCGGCTGGCAGGTCGTCGACGGCGCTCCGGCCCTCCTGGCCGCCTCCGAGGGCGCCGCACCGGCGCAGCTCGCGAAGGGCGGAGGCACGTCGCTCGTGCCCGGTGCCGGCGGAGGCGCTCTCGTCGGCGGCAACGGTGCGGGCGCGGGCGAGATCGACGTCGTGTTCCCCGTTCTGCACGGGCCGTTCGGTGAGGACGGCACGATCCAGGGCTTGCTCGAGACGCTCGGGCTGCCCTATGTCGGCGCAGGCGTGCTCGGGTCGGCAGCGAGCATGGACAAGGCCTTTTGCAAGGCCGTGCTGCGCGACGCGGGCATCGCGGTCGCGCGCTCGCTCGTCCTCCGCCACGGAGTCGACGATCCGCTCGATCCCGCGGTCGAGAAGCGCGTGTCCGAGACGATGGGCTGGCCGGTCTTCGTGAAACCGGCCAATCTCGGCTCGAGCGTCGGCATCAGCAAGGTGCACGGGCCCGACGAGCTGGCCGATGCGCTCGAGCTCGCCTACCGCCACGACGAGAAGGTCCTCGTCGAGGAGTTCGTGGCCGGACGGGAGATCGAGTGCGGCGTGCTCGGCAACGAGCGTCCGGTGGCCTCGGCCGTGGGCGAGATCCGCCCGCATGCGGAGTGGTACGACTACGGAGCCAAGTACGACGAGGGCGGCTCCGACATCATCGTGCCCGCCGATCTCCCGGTGGCCGTGGCCGAGCGGGTGCGCACGATCGCCCTGGACTCGTTCCGCGCACTCGAGCTGAGCGGCATGGCGCGCGTCGACTGCTTCCTCACGCCGGCCGGCGAGGTCCTCGTCAACGAGGTCAACACGATTCCTGGCTTCACATCGACCTCGGTCTACGCGCGGCTCTTCGCCGCCGCCGGCGTGAGCTACCCGGAGGTGCTCGACCGGCTCGTCCAGAGCGGCCTCGACCGCCACGCACGCCGCGCGCGCTACCTCTACTGAGAGCCCCTCAGCTGGGCGTCGGTGATGCTGGCGGCGAAGCCCGTGCCGGTCTCCGTGGGCGCAAGCCTCGTGATCCAGATCAGATACTGCCGGCTGGGGTCGCCGCTGAGCGGGACGTCCATTGGCACGGTGCGCGCCTCGAACGAGTCGCTGACGGGCGTCCAGCCGTCGATGCCCGCCGGCGGGGAGGTCCCGGGAGCCGTGTACACGCGCCCCGTCCAGCCGCCCAGTCCGGCCGTCAGATGCAGCGTCGCGGCGGCCACCGCGGACGGGGCAGTGAGGATGAGGCCGACGCCGGGCTTGCTGCCGTTGAATTCGGGCGTGCCTCGATAGGTGTCGGTGCGCCAGTGCGTGGCCGGGTCGCCGTCGAGCGCATTGGCCGCGTCGGCCGGGTGCTCGTCCCCGTCGCCGCCGTCGCCTTGGGGGTCGTAGCTCGAGGCGGTGAGCCCGGTCACGGGCGCCCCGGCGACAGCGGTGGTCGTGCCCGTCGTCGGCGGAGATGTCGCAGTCGTCGGGGGCGGAGTGGTCGTCGTGGCCTCTGCGCTGTCTCCGCCGATCAGGCTGCTACCGAGGTAGGCGGCCCAGCCGATGCCCGCCACCAGAACGAGCACGAGCAACCCGATCGGCCAGAGCCGGCGACCGCGCGGCCCCCGCCGTCGCACGGGCGTGTCCTCGAGCTCTCCGGCGGCGGCGGGACGG
>Ga0207683_10000193_pt1 | contig 52301 bp, 48 predicted proteins | sample KBSM73metaG_FD_184333 | JGI IMG/M metagenome (GOLD analysis project Ga0207683, IMG submission 184333) | Miscanthus rhizosphere microbial communities from Kellogg Biological Station, Michigan, USA - KBS M7-3 metaG (SPAdes) (version 2) | ecosystem: Host-associated > Plants > Roots > Rhizosphere >...
TCGCGTACGCCGGGGCGCAGCATGCGGTAGATGTCCTCGTAGACGGCGTCCACGATCGCAGCGGCGTGCTCGAGCAGCGCGATCTCGTCCGGCGTCTTGATCGCGCGCGCCCGCATCATCACCGGTTGGGCGTCAGCCGTCTCGATGCCCTGGCGATGCAGCGAGTAGAGCGTCTCCATGTCGGTCAGATCGATTCCCAGCGGCTCGCCGTCGAGCCCGCGATCGGCAAGCTCTCGGTGGATGCGTGCGGCGAGGGCATCCGGCACGCCGGTCTCGCGCGGCATGGCGCCGCGAATCGAGGTGACGCCGGCTTGCCAGCTCGACTCCGGCAGCCACGGCGCATAGAGCTGGTGATGCTTCGCCGCGGAGCCGAAGTCCCAGAGCACCGGGTCGCCGTCGCGGGGAAGCAAGGCGCAGCGAGCGCTCTTGTCCCGTGCCCATTCCCCGATGTGCGTGCTCGTCACGTAGCGGATGTTGTTCTGGTCGAAGAGGAGCATCGCGCCGAGCGAGGAGCTCCGCAAGGACTCCCGCGCCCGCTCGAGGCGATCGCTCCGCAGCGCGGCGAAGTCGATCCGCTGCTCCCAGTCGACCGCCATGGTTGCGCCCCGCGAGGCCACGTTCATCCGGCTCGCTCCTCCCCGTCATCCCCTGGGTACCACCGTCGTTGTCGACGTTCCCATCGTTGGCTGTTTAGCAAAGAAACACAATCGTAAGTGAGAGTTGACAGCGTTCTCTCGCGTGCTTGAAGGATGAGGAAGCGCATCATACAGAGGGTTTCAGCCGTGTCCAGGGCGGTCGAGCGTCGTGTGGTCCTGCTCGTCCGCACAGCGGGAATTGAAAATTGATCACCCCTTGTGAACGGGTGTCGTAAGCGTTACTATCGCCGACCACGTGAGCCCTGAAGCGCCAAGGAGCGGTCCGGTGGAGTCGCAGTACGCGATACCGCGAGGGTCGACACGTTTGTTGTCCCGTGGACTCGCGACGGTTCTCGTCGCGACCGCCGTGCTGCTCGTAGCCAGTGGCGTGTTCGCGTCGTCGAGCCTCACCAAGGGCGTGCTCCTCACGATGCTGCCGTTTGCGTCGGCGCTCGCGATCGCTGCGCTCGGCCAGACGCTGGTGGTCATGCAGGGCGGCATCGACCTCTCGATCGCCGGCGGGCTCTCGCTCTACGTCGTGATCCTGACGCACTACCCGAACGGCGTCGACTCGCGGCTCATGCCCGCGATCGGCCTCGCGTTCCTCGCGGCGATCGCCGCCGGCCTCCTGAACGGCTTCCTGATCGGCCGGATGCTGCTCAACCCGATCGTCGCGACGCTCGGCACCAATGCCCTGCTCTACGGCGCCGTCTTCTGGTACACGGGCGGCATACCGCGCACCACGACGGCTCGTCTGGCGAGGGTCGGAAGCGGTGTCTGGCTCGGGATTCCCATTCCGGTGTACGTCGTCGTGGTCACGACGGTGATCGTGACGGCGGTCGTGAAGCTGACACCGGTCGGACGTCGATTCGAGGGCGTCGGAGCGAACGCCAACGCCGCTCGCACGGCGGCGATCCGCGTGAAGCGCCATCGCACCTCGGCGTACGTCTGGGCTCAGATCCTCTACTGCCTCGCTGCCGTGCTCCACGCTGGCATCGTCAATCAGCCGACGTCGCATGAGGGCGACAACTACCTCCTGCCGTCCGTGGCCGCCGTCGTGCTGGGCGGCACATCGTTGCTCGGCGGTCGCGGCAACCTCGTCGCGACGGCGGTCGCCGCTCTCTTCCTCACCCAGCTCGACCAGGCCGTGCTCGCTCTCGGCGTCACGTACGCCACGCGGACGCTCGTACAGGCCGGGGCGCTTGCAGTCGGCGTCGCGCTCTACACCGTCAATTGGCAAGCGGTCACGCGACGCCTCCGGGCCCGTCGCCCGGCGAGCATCGCGCCTACCTGACCCGTCGTTTCACCCCCAGGCACGGACACGTCAACCACGGAGAACGGAGAACAGGCATGCTGACCAAACGACGGAGCGGGGCGCTTCTCGCTCTCGCAGTCATCTGCGGCGCGGTGCTCGTCGCGGCGACGACATCGTCCGCCAAGACGGCAGCGGTGCCGTCGTGGTGCGGACCGAAGAAGATCACGCTTGGCCTCACGGATGGCTTCGGAGGGAACAGCTGGCGCCTCGTCACGACCGCTTCGGCGCGGGACGAAGCCTCCAAGTGCCCGAGCGTGACGTCGCTGACCTATGCCGACGGGCAGGGCAACACGCAGAAGGCGATCTCGGACATCCAGGGCATGGTCGCGAAGGGCGTCAACGCGCTCGTCGTCTTCCCGGATGCCGGCAAGGCCATCCTGCCCGCGCTCCGCAGCGCCTACAAGGCGGGCGTGGTCACGGTGCCCTATCGCGTCACACCGGGCGGCAAGGCCGGTGTCGACTACAACGTCTTCGTCGACACTCCCTTCGCCCAGGCCGGCGAGAACTGGGGCAGGTGGATCCTCAAGGTGCTGCCGAAGGGCGGCAACGTGCTCATGCTCAGCGGCCCCAAGGGCAACAGCCAGGGCGTCGACGAGAACAAGGGGCTCCACAAGATCCTCGACCCGTCGGGCAAGTACAAGTTCATCGGCGAGCAGCCGTTCGAAGTGACCAACTGGGATCCCGCGCTGTCGCAGAAGGTGCTCTCGGCGGACATCGCCAAGTACCCGAAGATCGACGTCATCGTCTCGGACTTCGGCCCTTCGCTCGTCGGCGCGCTCGGCGAGTTCAAGAAGAGCGGGCGCAAGATCCCGGCGATGGCCACCTCCGATGGCAACGTCCTGGGGTGCTACTGGAAGAAGGAAGTGGCCGCAAACCCGACGTTCAAGCTCTTCACCGTGTCGACGCAGAACGACCACGCGCGACTCGCGATCGACTGGGCGGTGGCGCTCGCGACCGGTGGCAAGAAGCCGGCGACCCCGCACTTCCCGTCGCTGGTGTTCGAGGACTCGGTGACCGACAAGCCAAATCCGGTGGAATGCAAGGCCAGCCTGCCGGGTGACATCTACCTGTCGGCCAAGCTCTCGGCCGTCGCACAGGCCAAGCTGGTGAAGAAGTAGGCACGACACGCGGCTTGCGCGCGGCGGCCCCGGCCGCCGCGCGCAAGCGCCGCATCGCTCATCGTGATTGACGACCCCACCGTGAACAGTCCTGCCGAGAAGGGCGGGGCACCCTCGCATCCGACGATGTCGATGATCGACATCACGAAGCGCTACAACGCGATTGCGGCGCTCACGGATGTCTCGTTCGACGTGCTCCCCGGCGAGGTGCATGCCCTGCTCGGGGAGAACGGCGCGGGCAAGTCGACCTTGATGAACGTCGCTTCTGGGACGACGGCACCCGATGCCGGCACGATCATCTTCGACGGCTCGCCCGTCGAGAACCTCACACCCGCGATGGCGCAGGACCTCGGGATCGCGATCGTCCACCAGCATCCTGCGCTGCTGCCGGACCTGACGGTTGCCGAGAACATCCTCGTGTCGGTGGGGCGCGAGCACCTGCGACGCCGCGATCCCGACGTCAAGAAGGCGATGCGCTCGCTGCTCGACGACGTCCACTTCCTGGGTCACCTCGAGGACCGCGTCTCATCTCTGAGCGTCGCCCGTCGCCACCTCCTCGAGCTTGCCAAGGCATTCGCCATTGCGCCGCGGCTGCTGATTCTCGACGAGCCGACGGCACCGCTCTCGCAGGACTCCGTCGAGCTCCTCTTCGCCTCCGTCCGGCAGCTCGCGGCCGGCGGTACCGCCGTCGTCTACATCACGCACCGGCTGGCCGAGGTGCGCGAGATCGCGGACCGCGTCACCGTCCTGCGCGACGGCAAGCTGCGCGGAACCTCCGCGGTCAGCGAGATCTCCGACGCCGATCTCCTCGCGATGATCATCGGGCGCACGCTTGCCACCACCTTCCCGCCGAAGCAGGTCGCCGCGGCCGGCGAGGCGCCGATCCTGCGGGTCGAAGGGCTGAGCGGCAACGGCTTCCACGACGTCTCGTTCACAGCTGGAAAGGGTGAGATCATCGGCATCGCCGGGGTGGCTGGCAACGGCCAGCCGGCGCTGCTGCGCGCACTGTCCGGGCGGGAGCGGTCGACCGGATCCGTCGACGTGGGCGGCAGGAGCCTCTCACGGCGCGCGCTGCTCGAGTCCGCTGCCTACATGCCTGCCGACCGCCTCACCGAGGGCTTGATGGTCGAGCTGAACGTGCGCGAGAACACGGCGATGACGGCGCTCGGCCGCCTCCGGACCGGCCCCTTCGTGAGCAGGCGCCGCGAGGTCGAGGTCGTCGAACGCGAGCTGAGCGAGCTGGACGTCAGGGCGCCGTCGCTCGAGTCGCCCGTCTCATCGCTGTCCGGAGGCAACCAGCAGAAGGTCATGATGGCGCGGGCGATGCTCTCGGAGCCCGCGATCCTCGTCGCCGACGAGCCGACACAGGGCGTCGACGTGGGCGCCCGCGCCGAGATCTACCGCATCCTGCGCGAAGTCTCCGCTCGCGGTGTGCCGGTTGTCGTCGTCTCGAGTGATGCGCTCGAGCTCGAGGGCCTCTGCGACCGCGTGATCGTGATGTCCCGCGGCCACGCCGTTGCGACGCTCGAGGGCGATGCCGTGACGGAGGAGCGCATCGTCCACGCTGCGATCAGCGCGACGTCGCACAGCGCCGAGCAGGCCGCACGGCGCGATCGGGGAGCGTCGCCGCTCGCTCGCTTCATCGAGGGCGACTACGCGCCGGTGGCCATTCTCGCGCTCGTGATCGTCGCGCTCGGCGGATACGTCCTGCACCACAACGATCGCTACCTCCAGGACTTCAACATCAACTCGGTCATGTTCGCGTGCGCGGCACTCGGCTTCATCTCGCTCGGACAGACCTTCGCCCTGCTGCTCGGCGGAATCGACCTCTCCGTCGGGCCGCTCGCCGGCTTCCTCGTGGTGCTCGGGTCGTTCTTCATCCTCGACGGCAAGTCACCAACGGTCTGGGTGCTCGGGTTCGCACTGATGCTGGCGGCCGCCGTCGGAGTGGGTCTCCTGAACGGCGCACTCATCCGCTACGCGAAGTTCACGCCGGTCGCCGCGACACTGGTTACCTACACCGGCCTGGGCGGGCTGGCGTTCACGCTGCGCTCTGCGCCGGACGGCTACATCGCGACCTCGGTGACCGACGTGATCTCGAAGAAGGTCGGACCGGTGCCGCTCGCCTTCGTCGTCTTCGTCGCGTGCGCGCTCGGTCTCGAGCTCGGGCTCCGGAAGACGCAATTCGGCATGCGCTTGCGCGCCGTCGGCTCGGACGAGGAGGCAGCGCGGCGCGTCGGGGTGCCCGTCAACAGGACAGCGCTGATCGGGTACCTCGGCGCCTCGCTCATGACGCTGCTGGGCGCGGTCGTACTGCTCGCGCAGCTGGGAGTCGGCGACCCCGGTCAAGGCACCGGCTACACGCTGACGTCGATCACGGCCGTGGTCCTCGGCGGTACGAGCCTGCTCGGTGGACGCGGCACCTTCATCGGGACGCTGATGGGCGCCGGCCTCATCGTGCAGGTCCTCAACGCGACCGTGTTCCTGAGCCTCACGCAAGAATGGCAGTACATCTTCCAGGGGTTCCTGATCGTCGCCGCGGCCCTCATCTACAGCCAGGTGCGCCGCAGCGGATCGCCCCTGGCTGGTCTGCGATCGCGATGATCCAGCGCGACCTCCCGACCGGGAAGGTCCTGCGCCCGAAGCTGGGGCCGCGTCTGCGCGCGATGCGTCAGGAGCGTGGACTCAGCCTGCGCGAGCTGGCGCGGCGCCTTGCGCTCTCACCGAGCTCGATCTCGCAGATCGAGACGGGCAAGCTGCAGCCGTCCGTGCGCACGCTCAATGCGTTCGCGGCCGAGCTCGGGGTGACGATGGACGAGGTGCTCTTCGATCCGTCCTCGGGAGAAACCTCTGCGCAGGTCGACGACGGGGCATCCGGAGTCGCCGCGCCGAGTCCCGCCGTGCAGCGCGCAGACGGCCGGCCGACCGTGACCGTCAATCCTGGCGTGACGTGGGAGCGGCTCATGTTCTGGCCGGACGAGGACGTCGAGTTCATCGAGGCGACCTACGCGCCCGGCGGTGCGTCCGGCCCCGGAGGGGCCCTTGTGCGTCACGGTGGCCGTGAGTTCGGGCACGTCATCAGGGGGACGCTGCATGCCGTCGTGGGATTCGACGAGTTCGTGCTCGGGCCGGGCGACTCGATCACCTTTCAATCAACGACTCCGCACCGGTTCGGCAACGAAGGCAGCGAGACGGCGCGAGCAATCTGGGTCGTCCGCGGCCGGCGCGAAGCTCAACTCGGCAACGAGGCGTCCTTCACAGGGAGGCATTTTGACGATCAGCCGACGGCGGTCCAGCATCGCTGAGTACGGGCTCATGAGCGGAGGAAACCGGACCGACCATCACGTTCGCGGTTTGCCGCGCCACGCAGTCGGAGGCGCACGGTGAGCGGGCGCGCCCTCGTCGTCGGCGTCACGGGCATCAGCGGGGGGAACCTCGCCCAGCGCCTGCTCGCCGACGGCTGGGAGGTCGCCGGCCTGTGCCGTCGTCCGGAGGGGCTCGATCAGCGAATCACGGCGCTGAGCGCGGATCTCCTGGACGCCGATGCGGTCGCCGCGGCCGTGCGGGGGCTCGCTCCGACGAACGTCTTCTTCACAACCTGGTCGCGTCGCGCGACCGAGGCCGAGAACATCGACGTCAACGGGCGCATGCTGCAGAACCTGCTCGATGCGACCGCCGCCGAGAAATCCGTTCGCCACGTCACGCTCGTCACCGGGCTCAAGCACTATCTCGGGCCGTTCGAGGCCTACGCCACGGTGCAGCCGGACACACCGTTCTCCGAGGACCAAGCTCGCCTGCCGTACGAGAACTTCTATTACGTGCAGGAGGACATCCTCTTCGCTGCGGCCGAGCGCGACGGATTCACGTGGTCGGTGCACCGACCGCACACGTTGATCGGCTGGGCCCTCGGGAATGCGATGAACATGGGAGTGACGCTCGCGGTCTACGCGGCCATCTGCCGCGAGACCGGCCGAGGCTTCCACTTCCCGGGCTCGCAGGAGCAGTGGGAGGCCGTCACCGACGTCACGGACGCAGGGCTGCTCGCGGACCACATCGTCTGGGCCGCCACCACTCCGGCCGCCGCGAACCGCGCGCTCAACATCGTCAACGGCGACGTCTTCCGCTGGCGGCGACTGTGGCCCCGGCTGGCAGCCGCACTTGCCGTCGACCCGGTGTCGTTCAGCGGGGAGCGCGCTCCACTCGAGGAGCAGATGGCGGACGCCGGTGAGATCTGGCCGGAGATCGTGCGCCGTCACGGCCTCCGGGATACCAGCGTGGACTCCCTCGCCTCGTGGTGGCACACGGATGCGGACCTGGGGCGCACGATCGAGACGTTCACCGACATGGGGCACAGCCGGCGGCTCGGCTTCGCCGGCGTCCGCGACTCCGAGTCCTCGTTCACCGACCTCTTCGCGCGCCTGCGCGCCGAGCGGATCGTGCCATGACGGTCGTGTCGGAGCGGGGCAGTCGAGTGGGGCGCGGGTAGCGGATGCGGGCACTCCGATTCCACGCGGCGCATGATCTCCGGATCGAGGAGGTCGCCGAGCCCCCCGCGCCGGGCCCCGGCGAGGTCGTCGTCCGGGTCGTGACGTGCGGCATCTGCGGCACCGACCTGCACGAGTACATGGCCGGCCCGATCGTGACACCGGTCGAGCCGCACCCGTTGAACGGAGCGCAGAATCCGCAGATCCTCGGGCATGAGTTCGCGGGCGATGTCGTTGCGACCGGCCCTGGCGTCACGCGCGTCGGCGAGGGGGATCGCGTCGCGATCATGCCGCTCGCCTACTGCGGTCACTGTGCCTACTGCCAGCGCGGGCTGCAGCACCTGTGCGCGACGATGGCCTGCGTCGGGCTCTCCCACGCCTGGGGCGGCATGGCGGAGCTTGCGACTGTCGCCGAGTACCAGATCGTGCGGCTTCCCGAAGGCGTGACGCACGCGCAAGGCGCGCTGATCGAGCCGACCGCAGTCGCGGCGTACGGCGTCGAGCGTGCCGGTGTGGCCCCCGGCGATCGCGTGCTGGTGACGGGTGCCGGGCCGATCGGCGCTCTGGCCGCGCTGTGCGCGCGCTCTGCGGGCGCCTCCTCCGTCTACGTCTCGGAGCCGAATCCGGCGCGGCGGGCGCGCGCCGAGGCGCTCGGCGTCGCCACAGTCCTCGACCCGGCGGCCGTCGACGTACCGGAGTTCCTCCGTGAGCAGAGCGACGGTCTCGGCATCGACGTGGCCATCGAATGCTCCGGGCACCCGCGTGGCTTCGACACGGGCATTCGCTCGCTCCGTCGGAGGGGCACGCTCGCACAGACCGGGCTCTTCGTCGGCGAGGCGTCGGTCGAGCCGATGCTGTGGTCTCTCAACGACCTGACGATCGTCGGCACGTGGTGCTACTGGGTCTACGACTTCGAGCGGATCGCAGCGCAGATCGCCGCGGGCGACCTTCCGGTCGAGCGTGTCATCACGGGCAGTCGCACCCTCGACGATGCGCCGGACGCCTTCGCGTCGCTCGCGTCGGGCAAGGCAGATGAGATCAAGGTGCTGATCAACCAATGAGGAGCGAGGTCGGATGAAAGCACTGGTATTCGAAGAGCCGCAGAACGCGGTGGTCCGCGATGTCGACATGCCGACCATCGCAGCGGACGAGGTGCTCGTGCGTTCGCGCAACGTCGGCATCTGCCACTCGGATTTCGAGCTCTACGAGGGCCGCTACATCATCCCCGTGTCGTATCCGATCATCCCGGGCCACGAATGGTCGGGCGAGATCGCCGAGGTGGGCAGCGGTGTGAGCACGCTGCGGTCAGGCGATCGCGTCGTCGGGGAATGCGTCGTCAACAATGGCGACGACCACTTCGGATTCTCCATCAGCGGCGCCGACGCCGAGTACTTCGTGGCCAAGGCGTCCTGGCTGCACCGGATTCCGGACGAGCTGTCATTCATGCAGGGTGCGTTCGTCGAGCCGTTCTCCGTCGCGTACAGCGCGGCGGTCGCAGCGGGCGGGATCGATGCGAGCGACGAGGTCGCGGTGATCGGAGGCGGGCCGATCGGACTCCTCTGCGCCATGGCAGCGGCGACGATGGGAGGCTCCGTGACGCTGGTCGAGCCTCAGGCGCATCGACGAGCGCTCGCGCTCGAGGTCGGGGCGACGCGCGCGATCGATCCGAGCACGGCGCCGCTCTCCGACCAGGTGGCCGAGGCGACCAACGGCCGCGGATTCGACGTCGTGATCGAGGCTGCCGGGGTTCCGGCCGCGATGGCGAGCGCCTTCCCGATGGCGGCCCTCGGCGGCCGAGTCGTGCTGGTCGGCATCGATGTGGGCGGGAGCGCAGACATCCAGATCGGCCTCGTGCAGTCCAGGGCACTCCAGGTGCGCGGGATCATCGGCTCCGCCGGGTTGTGGCCGCGCACGATTCGCTTCATGGCTACCAGCGGTGTCGATCCCACGCCACTGCTCACGGCCACGTTCCCTCTGGGAGAAGGCGCTGCGGCGCTCACGGCAGCCCGCGACACGAGCCGCAACGTGAAGGTCCAGATCGAGTGCTGACCTCGCAGAGAACGGCCGGCTGAACTCACGTCAACGACCACCTGGAGGTAACGACATGTCCGAGACAATCCGCCGTGTCAGCGATCACCCGATGAAGACCAGCTTCGATGCGAAGCCGACCGACGGCGCATTGCGTGCAGAGGACGGCTGGGTCGACATGGACGTGCGCTGGCTGCTCACGCGCGAATCCGTCGGCGCCGAGCACTCGGTCTTCGGCATCACCGTCTTCCCGCCAGGGGCGAAGCACGACATCCACCGCCACCCGAACGCGGAGGAGTTCGAGTACCTCGTCTCCGGTCACGGGATCGCGCGCGTCGGCGACGCCGATGTCGAGCTCGGGCCCGGCGAGGTCGTCTTCGTGCCCAAGAACGATTTCCACGGGTTCGAGAACACCGGCGATGAGCCGGTCTTCATGATCTGGGGCTACGCCGGAGCGGCGAGTCTCGACGAGGCCGGGTACTACCGACTCGTCGACGAGCCGCAGTGATCCGGACGAGCTGTCTCCCGGGATGAGGCGGGACATCGAGTTCAAGAGCTGCGGCGAGACCGTTCGCGGCTGGCTGTATACGCCCGACCAGGGAGACGGCCCCTTCCCCGTGGTGGTGATGGCCGGGGGATGGTGCTACGTGAAGGAGCTCGTGCAGCCGCACGTCGCGCAGCAGTTTGCAGACATCGGCCTCGCGGCGATTCTCTTCGACTACCGGAACTTCGGGTCGAGCGACGGCGCGCGCCGGCAGCACATCGACCCCAACGCGCAAGTCGAGGACTATCGGAACGCGATCTCGTTCGCCGAGACGCTCGCCGAGGTCGACTCCGGCAGGATCGGCGTGTGGGGGCTTTCCTACAGTGGCGGTCACGCGCTCATCCTCGGCGCCACCGACCCGCGCGTGAAATGCGTCTCGGCGCAGATTCCCGTCGTCGACGGATTTCGCAACATGCGGCGCGTCCACGGGACGATCGGCTTCCGCCGATTCGAACAGCTATTGCTCGACGACCGGAGGGCGCGGTTCCTCAGCGGGGAAGACGGGTTCCTGCCTCATGCGACCGCGGACCCGGCGGCGGAGGTCTCGACCTGGCCCTTCCCCGAGACCTACGCCACGTTCCTCGATCTGAAGCAGCGCGAAGCTCCGGCCTACGAGAACAGAAGCACGATCGAATCCGCCGAACTGTTGATGTCATACAACGTCGGCCCGTTCTTGCCTCGACTGCTCGACGTCCCGACGCAGGTCATCGTGGCCGAGAAGGACGATCTGACGCTCTGGGATCTGGAGATCGAGGCGTACAACGCGATCCCGACTGCCAAGAAGCGGCTCGTCGTGATCGGCGGGTCGACCCATATGACGCTCTACAGCGACCGGTCGCTCCTCGGCCAGGCGGCTGTGGCAGCGGCGGAGTGGTATGCCCTCCATCTACTGGGCGCCGCTCACGTCGCCGCCGGCGAATGAGCGCTCCTAGGCTGCGCGCGATTCCTCGCGAACCACGTCTGCAGCCTGCGTGACTGCAGCGGGCTCGAGTGGCACGCGGTCCGTACGCGACCACTCGCGACGCGTTCCCATCTGCCGCACGAGCGCTCGCAGGAGGACGGGAAACAGGAGCCAGGTGTAGATCGCGTAGAGATGCGCGATCAGGATGGAGTGCAGCCGGCCGCGCCCGGCGACGTGGCGCGTCGCCAGGCACCCGAGAACGGAATTCGAGAAGCCGAGGACGTAGACCTCGGGAAGGATCTCGGGGGACGGTATGACCGACGCGATTCCGAGCGCCGCGAGGACGATCGCGCAGACGAATGCCGCGCCGACGATGGCCTGCCAGAGCGGCATGAGGAGGTAGAGCACCTCGCCCGTACGAGCCGAGCGGGGGAATGGCGAGCGCCACGTCGCCCCGAGCAGGTCGAGGGCTTGCAGGTTCCCCTGCGCCCAGCGCGTGCGCTGCCGCAGGAGCGGACGCAGGCGAGGCACGCCCTGCTGCTCGACGACCGCACGCATCTCCTGTCGCGACTTCCAGCCGGCGGCGAGCAGACGCAGGCCGAGGTCCTGATCCTCCGTCAGCCGGTTTCGCCACGGCCCGTCTCCCTCGACGATGTCATCGAGCGCGGCCAGCCGGTTGAACTGGCCGTTGCCGCCCATTCCGGCCGTCCCGGCGCCGTTGCGACCCGACTGGTAGACGGTGCCGTAGACCGAGAACTCGACGTCCTGCATGCGCGTCAGGAAGCCCGTGCGGTTGTAGATCCGGACGAGCGCTTGAACGCCGCCGACCTCGGGATCTGCGAAGTGCGCTGCCACGAAACGCGGCGCTGCGGGGGCGATCCGGCCGTCGGCGTCCACGACGACCACGATCACGCGCTCGCGATCGACGTCCGGCAATCCCTGGCCGATGCAGTGATACGCCGCGTTCAGCGCCTGGGCCTTGCCCTTGCGGGCAGCGGGGAGGTCTCGCCTCAGCACGTAGAGATTCGGATCGGAGAAGCGGGCGAGGATCTCGGGGGTGGCGTCGTCGGAGCCGTCGTCGATCACGATGATGTGCCGGTGCGCCATGTCGAGCGCCAGCAGGCGTTCCACGCTGTCGCCGATCGTGATCTCCTCGTTGAGGGCGGCGACCAGGAACACCCACGTCCAGTCATCGTCGGCGCCGGGCGATGCCGCGGGCGCGCCCGCGATCGACCGTTGACCGCGCACGAACAGCGTGACCGTCCAGACGCACATTGCGACGATCACCAGGAACGCCAGACTCAACAGGAGCTGGGCGACGAGGGGAACGCCGTCGAACGGAATCAAGACGCTTCGCGCTCGGTCCAGGGCGACGGCACGTGACCGATCACGGGCAGCTCGACGACGAGCGGCGACTCGATCTCGACGGCCTTGCCGGCCTCGTCGGCCTCGACGGCCCCCGTCGCGGCGAGCACGGCGCGGCGGTCGAGGCTGGAACCGAACGGCGCAGGCGCAACGCCGCCGGCGTGCAGGTACTCGAGCGCCGCCACGATGCGCTCTGCGGCCTTGCCGTCGCCGTAGGGATTCGGCGCCTCGGACATCTCTGCGTAAGCGGCCGCGTCCGTGAGCAGCCGGCCGGCGACGGCGACGATCCGCTCCGCGTCGGTGCCGACGAGCGCGAGGGTGCCGGCGTCGACGCCCTCGACGCGCTCGGTGACCTCGCGGGTGACAAGCACGGGCTTGCCCAGTGCCGGAGCTTCCTCTTGAATGCCGCCGGAGTCGGTGATGACGAGGTGGCAGCGCGCGAGCAGTCGGGCGAACTCGCCGTAGCTCACGGGCTCGCAGAGCAGCACGTTGCCGAGTCCCTGGAGCAGTGGCCGCAACGTGGAGCGCACGCGCGGGTTCGGATGCAGCGGCAGCACGAACCCGATCTCGGGATGCTCGCTGGCGAGCCGTGCGATCGCCTCCCCGATGCCCCGCAGGCCGTCGCCCCAGCTCTCACGGCGGTGAGCCGTCACCAGCACCAGGCGCCTGTCGCTGTCGAACATCTCCTGCACGGCCGGATTGATGAACGGAACGTCCAGTCCGGAGGCCCACTCGAGCGCGTCGATCGCGCTGTTGCCGGTCACGTACACCTGCTTGATCGGCACGTTCTCACGTACGAGGTTCTCCTGATTGGTCGCGGTCGGCGCCAGGTGCAGGCACGCGATGCGCGCGATCAGGCGGCGGTTGAGCTCCTCGGGGAACGGCGTCATGTTGCCCGTGCCCGCGCGCAGGCCGGCCTCGACATGCACGACGGGAATGCCGAGGTGGAACGCGGCGAGCGCAGCGCCGAAGGCGGAGCTCGTGTCGCCGTGCACCAGTACGGCCGCCGGATAGCGGCCTTCGCGGACATCGTCCGCAGTGGCCTCGCCCGCCGCGACCTCGTGGAACCACTGGTGGAAGAAATCCTCGAAGCGCAGCATCACGGACGCCACGCGCTCGTTCAGGCGCGAGCGCGTGTCACCGATCCACAGCGTGACGTCCGCCCAGATGCCTGCGAGCTTGAAGACCTCGCGGACCATCAGGTCGTGCTGACCGGTCGTGACCACGACCGGCCGGAAGCGCTCGCTGTCGCGGAGCGCGAGAATGATCGGGATGAGCTTGATCGCCTCGGGACGCGTACCCACGACGATCAGCACGCTGACTTTCCGCCCGGCCGGCTCCTGCCCGGCAGGCGGCGCAGCGGGATGCGGCGAATTCGGGGGCATACGATTCCCTTCGGCAATCCGGCGGAAAAGCTGAGGGCGAGAGTCTCACCGGCGAGAATTGACCGATGGCCGAATTCACGATCAGGGGCGCCCGGCCAGCGGACGCTCGCGCGATGGCCCGCCTGATGGCTGCAGTCGCCGAGGAGCGAACGGGGATCGCCACGGAGCCGCCTGTCGATCTCGAGGCTCGAACCGCGCAGTTCGAGCGCACCGCCGAGGAGTCGATCGTCGCCGACGCAGGCGGTCAGATCGTCGGGATGATCCGCGTCGAGGTCAGTCGCCACGGATTCGGCGAGCTCGGGATGCTCGTGGATCGAGCGTGGCGGGGCCGTGGAGTCGGCTCGGCACTGATGCGGGAGGCGATCGGCTGGTCGCGCTCCCACGGGCTCCACAAGCTCTGCCTCGACGTGTTCCCGGCCAATGCGTCCGCGATCGCGCTCTATCGCAAGTGCGGATTCGTCGAGGAGGGCAGGCACCCGAAGCAGTACCGGCGAGCGAGCGGCGAGCTCTGGGATTCGATCTCGATGGGGCTGCAGCTGTAGGAGACGAATGTCGATGTCGAGCGGTCGTTCGCCGCGGGAGGCTGAGCAGCGCAATCGCGTGGGCACCGTGCGCCGTGGGCCGTTGGGGCGTACGGTGCCTGCGTGAGCAGCGATCCACCGGGGTCGACCGACCAGGTCCGCGCAGAGGCCGAGCGGCACATCGCCGAGCATGCGCTCGGCGAGGCGGAGCGCATAGCGCGGCTTTCACGCATTCGCGAGTTCGTGCTCGGCGCGCAGGACGGGCTGCTCGTCCCGCTGGGCGTCGTCACGGGCATGGCGGCCGCGAACCCTGCGCGCTCGCTGATCATCGTCGCCGGACTGGCCGAGGCCGTTGCCGGCGCCATCTCCATGGGCGGCGGCTCGTACCTCGCGAGCCAGGCCGAAGAGCAGCTCTACGCCTCGGAGATCGCCAGCGAGGGACAGGAGATCGCAGAGTTCCCGGAGCGGGAGACCGCCGAGCTCGCGCTGATCCTCGAGCGCGAAGGCCTCGAGCGAGCGCAGGCCGAGCGCGTCGCGGGCGGCCTGGCCTCCAACCCGAACGTCTTCCTCCGCACGAAGATCGAAAAGGAGCTGGGACTCTCGCCGGACTCGGGCGGGGCGGCCTTCGGCGATGCGCTTGCGGTCGGCTTCACCTATCTCGTCGCCGCGATCGTTCCGCTCTGGCCGTACTTCTTCTTCACGCGCTCCACCGCGCTTGTGATCAGCCTTGCGTGCACGCTGCTCGCACTCTTCCTCGTGGGAGTGGCGAAGGGACGTGTCACGAGGCTCTCGCTCATGCGCGCGGGCCTCCAGGTCGCCATCATCGGCTCGGCCAGCGCGGGAGTCGGCTTCGCGATCGGGCATGTCGTCACGAACATCGCCGGCTGACCGGTGACCACGGCTGCCCCGATCGTGGCCGATGTCATCCTGAGGGACGGGCAGACGCTGCGCCTGCGGGCGCCGACGGCCGCGGACAGTGACGCCCTCGTCGCGTTCCTCGAGGAGCTCTCGCCCACCAGCCGGCAGATGCGCTTCCACGGAACGCTCCGGCCCGGGCCGCGACTGGTGGAGGGCGACCTCGACCCCGACTGGAACGACCGCGGCGCCCTGATCGGGACGCTCGTGCAGGGCGGCAGCGAGCATGTCGTCGCGCTCGCGAGCTACGCACGGCTGCGTGATCCGGCGGCGGCCGAGGTCGCCTTCGCGGTGGCCGACCGCCTCCAGCGCCTCGGCGTGGCGACGCGCATGCTCGAGCAGCTCGCGCTGCGAGCGTCCGCTGCGGGCATCGAGCGGCTCGTCTTCGAGATCCTCTCGGCCAACACGGCCATGCTCGCGGTCGTTGCGGAATCCGGCCTGGCCGTCACGCACCGGCGGCGCGGCGGCGTGATCGAGGTGACGATGACGATCGAGCCGACGGGCGCATACGTCGCCCGCCGCGACGAGCGCGACCACATTGCCGTCGCCGCGTCGCTTCGGCACTTCCTCGAGCCCGCCAGTCTCGTCGTCATCGGCGCCTCGGCACGCCGCGGGACGATCGGGGGGGAGCTCTTCCGCAACGTCATTGCGGCAGGTTTCGCCGGGCCTGCCTATCCCGTGAATCGCAGCGGCCAGGAGGTCGCCGGCGTGCTGGCTACCCAAAGCGTGCGAGCGATCGACGGCGAGGTCGAGCTCGCTGTCATCTGCGTCCCCGCCGAATCCGTGCTGGCGGCCGCCGAGGATGCCCTCGAGAGCGGCGTGCGGGCGCTCTGCGTGATCTCGGCCGGCTTCGCCGAGATGGGTGCCGACGGTGCCGAGCGGCAGGTCGCGTTGCTCGCGCTCGTCCGCTCCTATGGCGGCCGCATGATCGGGCCGAACTGCCTGGGCGTTGCGTCGACTCCGGCTCGGCTGAACGCCACCTTTGCGGCTGCGGCTCTCCCGCCGGGATCCGTCGGCTTCGCCTCCCAGAGCGGCGCCCTCGGTCTGGCGGCGGTCGAGCAGGCACGCGGGCGCGGTCTCGGGTTGTCGTCGTTCGTGTCGCTCGGCAACAAGGCGGACGTCTCGTCGAACGATCTGCTCGAGTACTGGGAGGACGATCGGGAGACGAACGTCGTGGCGCTCTACCTCGAGAGCTTCGGCAACCCCGAGCGCTTCGGCCGGATCGCCCGACGCGTCGCGCGCCGCAAGCCCGTCCTCGCGCTCAAAGGTGGAGTCAGTGCCGCGGGCGCGCGTGCTGCGGCCTCGCACACGGCCGCGCTCGCGAGCTCCGAGGCTGCGGTCGACGCGCTCTTCCACCAGGCCGGCGTGCAGAGGATGCGCACGCTCTCGGAGTTGCTCGACGCGGCGGCGCTGCTGTCGTCCCAGCCGCTCCCGGCAGGTCCCCGCGTCGCCGTCCTGACCAACGCCGGGGGCCTCGGCATTCTCTGCGCCGACGCCTGCGAGGCGGAGGGCCTGCAGCTGCCCGAGCCGTCGGACGAGACGCGCGAGCGGCTCGCCGCCGTCGTCCCGGCCGAGGCCAGCCTTCACAACCCCATCGACCTGCTCGGTTCCGCGACGGGCGCGACATTCGCCGCCGCGCTCGGGCCAGTGCTGGAGGATGGCGGCTTCGATGCCGTCTGCGTGCTCTTCGTCCGGCCGGCGATCGCGCGCACCGAAGACGTCGCGCATGACGTGGACGCCGCTCTGGAGTCGGCGGACGGGCACGGCAAGACGGTGGTCGGCGTGTTCTTGAGCGCTGAAGCGCTGACCGGCCCGGCGGCTCCCGAGCGCATGGCCACGTTCTCGTCACCCGAGGCGGCTGCTCGCGCGCTCGGCGTCGCAGCGAGAAGAGCCGCCTGGTTGCGGCGCCCCGAGGGCCGCGTCCCGGTGCTCGCCGGCGTCGATCGCGTACGGGCGCGAGGCATCGCCCAGAAGGCTCTGACCGGCGCCGATGACGCGTGGCTCGACGCGCACGCGAGCCGGCAGCTGCTCGAGGCGTACGGCATCACGCTGGTTCGCGAGCTTCTGGCCCCCGACGCCGGCGGCGCGGTGGCCGCTGCCACAGAGCTCGGGTTCCCGGTCGTCGTCAAGACCGCAGAGCCCGGCGCGCACAAGACCGAGACCGGCGGCGTCGCGGTCGACCTGCGAGACGCGTCGGCCGTGCGCGAGGCCGCCACCCGCATCGGCGGCATGGTGCTCGTTCAGGCCATGGGAGAAGGCGCAGAGTTGCTGGCGGGCGTCGTCCGCGATCCCGTCTTCGGCCCGATCGTTGCGCTCGGCCTTGGCGGTGTCCTGGCAGAGCTCGTCCAGGCGGTCTCCTTCCGCGTCGCTCCGCTGACCGACTTCGATGCGGCCGAGCTGATCGCGGCCGGCCCTGTGGGTCGCCTTGCGGCGGGCTTCCGGGGGCGTCCGCCGCTCGACGGCGACGCGATTCTCGACCTGCTGCACCGGCTTTCAGCGTTGGCGCTCGACGTGCCCGAGATAGCTGAGCTCGACCTCAATCCCGTGCTCGCGGGCCCCGACGGATACGTCGCAGTCGACCGGCGTGTCCGGGTCCGCCGCATGCCTGCCGACGCTCGCGCGAAGACCTGGTGAGGAGTTCCCGACCGAGGCGCGGGCCGGCTCCCGGCCGACGGCTTCCCCCGCCTCGGTCGGCGACGTCACTGGCCGGCGTTCACGGCCGACGTCGAAGGTGCCGGAAGCGCGGGGGACGAGATGGCAAGGGGGGAGGTAGCGCGGGCCATCCCGAACACTGCCGGCACGATGAACTCGATCTCCGGACGGAGCTGTGCGATGCGGCGCCTCATGTCGTTTCCGCGTCGTCACTGATTGCAGCGCGGCGCTCGCGACTGCCGTTGCGGGCGCCGTTGACGCTGGTGCCATTGCCGTTCGTCGTGAACACTTCGCTCGTCACCGTCGTCGTCGGCTCGGGGGCGAACGGCTCGGCTGCCTCGGCATCGAGGACCCGCGTCAGGTCGATCAAGCGGCGCACGATGCCCGTGGCGCCGACCAGGCGGGTGTCGGGCACGCCCTCGCCCTGGCCGAGCCGGAGCAGCGCTCGCAGGCCGACGAGATCGAGGAAGCGGAGCTCACTGAGATCGATGACGGCCGGCGGAGCATGCTCGCGCGAGCGCGCCAGCTCCGCCTCCAGCAGGACGACGGTGTTCAGGTCGAGCTCGCCGATCAGGCGCAGCCCGACCCGGCCGGCCTCAGCCTCGCTGCGCACCACCACGAGCGGCGCGGCATGCTGATGTGCTCTCATCCCTGACTCCGATCGCGTGGATACGCGCGAGGCGCGACGCGCTTCGCGCGACGCCGACCGGGGTCAGGGCGGCCGAGGGACGGTCGAGGAGAGCATGGGATCGTCCCAAATCCGATTATATCAGTCGATTCCTCGGTCGTATACGGCGCATGCCTGCCCGCGTGAAGCGGCGGGCGCCATCGCGCCAGCCCCCGAGCCGAGCGGATCTACGCCGTTCACCATCCTTTTCCCGGTTTTCGGCGTATCAGCAGAAACTTGACCCTCCGGAACGGATGGTCATAGCATCGTCCGTCCCCGATCGAGCCGAAGGAGCAGGATGCGGCATTACAGGAAGCCTCTAGCGATCGCAGTTGCGCTCGCCGTCGCAGTCGGTGCAGCGGGCCCCGCTGTCGCCAAGACGAGCGGCCAGGCTGCTGCGGCCAAAGCGGCCGCCCGCGCGAAGCTGATGGCCGAGCACCGCGGTGGCACGTTCACGATGCTGGCCAAGGGCGCCGGCGGCTCGCTCGATCCGCAGATCAACTACACCCTTCAGTACTGGCAGCTCTATCAGTCCACGCAGGACGGGCTCGTCGCGTTCAAGCACGCCGCGGGGACGAAGGCCTTCACGCTCGTGCCGGATCTCGCGGTCGCGCTCCCGAAGCCGACGGACGGCGGCAAGACCTGGACGTTCAAGCTGCGCAAGGGCATCAAGTACTCGACCGGCGCCACCGTGCAGCCGCGCGACTTCCTCTGGACGTTCCAGCGCATCTTCAAGGTGCACACCCCGACGGCCGGCGGCTTCTACAGCGGGCTCGTCGGCGCGGACAAATGCCTCAAGACGCCGGCCACGTGCGACCTCTCGAAGAGCGTCGTGATCGACAACAAGGCCGGAACGGTCACGTTCCACCTTGTGAAGCCGGATGCCGAGTGGCTCTACAAGCTCGCGGTGCCACACGCCTCCGTGCTCCCGTGGGGCACGCCCAACAAGGACATGGGCACGAAGCTCCCGCCCTCCACGGGCGCGTACATGTTCACCAAGTACGACCCGAACCACGAGCTCGTGCTCAAGCGCAACCCCAACTTCAAGCAGTGGTCGGTCGACGCCATGCCCGACGGCTTCGTCGACAGCATCGTGCAGAAGTTCGGCCTCTCGGTCGAGGCCGAGGTGACGCAGGTGGAGAACGGGCAGGCCGACTTCCTGTTCGACTTCCCCCCGGCCGACCGCCTCAACGAGATCGGCACGAAGTACCCCAATCAGGTGCACATCAACACGCTGTTCGCGGACTGGTACGCACCCATGAACGTCAACCTCGCGCCGTTCAACAACAAGCTGGCGCGCCAGGCGGTCAACTACGCGATCGACCGCAACGCGGCCGTTCGCATCTTCGGCGGCCCGAAGACGGCCGTCCCGTCCTGCCAGATGCTGCCGCCCGGATTCCCCGCCTACGTCGCCTATTGCCCGTATACGAAGAACCCGGGCAGCGGCAAGTGGACCGCGCCCGATCTGGCCAAGGCCAAGGCGCTCGTCAAGCAGTCCGGCACGGCGGGCCAGAAGGTGGCCATCGTCGGAGCCAACGACGAGGTCACCAAGGGCATGCTGACCTACCTGCAGAGCGTGCTCAACTCGATCGGCTACAAGGCCACGATCAAGCCGCTCTCCAGCAACATCTCCTTCACCTACATCCAGAACACCAAGAACAAGGTCCAGATCTCGGTCTCGCAGTGGTACCAGGACTACCCGGCCCCGTCGGACTTCCTCAACGTCCTGCTCGGCTGCGGCTCGTTCCATCCCGGCAGCGACACGAGCATCAACATCTCGGGCTACTGCAACAAGAAGGTCAATGCCGACATGCAGAAGGCGCTCCAGCTCGGCATCGAGGATCCGCCGGCCGCGCTCAAGCTGTGGACGAAGGTCGACAAGGCGACCACGGACGACGCCGCTCAGGCCGTGCTCTTCAACCCCCGCCTGATCGACTTCGTCTCGAAGCGCGTCGGAAACTACATCTGGAGCGCTCAGTTCTACACGCTCGTGGGCCAGGTCTGGGTCCAGTAGTGATGACCAGGAGTGTCTGAGGTCGCAGCGATCGGCGACGTGGGCCAGCAGTCGGCCCGCGTCGTCGGCCGCAGCCCCTGGGCGCTGGCCGGCCGGCGCCTGCTGCGCAACCGGAGCGCGCTCATCGCGCTTGCCGGTTTCATCGTGATCGTGGTGGCCTGCTGCGCGGCCGGGTGGTACGCCGACAGCGTCGCGCACACGAATCCGTTCGTGTCGACGGTCGATGGGACGACGTTGATCGACGGCAAGCAGCAGCCGGTCATGGTCGAGAGCTCCGGCGGCCTCGGTCTGGGCGTCACCCCGATCGGTCCGACCTGGGACATCCACCACTATTTCCTGGGGGCCGACAGCCAGGGGCGCGACGTCGCCGCGCGCATGCTCTACGGCGGCCGTAACTCCCTGATCATCGGTACGGTCTCGGCCTTGCTCTGCTGCTTCTTCGCGACGCTCATCGCGCTCATCGCCGGGTTCTTCGGCGGCATCGTCGATCAGATCCTGTCGCGAGTCCTGGACCTCATCTGGGCCTTCCCGGTCTTCCTCCTGGCGATCTCGGTCTCGACGGTCGCGCTGACGAGCGACATCCCCATCGGGCCCATCACGCTGAGCGCCGGGAGCATCTGGCTCCCGATCATCATCATCAGCGTGATCTACGTGCCGTACGTCGCGCGGCCGATCCGCGGCCAGGTGCTTTCGGTGCGCGAGAAGGAGTTCGTCGAGGCCTCGATCGGCCTCGGTGCCAGCAATCTGCGACTGATCTTCTCCGAGGTGCTGCCGAACGTCGTGACGACGGTGATCGTCTTCTTCCCGCTCATGATCGCCACGAACATGCTGATCGAGTCTGCGCTCTCGTTCCTCGGGATCGGCGTGCAGCCGCCCGACGCGAGCTGGGGCACGATCATCAGCGACGGCCAGGGGTTGCTCTACACGCGCCCGTGGGTGGCGATTGCGCCTGGGATCGCAATCGCCACCACGGTGCTCTGCCTGAATGTCCTGGGCGACGGCGTGCGCGATGCGCTCGATCCTCGCGCGCGCCTGAGGGTCGGCCGCCGGTGATCGCGTTCGTCATCCGGCGGCTGCTCGGGATGCTGCTCGTCATGTTCGCGCTGAGCGTCCTCGTGTTCCTGATCTTCTACTCGACGCCGGGCGTCGACCCCGCCTCTCGTATCGCCGGGCGGAACGCCGATCCCGAGACGCTGAAGCAGGTGCGGCACGACTTCGGCCTCGACCGGCCGCTGGCGGTGCAGTACGTCATCCTGATGAAGAAGCTCTTCATCACGCGCGACCTGACCTCGTTCGTCAACCGTGGCGCGAAGGTCGTCCCCCAGATCGTCGACGCCGCGCCGGTGACGCTCTCACTCGTCTTCGGAGCCGTGATCCTCTGGGTGGTGCTCGCCATTGCGATGGGGCTGGCGGCAGCCATGATGCGCGGCACGTTCGTCGACCCGTTACTCATGATCATCGGGTTGATCGGCATCTCGATGCCGGTCTTCTGGCTGGGCGAGGTGGTGAACCTCATCACCCAGAGCCGGCTCCACGACGAGTTTTTCTCATGGCTGCCGCCGCTCGGATACACCCCGCTGACGGAGGATCCGGAGCAGTGGTTCCTGCACCTGCTCTTCCCGTGGATCACGCTGTCGGTGCTCTACATCGGCTTCTACGGGCGCGTGCTGCGCTCGAGCCTGATCGACTCGCAGAGCGAGGATTTCGTGCGCACGGCGCGCTCGAAGGGCCTGACGGAGCGCCGCGTGCTGGGCCGGCACATCCTGCGCACGTCGATGATCACGTTCGTCAGCCTCTTCGGCCTCGATTTCGCGGCGCTGGTCGCCGGCGGCGCGCTCCTGACGGAGGTCGTCTTCGGCCTTCCGGGCGTCGGCAAGCTGACCTATGACTCCCTCGAGAACCTCGACCTGCCCATCATCATGGCGACCACCATGTACGCGTCCTTCTTCATCGTGATGGCCAACGCCGTGGTCGACATCCTCTACGGCTTCCTCGATCCGCGGGTGCGCGTTGCCTGACGAGCCGCTCCTCGAAGTGCGCGACCTGCACGTCTCGTTCCGGACCGAGGACGGGATCGTGCGCGCCGTCGACGGCGTCTCGTTCACCATCCTGGCCGGCAGGGTGCTCGGCATCGTCGGCGAGTCCGGCTCGGGCAAGAGCGTCACCGCCATGTCGCTCATGCGGCTGATCCGCGATCCGAACGCCATCACGACGGGCGAGGTGTTCTACAAGGGCCGCGACCTCCTGAAGCTCACTCCCGATCAGATGAGGAGCGTGCGCGGGTCGGAGATCGCGATGATCTTCCAGGACCCGATGACGTCGCTCAATCCCGTCTATCGCGTCGGCTGGCAGATCGCTGAGCAGGTACGGGCCCACGAGAAGGTGTCGAAGGCCCAGGCGAACCGGCGGGCCATCGAGTTGCTGGATGCCGTCGGCATCCCGCGTCCCGACGTGCGCGCCAACGACTACCCGCACCAGTTCTCGGGCGGCATGCGGCAACGCGCGATGATCGCGATGGCGCTCTCGTGCAACCCCGACCTGCTGATCGCCGACGAGCCGACCACGGCGCTCGACGTCACCATCCAGGCGCAGATCATCGTCCTGCTGCGGAGGCTGCAGAGCGATTTCGGCTCGGCCATCATGCTGATCACGCACGATATGGGCGTCGTCGCCGACATCGCCGACCGCGTCTGCGTGATGTACGCCGGCCGCGTGATCGAGGACGGCCCGAAGCGCGAGCTGTTCAGGAACGCGCAGCACCCGTACACGTGGGGCCTGCTGGGCTCGATCCCGCGCGTCGATCGACCCAAGCCCCACCGCCTCACGGCCATCCCGGGCCTGCCGCCGTCGCTGCTCTCCCTCCCGCCGGGGTGCTCCTTCGCGCCGCGCTGCCCGCACGTCTTCCCGGCCTGTTCGGAGCAGCCCGCGCTCGAGGAACGCGCGGCGCCCGGTCACGGCGACCGCTGCTTCCTGCCGGTAGCGGAGAAGCTCGCGCGGCGCGAGGCCACGATTCATCCGGAGCTGGCGTCGTGAGCGAGGAGCCGCTGCTCACGGCCGAGGCCGTGACGAAGCACTTCCCGGTCAAGGGGAGTGGCGTCATCCGCCGCGAGGTCGCTCGCGTGCAGGCCGTCGACGAGGTCTCGCTGGACGTGCGCGCCGGCGAGACGCTCGGCCTGGTCGGCGAGTCCGGCTGCGGCAAGTCGACGCTCGGGCGTTGCCTGGTGCGCCTGCACGAGCTGACGTCGGGCCGCGTCGTGTTCGAGGGCCGCGACATCTCGCAGCTCAACCGGCGCGCGTTGCGGCCGCTGCGCCGCCAGATGCAGATGGTCTTCCAGGATCCCTACGCGTCGCTCAACCCGCGCAAGCGCGTCGGCGCCTTGATCGGCGACCCGCTCGTGATCCATGGCCAGTCGCGCAGTGCGGCAAAGCGGCGCGTGCAGGAGCTGATGGATGTCGTGGGTCTCGCCCCCGAGCACTACAACCGCTATCCGCACGAGTTCTCGGGCGGGCAGCGCCAGCGGATCGGCGTGGCCCGGGCGCTCGCACTCAACCCGCGCCTGATCGTGGCCGACGAGCCCGTCTCGGCGCTCGACGTCTCGATCCAGGCCCAGGTCGTGAACCTGCTCGACGATCTGCAGGACGAGTTCTCGCTGACCTATGTCTTCATCGCCCACGATCTCGGCGTCGTGCGGCACGTCTCGGACCGCATCGCGGTGATGTACCTCGGCAAGATCGTCGAGCTCTCGCCGGCGGAGAATCTCTACGAGCGACCGATCCACCCGTACACCGAGGCGTTGTTGTCGGCGGTTCCGATCCCCGACCCCGACGCAAAGCGCGAGCGCATCGTGCTCGAGGGCGACGTGCCGAGCCCGATCGCGCCACCGAGCGGGTGCCGCTTTCATCCGCGTTGCCGCTACGCCACCGAGATCTGCTCGCTCGAGGAGCCGCCGCTGCGCCCGCACGGCGGTGGGCACCTGGCCGCCTGCCATCACCCGCTCAACGTGGGGCCCGCCGCTCCCGCCGCTCCCTCTGCGTAGCAACGAGGGGGCCGGCGTCCGCCGGCCCCCTCGTGCAACGAATTGCGTCAGGCGCTGAGCGCGTACTGCTCGGCGACCGAAGCCGCGAGCTGTGCGAGCACGTCGTCGATGCCGGCGACGATCTCCTCGTCGGCCTCCCCGAGCTCGACGAGCCGCTCGGCGGCCTTGCCGACCGCGAGCCCCTCGCCGAGCACCGCTGCGCCACTCAGGCGCAGCGCCTTGCGTACGTCCTCCTGTGCCCAGCGGCCGCCGAAGCTGCCAGTGCTGGCGCTGATCACGCCGGCGGGTTTGCCGACGACGGCGGCGAGGCCGTACGGACGGCTCGCCCAGTCGAGCGCGTTCTTGAGCTGACCCGGGGCGCCGCCGTTGTACTCCGGCGTCGCCACGAGCAGGGCGTCAGCCGCCGCGATGGCGCTGCGCAGATCGTCCACGGGCTCGGGGACGGCCTCGCCCTCGTGGTCCTCGGAGAAGGGCGGCACGTGTCGCAGCCCCTCCCAGATGTCCACGCGGACGCCTTCCGGGGCTCGCTCCTGCGCGAGGCGCAGGAGGGCTGCGTTCCACGAGCCCGCCCGCAGGCTGCCCGGAATGGCGAGGATCTGAACCTGGGTCATCTTCCTCACGCCTGCCGAATGGCCTCGACGTGGAGGGTGATCGCGACGCGCTCACCCACGACGAGCGCGCCATTGGCGAGCGGCGGCGCGTTCCAGGTGATGCCCCAGTCGGTGCGGTCCACGGCCCCCGTGGCGGTGATGCCGAGCCGGGTGTTGCCGTACGGATCGTCGCCGGCGCCCTCGATCTCGGCATCGAGCTCGACCGGGCGCGTCACGCCGCGGATCTCGAGCTCGCCGTTGATGCGGAGCTTGTCCGCCTCGACCTGCTCGATCGACGTGCTCTTGAACGTGATCTCGGGATGATTGGCCGCGTCGAAGAAGTCCTCGCTGTGCAGGTGCCCCGTGAGCTGGGGCTCCTCGGTGACGAGGTTCTCGAGGCGGACGGTGCCGTCGACCGAGCGGACCGCGCCGTCATCGGTGACGATGCTTCCGGCTGCCTTCGAGAAGCTGCCGCGGAACGTCGAGACGCCGAAGTGCTTGACGCCAAAGCCGATCGAAGAATGCACGGGATCGATGGACCACGTGCCGGTCGGGATCTGGGTCGCGACGGTGCTGGACATTGCGTTCCTCCTACGGGTTGGAATTGCTACGTGTAGGAGGGAACGTTGGTCAAAACATAATTGTTCCAACACCGGTCCAAGGCCGAAAGGGCGCCCGGGCAGCAGACGCCCCGGGCGGCATCGCCCGGCACGCGCTGCTACCCGGGGCCTTCCGCTTAGGCCGGGGAGGCTGCCTCGTCGTGCGCGGCCACCACGCCTTCGCCCCGCTCGCCCGTTCGTATGCGCACTGCCTGCAGCACCGGGAGGACGAACACCTTGCCATCGCCGATCTCGCCGCTGCGCGCGTGCGTGAGGATGACCTCGATGGCGCGCTCGACATCCTCGTCGGCCACGACGAGATCGAGCCGCAGCTTTGGCCGGAGGTAGAGGACCTCCGTTGCCCCGCGATAGTGCTCGACGATGCCTGCCTGTCGTCCGGAGCCGAGCACGTCGGACACCGACATGCTCGGCAGCCCGATCGCGTAGAGCTCGGAGCGGATCGCCTCGAGCGCCTCGTGCCGGACGTATGCCTCGATCTTCTGCATGTCAGTCCCCTCCCTCGGACGTGACCGCCCGGAACGCCGTCACCGGCGCTGTCGCCGTTGCCGGCGGGCGGCGGTTGGGTGCCAGGACATATGGCTGGGTCGCGCCGTAACCGGGCAGGAACTGCTCGGGATAGCCCCACATCCCGTGCTCGTGGATGTCGAGGCCCTCGAGCTCCTGCTGCGCGCTGACGCGCAGGCCGACGGTCTTCTTGCAGAGGTAGAAGACCGCGGTGCTCGAGGCGAACACGAAGGCCGCCACGCAGGCGATCCCGAAGGCCTGGACGCCGAGCTGGTGCAGGCCGCCGCCGTAGAACAGGCCTGCGCCGCCGACGCCGTTCAGCTTGGCAAGGGCGGGTGTCGTGAAGAGCCCGCACGAGAGCGTGCCCCAGATGCCGCCCATGCCGTGACCGGCGATCGCGCCGATCGGGTCGTCGACGCGAATGCGGTCGATCGCCACCACGGTCAGCACCATCAGGACGCCGGCTACCAGCCCGATCACGCAGGCCGCCCAGTCCTCGACGTAGGCGCAGGGCGCCGTGATCGCCACCAGGCCGGCGATCGCGCCGTTTCCGGCGAAGCCGATGTCGATGGTGCGCTGGAGAGCGAAGCCGGCGATGATCGCGCCGAGCACGCCTGCGGAGGCAGCGAGGTTGGTGGTGACGGCGATGTCGGCGAAGCGTGCGCCGACGGCGCCGAGCGTCGAGCCCGGGTTGAAGCCGAACCAGCCGAACCACAGGATCAGCACGCCGAGCACTGCCAGCGGCATCGAGTGGCCCGGGATGGGGTGCGCCTTGCCCTTCGAGTCGAACTTGCCTATGCGCGCACCGAGCATCAGCGTGCCGGCGAGCGCCGCGGTGGCGCCGCACAGGTGCACGACGGTCGAGCCCGCGAAGTCCTGCATGCCGCGCTGTGCGAGGAACCCGCCGCCCCAGATCCAGTGCCCGACGAGCGGGTAGATCAGGGCCGCGAACACGATCGCGAAGATGATGTAGACGCCGAACTTCGTGCGGTCGAGCATCGTGCCCCAGACGATCGCGAGGCTGACGGTGCAGAAGACCACCTCGAACAGGAACTTCGCCGAGAGCGGCACGTCGGAGAAGGACAGCGAGCTGAAGGTGGAGCTGTGGAGGAAGAATCCGTCGGTTCCGAGCACCTTGTTGCCGTTGCCGAAGGCCAGGGCGAAGCCCACGGCCCAGAAGGCGATCGTTCCGATCGAGAGGTTGACGAGGATCTTGGCGACGACGGCGCCGACGTTCTTGCCGCGCGAGAAGCCGACTTCGAGCATCGCGAAGCCGGCCTGCATCAGGAACACCATGCAACCGGCGACGATGACCCAGACCGTGTCGATGGCGAGCTTGAGCTCTTCTGGCGACATACGCGCCTCCTCTCCTGGACCACGAAAAAAGCCGCCCCGAAATTCGGGAACGGCTTCATTGCCTATGAGCGGGCGACGTCGCCCGCTCTGATCCACATGGTGCAATAAGCGACCGAACGTGTCAAGCGATGAGTCAAATGACTCAGTGGCCGCTCCGGATGAGGCAGGCGTCAGACGGCGATCGCGGCATCGCGCTCGACGAGCCGCGCATAGCGGCCATCGAGCGCAAGCAGTTCCTCGTGCGTGCCGCGCTCGAGGATGCGGCCGTGGTCGAGCACGAGGATGAGGTCCGAGTCGCGAATGGTCGACAGGCGATGCGCGATCACGATCGTCGTGCGGCCGGCGACGAGGCCGTCCAGGGCCTGCTGGACGAGGCGCTCCGTCTCCACGTCGAGGGCGCTCGTGGCCTCGTCGAGCACGAGCACGGCGGGGTCGCGCAGGATCGCCCGCGCGATGGCGAGTCGTTGCTTCTCACCGCCGGAGAAGCGGTAGCCTCGCTCGCCGACGATCGTGTCGTAGCCCTCGGGGAGCGACGCGAGGTGGCCATGAATGCGCGCGGCGGTCGCCGCCTGCTCGAGTTGCTCGTCCGTCGCATCGGGCCGCGCGAAGCGCAGGTTCTCGCGCACCGTGCCGTGGAACAGGTAGGTGTCCTGCGAGACGACGCCGACGATGCGCCGGAGCGTGGCGAAGCTGAGATCGCGGACGTCCGTGCCGTCGAGCAGCACTGCGCCCTCGGTCACGTCGTAGAGCCTGGCGATCAGGTACCCGAGCGTCGTCTTTCCGCTGCCCGTCTCGCCCACGATGGCCACCTTGGAGCCCGGCTCGGCCGCGAAGCTGACGTCCTGCAGGACGGGGCGGTCGGGCTCGTACGCGAATGTGACCCCTTCGAGGCGTACCTCTCCGCGCACGCTCTCCCGCGGCAGGTCGATGGCGTCCTCGCGCTCCTGGATGTCGACGGGCAGGTCGAGGTACTCGAAGATGCGATCGAACAGCGCGAGCGACGACTGGACGTCGGCCTGCACACCCAGCAGGCTGCCGACAGGGAAGAAGAGCCGCGTCTGCATCGTGGTGAAGGCCACGAGCGTGCCGACCGACACGTCGGCCCAGCCGCTCGCCATGGCGTGCCCCGCGACGCCGTAGATGAGAGCAGGCATGACGGCGAACGTCGTCTGGATCGACGACATGACCCAGCGGCCGGCCATGCGCTGCCGCAGCTCCAGCTCCGCGAGGCGCGCCGACTCGCCGCGGAAGCGCTCCGTCAGGACGTCGCTCTGGCCCATCGTCTTGCCCAGCATCACGCCCGAGACCGAGAGCGACTCCTCCACGAGCGTCGAGATGTCGGCCAGCGAGCCCTGCTTCACGCGCGTGATCTCTCGGCGCTGGGCACCCACGCGGCGTGTGAGCAGCACGAACACGGGCAGCAATCCGAAGGCCACCAGCGACAGCTGCCAGTTGAGGAACAGCATCGCGAACGAGGTGGCGATGACGGTGGTGAAGTTGGAGACGATCGACGTGGCCGTGGAGGTGACCACGCTCTGCACGCCGCCGATGTCGTTGGCGATGCGAGATTGCACCTCGCCGGTGCGCGTGCGCGTGAAGAACGCCAGGGAGAGCCGCTGCAGGTGCGCGTAGACCGACGCGCGCAGATCGTGCATGACGTCCTGGCCGATGCGGTTCGAGAGCCAGGTCTGCCCGACGCCGATCACCCCGGTGAAGATCGGGATCGCGACCATGCCGGCGACCAGCAGGTCGAGGCGGGTCGTGTCGATGTGGCTGGGCTCCGCGAAGACCCCGTCCAGCAACTCACGCAGCAGGAAGGCCGGGATGGTCGAGACGGCCGCTGTGATGGCGATCAGCGCCAGGAGCAGTGCGAGGCTCGTGCGATAGGGCCGGAAGAGCGAGAGGATGCGGCGCGTGTTGGCGCGGCGGACCGCAGGGTCCTCCGGCCGCTTGGCGTCGGGATCGCCGCCGCGGCCCGACATGCCGCGTCCGCCGCCCCCGCCCTCGGCACGTGCCGCGCGCGCGCTCATGCCGCGGCCACTGGCTCGCGCACCGGTGCGGCCGTGCCGTCGGAGAGACGAGCTCCGGCGAACCAGGTCAGCCCGGCCGCAGCCGGCGGATCGTTGAGCAGGCAGGGGAGACGTGGCGGCACCCCGGCACGGTATCGGAGGAGACTCGGAACGCCGGCTGAGAACGCTCTCAGGCAGGCAGGGCATCATGTGCCGCATGCGCGGTGTCTTCCGCATCGCGGCGCTCGTGCTCGTGCTGGTCGTTCCCGTCCTGGTGAGCACCCCGCTCGGCACCTCGGCAGCGTCGCCGCAGGGTTCGGTCGTCGTGCGCTCGGTCTGGTCGCGTGCACTCGCGCATCCCGTGCGCACACTCGTGTACCTCCCCCCGTCCTACCGGCCGGGCGGACCGCGCCTGCCCACCCTCTACCTCCTCCACGGCACACCCGGGACGCCCGACGGCCTCTTCGCACTCGGCGTGCAGGACCGGCTCGACAGCCTGATCGACAGTGGCGGCGCGCCGGCGATGATCGTCGTGGCGCCGAGTGGAGGGCCGCGGCCCGACAGCGACACGGAATGGGACGACTCCGTCGCCGATGCCGGCGCTCGCTGGGGCACGTTCGTCACGCGCGATCTCGTCAAGGCGATCGACACCGACTACCCGACGAAGCACGGCCGCGGCTCGCGGGCGATCGCGGGCATCTCGATGGGCGGATACGGGGCGATCAACCTCGCGCTCGGTCACGCCGGCACGTTCGGCATCGCCTCGAGCTGGTCGGGGTACTTCGTGTCGAATACCCCGGACGTCGACGGACCGCAGGGCTCCGCGACCTGGAAGGCCCGCTCCCCGCTGCTCTCGGTCAGCCACCTGGCGCCCGCGCTGAAGCGCCGCCCGATCGCGACGTCGTTCTACTCGGGTCGGGCAGACCGGTTCTTCGACGAGAACGTGTCGTTCAACAAGGCGCTCACGCAACTCGGCATCCCGCACCGATTCCGCGCAGTCGCCGGCGGGCATGACGCGTCCGTCTGGCGTGCCCAGATGACGACCGAGCTGGAGTGGATCGGGCGCGAGTTTCAGCGCGCGAACGCGTAGAGCAGGCCGGCCGGGAGGACTGCGCGCCAGGTGCGGCCGTGGTGACCGCCTGGGGTGACGTGGAGGACGTGCTCGAGGCCGAGATCCGAGAGAAGGCGCGCGAACGCGCGAGTCGCCAGCAGCGTCCTCGGCTCGTGCCGGCCGGCCGAGAGGAAGAAGCGCACGCCGGCGGCGCGCAACTCGGGGGATGCAGCCGGCAGCAGTGCGCGCGGATCGTGCGCCGCGCGCTCGGACGCTGTGGCGGTCGCGAGCGATCCGTCCCTGGGGGCCTTGAAGTACCCGCTCCACGACTCGAGCGTGCCGAACATGCCAGGGTGCCGCAGGCCCATGTCGACCGCTCCGTAGGCGCCCGCCGAGAACCCTGCGAGCGCACGCGCCGCGGGCCCGGCCGAGAGCGGGAGGTGACGCTCGCTCCAGGGCAGGACGTCGCCCACGACGTAGCGCTCCCACGTTCCCGTCCACTCGCCGTCGAACTGCACCGAGTGCCCGGCCGGGGGCATCACGGCGATGAACGGATGGACGCGGTGTGCGTGAATGAGGGTGTCGGCGACCGCGGCGAGCCGCAGACCGCCGACGAAGCTGTAGGGCGATCCGCGCAGGCCGTGCAGCAGGTAGATCGCCGGGTAGCGCAGATCCGGGGAGACGTCCGGCGGCAGGTAGACGAGCGAGGCCCGCGGGTGACCCGGATCGGCGCGGTCGGGGATCACGCCCTGCCAGACGGTCCCGCCATACGGTCCGGCGGCGATGCGCACCCAGCCATAGGGCGCAACGGCCTCGGCCGCTCGGCTCGCGCGGCCCGCAGCGGCCGGCGCGAAGGCGAAGGCGAGCCCTTCGAGGAGCTGATGCCGCGAGGTCGGCGTTCGCCCGGCTCCCGTCGGGGGCGCGGGGCGGTACACGCGCACGCGGTGAGCGCGCACCGCCCGCTCGGCTGCGCGCGCCAGCCCGCCCGGGATTCGCCCTCCGATCCCGATGGCCGTGCCGAGGCGCAGTCCGGGCCGCAAGGCAGAGCGCAGCGCCGCTGCCGCGTCGGGCCCGACGCCGATGACGGCTCGTCGTGCGCTGACCCGGCTGAGTGCGAGCAGGTGCTGCGCGAAGCTCATCGCCACGCCGAGCGTTCGCGGGCCGCGGGCCGAGGTGACGACAACGGCGAACGGCGCCGTCGTCCGCTGCCAGGACAGCTCGTCGCCCGCCGCTGCGAGGCCGAGGCGGCTCGCGACCTTCACGAGGTCGCCTCTGCCTGCGAGGAGATAGGCGACGCGCACGCGGGCGCCCGGCGCGATCCCCGGGGGAACGTAGAGCGCGCCGACGCCGTCGATCGGCCGGCCGGCATAGGTCGCTCCTCCGCGCGGGCCGGTGTCGGCGATCGTCCATCCGCGCGGAAGCGTCGCCGCGCTCGCGGGAACCGGCAGCGCCAGGCAGGCCAGCACCGCGAAGGCGATGCGCCTCACGCCGGTCGCGTGAGTTGTCCGTCCGCCGCACGGAAGACCGCACGCACGATCTCCTCGGGCGCGCTGTCCTTGGTGACGTAGGCCGTCGCTCCCGCTTCGAGTGCGAGCTGGACGATCTCCTCGTCGGCGTAGGCCGAGAGGATGACGACTCGCGTGGCCGGGTAGCGGGCGCTCACGGTGCGCGCCACGTCCGCTCCCGACAGGCCCGGCATGCGCAGGTCGACGAGCGCCACGTCCGGTGCGTAGGTGCGCACGTCGTCGATGGCGCCCTGACCGGTCGTCGAGACTCCGACGACATCGAGACCCGCGCGCGTGAGCGTCTCGGTCGTGGCCCGCAGGTAGGCCGCGTGGTCGTCCGCTGCGACCACACGGATCGCGCGCTGCTGCTCATTCCCGTCGTGCTGGGTGGACATCGCGGCAGTCACCGCGCCGCAGTCGGAAGCGAGGGTTGCAGCCAGACCGCCGGCTCGGCGGCCGGCTCGTCCGCGGCCGCCGGCGCGGCGTGCCCGGCCAGCGCCCAGGCCCCGGCGACGGCCGCTGCGAACGCGCCGACGCGCAACGCGAGCGCGAGCCCGCCGTGCGGCAGCCCTTCGCCGAGCAGCAGCACGCCGGCCGCCATCGGCAGGAGATTGGCCGCCGCCGTCATCGGGCCGAGCGAGGCGATCGGCCCGCCGTGCTGGAAGGCGCGCTGGAGGACGACGAACCCGAGGCCGTGGGCCCCGGCCGTTGCGTAGAGATAGGGAGAGCCGGCCAGCGCAGCGGCGCCGGGGTGATGGGGGAGGGTGATGAGGAGCGCCTTGCTCGTGACGTCGCCGACGCCGTAGCAGAGGCCTGCCGCGAGGCCTCCGAGCGCGGCCGAACGCCGACGCAGGGCACAGGCGACGACGACGAGACAGGCCGCTGCGAGTGCGGTGACGCCCAGCGGCGCGGGTGCGCTGCTGACAGCCGCCGAATGCCCGATGCTCGCGGCGAGCGCCATCAGGCCGGCGGTTGCGAGCAGTGCGCCGATGCGCTCACGTCGCGCGGGCAGCGCTCGGCGGCCGATGGCCGCGAGCACGACGAGCAGCCCGATGCCGCCGGCAGCCACCGTTTGCACGAGTGACAGAGGCGCGAGGGTGAGCGCTGCGAAGTAGAGCCCCCAGCCGCTCACGCCGAGGCAGAACCCCACGAGCCAACGGCTGCTTGCGAAGAGCGCTCCCAGTGACGCCAGCGGCCGGCGCAGCGACAGCTCGCGCGTGCGAGCGACGGCGCCCTGCTGGATCAGGAAGCCCGCGTCGAGTGCGAGCGCAGAGGCGAGCGCGAGGCCGAGGCCGCCTGCGAGTGCAGAGGTCATCCGCGCCGCCAGGGCGCCGACGGCAGCGTGACGTAGGCCTCGGCGAGCATCGCGGCAAGCGCGATGCGGGGAAGCGTCGCGACGCTCGGATAGGCCGCGTAGCGCGGTGTCCACTCCGGCGCGAACTTCTGGCTGAACGAGAGCAGGCGCTCGAGCTGGAAGCGCCGCTCGAGGCGCGTGAGCACGCGTCGCTCCGCCCGGGAGAGCGGATCGAGTGGCGCCGGCGGGTCGAGCAGCAGGGCGAAGGCGGCGAAATTGAGCGACACACGGCGGATCCGCTGCTCACGCGCGTGGTCGATCGCGCGGCAGATGAGGAACTCGTTGAGGCCGTTGGGGGTGTCGCGCTCCCGCCGCATTGTCGACAGCGAGAGCGCGTTGCCCCCGGGAACGACTCCGAAGTGCAGGAAGCCGCGAGGTTCGCCGGCCGCGTCGCGGGCGATGACGTAGAGGTCGTCGCGCTCGCGATCGACCGCGGCACCGGCAAATGCCATCGTGTACCCCGTCTCGCAGCGGTCGCCCCGCCAGCGCGCGGAGATCTCGGCGATGCGCGCCGCCAGCGGCTCGCCGATCTCACTACCGCGCACGACCTCGGCGCTGTAGCCCCCGCGCTCGAGCCGGGTCACCGACTGACGCACCTTGCGGATCGCACGGCCCTCGAGCGAGAACGCCGCCGGGTCGACGACCGCCTCGTCGCCCGTGTAGTGGGCGCGCAGTCCGGCGTCTCTCCAGAGCGCCAGGCGCAGCGTGCTTGCGCCGAGCACTCCGAGCGTCCATCCGCGCCGCTCGGCGAAGCGGGCGAAGCCGGCCACGAGCTCGGGGAACGCGGCCTCGTCCCCGACCGGATCGCCGGAGACGAGCGCCACGCCCGCAACCACGCGATAGGCCACGAAGCTCGTCCCGGCATGGCCGAAGAAGAACTGCTTGTCGGCGCGCAACGTGAATGGCGCCAGCGTGTCGGTGGCGTACTCGGCGACGATGCGCGCGGCGCGTGCACGCGCCTCGGGATCGTCCGTCGCCGTGCTGCGCCACGGCCGCAGCGCCCGAGCGGCCAGCAGGCAGGCACCCACCAGCAGCGTCGCGCCGAGGGGGTGCGTGAGATGGCCGCCGGCGCGGGCGAGGTCGGCCGCAAGGCCGATTGCGAGCAGCACGCCGGCCGGAACGATCAGCCGGCGCGTAGCAGGGTCGCCCGTGGCGCGGAAGGCAGGCGCGCACACCACGAACGCCGTGAGCAGGCCGACGGCCGCGAGGCCGGGCCGTGCGATCGCATCGTCGTCCAGGGCGAGCGAGGCGAGCACGAGTCCGGCCGCGGCCAGCAGGGCTCGCCGGCGGCCGCGGGCCAGCGGTGCTGCCAGCGCCACGAGGCCCGCGCCCACGATCGTGCCGGCGGCGCCGTTCTCCACGGCGATGACCTGGACGAAGCCGAAGAGCGCGACCGCGAGCGCGATTGCGGCACGCACGGCGCCCTCCCGGCGGGCGATCACACGCGTGGGCCCCAGGCGCAGCATGGGCGCACGATCTGCGGTGTGCGTGCTCACTGCGCGATCTTCACAAGCGCCTCGGCACTCGATCGGCCCTCGACCGGACGCTCCTTCGGGCCGGGCCGCGTCCGCCGATCGGATGACGGAACCCGGCCGGCAGCCGCGATTCCGAGCAGGGCGCCGATGGCGCTCGCGTACGGTGCGGGCGACCGCAGCGCGGTCTCCCAGTCCAGGCCCAGCGTCGCCTGACGGACGAGCTCCAGCGAGACGGCTTGCAGGGCGAGCGCGCCGGCGAGCACGATCGCCGCGCGCACGAGCGCGCCGCGCCAGAGATGCCGGTGCTCACCGCCGAGTGCACGCGCGGCGAGGCCGAACACGAGCGCCGAGCAGCCGACGACGACGAGCAGCGACGCGCGGTCGTCGTGCCCCGTCTCCCGCAGCGGCAGGGCCAGCGCGAGGCTCGGCCCGGGCAGGCCGCGCAGCGCGTCGGTCAGGCCGATCGAGGCCGGCAGGCACACGGCCAGCGCGGCGGCCTCGAGCAGCAGCCGGAGTCCTCGTCGCAGCATCATGGGCGCGGCCTCGCGAGGTGATCCGAGAAGTAGCGCAACGACCCGTCCAGGCGGTTCGACCACAGCGCCCAGGCGTGACCGCCTCCCGTCAGGTCGACGAGCGTATGCACCCCGGCGCCGCGCAGGTCGTGTGCGACGCGCATCGTCTCGTGCATGACTCGGTCCCGCCGGCCCGTGTAGAGGTAGACGTGCGCGCCTGTGACGGCCAGCTCGCCGGCGCGCAGTGGTGCGGTGTCGAGAGCGGAGAAGTGCCGCACGAGCGCCGCGTCGTGGCCGACCGTCGCCGGAGTCTGGCGGTAGTCGCCGCTCCAGCCTTCGGCGACGGAGTAGAGGTGAGGCCGGAGGAGGATCGCGTTGAGAGCGGCGTCGGCGCCCGAGGAGTAGCCGCCGATGCCGCGGCCCGAGGCGTTGCGGATCGTGCGCAGGTGCGCGTCGACGGCGTGGATCAGGTCGTGCGTGAGATAGGTGAACCAGCGGGCGTCGCGGGCCGGGCCGTTGGCCCACTCCGTGGCCCTGTCGTAGGTGGATGGCGAGCCCGGCGGCATCACCACGATGAACGGCCGGACGTCGTGCCGCAGGATCAGGAGATCCAGGCGGGGCGCGACGTGGAGTGAATTGACGAACGCCGTGCGCGGGTCGCCCGGCGTCCCGTGCAGGAGATAGGCGACCGGGAAGCGCATGCCGGGCTGCCTCCGGTAGGCCGCCGGTAGGTAGACGAGTGCATGCTCCGCCCGCCCGCCCAACGAACGGCTGTGGAAGGTCAGCGTCGCGATTCGCCCCTGCTGGGCGGGCGGCACCGTGGCGACGGGCGGCCCGAAGCCGCGATAGAGCATGTACTCGTGCACGTAGCGCGCGAACAGGCCGAGCCCGAGCGCGGTCACGGCGACAGCCAGCACCGTCACCGCGAGCTGGTGCGCTCGCGGCGCCCAGGGCCCGGCGGACGGCGCTGTCGCCATCCCCTGAGCATCCCCTGATCGATGCCTCTTGCGGTGTGGACGATCGACCGGACCGATCGCCCGCCCGTCTCCTCCGATCGGATGATGCCCGGCCGTCTTGCAAAGCCATCTACGATCGGACCATGTCTCGGTTCCGCGTGATCGTTGCCGACGACCACCCGCTCTTCCGCGAGGGCGTCGTCCGCGCGGTGCGCGCATGGCCCGAGCTCGAGCTGGTCGGAGAGGTGAGCAATGGGCGGGAGGCGCTCGAGCAGATCCGCGAGCTTTCGCCGGATGTCGCGTGCGTCGACCTGCGCCTGCCCGAGATCGACGGGATCGGCATCGCCAACGCCTGCACGCGCGACGGCCTCGCCACGCGCGTGCTCCTGCTCTCTGCGTTCGCGGACGACGAGCTCGTGTACCGGGCGCTCGAGGCCGGCGCCACCGGCTACCTGACGAAGGACGCGACGCAGGACGAGATCGCGCGAGCGATCCACGGCGTCGCCAGTGGGCACACCCAACTCGCACCCGAGCTCGCCGCCGGCCTTGCGAATCAGATCCGCGCACGCTCGCACGGCGACACGCCGCTGCTCACCGAGCGCGAGCGCCAGGTGCTCGAGCTGCTCTGCGACGGGCTCTCCGCGCCCCAGATCGCGCAGCGGCTGTTTCTCGGCACGACGACCGTCAAGTCCCATCTCGGCCGGCTGTACGAGAAGCTCGGCGTCTCCGATCGCGCGGCCGCCGTCGCCGAGGCGATGCGCCGCGGCATCGTGGAGTGAACGAGCAGCGACTCCCTGATGCCGAGCGCCTGACGGCACTGCTGCGCCTCGTCGCGGTGCCGGTGCTGCTCGTCGGCGAGGCCTACGTGCCCAAGCCCGCGCCCAGCGAGGGTCGCTTCTACGTCGTGCTGGCGGTGTTCACGGTGTATGCGCTCGGCACGCTCGCCGCTGCGCGCTGGGACCTGTCGGCGGGCTCTCACTGGCAGTGGCTGGCCGTCGCTGACATCGCGTTCGCGGGCGCTCTCACCTACAGCTCGGGCGGCGGGTTCTCCCAGCTGCGCTTCGCGTTCCTCTTCCCCGTCGTGGTGGTCGCCTTCAGGGGACGCCCGCTCGGCACCGCGACCGTGGCAGCGGCCTCGACGATCGCCTACCTCGTGCAGGCAGCTCCCCACCCCAGCCGATCGAGCAGCGGTGCGCTCTCGTTCGTGCTCGTGCAGGCCGCCTACCTCGCCTGGCTGGGCCTGGCCCTCGCGCTGCTCTCGCTGCTACTGGCGCGTCGCGACTCGGCCGTGCGCCTGCTCTCGGCGCAGCGTCAGCGCCTCGTGGCCGAGGCGCTCACGGCGGAGGAGCGCGAGCGCAGACAGCTCGCGCAGGATCTGCACGACGGAGCGATCCAGAACCTGCTGGCCGCCCGGCACGACCTCGACCTGGCGGCTCACGCCGACCCCGGGGGTGCCGAGGCGCGCGCGCACGCCGCCATCACCGCCACCGTGGCCGAGCTGCGCGGTGCCGTCGCCGACCTGCATCCGTATCTGCTCGAGCAAGCAGGGCTCGCGGCCGCGATCGGACAGGCCGCGCGGGCCGCGGCCGAGCGGGCGGGATTCGCGCTTCAGCTCGACGTGACCGAGGGCGAGCCAGGGCCGAACGACCGCGCAGTGCTTCGCTGCACGAGCGAGTTGCTCTCGAACGTGGTACGCCACGCGTCCGCGAGATCCGTCTCGGTCAAGCTGCTGCGCGGCGAGGACTCCGATCGCGTGCGGGTGCGCGACGACGGCGTGGGCTTCGACCCGTTCGCGGCCACGTCGACCGTCCGCGCCGGCCACATCGGCCTGGCGTCCCTGCGCGAGCGGGCGGAGGCCCTGGGCGGCGCGCTCACGCTCGAGAGCGCGCCGGGCGCGGGGACCGTCGCGACGGTCACGATCCCGCGCGGAACCACCCGGGTCGCCGAAGAAGCCCCGATGTAGTCACTGCAGGATGTTGACGGCCCGTGCCGTGACGAGCACGACGAGCACGAACGACGAGAGCGACTGGGCCGACATCAGGAGCTTGGCCTTGCCCGTGATCGGCAGCGTGTCGGTCGGGCTGAAGGCCGTTGCATTGGTGATCGAGGTGTAGAGGTAGTCGGAGAAGGCCGGTTGCCAGCCGGGCATCAGGTCCTTGGCGTCCGTCATCTGCGGGAACAGGAAGTCCGGCGTGTCGCCTCCGTCGGCCTCGCGGCGGCGCGGGCCGCCGCGGTCGAGCTCCCAGTACCAGAGGGCGAACACGATCACGTTGGACGCCCACACGGTCAGCGCGCCCGCCAGCAGTTGGCGGCCGCTCATCTCCGAGCTGCGCGCGATCAGCTCGTGCACGAGAAGCCCCAGCGACGCGCCGTTGGCCAGTGCCGTCAGGCCGAGCAGGATGAGCGCCAGCGGCCGCTGCCACGCCTGCTGCCGGCCGAGCGCGTCGGCGATGGTGAGCGGCAGGACGCCGAGCACGGCTGCGATCGGGAACACCACTCCGGAGGGCCCGAGCGACAGCTGAGCGGGCAGGAGGAGGTAGAGCCCGGCCGAGGCGAGAATCGCGATGGCGGCGGGCAGGCGCGACTCGCGGCGGTCGAACCGCAGGTAGCGGCGCATGCGGTGCATGACCGAATCCGTCGGGTCGGCTATGGCAGCAGCTCGCCCGCTCGGAGTGTCAGGAAGGGTGCGAAGCCCGTGTCCAGCACGAGCGAGTCGAGCACCCGGCGCGCGTCGCCGAGGTGCGGGTGCTGCTCGGCCGGCAGTCGCGCCAGCACTGCGTCGCGCTCGCGCGCGTAGAGCTCGCGGGTGATGACCTCGCCCTCGCTCGTGCGGCATCCGTGCCGGATCCACTGCCATAGCTGCGCTCGGGAGATCTCGGCCGTGGCCGCGTCTTCCATGAGGTTGTCGATCGCCGCCGCGCCGACGCCCCCGAGCCAGGCATCCAGGTAGCGCAGGCCGACGGAGACGTTCGTCTGGACTCCCTGGAGTGTGATCTCCCCGGGGGTGCGGTCGAGGGCGAGCAGTGCGGCGGCATCGGGCACGACGTCCTCGCGCTGTCGCGCCTTCTGGTTGGGACGCTCGCCGAGCGCCGCGTCGAAGATCTCGCGCGCCAGCGGCACGAGGCCGGGATGGGCCACCCAGGTGCCGTCGAAGCCCTGATTCGCCTCGCGCTCCTTGTCTTCGCGGACGCGCGCGAACGCCTGCTCGTTGACTGCGGCGTCGCGGCTCGGGATGAACGCCGCCATGCCGCCGATGGCGTGTGCCCCGCGGCGATGGCAGGCTCGCACGAGTTGCTCGGTGTAGGCGTGCATGAACGGCACGGCCATCGTCACCGCGGCGCGGTCGGGCAGCACGAGCGCCGGATCGTCGCGGAACTTCTTGATGGCGCTGAAGATGTAGTCCCAGCGGCCGGCGTTGAGCCCGGCCGAGTGCTCGCGCAGGGCGAACAGGATCTCCTCCATCTCGAACGACGCCGTGATCGTCTCGATCAGGACCGTCGCCCGGATGGTGCCCCGGGGCAGGCCGACCGCCTCCTGCGCTGCGACGAAGACGTCGTTCCAGAGCTCGGCCTCGGAGCGGCCCTCGAGCTTCGCGAGGTAGACGTATGGCCCGCTGCCGCGCGCGACCGACTCGCGGCCGTTCCAGCGCAGGTAGAGCGCCAGATCGAAGAGGCTCGCCGAGACCGGGCGGCCGTCCACCAGCACGTGGCGTTCGTCCAGATGCCATCCGCGCGGCCGGACGACGAGCGTCGCGAGCGTCTCGCCGAGCGAGTAGCTCTTGCCTTCGGGCGAGGAGAACTCGAGGGTGCGCCGGGTCGCGTCGCGCACCGCGGCGTGCCCGGCGACGACGTTCGCCCAGGTCGGCGAGAGCGCGTCCTCGAGGCAGCACATGAACACGCTCGCGCCGGAGTTGAGCGCGTTGATGACCATCTTGGCGTCGGCCGGCCCGGTGATCTCGACGCGGCGGTCCTCGAGGTCGTGCGGAGTGCTCGCGACGGCCCATGCGGCCTCGCGCAGCTCGCGTGTCTCTTCCGGGAAGGCCGGCCGCTCACCGGCGGCGAATCGCTGCTCGCGCTCGTCGCGGGCCCGCAGCAGATCCCGGCGTCGCGGACCGAAGCGACGCTCGAGGTCGCCGATCAGCTGCAGTGCTTCGCGGTCGAGCAGCTCGTCCTGGCCGGGAACAGGCTGTGCGGCGACCTCGGCGCTCATGCTGCCCGCCGGCCGTAGCGGCCGGCGGCGAGCGCGCGCAGCGCCTCGGCGCCACCGCTCAGGAGCGGCGTGCCGTGCGAGACGAGAACGCGCTCGGCGTTCTCGTAGGCCAGTCGATCGAGAGCGCTACGCATTCCGATACCCCCGTACCACCAGCGCTCAGCGGCATTGCGGCCGTACCAGCCGGGCGGGCACAATCGCAGGGGATCGGCGCAGTGCTCGCCCTCGATGCCGTCCCCGCCGAGCACGATGTCTCCGGGCACGAGCGCCCGATAGCGGCGCAGGGAGTACGCGATCTCGCCGATCGGATCGCCCAGTGGAATGGCGGTCGCGCCGTCCGGCACGACGCCGTCGAGTGCCGCGTAGCGGGCAATGACCTCGTCCGCGCCGCGGCGGTGCCAGTGCACCGTGAGCACCACGCAGACCTGGCGCCCGAGACGCTCCACGTCGCGATCGAGCGCGCGCCAGAGACGGGCGGCGTCCTCGGCGTCCTCGGGCACGACCGGGTCGATCAGGAGGAGCGCGCCCGGCAGCTCGCAGTAGACGCTCCCGACTTCGCGCAGCCAGCCGCCCGTGCTGCCCGAGTTGGGCAGCCAGTCGGGATGCGGCGCTGTCCAGCGCCACAGTCCGCTCTCGATCTCCTGCACCTCCAGGCCCGGCACGGACTGCAGCAAACCGCCCGGCGCCCCGGGTGTCAAGCGTGCGTAGGATCGCCGGCATGCGAATCGTGCGGCAGGGCGGAAAGAGCGAGACCTACGGCGGGCGCTTCACCGGACGCGTGGAGCTGGAGATGCTGCAGGAGGCCGAGGGGGAGGGCCGTCCCGACGTGGCGCGCGTGCACTTCCACGACGGCGCGGTCACGAACTGGCACAGCCATCCGGGCGGGCAGCACCTCTACCTCCTCGAGGGACGTGGCCGGATGGGGATGCCGGACGGCGAGCACGAGCTTGCCCCGGGCGAGTTCGTCGTGGCGCCCGCGGACGAGCGCCACTACCACGGCGCGCTGCGCGGCGGCGACGCCGTGTGGCTCGTGATCACATGGGGCGCGACGCTCTGGGGGGACGCGCCCGAGGGCGCATGACCCGCGAGCCCGACGTGATCGTCGCCGGTGCTGGTCTGGCCGGCTTGCGCGCGGCGCGCGACCTGGCCGAGGCTGGGCGCTCCGTGCTCGTGCTCGAAGCCAGGGATCGCCCGGGCGGGCGCACCTGGACGCGGCCGTTCGCGGGCTCGGGCCCCATGGTCGAGATCGGCGGCTCGTGGTTCGCGCCGGGGCATGACGAGGTGCACGCCGAGCTCGCACGCTACGGGCTCACGACGCGCTCCTACGACGCCCCGTCGTCGGTGCGCTGGCGCACCGGCGGCGAGCTGCGCGACGGTCTGCCGGTGCCCTTCGCCGAGCTCGGCGAGCTGGACGCCGCGCTCGTCGCCATCGCAGGCGACGCAGCCGCCCACCGCGCGGGGACGCTCGGCGAACGCGGCTCGCTGTCCTGCGCCGAGTACCTCCGGCAGCTCGGCGCGCCGGCAGCCACGCGCGAGTTCCTCGCGGCCTGGTGGGTCATGATCGGCGGCACCGATCCCGAGAGCGGCGCGATCGTCGACGCACTCGGCGCCATCGCGTCGCACGGCGGTCCCACCGGCTTGCTCACGGCGCTCCGCTACGCCCCGGTGGAGGGCTGGAGCACGCTTGCCGGCCTCATGGCGGCCACCGCAGGCGTGGAGGTGCGCTACGGCGCGGAGGTGCGAGCCGTCGGGCAGGACGGCTCCGGCGTCGAGCTCGAGCTCAGCGACGGGACGTCGTGCCGCGCGGCTCGGGCTGTGATCGCCCTACCGGTCAACGCGCTGCCCGCGATCGGCTTCGAGCCCGCCCTGCCGGCGGCGACCGCCGAGGCTCTGGGAACGAACGCAGGCAGAGCGCACAAGCTCTGGCTGCGCGCCCGCGGCGTGCCGTCCGGAGTGCTTGCCGCCGGGGCGGGGGAGGGGCTCGATTGGCTCTACGCCGATCGCACCCTCGCCGACGGCGACGTTCTCGTGATCGGCTTCGGCTACGAGCATCCGGCCTTCGACGCGTCTGCACACGCCGATGTCGAGCGCGCGTTGCGAGCCTTCTTCCCCGCTGCAGAGCTCGTCGCGTCCGACCGGCACGACTGGATCGGGGATCCGTTCTCGCGCGGCACGTGGGCGACCGCGACCGTCGGGCGAGCCGAGTTGCTGAGCGCGGAGCGCTTCCCGCCGCACGGCAGGATCGCGTTTGCGACTTCGGACGTGGCGGCCGAGGAGGCGGGCTGGATCGAGGGGGCGCTGCGCGCGGGTGCGGCGGCGGCGCGCTGGGCCGCGGGCGACCCTTGACGGCGGCAGTCGCTTTGCTATTGACTCTCTGATCAGTCGCGGCGAACGACGGCGCGGCGATTCCCCGCTCGGCCCCGAATGCATCCACGCGAACACCGGCTCACCCGGCGCAACCTCGTGCGCGGCGCCATCGGCGCGGGCGCAGCGGTCGGCGTGGCCGGAGTGGCTGCGGGCTGCCAGAACACGACGACCGCGGTCGGCGAGGGCGAGGCCGGCGCTGCCAGCGCCGCAGTCCGGAAACTCGTCGTCCCCAGGCCGACCGGGCCGAACGGCCTGCCGCTGCCGCGCCCCGACTACAGCGTCACCTGGGCGATCACGCCCGACAACGCGCCCATCAAGGAGGGCCTCCAGCCCGAGGGCGGCACGCTCAACGTCTACAACTACGCCGACTACATCTGGCCCGGCCTCATCAAGCGCTTCGAGAAGCAATACAACTGCCAGGTCAAGATCGCGACCTACAACTCGGCGGACGAGGCCACGGCGAAGCTCTCGGCGGGCACGGTCGGCTTCGACGTGGTGATCGGCCTCAGCGCCAACAACATGGTGACCCTGATCGCACAGCAGCTGATGCTGCCGCTCACGCACAGCTACCTGCCCAATCTCGCGAAGAACATCTGGCCGGCGCTGCAGGACCCGTTCTACGACCGCGAGGCGCGCTACACGGTCCCCTACGTCGTGTGGCTCGACGGCATCGGCTGGCGCAACGACAAGATCAGCAACGACATCGCCGGCATGAAAGTGCCGTGGGACATCTTCTGGGAGTCGCAGCCGTGGACGGGCAAGGTCGGGATCCTGGATGACCAGCGCGACGCGCTCGCGATGCCGATGCAGCGGGACGCAATGCGCGCAGGCCGGATTCCCGACCTCAACACGGAGGACCCGGAGATCATCGCGAAGGCCGGCCGCGACCTGTCGGAGCTCACGAAGATCAGCAACGTCAAGGTCGACATCACCGACTACCAGACGTTGCCCGAGGCCAAATCCTGGCTGCACCAGGCGTGGTCGGGCGACATGCTCGCAGCGGTCCTGTACTACCTGCCCAAGGGCACCAAGCCGGACGTGATCTCGTTCTGGGGGCCGGATCAGGGCGGCGTCGTCCAGAACGATCTGCTCTGGGTGGTCTCGGCCTCCAAGAAGCCGGTGCTCGCGCACGCGTTCCTCAATTTCATGCTCGACACGAAGAACGCGTACGACAACTTCGTGCAGTTCAACGGCTACACGCCGCCTCAGAACACGATCGACGCCGAATCCCTGGTCAAGAAGGGGCTGATCCCGAAGAGCATCTCGGGCGCCGTCCTGCGGCCCGACCAGTTCGCGAACAACCAGGAGCTGCTCGCGCTCAGCGTCGAAGGCGCCAAGCTCTGGCAGAACGCCTGGGCCACGTTCAAGGCCGGCTGAGTGGAGTCTCGCTGGATCTGGCGCATACTCGCCGCCCCCGGCGTGGTATGGCTCTCGGTCTTCTTCCTGGTCGCGATGTACACGGTGCTGTGCGTCGCGCTCGGCAACCAGGACACGCTCAACCAGCCCATTCCGTTCTGGAACCCGCTGGACTGGAACGTCGGCTACCTGATCGAGACGCTCAAGGACTTCTGGAATCGCGGCCCGTTCTACACGGTGTTCGTGCGCACCGTGGTCTTCGTCTTCGTGGCGATGGGCCTCTCGCTGCTGATCGGCTACCCGGTCGCCTACTACGCCGCGCGCCACGCCGGCCGCTGGCGCGGCCTGGTGCTGCTGCTGCTCGTGCTGCCGTTCTGGATCAACTACCTGATGCGCATGCTGGCGTGGATCAACCTGCTCTCGCCCGACGGCTGGGGCACGCGCTTCCTGCACACCATCGGCATCGAGGCGCTGTTCGAGAAGCTCGGACTGCTCAGCCAGGACGGAGGCTGGCTCAACGGCCAGGCCTCATCCGTCGTGATCGCACTGGTCTACGGCTACATCCCGTTCCTGATCCTGCCGCTGTATGCGGCCCTCGATCGCATCGACCAGCGCCACATCGAGGCGGCGCGCGATCTCGGCGCGAGCCCGTTCGCCGCCTTCCGGCGGGTCACGCTGCCGCTCTCGGTTCCCGGGATCCTCGCGGGAGTGGTGCTGATCGCGCTGCCGATGTTCGGCGACTACTACACGCAGGACCTGATCTCGGCCTCGCCCCGCACGAACATGATCGGCAACCAGATCGACGAGTTCGCGCGGCAGGGCTCCCAGAAGACGGTGGGCGCGGTGCTCACGATGCTGCTCGCGCTCGTGCTGCTGGTCTTGATGTTCTACTACCTGCGCACGACCCGGCGGGCCGATCTGGAGCGGGCGCGCTGATGCTGACCTGGCTGCGCAATCCCTGGGGCAGGCCGCGCTTCCTCCCGCTCGTGGCCGGGCTCTACATCCTCTGGTCGGTGGTGCCCGTCGCGATCGCGATCCTGTTCGCCTTCAACGCCGGGCGCTCGCGCACGACCTGGCAGGGCTTCTCGTTCCGCTGGTTCTGGCAGGACCCCGACCTCAGCGTGTTCCACGACGACGCGCTGCAGGGTGCGCTCAAGCACACGCTCGTGCTGGCCCTGATCTCGGTCCTGATCGCGACGCCGCTGGGCGTGACGCTGGCCCTCGGCCTGCAGCGCTGGCGCGGGCGCGGCAGCGGCACCGTGAACGTGCTGATGCTGCTTCCGCTGGTCACGCCCGAGATCGTTATGGGCGTCGCGCTGCTGCTCCTGTTCCTGCAGGTCTTCACCACGATCGGCCTGGGCACGCCTGCGCAGGCGATCGGGCAGATCACGTTCTCGCTGTCGTACGTGGTGGTGATGGTGCGCGGGCGCCTCGTCTCGATCGGCCCGGAGTACGAGGAGGCCGCGGCCGACCTCGGCGCGCGGCCCTTCGACGTGCTCTACCGCGTGCTTCTGCCGCTGCTCGCCCCTGCCATCCTGGCCAGCGCCGCCGTGGTCTTCGCGCTCTCCATCGACGACTTCGTCGTCACGCAGTACCTCTCCGGCGACGCCAGCACGACGACCGTGTCGATGCTGTTGTACTCCTCGGCCCGCGGAGCGCCTACGCCGGCGCTCAACGCACTCGCGACGATCTCACTTGCGATCACGCTGGGAACGCTCGCGCTCGTATTCATCGTCTACCGGCGGTTCGCCGGCGCCGAAGGCGCCGAAGCGGTCGCCGCCGGCCTGGAGGTCTAGTGCTCCATGCAGGGTGAAATCCGCCTCGAGGAGCTCGTCAAGGCGTTCGGCCCCGATGTCGTGGCCGTCGACGGCATCGACCTGAACATGCCGCCCGGCGAGTTCTTCACGATGGTCGGCCCGTCGGGCTGCGGCAAGACCACGACACTGCGCATGATCGCGGGCTTCGAGCGCCCGACGAGCGGGCGGATCCTCCTCGACGGCGAGGACGTCGCACAGACGCCGCCGCACCGCCGCAACGTCAACACGGTGTTCCAGAGCTACGCCCTCTTCCCGCACCTGAACGTGGCCGACAACGTCGCCTTCGGCCTCAAGTACAAGAAGGTCACCAAGGCCGAGCGTGCGACGGCCGTCTCGGAGGCGCTCGCGCTGGTGCAGTTGACCGGATTCGAGAAGCGCAAGCCCGGGCAGCTCTCGGGCGGTCAGCAGCAGCGCGTCGCGCTTGCGCGCGCCCTCGTGCTGCGCCCGCGCGTGCTCCTGCTCGACGAGCCACTGGGCGCTCTCGACGCGCGGTTGCGCAAGGACCTCCAGGTCGAGTTGAAGACGCTGCAGGAGACGCTCGGCATCACGTTCGTGTTCGTGACGCACGACCAGGAAGAGGCGCTCACGATGAGCGACAGGGTCGCCGTCATGAACGGCGGCCGGGTCGAGCAGAGCGGTCCGCCGCAGCAGATGTACGAGGAGCCCGCGACGCTGTTCGTCGCCGACTTCCTCGGCGTCTCGAACCTGATCCCCGCCGAGGCCTCGGGGAGGGACGGCGTGATGTGCTCGCTCAAGGTCGGCGAGGTAGCCATGCGCGCCCAGCAGGGTGCGGTCGACGCGCACGGCTCCGTCAAGGCGATGATCCGTCCCGAGCGCGTACGAATCGAGCCGCAGGGCACCACGGGCGAGAACCGCCTGCCTGGTCTCGTCGAGCACCTCGTCTTCCTGGGCAGCTTCCGCGAGGTGCGCGTGCGGCTGCTCGGCGGCGCGCTCGTGACGGCGCTGCAGCCCAACGACGGCACCGAGTCGGTGCACGAGCAGGGCTCGGCTGTCTCGGTGCATCTGCCCGCAGAGGCGCTGCGCGTGCTGCCCGACATGCCCGAGCCGGAGCCGGAGACGGAGGCAGAGGAGGACGGCGCCGCTGAGCCGGCGGAGGCGACGGAGAACCCGCCGAACCAGTAACCGGGGGAGCACCCGCGTGACGGACGGAGCGCAGCAGGTCGCGCAAGCGAACCCGCCGGGTCCCGTTGCGCGACCCGCAGCGGTCACTGGTCCCGCCGGGTCGCGCTAGGCGCTGGCGACGATCGTGATGCCGCCGCGCGACTTCTGCTTGAGCGTCACGTTGACCCGCTCGGCGGGGATCTCGAGCGCCGCCGCGACATCGTCGCGGATGCGCACCGTGAGCGCCTCGCAGAACTGGCCCTCGTTGCGGAACTGCATCAGGTAGAGCTTCACCGACTTCGACTCGAGGCAGAGCGCTTGCGGCCGGTAGGCGATGGTCGCGACGTACATGTCGGGCTGCAGCGTGATCGGGCAGAGTGCCGCGAGCTCGTCGCTCGTCATCTCCACGCGCTCGACGCCGGGATTGGCGAATGTCTCGAGGCCGGCGAAGTTCTGCAGGCCCGCGTGTCCGAGCGACTCGAAGCTTGGCGGCGAGGTGGGCTCCACGGGCCGTATTCTACGCCGATGCCACGCCGCGTCTACCTCGCCGGCCCGCCCTTCGCCGAGGAGTACCGGCGCCGCGCGAGCCCGCTCGTGCGCGCGATCGGCTGGGAGCCGGTCGACCCCATGCGGCGCGATTTCCGGGGGCGGACCGAAGGGCGTGAGCAGGAGATCGTGAGTGGCGACCTAGCCGACATCGACTCCTGCGACGCCGTGATCGCGGCCTTCACGGCCCCCGACGAGGGCACTGCGATGGAGGCCTGGTACGCGCACGCCGGCGGCAAGTTCGTCGTCGCCTACACGGGCGGGACGCCTGCGCACCCGTGGACGGTCTACGTCGCGGATGCCGTGCACGCCGACCTCGACGGGGCCGTCGAGGCGCTGCGCGGCAGGGACGTCGCGTGAGTCGCGGCCGTCAGACGGCCGTCGTGGTCGGCGCCGGCGCGATGGGTGCGGCCGCGGCGCGCGTCCTCGCCGAGCGCGGCTGGGGCGTGACGCTGCTCGAGCAGCACGCCATCGGACACGACCTCGGCGGTTCGGGTCACGAGACGCGCTCCTTCCGCCTCTCGCACTCGGATGCGGACGACGTGCGGCTGGCCGTGCGAGCGCTCGAGCTCTGGAACGACCTCGAGCGCCGCGGCGGTGAGACGCTGCTGCGGCGGAACGGCCTGCTCCAGCGCGGCTCGGTGGTACCGCCGATGGCCGCCGCGCTGCGCGAGGCCGGCGTGCGCTACGACGAGCTCGATCATGGCGATGTGTCGCGGCTGTTCCCGGAGATGCGTCCGCAGCCCGATGCGCCCGCCATCTTCCAGCCCGACGGCGCGGTGATCCTCGCGCGGCGGTCGATCCTGCTCCAGGTCCGGCTGGCCGTCGCCGCAGGCGCAGTGGTGCACGAGGGCGAGAAGTGCGTCGCGCTCGCCCCCCAGGGCGACGGGGTGCGCGCCTTCACCCGGCGCCGGCGCATCGACGCCGATGTCGCAGTCGTCTGCGCAGGCCCGTGGTCGCTGCCGCTGCTCGTCCCGCTCGGTCTGCGCCTCCCGCTCCAGGCAGGCCTTGCCCAGGTCACCTCGTTCCGCAGCCTGTATCCCGGCTGGGAGCAGCGCCCCGGCCTGATGGAGCGCACGTCGGGGCCCGGGGTCTACGGCATGCCCGAGTTCGAGCGCGGCTACAAGCTCGGCTGGGCGACGATCAACCCGATGACCTTCTGGAAGGCCTCGAAGGTGCGACCGTACGACCGCGAGAACGAGCTGGCGCTGGTCGAGCGCGTGCGGCAGGACTTCCCGGGCTTCGATCCGACGCCGCTCCGCCATGAGGCCGGGCCCATCACACTCGTGCCCGACGAGTTGTTCGTGATCGACCGGCGCGGGCCGATCGTGGTCGGCGCCGCCTGCATCGGCCACGCCTTCAAGTTCTCGCCGGTGCTGGGAGAGCTGTTCGCCGATCTCGCCGAGGAGCGGCCCCTGCCGCCCGAGGCCCGGCGCTTCGGGCTCGACCGCCCGACCCTCGCGCCGGAGCGCCGCAGCGGGCGCGTCGCCGTCGGCGCCTGAGCAGGCACACCCCGCGCACGCTGGGTACAGTCGGCGCTCTCGCGAAAGGAGGGCGCATGGCGCACGTTGAGGACGGAGAGCGACTCGGCAAGGGGAATCTCACGCTTCCCGATGTCGTGGCACAGTCCGTGGGGTACATGGGGCCGGTCTTCTCCGGCACGTTCTTCATTCCGGCGATCGTCGGACTCGGGTTCGCGGGCAGGGGCGCGGGCATCGCAACGCCGGTCGCGATCCTGCTCACGGCCATCGGCATGCTCGCGCTGGCCTGGATCATCTCGCGCTACGCCAAGCGCATCCACGCGGCGGGCGCGCTCTACGACTACGTCGGCGAAGGCTTCGGCAAGCCCGTCGGCCTGTTCGCCGGGTGGGTCTACTACGGCGGCGCGATGATGCTCACGCTGGCGATCGGCCTCGCCTTCGGCGGCTTCGTCAGCCTGACCCTGCTGGGCGTGCACGACGTCCACATCAACTGGATCTGGTTCACGCTCGCGTTCTGGATCGTCGCCTGGGCGATCTCCGTGCTGGGAGTGCAGATCTCCACGCGCGCGCAGCTCATCCTGGCCCTCGTCTCGGTGGCGATCGTGTTCGCGTGGGCGGTCTACGTGGTCCTCAAGGGCGGCAGCTCCGGCTTCTCGCTACGGCCCTTCAACCCGTCGGAGTCGTCCTTCAAGGGCATCACCTACGGCATCGTCTACGCCGGGCTCATATTCGTGGGCTTCGAGTCAGCGGCGAACCTGGCCGAGGAGACGGCCGAGCCGAAACGCAACATCCCGCGCGCCATCTTCTACAGCGTGCTGGCGGCGGGAGTCTTCTACGTCGTGCTCGCGTGGGCGCTCGTGCTGGCCTTCGGCCTCAACGTCGCCGAGCTGCTCAAGAACTTCCCGCCGCTCTACGTCGCGACCGCCAACCCCGACTTCGGAGGCGACAGGTTCTCGGAGCTCGTGCAGTGGCTGGTGGTGATCGACATCGCGGCGGTCGGGCTGGGTACGGCGACAGGCACGACGCGCGGCCTCTTCGCACTGGCGCGCGATCGTCACCTGCCGAAGTTCCTCAGCGCCGTGCATCCGCGCTTCAAGACGCCCTACCTGGCGGCGACGTTCGTCGCAATCGCAGCCATCGTCGTCGCGCTGATCGTGCGCATCAGCTCCGGCCTGGCGCCGGGCACGCCCACCGACCCGCCGGGCCACTGGTTCCCGATCTTCCAGTTCGGGGCCACGATCGGTGCCTTCCTGATCTTCGTCGTCTACCTGCTGATCGCGCTCACCGGCTTCAAGGGGCAACCCGGGGAGAATCGCGCCGGGCTGGCCGTGGCGGGGGTGATCGCGGGGGCGACAGCGATCGCAGCCCTCTACGGCGTGGTCTACAAGGCTCCGCCGGTCTACTGGTTCGACAAGATCTGGTGGCTCTCGCTGATCTGGATCCTGATCGGCATCGGCGTGGTTCTGGTGGCGAAGTCGAGGAACAATCTCGAGTCGCACGCGCCGCCCATTCCGGACTGAGCGGAGGCGAGCACCCGGGGTCTGACCCCGGGTGCTCGGCCGGCCGCGCTAGGCGCAGAAGCGCATTGCCGTCAGTGCGATGCGCTGGGCGCAGGCCACGAGCTCGTCGATCGGTACGTACTCGTCGGCCGTGTGTGCGCGATGGACGTCGCCCGGGCCGAAGCAGACGGCGGGGATGCCGGCCTCGACCGTGAAGGTCGCGCCGTCGTGCCAGTTGTCCAGGCCGCCGAGGCCGGTCGGCTGGCCGAGGTCGCCGCCTGCCTCGACGAGCGCCCGCACGATCGGATCGTCCGTGGCGACCTCGGCGGGCGGCACGCCGCCATCTCCCCAGGTGATCTCCGGAGGATGCTCGCGCAGCCAGGGGTCGGCGGCCGCCGCGTCGGCGATCCACTGCGCGAACTCGCGCTCGACCTCGGCGCCGTAGCCGCGCTCGTCGGCGCGGTCGGGGAGATATTCGATATGGCACTCGAGCGAGCAGGAGGACGGGTAGGTGACGAGCCACTCGCCGCCCGCGATGATCGTGGGCACGCAGTCCCCGGCGGACAGATACGGATGCCGGGGGCGATTCGCCCAGTGCGCCCGCAGCCGCTCGACGGCCCCGAGCACGACTGTCATCTTCTCGATCGCATTGACGGCGCCGCCCTGCTCGGGGGGCAGCTGGGCGATGCCGGCATGCCCCGCACGGCCGTGCACCGTGATGCGCGGGAGCAGGCTGCCGCGGCATGCGACCCAGACGGCGAGGCTGCTCGGCTCGGGCACGATCGCGGCGTCGGCCTCCAGCAGGCGCGCGGAGTACAGGCCGCCCGCACCGGTTGCCTCCTCGTCCGTGACCGTGTTGACGATCAGGTCGCCGGCGAGCGGCACGCCGAGATCGGCCAGCGTGCAGGCGGCGACCACCATGCTCGCGACTCCGCCCTTCATGTCGCACGTCCCACGGCCGTAGAGCAGCCCGTCGCGCTCGACCGCCGCAAACGGATCCGCGAGCGTCCAGGTCGAGCGGGGCTCGACGTCCACGACGTCGACGTGTCCGTTGAGCAGCAGGGCGCGACCACCGCCGGATCCATGGAAGCGCGCGACGAGCTGCGGACGGCCTTCGAACGTGAGATCCTCGGCCACCATCGGGTGGGGACGCAGCGACGCGGCATCCGGCTCGTGCAGGACGACCTCGGCACCGTGGCCTCGGAGCAGCTCAGCGAGGTGCTCCTGCAGCGCGCGCTCCTGTCGCGGCGGCGCGCCCGGCGTGTGCGTCACGGTGTCGAACGCCACGAGCTCGCGCGTCAGCGCGACGAGCGGCTCGCGGCGCGTCGCCACGGCGTCGACGACGCGCTGTTCCTGGGGCGAGAGAGGCACGGAGCGATACGGTAGCCCGC
>Ga0207683_10000198_pt1 | contig 51725 bp, 42 predicted proteins | sample KBSM73metaG_FD_184333 | JGI IMG/M metagenome (GOLD analysis project Ga0207683, IMG submission 184333) | Miscanthus rhizosphere microbial communities from Kellogg Biological Station, Michigan, USA - KBS M7-3 metaG (SPAdes) (version 2) | ecosystem: Host-associated > Plants > Roots > Rhizosphere >...
CAATTTCCTTTGCACGCAGCGCAGATCGGGCTGTAGAAAGATTCATGTAATTGATACAGGCGATCAGCAATATGAACAGAGCAATAGCGGAAAAGATATAAACACGGCTCATATCACCATTCGCTTCCGCTTCATAGTCGGTATGCGAGTAAAGATGTATATCCGTTAACTTTTGAAGAGCAAGACTGGTAAGCTGAGACGGTTTATTGCCTTTGTATTGATCGGCCATGTGTTTATCGAGAAAGGCAGGAAATTGTTTTTCAAGGTTTTTCGGATCATAATGAGCCGGCAGCAGCAGGTAAGTGAAGAAAGAATTGTTGCCCCAATTGGTTCTCAAATTCTCAGCGCCATACACAGCCGAATCCTTGAGGGTATTAAATGAGACGAGCATACCCGGATGCATATGCGAATTGGCGGGAAATGCTTTGTAAATGCCTGCAACCTTGCAATCAAACTGGCTGTTGAAGCGGATCACTTTATTCATCGGGTCTTCATCACCAAAATATTTCTTTGCGGTTTCTTCGGTCAGCATCACAGAAAACGGATCGGCAAGAGCAGTCTTCGGATTTCCTTTCACGACTCTCTGGGTAAAAACATCGAAAAGATTTTCATCGGCGAAGAACATTCCCCGTTCATTGAATATTTTGTCTTTATAACGGGCAGGAATAGGCCCGTTATCCAGCAGCCTTGTCATTTTCTGTATTTCCGGAAAATCGGACGGAAAATAATAACCAAAGGGAGGTGAAACCGTACTTAATGTTAAGGCGATAGCCCCATTTGTATTTTTAAAAGTCCTGGTAACGCGGTAAATGTTATTGGCTTTTACATTATACTTATCATAACTCAGCTCGTTGAGGATATAAGTCGTGATAAGCAGGCAACAGGTGAGCCCTACGGTGAGACCAAACAGGTTTATAAATGAAATGAACCTGTATTTTAACAGGTTCCGGACAGCTATTTTCAGGTAATTGCGAATCATGGTGATAGTTTAACCAATGAAGAATTGTTAACCATTTACGCATGTGTGTGGTGGAAAACAGACCAAAAAAGTTTCAGGGTACGGGTAGCGATTCTTACTACACCATAATATTTTCAAGTACAGTCTGACCGTCGAGCATTCGTATGATGCGATGGCTGTATTTAGAATCGTGTTCAGAGTGAGTCACCATCACGATAGTAGTACCCTGTTCATTCAGGTCGGTAAGCATTTGCATTACTTCATTACCATTGCTGCTATCGAGGTTACCGGTAGGCTCATCCGCAAGTATAAGTTTTGGATGATTCACTACGGCGCGGGCCACAGCCACACGCTGTTGCTGACCACCCGATAACTGTTGCGGGTAGTGATTGCGGCGGTGCATGATCTGCACTTTATCCAGTACTTCTTCCACTCTTTTTTTGCGATCTGCCGATTTTACGCCGGTATAGATAAGAGGAAGTTCTACGTTTTCGAACACGGTTAATTCATCTATCAGGTTAAAACTCTGGAACACAAAGCCGATATTACGTTTACGCAGATCTGCTCTTTTGCGTTCGTTGAATTTAGATACTTCAATACCGTTGAATACAAAGCTTCCCCCATCAGGATCATCGAGTAAGCCAAGAATATTCAGCAATGTTGATTTGCCACATCCGGACGGGCCCATTACAGCCACGAATTCTCCTTCTTTTACTTCGATAGAGAGCTTGTTCAGTGCGACAGTCTCTACTTCTTCTGTCCGGTAAATTTTTTCGAGGTCGGTGATCTTGATCATTGTGTTATTAATTTGAAGTGAATAGGTCTATTTTGTTTTTCAGAGCTCAAATAAAAAGAGGTTTAATGGTACCGATGCAGCATCAGCTTTTTTTGCGGTTTCAGGAAGAGCTTTTGTTTTTTGGCAGCAGCTCGTTTTTTCTTCAGAAAGGCAGATAGATGTCTTTCCGCATTCCTTGTTGCTTTGATTTGCTGAGGAAATTAATCCCAGGAAGCAGATCACTATCAGAGCATAAATGGTTTTGCGTTTCATGGCAATGTGGTTTAAAAATGATTCAATTGGGTTTACTTTTTCAGAACCAGCTCCTGCATAGTTCCATAGTTTTCATAACTGCTCGTAACTACTTTGTCGCCCGGTTGCAGCCCGTTTAGTACTTCATAATAGTCCGTATTCTGATTACCCAGTTGTATATCTACTTTATAAGCAAGTGTTCCGTTTTCATTTACTTTAAATATCCAGTTACCGCCGGTTTGCTGGTAGAAGCCGCCTTTTGGTAACAGCAACGCTGTTCTTGCATCACTCAATGCGAGTAAGATCTGTAAGGTTTGTCCGCGCCGGATACCTTTTGGCACTTTTCCTTTAAAGATCATATCTACCTGGAACCGCCCGTTCACGATCTGGCTATACACTTTTTGAATTTCAAGATTATAGAGCGTGTCCGCAAAAGTGAATGTTCCTTTTAGCCCGGTAAAGATTCTCGACAGGTAATGTTCATCAACATCCACTCTCACCTTAAAACCACCCAATACATCTATCTGGCCGATGCGGGCACCGGGGGTTTTCGTTTGGCCAACTTCAGCGTCCAGCGAGGTTAACTGTCCGTCCACGGGTGATTTTACAATCAGGTCCTCCACTTTTTTCTTCATTATGGTGAGCGCCTGCTGCGAACCTTCATAAGATTGCTTGTCCTGCAGTTGCTGTTGTTTTGTCGAAATCGTATCGGCCTTTAAAATCTGGCGGGCCAGTTCTCTCTTGGTCAAATAATAATTATAATCATTTTCCGCTTTCTTGAATTCCTGCAGCCCGATCGCCTTCTGATCATATAACTTTTTATCCAGGTTGTAAATCCTTTCTGCTTCCTTGAACTGGCTTTCCACATCTGCCATTTGGGTCAGTTTATTCACCGTGTTTTGCTGAGCCGCGTTGCGGTTGATCTGCATCTGGGTCAGCGTATTATACACCGTGTTCTGCTGGTTCATGGTGGTCATCAGCAGGTTTGTATTGGAAAGCCGGACGATTGGCTGACCTTTTCTCATGATCGTACCGTCTTCCACATATCTTTCTTCCACCTGTCCGCCTTCCTGTGTTTCCAGGTAAATGGAAGTCAAAGGAAGCACCACGCCATTCACAGGAATATTTTCCTGGAAGACTCCTTTTTTTACCTCACTGATAGCGATACGTTCTGTGTCTACATTCAGTCTGCTTTTGCCGGAAGTAAAGTAATAGCTGGCTCCGGCAAGGCCAACAATTCCAACAACACCGATGATGGTTAAGATGCGTTTTTTAGTCCAGGTCTTTTTTTCTATAACTCTATCCACAATTTTAAGCTTTAGCGTTGAACCATTTTATTAAACGACCCGACCGCTGAGAAGGTTACGGGTCGTTCAATTTTTTTTAATTACACATGAGATTTCTGCTGTTTCCAATGTGAAGAATATGCCAGTTTCTGATTGGTATGGTTCACAATGACTTGCGACTGGAATTTGTACGAATTAGTTCGTTTTCGATACAACGGGTGTTCGGTTTCGATACAGTTTTTTTTACCCCCTGTTTTTAAAAATTTAATTGCCACAACTTTGTATTTATGGTATAATTGCAGCAGAGTGTGGCATAAACACACTCATGCTGGATAAAATGCTATTAAAAAACGCGTCTGTTTTGGTCGTAGATGACGATCCCGATGTACTCACGGCTGTGCGGTTATTGTTGAAAACGGAGGCCAAAGAAGTTGTCACTGAAAAAAATCCTGAAAATCTGCGCTGGCATCTTTCGAAAGATAGTTTTGACATGATCCTGCTCGATATGAACTTCAACAGCAGTATCAATACCGGCAATGAGGGTATCTTTTGGTTAAACGAGATCAAGAAAACAAAACCGGAAACATCGGTTGTGATGATTACGGCGTATGGTGATATTGATCTTGCAGTACGATCGTTAAAGGAAGGCGCTTCTGATTTTGTGGTGAAACCCTGGCACAACGAAAAATTATTAACGACCATCCGCGAAATTTTAAAACGCAAAACAAATAAAACAGCAGCGGCCCCGGTTTTCAGTGCAGATTCTATTATTGGTAAAGAGTTGCTGGGCGAATCGGAGCCCATGCAGGAAATATTTTATAAAATAGAAAAAATAGCACCGACAGACGCTAATATTCTTATACTGGGTGAAAACGGTACGGGTAAAGATTTAATTGCAAAAGCTGTACATCAGCAATCGCTGCGGGCAGAAAAGCCTTATCTAAAAGTGGATGTAGGTGCACTCACCGAATCATTATTCGAAAGCGAATTATTCGGTCATAAAAAAGGAGCGTTTACAGATGCCCGTGAGGATCGTGTGGGACGCTTTGAAGCGGCGAATGGCGGTACACTTTTCCTGGACGAAATAGGGAATATACCGCTGCACCTGCAGGCGAAATTGTTAAGCGTGTTACAAAACAGGCAGGTAACGCGACTGGGCAGTAATGAGACGGTGCCGGTCGATATCCGGCTCATATGCGCGACCAATGTACCGCTTGCTGAACTGGCAAACGAAAGCCGTTTCCGGAAAGACCTTATTTACCGTATCAATACAGTGGAGATAACGGTACCGCCGCTGCGCAGACGAGGGAACGATATTCTATTATTAGCAAAACATTTCAGCAAGATTTATAGCAACAAGTATTTGAAGCCTGTATTGGATTTTGATACAAAGGCGAATGAAAAATTATTAAGTTATCATTATCCCGGTAATGTGCGGGAACTTCAATACACGATTGAGCGTGCTGTGATCATGGCCGATGAAGGGATATTGCAGGCCAAAGATCTTATCTTTTCACCGATAGAGGCCCAGTCGGTAGAAGCGGATGAGCCTTCGGAATTGAAGTTGAGTGCCATAGAAAAAAATACAATTCTGAAAGTAATTGAAAAGCATAATGGCAATATCACGAAAGCCGCAAGAGAATTGGGTTTAACACGAACAGCGTTGTATCGCAGGTTGAGTAAATATGATATTTGAAAAATGAAATGCTTTAATTGGTTTTTGAATTTAACAGTGCTGCGCGATCGCATAGTTTGTGCGCAGCATCTTTCGCCCTTAGTGGGAACAGGAAGGGGGCCTTTCTATGTTTAAAAGCTACCAGTGGAGAATAATAGCTCATGTGATTTTATTGTTTGCGATGCTGAGTGCTGCTTCCTTTCTGTTAGTGAAAGGATGGTATGCATATCTATTGCTTCTTTTCCCCATCATTATTTACCAGGTTGTTGAATTTTATCGCTTTCAGCGAAAAGCACATGACGAGTTAAACCAGTTTGTGGAGTCGGCACATTACCGCGACTTTTCAAGATACTTTGATGTAAAGCATGCGCCGATAGAGATACAACCATTGCGCCAGGGTTTTAATGATATCAATACCACATTCAAAGCCATCAGTAAAGAAAAAGAAACGCAATACCAGTATTTGCAAAAAATACTGGAGCTTGTTGATACAGGTATTCTTTCCTATAAAGATGATGACGGTGAAATTGTATGGATGAATGAATCGCTGAAGCGTATGCTGCAATTGCCTTACCTGAAAACAATTCATTCACTGGCAAAGCGAGATGAAGATTTATACAAGGAAATTTTATCGTTGAAACCGGGGGAGGGACGAATCGCAACCGCACATCCCGAACGGACCTCTTTTAAAATTCTTTTATCGGCCACTGCGTTTCAAACCGATGGGAATATTTATAAACTCATTGCGTTCCAGAACGTCAATGAAGCACTGGATGAAACCGAATCCAAAGCATGGCAGAAATTATTAAGTGTACTGACACATGAAATTATGAATTCGGTAGCGCCGATTTCTTCGCTTGCCGATACATTAAAACATCGGCTACAGCTATCCGTTAGCCTGTTGAATAACGATACAGGTTCGGTAGATGACCTTGAACTGGGAATAGAAACTATAAAGCGCAGGAGTGAAGGCTTATTGAAATTTGCAGAGACTTACCGGAGCTTAAATAAGATCACGACATTGAATCTGAGTAAAATTTATGTGCGCGATATTTTTGAAAACCTGCTCCAGTTGATGCAGCCTACACTGGAGCAAAAGAATATCGATGTTGACACTATTTTAAAAGATCCCGACCTGATGCTGGAAGCAGATACAGCATTATTGGAACAGGTATTAATTAACCTGCTGGTAAATGCAATTGATGCGGTGAAAGAAAAATCGGATCCCGTCATCACCCTCTCGGCATATGTGGCCAATAACAAGCGAACGGTTATAAAAGTATCTGATAATGGATATGGCATGGCACCCGAAATTGTAGATAAAATATTCATTCCATTTTTCAGTACGAAAAAAACCGGCAGCGGTATTGGTCTCAGTCTTTGTAAACAAATTATGATGCTGCACAAAGGGAATGTACAGGTGCAAAGTGTAGAAGGAGAGGGGACGGCGTTTTTATTACAGTTTTAAATGTGCACCTTAAGTGTTCCAGGATTATCTTTTCCGGTCCATTTGAACTCTATCCCATCCAACTCAGCCACTTCCTTATTTCATCTTCATCCTTGTCCAGCTTTTTTTGCAATCTTTCTAATAATTCTTCCTCCTTACCGATTTGATAGCGAAGATCATCTTCGGTTAATTCAGGAAACCTTTTCCTCAAATGTTCCTTTTTAGCTTGCCAGTTGTCTATATGTTGTTCAGTCATAAATACGCGAATGTTTAAACAAATAATAAGGGTCGTAGGTATCTGGAAGTATATAACCCCGGCCACATTCTTCGTTTTTCAGGTGTAAAAATCATTCCCCGGATATCTGTCAATACAAACGCAACAGCTCAACAGGTATATTTTTACTCATCGCCCGGTTGCAGATTATCATCGTTAATAGAAGATGCTGATTCCCGACCAGCGAATGGCTCCTCAACCTGGTTTTTCAGAATATTAATCCGTTGAATCAGTTGTTGTTTTACGGCAAGTGGCTGACCGGAATTGTTTGCCTGCAAAAGTTCGGCTTCCAGTGTTGCGATCTGTTGCTTCAGGATATCGCTGCTTAGTTCGATCATGGCGCTGCTTTTATTAGGTACCGCAATATTTATTCCATAGACGACTTCCTGTTGGGAATGTCATGTCGCTGATGTAGCAGTCTCCTGTGGATTTCACCGACCGCTGGTCAAATCATTGTGCAACAGGTGCTGCTTCAGTTTACTTTTACTGCTATGAAGCACATTTTCCCCTTTGGCTGGACGCTACTCATTATCCACTTTTTTTTACAGGGAAAAATTTGCGCACAAAGCAATGATAGAAAGGCGGGGATTGATTCGTCAAGGTTGTATGATTTATTCAGGCTTGCAAATCAATCTGCACGAAATAAACATTACGACTCGACAATCCGATATCTTGACACAGCATTATTAATAGCGCCTGATTTTTCAACCTTGCACTATTCCCGTTTAAGATCCTGTTTGCGTGCGGGACGGAAAGAGGATGCCCTTACCGAAATGGATTTTCTCATTCGCCAGCGGGCCATCAAAGCAATGGATATAAAAACAGATAGCCTGGTCCTCGCGGAGTTAGGAACAAACCCAAAATATATCGCAGCAGTAAAAAATCTTGATTTATTTTCGAAGTCATCAGGACAGTTTTCTTCTGCCTACACTATTCCGGATAAAGCACAGGTGCCTGAAGGCATCACCAATGATCCGCTGACAAAAACAATTTATCTAAGCAGTGTTTATCAACGGAAAATAATAAGCATTGACAGCGCTGGCGTCATCAAAGATTTTATTGAAAGTAAACAGGATGATGTGTTGGGTGTGCTGGGTCTTGCGATTGATCCTAAGAAAAAAATATTATACGGGTGCAGTTCATATACACCGTTGAATATTATAAAAGATACCGGTGACATTCGGGATAAACATACTGCTGTGTACGCCTTTGATTTAAGTAGCGGCTCATTATTACACAAATATGCTCATCCCGGCGCCGTATTCTTTAATGATCTCGTCGTTGCCCCGGATGGAGATGTTTACGTTACGGATTCCGACGGAAACAGCGTTTATAGGATCCGCGTTGCCGATGGCAGCATACAACCTTTTATTACAAGACCTGTTTTGCATGGTGCCAACGGTATTTGTGTTGATGATAAAGGAGAAAATTTGTACGTCGCTGCTTATCTTGGTGGTGTATTGAAAGTAAACCTGGGGTCAGGAGCGAAAACGTGGATCCAAAAACCCGGAAATATATCAATGGCCGGCATAGACGGAATGGAATGGTACCGGAACAGTTTAATTGTAAATTCTCCGACTGAACATAAAGCGATCCGCCGTTTACATCTTAACAATAATCAAACTGCTGTTGTAAAAGAAGAATACCTCGCGTACGATCCTGCCCATATCAATGAAACCACCACCGGTACGATCATGGGCAATGCATTTTATTTTATAATGAATAGCGGCCTTGATCATTTTGAAAGGGATGGCAATTTGAATATGCAGAAACTGGAACAGGCTGTTATCGGCAAATGTGTGTTGAAATAAATGAATGATCCCGGCACGTATGTAATCGATATGAATCGTGTGCACTTTTTCACAAGAGTTCACTTTGATATCACGGTAAATTGTCGTTATAAGAAATGGATTGGTAAAAGTCCAAATCAGCCTCCCACAAAGTCCATTTTGCACCCTGTCAAGTCGATATTTGGACAATACTTTTGCTTTATAAAATTGAAGCATCTCAAAAACAATTAACAATGACAACAACAAAAATCAAGATAATGACAACACAGGAAGTTGCCGCCCGGTTCCATGAACTCGCTCAACAGGAAAAGTGGTTTGAGATCCAGGATGAATTTTTTGCGGAAAATGTCAGGAGTATAGATCCTGAAGGGTCGCCTTATATGGGATATGCAGAGGGTAAAGCTGCTGTTCGCAAAAAGGGCGAAGATTTTGTAAGCCGGATAACGGCATTTCACGGCGCGTCTACAACCTCGCCGCTTGTTACAGGCAATCATTTTGCAGTAGGCCGGCAAATAGATATCACTGTTGAGGGACACGGAAGAATACAAATGAATGAAATAATGCTGTATGAAGTAAAAGATGGCCGGATAATATCTGAACAATTTTTTTACTAGTGATGTTATCAAACAAACCGGGTAAAATGAAAATTGGAATTATAGGAGCTGGAGAGATCGGGGGAACTTTGATACGACAATATACAAAAGCAGGTCACAGCGTGAAAATGGTAAATTCAAGTGGAATCGAAAAGCTCCGGAGTCTGGCAACAGAAACCGGGGCCTTGCCCGTTGCGTTTGCGGATGTTGTGACGGATGTGCATGTAATTGTTATAAGTATTCCATTGGTTAGAATGGCCGAGTTGCCAAAGAACCTGTTTAAAAATATACCCGCTGAAACGACAGTTGTTGATACCGGTAATTATTATCCCATGCGGGACGGTATAATTGAAGATATTGAAAATGGAATGCCGGAAAGTGTTTGGGTGTCCAATCAAATTCAGCATCCTGTAATAAAAGCTTATAACAATATTTTTTACCGCTCTTTGCTCTATTCGGGTCGTACCAAAGCCGATGCTTCGCGTTTTGCTCTTCCTGTTGCAGGAGACGACAAACAATCAAAAGACATTGTATCTGTTCTTATTGATGATAGTGGTTTTGACGCGTTGGATTATGGATCGCTTCAGGATTCCTGGAAGCAACAACCGGGAAGTCCAGTTTATTGTACAGACTTAACATTGCCACAACTGAAAAAATCTCTTGCAAAGGCAAGAAAGGAATTATTACCCGAAAGACGCGAACTCGGTTTGAAATATATTTTGAGCCACGACCGCGAACAATGGAGGGAAAACGTGGAATATAACCGGGAAATTTATGAGAGTGAATTGGATGTTAAAATTCTGTAATTGCAAAAGCCGTCTTCCATTGTTTTAGTTCTGAAAAATCAATCTGTCCGGGTTATTACAGGAAATCGTGTTTTTTAGGTTTGAACACCGGTTCGCAAAATTTAATATTCTTATCTTTTTTTTCCTTCACAACCGGTTCCGGCTTGTTGTCGTTAATCTTCTTTTCTTCCGGGATATGCATAGATTGTATAGGTATTACTTTAGCGGGTGACCAGCTTAAAAGAATCTCGGTTTTTTTATTTGCTGTAGCTTTCATCAAAAAGTTAAAAGACTTGCTGATAATAGGGCTAAGGTAGCTTGTGGATGCCAGCGATAACTATGACTAAGGTCAATAGAAAAGATGATTGTGTTCAGCCGGGGGTGGTGATACTACCGGAAATTCCTTCCCCTGGGAAATAAACTTTCTTCCCTGGTTATCTTTTGCTTTCTTTTTGCTACTGCATTAGCTGACGAGATGCTTTCATCCGCACGGGAAAGCGGCATCAGGCGGGAACTCTTTTCTTTGGTTGCCGTAAGATTTTGTATTAAAGGTGAAAGATCATAACAGCGTTGCACGATCACATGAATCACTTCGCCTTCTACCTGCAATTTTCCTTCCGCCATAAAGAGACTGGCCTGCAAAAGCTCTTTACGGAAAGTTTCAAAAATGTTTGGGAAAACAACCAGGTTGGCAATACCGGTTTCGTCTTCTATAGTTACAAAACAAACCCCTTCGGCGGTACCCGGCCGTTGTCTTATGGTTACAAGCCCGGCTACTTTTACTTTGTCACCATCATGCATAACCGAAAGCTGTTGTGTTGGTACAATATGCAGCAGTTCTAATTTTTCCCTTACAAAACTGACCGGGTGTGCTTTTAACGAAAGTGAGATTGCTTTGTAATCCCGTATTACATGCTCGGCTTCACTCATATGCGGTAGTATCACCTTTTCTTCTGCAGGATCGGCGGACGTTTGTCCTTTAAATATGCCAACTGGCTGATCATTACAAGCCGATATTTCCCATAAGGCACGCCGGCGGTCTAAACCAATTGAACGAAACGCATCAGCGTCAGCTAACTTCTCCAACGTTGTTTTGGACAGACCAAGATTTAGTAATTCACGTATGCAGGCAAAAGTATTCTTTCTACCGGTGACAAGCACCTGCATATCTTCTTCCCTCAATCCTTTTACCTGTCGAAAACCTAACCGAATGGCGCAATATTTACCATTAAGTTGCTCTAATAAATTATCCCATGTAGAATGATTAATATCCGCAGGTCTCACTTCGACGCCATGTTTTTTTGCATCAATTACAATTTGAGCAGGTTGATAAAAACCCATTGGCATACTATTGAGTAAAGCACAGGCAAATGCATCCGGGTAATAGCATTTGAGCCAGGAAGAAACATAGACCAGCAAGGCAAAACTTGCTGCATGACTTTCAGGGAAACCATAACTGCCAAATCCTTCTAATTGTTTAAAAACACGGTGCGCATATTCATAACTGTAACCCCGCTTCATCATTCCATCTATAAGTTTCTTCTCAAATTTGGTAACCATGCCCTGCAATTTGAATGTTGCCATGCTTCGGCGGAGTTCGTCTGCTTCGGCGGGTGTAAATTCTGCTGCAACAATAGCGATCTTCATCGCCTGTTCCTGGAACAAAGGAACACCAAGCGTTCTTTCAAGTATTTCTTTCAACTCATCGGAAGGGTATTCCACTTTTTCTTCATTATTACGCCGGCGCAGGTAAGGATGCACCATATCGCCTTGTATAGGTCCGGGGCGTACGATGGCCACTTCAATAACGAGATCATAGAAACAACGGGGCTTTAGCCGGGGCAACATAGATTGTTGCGCCCGGCTCTCGATCTGGAATACACCAATGGTATCTGCATGACAGATCATTTCGTACACAGCCGGGTCATCCTGCGGTATATTGGCCAGGGTGTATGCTTTACAGTAATGCTTTTTGGCTAATTCAAATGCTTTTCGGATACAGGTGAGCATGCCAAGCGCAAGCACGTCTACTTTTAAAAAGCCTAACGCATCAATATCATCTTTGTTCCATTCAATACAGGTTCGGTTTTCCATACGTGCATTTAGAATCGGGCAGAGGTCAGAAAGTTTACCTTTTGTAATCACAAACCCGCCTGTATGCTGACCTAACTGCCTCGGAAAGCCCATATACTGCCGCGTTAGTTGAAGCGTTTTGCGAAGATGTTTATCTTTTAAATCGAGTCCTTGTTCTGCAATTTGTTTTTCATTTACCCATTCGGCAATCGAATCCCACATCGAGTTGGTGAGGCGATTGATAGTATCTACGGAAATTCCCATTGCTTTTGCCACATCTCTTAATGCGCCTTTCTGATGTTGTTGCGTTACCGTAGCTACAATAGCCGCACGGTCGCGGCCATATTTATCGTAGATATATTGTATTACTTCTTCCCGGCGCTCATGTTCAAAGTCTACATCAATATCCGGCGGCTCATTGCGTGCTGAAGAAATAAAACGTTCAAATAATAGATCAAATTTTACCGGATCAATAGAGGTAATACCCAGGCAATAACAAATGGTTGAATTAGCCGCTGAACCGCGGCCCTGGCAGAGTATATTTTGTGATCGCGCAAAACGAACTATATCATGGACTGTGAGAAAATAGTTGGCGTAATTCATTTTTTCGATAAAGTCCAGTTCATGCCGGATAATGTTTATTGTATTTTCCGGGACCTGGTCACCGAAACATTGCGTGGCACCCTGCCAGGTGAGATACGTCAATTCTTCCAGTGGTGTTCGCCCTTCAGCCGTCAATTCTTCAGGATATTCATATTTTAATTCATTGAGCGAAAACCGGCAAGCCTCTGCAATTTCCTGTGTACGTTTTATAGCATCAGGATATTGACGGAACAAACGGAGCATTTCTTCCTTTGCTTTCAAATATCTTTCTGCATTAGGATGCAGGCGGAAGCCTGCCGTATGAATGGTACATTTTTCACGGATGCAGGTTAATACATCCTGCAATTGCCGGCGCTTTGCTGTATGATAATGCACATCGTTGGTAGCCACCAGCGGTATCTGCAATTGCTCAGCTAATTGTGAAAGTCGGTACAGTTGTTTATTATCATCGCCATAGTAGCGCCGCGAAGCAGCGATATATAATTCTTTGCCGAATACATCTTTATATTCTTTCAGCATTTGCTCAAAAGCAGGCTCAAAATGAAAGCTATTGTTCAGCATTGCGGGAGGTACTACTATAAATTTCATATCTATGGCATGTCTGTATACATCAGCTTTATACAAAAGACATTGCCCTTTTTCTGTTCGCAGGTTACCGCCTGTAAGTAAGGCAGATAATTGCGAATAGGCGTTCTTGTTAGTAGGATAAGCGAGCAAACTATATCCATCGGACAAATCGAGACGACATGCAGGAATGATGCGGATGTCTTTTTCTTTTGTTGCTGCATGTGCACGCACCAAACCGGCAAAACTATTTCGATCGGTGATCGCTATTTCTTTATACCCAAAAGCAGCTGCCTGATTAATCAACTCATCAGGATGTGACGCTCCGCGTAAAAAACTGAAATTTGTTGTTACCTGTAATTCTGTATAACTCATACATCACAATTTATAAGTGGTTCATGCAAAAAATCCATGAATGAACCATTCATGGCCTTCTTCATAATGCCCCGAACGGAAGAGCCAATAACGTTGCCCTTCTGCATCTTCTACAACATAATAATCGCGATGTTGTCCTTCCTGCAACCACCACTCAGCTTCGATACGTTCAGGCCCATCGGCTTTTTTTACTGTATGCAATTTTTGTTTGTAGCGAAAATTCATTGGTGGATAATCCGGTATTGGGGCTGTCACCTGTATAGGTTCGGGTATGGATAATAATTGCACAGGCCTGGGTCTGTCTGTATTCCATGCCATTGTTATTTTTTCATGTAGTGTAACAGCAGGCTTTACAGAGCGTTCCGGCCAGTAATGCTCATCCGGGAGATAGCGATGTATATGACCGGCACCAATCTTTCCTTCAATCCGGTCTATTAATTCTGAAAATTTAATATCGGCTAATCCGCAGGTGCCTTCCCATAGGTTTTCCTGCGTTGCAGGAGCATCTTCTACTTTTGACGCTTCGAGTACAAACAATTCAATTCCCAGGTCCGGCTCAATCGTATCCAGTTTCAGCTCAAAGAGTTTAAACAAATGACTAACTTTATAGGATCCACGATTTGTTCCGGTTTCAATTTGTTGCGTTTTGCCATCGATACGATAACATTTAAAACAGGCAACGCGAAGCCCTTTCTGCTGTAGTTGTAATCGCTTGCAAAGCGACTCCAGTAATCGTTGCAATGCTATCTCTATTCCTGTACGGGTTGTAATTGGTTCAAGACAAGGTAATCGTTCCTGCCAGGGCTCCGGCTGCAATACAGGTACTGTAATTTCTTCTTTATTGCCAAGTGCCTGGTCTATTCGTTGAAGCAATTCTTCTCCGAAACGGCGACGCAACGCGGAGCGGGGCATATGAATAAAGCTGCCTGTTTCTCTCAGGCCCAGTTTATGCAGTCTTTCAATAATTTCTGGTGAAAGGCGAAGTGCCGAAGCAGGCAGATCAAGCAAAGCCTGCTCCTGTTGACCGGTTTCAACAATGAAATTATCTTTTCCAAATCGGGCGATTGCCCAGGAAGCGCCAATGGTATCTGCAATACCAGTCCTTACAGTATAACCCATCAACTTAAATCGATTGATGATCGACGTTAGATAAGTTGTTTCCCCGCCCCAGAGGTGGGTGCAACCTGTTATATCAAGAATAAGGCCATCGGGAGGGTCTGCAACAACCCAGGGCGAGTAACGGATACACCATGCTGCAATGGTTTGTAATAATTTACCGGAAGGCTCCTGTTTATCTTCCATATATTGTAAAGAAGGATAGATGGCCCTGGCATCGGCCAGTACCATGTCTCTATTTATACCTTGTTTTTGTGCGGGAATATTGACGGCAGTAATAATCATTCGCCCATGGTCAGGAGCAGCGAGTACAAATGGAGTATGCACGAGCGCCGGGCGGCGGCGGGTCAGCCAGTCCGTTTTAAGATAACGGAACCAGATAGTAAGAAAGCGCTTCTGCATATCACCCGATTTTTCGGTTCTCCTCCGCCGTTAGTATGATAACCGGTGAAGCGCCGAATTCAAAATGACCGGCAGCCCATGTTACCTGCCAGGCACCGGGTTTACCATTCCGGATTTTTAATAATTCCACATTCCAGCGCGGGTGTACTATTCCGGGAAGATCTTCTTCCGGTTCAGCGGGTAATGATGTGATTTTCCATCGGGATACACAGGAATTTATTGTTGCGACGCGCGGTTGTTGACGGATAATAAAACCGGTAACCCTGCTTTGCTCAACAGCCAGCTGTAATCTTCTTGAAGCAGTGAAGTCAACATCTTTTATTTCACCGATCACGGCAGCAAGCCCTTCACATTTCAGGGTTTCTTCCATTACCCATAAGCTGTCTTTCTGATTCAACCCGGATATGAAAATGACCCGGTCGGGTTCAATACCAAAAGCTTTCAAAGCAGGAGGGAAGATAGCCGAAGAAGAATTGATCCACACCGTTACCCCACTATTGCGCATAAGCGTTGCTGTGAGGCAGGCAATAAACCCCCCGGTAGCAGCAGCATCTTCTGCACCTGCGGTTATAAATTCATGTACTGCACCAATGGGAAAGCAATTATCGGGAAATGCATCTTTTATGGGTCCTAAACCAAATTGAAATTTGTTATCAGCAGGTAACCGTTTCAATCCCTGCAGGGAAAGAATGTCTCTTTGTAATTGACTGATGATATTTCTTCTTTCAGCTGACACTGTCTAGAGGGTTATCCCGTACTCAATTTATTAGCTAAAATACTAATATATTTAGTATTTCCAGTCAACATTTTTTAGCCCTTTTTATGAGTGAATAGATAATGCTTTAAATTTCAATGATTAATCCATGATCTTGTGGAAAAGAAATGTTCATACACCTTCGCCCTGTATTGGTTATTGAAAATTTATCATGGCACCCTGTTTGCAACAACTATCCGGGAGAAACCAATTAATTTTAACCCATCAAAAAAGCAATCATGTCATCACTTAATATAAAAATACCGCACCATCTCACGCAGGAAGAAGCATTGGCACGCATAAAATCGCTGTTGGTGCGCGTCAAACAGGAACAAAAAGATAAAATTTCCGATGTGAAGGAAGAATGGGAAGGTAGTTCCGGAAGTTTTCAGTTCCGTTCATTTGGACAAAGTCTCGCTGGTGTTATCGATGTTAATCCTTCAAATGTCGAAATCAATAGCAAACTGCCATTAACACTTTCTTTGTTCAAGGGAAAAATTGAAGAACTGATACGTGATAAAGCCAAAGAATTGCTGGCTTAAAACAGCTGATTAAATTGCTGAATAATTTGTTTTTCCGATATGTTTTAAAGAAGTGGTACAAAATCGGGAAGAAAATTATGCAGTGTATTTCTATTGCTTTCAAATTGTATTGGCTGTGTTAAAGATTCCGGGATAAAATACCTTATCTTTTGTCCTGTTTCATCATACAAAAATCTATTGTTTGCAAGCCTCCTTATTATACAAATCAGGAAACATACTGGCTGAAGGTCCTTTCTGGCACGCCGAAAGAAAAAGTTTCTTCTGGGTAGATATAGATGGGAAGAAATTTCATGAGTATACATGGCCCGATGGAAAGACAAATGAATGGCAGCTGGATCATCGCGTCAGTCTTATTGTTCAGCCTGCTGATGACGATAACAAGTTATTTTTAGGTGTACAGGGCGGTCTCGCTTCATTTGATTTGCTTACTGGGAAGTTTGAATGGGTTTTAGATATAGAGAAAGATATTCCAATAAACCGCACCAACGACGGTGGTGTGGATGCTGCAGGAAGACTCTGGATAGGTACAATGCATCGTGAATTTGAAAAAGAAAAAGGTTCGTTATATTCAGTGGAGTACGACTTGACAATTACAAGGCGTTTAAACAGTATCTCCATTTCGAATGGCATTGCATGGTCGCCCGATGGCAAGCGGATGTATTTTACCGATACACCCACACAAACCGTGCAATCATTTTTGTTTGATGCAGAAACAGGGAATATACAATTCGAAAAGACAGCTATCACCATAGATAAAAAAGACGGGAGCCCCGACGGTATGTGTATGGACGAAGAAGGAATGCTCTGGATAGCACAATGGGATGGTTTTGGTGTGTATCGCTGGAACCCGGCGACGGGTAAAATGCTGGATAAGATCGGGCTGCCCGTACCACAGGTAAGCTCATGCGCTTTTGGCGGAGAAAACATGGATCAACTTTTCATTACCACAGCGCGGGAGAATATGAATAGTGAAACGCTGAAAAAATATCCATTGAGTGGCAATGTATTTATTGCAAAGCCTGGTGTGAAAGGACTAAAGGTGCATAAATTTGGAAAAAAATAAAAGTCAAAAAAGTCAAGTGGTCATATAAGTAAAGGCGTCAGACAGTGTGAAGTGACCAATTTGCGCCTGCTGAACTTTTACAATAAGCAATGATGAATTAACATGCAAAAACAATTAAGAAGCAAATTATGGTTTGGCCGGTCGGGCAAAGACGGATTGATCTATCGCTCGTGGATGAAGGCGCAGGGCATCCCTGATTATGAATTTAATGATAAGCCGGTCATTGGCATCTGCAATACATGGAGTGAACTTACTCCCTGCAATGCGCATTTCCGGGAACTGGCTGAATCCGTAAAACGCGGTATTTCCGAAGCAGGTGGTTTCCCCGTTGAATTCCCGGTAATGTCGCTCGGTGAAACACTGATCAAACCTACGGCTATGCTTTACCGTAACCTGGCCAGTATGGATGTTGAGGAATCGATCCGTGCCAATCCAATGGACGGTGTCATACTTCTTTGTGGTTGTGATAAAACGACTCCTTCATTGGTAATGGGCGCCTGCAGCGTGAATATTCCAACTATCGTTGTATCCGGCGGACCAATGCTAACGGGTAACTACAAGGGAAAAAAGATAAGCATCAGCGACGTATGGCGATATAGCGAAGAGCAACGGGGTGGTAAAATTGACCACGATGAGCTAAGGGTGATAGAAGCCTCTATGTGCCGCAGCCGCGGACATTGCGGGGTAATGGGTACAGCATCGTCAATGGCTTGTATGATCGAATCGCTGGGTCTTGCATTGCCGGGAAACGCTGCAATTCCTGCAGCGGATGCAAGAAGAAAGGTACTGGCCCAGTTAAGTGGTTTACGCATCGTGGAAATGGTAAAAGAAGACCTGAAGCTGACGGATATCCTTACGAAGAAAGCATTTGAAAACTCAATAATTACCAATGCGGCTATTGGCGGCTCGACAAATTTCATTATTCATCTTTTGGCAATAGCAGGACGAATTGGTGTTGATCTTTCTTTGCCCGATTTTGATAGACTTTCTGCCAATGTTCCGTTGATCGCAAATGTTCAGCCGGGTGGTGTTCATTTTATGGAAGACCTGTATTACGCCGGTGGTTTACCTGCTGTATTGAAAGAATTGGATGGATTATTGCATGGTGATGCCATTACCGTGAACGGTAAAACAATGAAGGAAAATTATCAACGGGCTGAATGTTATGACCGGGATGTGATTGCCACAAGAGAACAACCATTTAAAAAAACAAATGGTCTTGCCGTGCTGAAAGGAAATATTTGTGAGAATGGCGCTGTTATAAAACCAGCTGCTGCTTCGCCCGCATTAATGAAACATACAGGCAAGGCGGTTGTATTTGAAAATATAGAAGATTACAAAGAGCGCATTGATGACCCGGCGTTGGATGTAGACGAAACATCGGTACTGGTATTAAAAAATGTAGGACCGAAAGGTTACCCCGGCATGCCGGAAGTGGGTAATATGGGGTTACCAAAAAAATTATTGCAGAAAGGTGTAGCCGACATGGTGCGTATTTCAGATGGCAGAATGAGCGGTACAGGTTTTGGTACGGTTGTACTGCATGTATCGCCGGAAGCGGCAATGGGCGGGAATTTTAGTGTGATACAAGACGGTGACCTGATTACACTGGATGTAAATGCCCGTTCGCTTCAATTACATGTAAGTGATGAAGAGTTGACAAACAGGAAAAAGCAATGGAAGCCATCAGCTTCGGTTACAGATCGGGGTTATGTCAGCCTTTACATCAAACACGTAGAACAATCGCATCTTGGAGCCGATTTTGATTTTTTAAAAGGAGCTTCGGGTAGTGAAGTGTTGAGAGATTCACATTAGGTGGGTAAATGGTCAATAGTCACTTAAGGCATGTTAACGCATTAAACAGCATGATCACGAAAATATTTGACAAACAAACTGCAATCATTACAGGTGCGGGTCAGGGTATTGGCTTTGAGATTGCGAGGCAATTATGCCTGAACGGTGCTTCTGTTATTTTGAATGATGTAGATGAATCATTGGCTAACGACGCCACGAACAAGATTATTAAGGAAGATGGCATTTGCTATGCTATGCCCGGCGATGCCGCTAATGTGTCATTCATTCAAAGTATGGTGAATACCGCTGTTGAAAAATTCGGCTCATTGAATGTTGTCATTGCCAATGCAGGTATTACACTGTTTGCTGATTTTTTTGAATATACAGCGGAATCATTTTATAAGGTAATGCAGTTAAATCTCGGTGGAAGCTTTTTCCTGGCACAGGCCGCTGCAAGGCAAATGAAAAAACAAGGTGATGGCGGACGTATTTTATTTATGTCTTCGGTAGTGGGTCACCAGGCACATGCAAATCTCGCCGCCTATGCAATTACAAAAGCCGGACTTGAAATGCTCGCAAAGAACCTGGTGATTGAATTATCTCCATATAATATAACGGTCAATGCAATAGCTCCGGGAGCTACTTTGACAGAGAGAACGTTGCATGATGTCGAATATGAAAAAACATGGAGCCGCATAACACCGGTTGGTAAACCGGCAACTGTTGCTGATATTGCCAACGCTGCCTTGTTCATGGTATCACCTTCATCCGGGCATATTACCGGGCAAAGCCTGGTGATTGATGGCGGCTGGACATCCGTTAGCCCTTCTCCATATTAAAAGATCACTCTGTAGCTGCCTGCTGGGTAACCGGCATGCGCACTTCTTTTTTACCAAATTTCCATGACAGTCCAAATAGAATAAACAGGTTTTGATATCTTGTATCAGTTCGCTGATAAAATTGGGTTGTGCTGTATTTTTCAGTTATATACCTGTTGTATGTTTCTGTTCTCAATGAAAGGACAAATTTATCCTGGTTTAATTTTTTGTTTAATGAAAGAGAGAAGTATTTCCATCCTTCACGGCTTCCCTGCAATTGGATATCATTCGAATTAATGCTGGCCAATCCCTCGATGCTATAACCTTTACTTAATTTCCATGATACATTGAGGGTACTGTTTAGTTGATACCCATTGTTGGTTAGCTGCAAAGCTGCACTTTTAAGCATCATGTATCTTAATGTAAAATTTGTATTCACAGAAAATTTTTCATTACGCCATGAAATATTCCCCGACAGGCCAATAGCTTCTTTTCGCCCGATATTCTGATAGGTACTTTTGAAAATGCCATTGTCGCCGGGTGTTCTTATATTCTCAATACTATTGCGGTTACGGTTGTAAAACAAAGAAACGCCGCCGTTTATTTTCTTAAAACTTCCGATATACCCCAGTTCATAGCGATGCGTAACTTCTGGCAGGAGATAAGGGTTCCCGAATTCCTGGTTCAGTGAATCGCGGTAAATAACAGCGGGGCTTAAATAAGAGAGGTAAGGACGTAATATCTGTTTGGTATAACTAAGTTTTATCGTGTGCCCCTCAGCTAGATTTTTACTGATTAAGATTGAGGGAATAAAATTTTTATAGTCCGGTATATTCAAAGAGGTGTCTTTAAAATCGGCAGTATGTACTGTTTGCTCGTAACGGCCACCTGCACGCATCGTCCATGTTTTTAAACTAATATTCAAATTGCCGTAGCCCGCATAAATTCCGCGGTGATAAATAAATTGACTACCCCTGACGTTGTCTTCAACAAACTTTGATACCGGGAATTCAAATACTTCAAAATCATTTGTATTGTCTAAGCGGTGGTTTGATGATTTCACGCCCGCTTCCATATTCAGGAAATTATTAAGTTTCCTTGTATAGTCTGCCTGCAACGTCAGCTCTTTGTTTTTGGTATTGCTCTTAAAGTTTTCCTTGTAATCAACGGTATTTTCCCGCCACTGTTGCAGTTGATAATTGTTATAACCGCTATGCCTGAACCAGGAAATGAACAATTTAAGATCATCACGCTGGTTTTTTGACTTGCTGTTATATCCTGCATTCACACTGTTTACACTATTGCCGAAAGTATTGTGTGAGTTTCTCCGGAACGAATCTGTTGCCGAGTCTTCACTGAAATAATCATTCAAAGATTCCCGGTCAGAACCCGTACTGTTCATACGAAACCGGTAACCTCCATAAATATTTTTCAACGAATCAATGAGATAAATGATATTCAAGCCTGAATAAAACGTCTGTCCTTTATTTTTCCATTCGTTTTGCTGTAAAAGCCGGTTATTATTTACATCTTCCCGTTGAAGTTGTGAACCGTTTTTATTTTGATATAAATAGCTACCCGCGTCTGTACTAAAGATCCATTTCTGTTGACGGATTTTTAATGATGAATTAACATTCTGATAGCGGGGCCCTGCATTTATAGCGGCCGTTCCGTTGAAACCGTTTGTATTCTTTTTGCGGGTAATAATATTAATGACGCCGTCTGTTCCTTCTGCGTCATATTTTGCGGACGGATAAAGTATCACTTCCACTTTTATAATTTCTTCTGCCGGGATTTGACGCAATGCATCTGCGATAGTTGGCGCAAATATATCAGATGGCTTATCATCGATAAATACCCTGATATTGCTGCTGCCGCGAATAGAAGGCGTGCCGTCCTGGCTCACCGATACCAGCGGCGTTTTTCTTAACACATCGATAGCTGTACCACCTCCCGACAGCAGGTCCTGCTGCACATTGTAAATCAAACCATCAGTGGACTTTTCGATTAACGGTTTTTTACTGAAAACGACTACTTTATTTAATTGTTTCATATTCGGCGAAAGAATATGTTCTCCTGTATTTATGTCTGTACTATCCATGGTTGTAAACAATGGGGAAGACAGGTTTTTGTAACCTGCACGGCTACACGAAATAGAATAAGTACCCGGCTCAACAGGATTGAAATGAAAAAGGCCAAGGCTATCTGAAAATGTATTTTTTACAATTACATTGCTGTCGGTTAACAGGTGAACCGTTACATAAGCCAATGGATTCCCTGTAGCAGAATCTTTTATTTTGCCATAAATGTGAGCAGGTTGTGCGATGATTTTTGTGATAGGCGTGAAAAAAAGCAATAAAAGTAAAAGCTGTTTCATGGCTACTTTTTAATTCTGAAATCAAATCTAAAAACGGGCAAAGCGGTTTATGGATATTTTATGTGTGCTGCCACGCTTTCTTGATGAAATGCAGTTTGAAGAAATGACAAACGGGTACACAGAATAGCTGTAATTTTATTTTATCCTTAACGCCATTTAATATCCGGTTATGAAATTTTTATCTGCAATTGCAATTCTTTTTCTTTTATTTTCCTGCAATTCACAAACCGCGGAATCATCTGCAGCCAAAGAAATTGTTTTTCACGGGGTGAATGTTATTTCCATGGATAATGAGAAAATCATCACCAACCAGGATGTATTAATTAAAGAAGGGAAGATTGCGGCAATAGGAGATGCCGGTAAAGTAACCTTCAGTAAAGATGCTTTGATAATTGATGGTAACGGAAAATATTTGATTCCCGGTCTTACGGAGATGCATGCCCATATTCCGCCAATCGATTCGTTGGAACCGATGAAGAATGTTTTGCTGTTATTTGCTGCGAATGGAATTACAACAATAAGAGGAATGCTTGGTCATCCTAAACATCTTCAATTAAGAAAGATGGTTGCGGATGGTGAAATTATCGGTCCGCACATCTATACAGCCGGACCCGGTCTTCATGGTGGAAGCGTTAAAACACCGCAGCAAGCGGACTCTATCGTAAGAGCGGAGAAAAAAGATGGTTATGATTTTCTTAAACTGTTACCTGGATTATCCAAAGAAAATTTTGCGGTGATTGAGAAAACAGCAAAAGAAGTGAACATTCCATTTGCCGGGCATGTGTCGTATGATGTGGGAGTGTGGCGGGCGATTGATGCAGGGTACGGAACAATAGATCACCTCGATGGTTTTGTTGAAGCACTTGTTCCCGGTGTGGAAAATATAAAAGAACAGGACAGGGGATTGTTTGCATTGTTTATTGCAGGTAAAGCAGACACAACAAAGATTCCTGCATTAATAAAGGCATTGCACGATCATAATATCGGCGTTGTGCCGACGCAATGCCTGCCGGAGAGATGGTTTACACCATTGAAAAATGCAGAGGCATTCAGCAACGAGCCGGAAATGATGTATATGAATGAAAAGACATTGAATAGCTGGATCAATTCCAAGAATGAAGTAATGAAGGGGAGTCACTATGATTCTGCTTCGGCAATTACACTGATTGAGTTGAGAAAAAAATTAATCAAGGCATGTGAAGATGGTGGCGTTGAGATTCTTTCAGGATCTGATGCACCACAGGTATTTGATGTACCTGGATTTTCGTTGCACCAGGAATTGCAATATATGGTCAATGCAGGATTAACTCCGTTCCAGGCTTTGCAGACAAGCACAGTAAATGTGGCGAAATATTTTAAGTTAAGCAACGCAGGTACCATCAAAGAAGGAAATGTATCTGATCTTGTACTGTTGAATGGAAATCCGTTAACCGATATTTCGCAAACACAAAATATTGAAGGCGTGATGTTGGGCAGCAAGTGGCTTTCGAGAAAGGAATTGGATAGCACACTTGTCCAGTTGAAGGGGAAAATTATTCAGTAAATTTTCACTTGCACAATTTCGATGTCCTGTATGCCTTATATTTTTTGTATCGTTCAAAAAAAATAGCGGTTAAGTTGTGATCATATGCCCGTATACCAGGCCCAACCACTATCTCCCAAATCGACGAATTCATCACTGACGACAATGCGCTGCAGATACTTCATACTTTTATAACCAATCTGCTTTTCTAATCTCAGGCGCAACGGAGCTCCATGCTGTAAAGGCAGGTCGCGTCCATTCATTCCATATGCTAGAATTGTTTGGGGATGAAAAGCGTCAAGCATATCAATGCTGTCTGCGTAGCCATCGTATGCATAGAAATTTACGAAACGGGCACTGGGCAAAATACCGGCATCTTGCAGCAGGCTGCTGAGCGGTACGCCTGTCCATTCACCAATTGCCGTCCAGCCTTCTTCGCAGGTATGGCGGGTGATCTGCGTGCGGGAAGGAAATTGTTGAAGATCTGAAATCGAATAAGAACCGGGTTTTGCAACGCGTCCTTCTACGGATAAGCGCCAGTCGGAAAAGGCGTTTTTCTGCAACTGCGCATAGTCCTTGCTGTAATATTGCCAGGATGGATCACCTGGATTGGTTGTTCCGGTTGCCGGAAAAGAAGATATATCACCGCGGCTGTATTCTTTTGCCAGCGACTGGCCGGGTAATAAGGCCCGGTGAGCGCTATAGGTAAGCGCATCTCCCATACGAAGAATGTTGCCATAGGTTGGTGTCGGTGCTGATTTCAATCCACGGTATAATAACAAACCACCAAGAGATGTAAGCCCTGTGATGATGGCTGCTCTTCTTGTTATGATATGTTTCTTTTTCATCTTCAAATTTTATTTTAAATCCCTGCTCATTTTTCAAAAGTCATAGCACGCATTTGTTTTATAAAACCGGTTCGTACAATCATCACGATATGTACTACCAGAAATAATACCAACAGTACTGCAGCAAAGAAGTGAATGGTACGGGCTGACTGCGCTCCAAAAAAAATCTTCAATAAAAAAGGGTATCCGGCGGTAACCGCCGGCGACATCGTCAATCCTGTTAGTATGATAACAGGAACAAGGAAAAACAATACAATGCTATAGGTGCATTTTTGCAGCAATCCATATTTGGAACCGTTGGCAACCGGTGGTGATTTCTTACGTACATGATTAACGATATCGGAAAAAAATAATCGCCATGAAAATTCTTTCGGCCAGAGATTTCGATAAATATGTTTGCTGAAAATTGCCATGAGTAAATAAATCAAACCAGTAATTACCAGTATCCACGCCGATAGAAAGTGAAGGCTTCGTCCCCATCCATTCTGGTTAAAAATATCATAGGTGCGGCTGGCGCTGACGGGTGAATTTGCAGCCGCAAAAAACGGTTGACTATTCTGCCAGCCGCCATGATGATAGTTACGGCTGATCGGCAATTCAAAAAGAGCAGGAGTAAGATCATTGCCGGCATTGCCCCAATACAACCGCGGATGAACCATGAGAATTTCGAAGCCCGTGAATATGAGTAATAAAAAGCTTATTGTGCCGATCCAGTGAGTGAGTTTCACCCAGCGTCGGTGCTTATTAACAGCAGTATGGGATGGTAAAGGATCGGTCATTTCGTGATGACCCGTGTTTATATAAATATACGTCTTTTTATACTGCGGTTTTATTATGTAAGGCCAGGTAGTGAATCGGGGATCCAAAAGTCGTAAGACGAAAAAAAGATTGGGGAAACTTACTCCTTGAAATAAACCTGCCGGCTTTGACAAATATTTTTTCGGCGCAAATTTCCTCCCGTACTTTGCCGCATTCTTCACAAAAAGCAATCATATGTCGCCGTTCACAAAAAATCTCGCATTTCTTGTCGCCTGTTTTTCTTTTCTACGTATCGCGGCGCAGGATAAGCCTGCAGATACTACTGTTGGCAAACCGCAGAAATCGGTTACCCATCACAGTATTAAAATTGATGGAAAGATTATTAATTATACTGCAACTGCCGGAACTTTACTTTTAAAAAATGAAAAGGACGAGTCCATTGCATTATTTGGCTATACTGCCTATACCAAAGAAGGAGAGACCGATCTTGCAAAACGACCGGTAACATTTTCGTATAACGGAGGTCCCGGTTCAGCTTCCATGTGGTTGCATATGGGTGTAGTCGGGCCAAGACGAATTGTTGTAAACGATCCCAACTTCAATGCACCACCTCCGTACAAATTAGAAGATAATAATTATTCCATTCTTGATGTTACCGATATCGTGATGATTGATCCGGTCGGTACCGGTTTTTCACAGGCAACAGGTAAGGCAAAGAATAAAGATTTCTGGGGCGTGGACCAGGATTGCAAAAGTGTAAGCCAGTTTATCAAACAGTACATAACGGACAATGATCGATGGAATTCACCGAAATATTTGTTGGGGGAAAGTTATGGTACGATGCGCTCGGCCGCTGTTGTCAATTACCTGCAACAGAATATGGGTATGGCGATGAATGGCGTTGTACTTGTTTCAAATGTGCTTGATCTTCGTTCTTTGACCTTCAAACAGGGAGATGATATTTCCTACATGTTCTATATCCCATCTTTCGCTGCTGTGGCCTGGTACCATAATAAATTGCCCAATAAGCCGGCAAATCTCGAATCATTTTTGAAAGAAGTAAGACAATTTGCATCAGGCGAATATGCGGCGGCGTTAGTGAAGGGCGATTTGCTATCTGCCGCGGACAAAGATCACATCATTGAAAAATTATACAACTACACCGGCATCAGTAAAGAATATTGGAAGAAAGCGGATTTGCGGGTGAATTTGTTTCAGTTTAACCAGGAGTTATTACGAAGCGACCACCAGACAGTAGGCCGGCTCGATAGCCGGTACAAAGGATATACGCAGGATTTGCTGGGTGAATTTGCCGCCTACGATCCGCAGGATGCGGCGATCAGTCCACCCTTTGTTGCAGCGTTTATGAATTACTATTTTACAGAATTAAAGTTTCCGAAGAATTCCAATTACAAGGTATCTGCGGGAGAAAATGAAGGATTCGATTGGGACTGGAACCATGCGAAGAACAAGGGATGGGGGCCGTCGCCTACCAATACTGCTGTTGATTTAGCGGAAGCAATGACACAAAATCCAAATTTAAAGATACTGGTACTTAATGGATACTTTGACCTGGCCACACCGTTTTTTGCTACTGAGTATACTTTTGATCATATGGGATTGGAGCCTGCATTGAAAGCGAACATAAAACTTACGTATTATGAAGCAGGGCATATGATGTATGTTCATGAACCTTCTGCAAAAGCATTTAAAAAAGATGTCGGGGAGTTTATAAGCAGTACGAGCAAGTGATTGTAGACACTTTTTGTTTCCCACAAAGACACGGAGTACACAAAGAATAACCCATGTTCTCTTTGTAATCTCAGTGGCTCTGTGGGAAATCTATTTCCAGGCCTTTCTCAAAAATCGCAACCAATTATCGTGCATCAGGTTATTTACATCTTCATCCGAATAACCTCTTTGTTTAAAGAGCGCAGGAATTTTTTGTAAGTCAGCGATTGTTTCCAGATCATAAGGACATTGTTCCCTGCCAAATGCGCCATCCAGGTCAGAACCTATACCGACATGCAATGAATTGCCGGCAAGCTGGCAAATATGATCGATGTTGTCAACAACCTTATTGAGATCACAATGAGTATTCTGCGGTGTAGATTGTCCGCGAACCCAACCTGGCACCAGCATCCACGCATCGAAAGCTCCACCGATTACAGCGCCTCTTTCAATCAACACTTTTATTTGCTCATCGCTGTATTGACGATTATGATCGACAAACGCTCTGCAGTTATTATGACTCGCCCATACATGTCCGTGAAAATGATCCATCGCCTGCCAGAATGCATCATCACAAAGATGCGTAGCATCGAGAATAATATTCAATCGTTCCATTTCTTTCAGCAATGCCAAACCATCGGAATTCATTTGCCCCGTAGCGTTAGTACCGTTTGCATATCGTCCCGGTCCATAGTGTGCCGGTCCAACCGCACGCAATCCGTATTCATAGGCTCGTTCAAGATGCTGAAACGAGACTATTGAATCTGCTCCTTCAAGACTTAATATGTAGCCAACCGGTTTATGATCGTTGGGATCGCCATCATTCCAATATGCAAGATGAATGTTTAAGGAGCGAAGATTATTGATCTGCACCATTTCACCCTGTTCCTCCATAGCCTGGTACCAGGCAAGCTGGCCCTGTGTTTGCGCCCATGCCTGCTCCGGCGAATGCCAACCCGGTAGTTTGCTATCGGGTGCAACATAACGGCCGATTTGTGTGGCAACAACCAAACCGATATTGCCATTTCGCAACTCGGGCAGCGAAACCGTTGCTTTTTCCCGATCAGGCTTGTCCGTTAGTCCCCTTTCTCTTTCGTTTATTTCCTGAACCGGTTTTTGCAAATCGCGATTCCATTCCATCGCATTCATGCTCAAATCGAGATGCGCATCTATAATAAACATAGTAAGTTAAAAGTTGAATGTTGAACGTTCGGGAAGCGCCTGGCTACACCGTTATTTTTCTGTCACGGGCAATTGTTTTCCATTCACCGCTTACTTTCCCGTTTTCAATGGTGTAAGCTCTTTCATATAAAGCGATCGTTGGGCACACATGATAAGGAATCCCGTAAAGGATGTCACCAACCTTATAAGAATGACCGGCAGGAACCTCGAGTACGAGATGCTCTTCACTCTGGCCGACCGGTGTTACGTTATCGGCATTTAGAAAATAAACACGCCTGGTAATTTCATTTTCTGCTGCTACCGACTTATGGCCAAGATCCGTTGTAATTCTGGTTGCAGAAGGCAAAGAAATAATTCTCGTAACAAGTACAGCAGCGGTAAGAAAGGGTTGTTCAGGGCATAAATCAGTATAGCCTTTGTCCCAATAAACAAAAGTGCCCGGGCTGCACTCTACGTTTTTCCTGTTTGCATGTATAGGAAATGCAGGAGAACCACCTGCAATAACTACCGGCACAGGATATCCTGAATTTTCCAATTCTTCTTTCATTTTTTCAACTGGTGCAAAGCCTTCATTGCATTCTTTTGTCCGGGCATCAATGTCGGCATTGCGCAAATGACCATCATAGGCATGTAACCCATTTATTTTTACCCCTTTTAAACCGGAAATATATTTGTATAAGTCAACGGCCTCATTGCCGGGAGCTATTCCCGTTCTGTTCATACCAATATTCAGATCAATGTATACGGGTATTGTTAATCCTGCTGCTAAAAAAATTTCCGATTGCTCTTTGACAGCATCCTTATTATCTGTCAAACAGGAATAGGCTGTACGCGGATATTTTTTTATGACGTCGATAAATCGTTTCAGCTTTGGACCGAGTGGCTGATAAGCCAGTACAACATCTTTTGCGCCGCATTGCCCAAGCATTTCAGCCTCGGCAATTGTTGCACATTTGAATTTTGTAATACCGGCATCTATCATCAGCCTGGCTGCATCTGGCGATTTATGTGTTTTGATATGCGGGCGTAAACGATTTATATCACCCACAATATTTATCGCCGTCTGAATATTTTGTTTTACCCTTTCCGGAAAAATAACAAGAGCCGGTGAATCCAGCTCCTGCACATTCTCTATTTGATACCAGTTACTCATTACTGAATTGATTATTTTTTGCTTCTCACATCGGCGATCGTTCCCAATAACCACTTAATTCTTTCGGTGAGCAACGTAAAGTTTCGATCCTGCATAATTTCTTTACTAAACAGCAGACTGCTGATCGCTATGCACTCCACATCCGTAGCAAACCATTGCCGCAGATTGTCTTCTTCCAGCGTTACACCTCCGGACGGCATTACCTTTACCCACGGACAAGGTCCTTTCAACGCTTTTACAAATGCAGGTCCTAAAACTTCTGCCGGAAAAATTTTTACAAGATCAGCTCCCCATTCATGTGCCTGCACGATTTCCGTAGGCGTGGCTGCACCGGGTACCCAAAGAACTTCATTCTTTACGCAAAACTCACCTACTTCTTTTGTCAACACAGGCGCAACAATAAATTGTGCACCGGCTTTATAAAATTGTTTTGCCTGCTTTGCACTCATGATCGTGCCAATACCGACTATCAGCCCCGGCAGATTTTTTTCAGCATGTTTTACCAACGACTTAAAAACAGGCAATGCGTTCTCAGAACGGTTGGTAAACTCAATGATACGCAAACCACCTGCATAGATCGCATCGAGTATTTTTTTTGCAATACTCTCATCGGTGTGATTGAATGGAGGTAGCAACCCCTGTGACCGTGCAACTTCAAGTATATGTTTTTTTGATAGTCGTTTCATAATTATCGGATAACGCGGTTAACCGCGCCGTTTTTAATGAACTGTTCTATTTCTTCTTTTGAGAGAAAAGCAAAGTCGCCCTCTATACTATGTTTTATTGCGCCTGAAGCGATCGCAAAGTTAATGATATCCTGCCCGGGCATAGAATTAATAAGTCCATATAATAATCCACCCTCAAAGGCATCGCCGCTGCCGATCCTGTCTACGATCTGCGGCAAAGAATAAACGGGTGAAAAATAAAAAGCATCATTCATCATTAATGCTCCGCAATATGTTGACTGATTGAATTGATCTGTGCCGCGAAAACTCATAGAGAATGTTTTCATTGCCGGTAGCTTCTTCTTCAATTCCGTTGCGCAGTAACGAAACTTGTCTTCATTGGTTCCTTTCCCTTCTTTTATACCAAAATAAACATCGATCGTATCTATATCGCCGGTTATGATATCGCATTGCGACAAAAGTTCCGGCATTACTTCCGAGGGGTGTTTGCCATAATCCCATAGTGTCCGGCGATAGTTCATATCCGCGATGATGGTTAACCCTTTGCTTTTTGCAGTGTTAATTGCTTCTTTGCATACATCCGCAGCGTTTTGAGTAAGCGCTGCCGATATACCTGACCAAAAAAAATAACGGGCACCATCAAATGCTTTTTCCCAATTAATAGTACCGGGAGACAACATCGCAAAAGAAGAATTTTTGCGGTCATAAATCACTTTTGAGGCGCGGATATTGTTTCCATGTTCCGTGAAATAAATTCCTACGCGTTCTCCGCTGCGATAAACATGTGACGTATCAACACCACAACTGCGAAGCGAATCGATAGCAGACTGGCCGATGTCGTTTTTTGGTAGTGCTGTAATATACCTAACGGGTACATCCAACGATGAAAGTACTGCGCTGACATTTGCCTCGGCACCACCAAAAAATTTCCTGAAATATTCATTCCGGTAAAATCGTTGGGTTGGCGGGCAATCCAGCCTAAGCATAATTTCGCCGAAGGAAACCAGGTGGGGGCTATTGATCTTTTCTTTTTGCATCGAAATTAAATATAGGGAATGATACGAAGAGTGAATTTAATGCAATTCAAAAATGGCTTCAATCTCTACGGCTACATTTAATGGCAAAGAACCCATTCCTACCGCACTGCGCGTGCCGATGCCGTTGTCTTCGCCCCAAAGCGATGCAAATAATTCGCTGCAACCATTGATAATAACCGGGTGTTTTTCGTATTCAGGAATGGCGTTTACCATACCGAAAACTTTTATCACTCTTTTGATAGTATCGAGCGTACCGAAATGTTTTTTAACAGAAGTAAGAATAGCCAGGCCGCATTGTTTCGCTGCTCTCCTGCCTTCTTCATCCGATATATCCTTTCCCAGTTTGCCCGTAATATAGGAGCCATCCGTATTTAACGAAACGTGACCTGAAACATACAATTTATTTCCGTCCACGAGGCAGGACTTATAAATTCCCTTGGATCCGGGGAGAGTTGGTAATGTTAATCCCAATTCTTCCAATTTTTGTTCAATTGAATTCATCTGTATTTATTTATTTTATTTTTATTGCGGCTCTTCCAGGGCAGGTTAAATGGGGTACAAAAATAGACTCCCCCGTTTAATTAATTATAATTTCGTCGATCATCAATAAGGATTTATTTCCTGCGCCATATTCACCATCCGGAATGATACCTTTATTAATGCCGGTTACCCTGATATATTTTGCTTTCACTGCCGGCATCTTTGCATGTACAGCATTGATACCGTTCACAGGAAACTGGTTTTGCGCATACACTTTTGTAAAATGAATAGAATCGGAAGATATCGATATTTCCAATGAGACAGGCGCCCACATCCTTTGCCAATGATAGTTCAGGAAATGCATACCAATGGATTGGATTGTTTGTTCCGTACCCAGGTTAATCACTGCTTCCAGGTTATCTCCGTTAAAGCCGATCCATTGTCCGTTGTTGTACCGGTTGTTGCCATCTACACCATTTACCAGCGCTTCGGGATTAGTATTGAACCGCGTAACTGGTTTGTTTGTAAGCGTAACAATTGCACCGGTTGCTTTATGAACCGTGAATTGTTGTTGAAATACTCTGCCAGTAGGCTGATGTTTGATATATAATTGCGCCTTCAACATGCAGCTTTTGCTGATTGATACGGCCGCGGTATAGACCGGGCTTTTTAACGAAGGCAAATCTCCATTGATCGTATAATGTATCTCTGCATCGGGTAAACTGCTTTGTAATGAAACAACAATATTCTTTTCAATTGTGGAAGACGTGAATCGTATTTCGTCGAAGTTGTTTGCGGCGTTCACCCGTAACTTTTTTAACAGTTGCTGTTGCAAGCGCAACCGGTTTAAAAAATCAGCATAATTGCGCGATGAAGCGGGTGTCCATGCCAGTTCTGCAAGGGCAATAGCCCTTGGAAATATCATATATTCTGCTTTTGCGTCGCTTGTATAATATTCACTCCAGGCCTGTCCTTCTACACCTTTGACATATTGTTTTGTTTCGGAACTCAATTTATCGCCGGCCGGCTCATAACTGTACACCTTACTTAACGGTGTGTATCCACCGCTTGCCAACGGTTCTTCGGGATATAATGATTGGTAATAGTCGAAATACACGTGGCTTTCCGGTGTCATTATTACATCGTGTTTTTGTGATGCAGCTGCAATGCCGCCTTCTTCGCCACGCCAGCTCATCACGGTGGCATTTGGTGCGAGACCACCTTCCAATATTTCATCCCAGCCAATAATGCTTCTTCCTTTGCTGTTTATATATTTTTCTACCCGTTGTATAAAATAGCTTTGTAAGCTATGTTCATCTTTTAAGCTTAACTCTTTTATGCGTCGCTGGCATTTTGGACAAACTTTCCATCTTGTTTTAGGACATTCATCGCCGCCCACATGTATATACTTGGAAGGAAACAGCTCCATTACTTCATCAAGCACATTTTGCAAAAAAACAAACGTACTGTCATTACCTGCACAATAAACATCGTCGAATATTCCCCAGAACGTTGCAGCTTTATAAGGTCCACCTGTACACCCCAGTGATGGATAGGCAGACAATGCAGCCTGTGCATGGCCCGGCATTTCTATTTCCGGAATGATCGTGATATTTCTTTGTGCGGCATATTTGACAATCTCTTTTATTTCTGTTTGCTTATAATATCCACCATATTTTTTTCCATCAAAACGATGGGGCAATTCTTTTTTATGACCAATTAATGTTTCGTCCCTCCGGGCGGCAACTGTCTGCAATTTTGGATATTGCTTTATTTCAATGCGCCATCCCTGGTCTTCTGTGAGGTGCCAATGAAATGTATTGAACTTATAAAGAGCAAGCAGGTCAATATATTTTTTTATAAACGATACAGGAAAAAGGTGGCGACCCACGTCGAGTGCCATACTACGATAACCAAATCGCGGGTAATCGTTGATATAATAACCGGGAACAGATAAAGAATTGTTTTTGTTCAGCGTCCATAACTGACGCAATGTTTGAATACCATATATTATTCCGCCGGTGTCGTGCCCGGTTATTTCAATGTGACCGTCATTTATCTTTAAAGTATAGCCTTCTTTGTTGGCAACTTCTGACGAATCTATTTGTATGAGTATATAATTGGTTTCAGGTTGTGTTTTTGTAGCACGGAGTTTTTTGATTTTATTCACTTCAAGGTACAAGTTGAGCAGCTGTGTCACGCTAACCAATGAATCGTTCTTATACACGATTGTTGTTAACGGACCTATATGAAACTGCCCGGGATTTTGTTTTATTTCAACAGGAAGCGGGATAAGCCCGGGCATATTTTCCGTTCCGTTTTGCGAAAAGGTCTTTATGGATAAAGCCAGGAAAAAGATAAGGAAAAGACGTTTCTGTGTATAAAGCTCTTTAAGTAAAATCATAGATCTTTTATTACTATCCTCTAGTGTATCAATTCTGTGCATGAAGCTACTATCCGGCAGCCATAATTGCTGCATCTTTTACCCCTATAACAAAAAAAGAAGGGCATAGACATGCCCCGCTTTAGATTTAAGATTGCTTTGGTCTTAAATTATTCTGTTAAGAAAAATCCCATATTCTATTGCTTATCCCACCACACTCTCGTCAGTAAATCATCGGCTCCCTGTCTTGCGATGGCTGCATTATAAGCGTCTTTATTCAGCGTTTGTTCAGTTGTTGGATATAAAAACCGCCGGGGAATTTTACCACCAGTTGCATTACCCGGGTAGTTGTTTGGCACCAATGCAGGATAGCCCGTTCTGCGATAATTGGAATACACCTCCTGCGCGTCAGGGAAAATACCCACCCAAAATTGGTTATAGATTTGCTCCAGTTGCTGATCAAAAGAGCCACCTGTATTGAGCGCATGTGCTGCAACGTAAGAATCAATTCTTCCGGCATCTATTGCACCCGTTGTACCGCTGATCAAATCCCATTGCTGCATTGCCGCTCTTATGCCATTTTCGTATAAAACGTCTGCTGGTTGCCCTGAATACCAATTTCTCAGTGCGGCTTCGGCTAATAAGAAATTGGATTCTGCCGTGGTAAACAGTAATATAGGAGATGCTAAACGTAATAACGTATTTTGGTTGGGTTCTGAATAGGTTATAAAATCGGCGGGTCTTACACCGTTGATATTTGAAGCCATTCCTTTTTGAATACTTTCATCAGAACTTGCTACTCCGTTTACATATACAACTGCAAAGACACCTAACCTCGGATCATTGTTCGCCTTGAGCGAATCGATAAATACCTGCTGAAATTTTCCGCCTTCGGTATTGCTGATCCCATCGGCTTTAATGTAGTTATCGTTCAGCATTTGTAAGGCAATCGGGTTCTTGTTAATATCCTGGCCTGACCCCACATAAGTTACTTTAGCGATATCGCCATAGTCGGTGATTACACCGCCGGCGATCGCTTTAGTCACCCAGGTCTGAGCGCTGGCAATATCTACTTTAGTCATTCGCATACCCAAACGCAACATTAACGAATAAGCGAATTTTTTCCATTGAGCTACATTACCACCATAAACCAGGTCGGAAGAACCAAATGTGGTTGTATTGGATGCGTCCAAACCGGTTGCAGCTTCATCCAATTCTTTCAATATATCTGCGTATATATCTTTTTGTGCATCATACACCGGTTGGTAGTTGGATTCATTATATCCCTGTGCGGCTTCTGTATATGGAATATCCCCATACAGATCGGTGAGGCGGCTGAAACAAAAGGCCTTCCATATCCGGGCTACATTATACAGGTTTACTTTAGTTGGATCATCTTTAACGGCTTTTATCACTTCGCCGATTTCATTGATCTGATCAGGGAAAGAATTGCTGAAAACGCCCATACACAGATCAAGCCGCGCAGCTACATATTTGGAGCCCCAACCTTCCACATCATTATAGCTCGTCGTGTATTGCATGGTGCCCAACAGCAGCGTTTCAGTATTACCATTGTTCGCGGCGCCGTCGTATAATGCTTTACTGAAAATAAACGCAGCCGTTGGTGTTGAAACTGCGTCCGGGTTTGTATTGACATCTTTGAAATCTTTATCGCACGATGATAACACGCTTAATCCAAATGCTGCTAAAAAGATGCCTGTGTATTTTTGATTGAATAGTTTCATTGTAATAAGCTTTAAGAAATTAAAATTTTATTACCAGGTTTACGCCGTAAGAGCGGGTGCGTGGCAATCCGATTGACTCAATACCTTGTGCGGCACCGTTAGTTAAACTTTGTTCCGGGTCAAAATTGTCTGTGTTTTTGTAAATGGTCAAGAGGTTGCGTGCCACAAGAGCGATGCTGGCCGACTGAATATTCTTATTAAGAATGCTGATTTTAGATACCGGCAACCGGTAGGATAAAATAACCTGGCGCAACTTTACAAAACTTGCATCATGCACGAACAATTCAGTGTACCGGTTCTGGGCATTATACCATGCGGAACGCAGATTTGCAACAGGTACCGTATAGGAATATGCAGCGCCATCTTTTGTTACACCTTCCAGGGCAAGCCCGTTTTCCCTGCCGGCCAACGTGCTCTTCAATAAACCAAGGCGTGTCGCATACACTTCCATTACTGAAAACATGCTGTTACCGAATTTGCCATCGACCAGGATATCCAATGAAAAATTCCGGTAACGGAATTCATTGCTGAAACCCATTGTAAGTGGTGGTACACCTTTTCCCAACTCCTGGTTATTATCTGTCTGCATCGGAAGGTTGGAATTAGTATCGTAAATGATATTGCCCTTTGCATCTTTCAGCTTCCGGAAACCGTAGATAGCTCCGTAGGTGTGCCCCACAACATTATTGATATAGGCATTCCCGTTAGTTGAATTTCCCAACGTGGATGAACTGATGCCATCTGCCAGTTTTAATACCTCTCCTTTATTGTAAGCAAAATTGTAGCTTGCCGTCCAGCTAAACTGTTTATTTTGTACAGGTATTGCAGTCAGCAACACTTCTATTCCTTTATTGTCCAACTCACCGGAGTTCAGGTAAGCACTCGTGTAACCGGATGTGCTGGAAATAGGAACATTAACGATATCATCGGTTGTTTTACGGTCGTAGACCGCAACATCTAATACTATCCGGTTTCTCAGCATTTGTATATTGAAGCCTGCTTCTGTTGTTGTGGACGTAAATGGTTTCAGCTTCGAATTGGTAATAGCGGCCGATGTTACATTCTGCAACGGAACGGAGCTGGCACTGGGAACACTGCTGTACGTCAGGTTAATCGCATAAGGATCAGGGCCACCGCCACCGACCTGCGCCCACGATGCTCTTAATCTTACAAGATTGAAAAGATCGGGCAGTTTAACAGCATCGGATAAAACAAAGCTTGCACCAAAGCTTGGATAGAAAATTTTATTGCTTTCCGGGCTCAGTGTTGAAAACCAATCCTGCCGGCCCGTTGCCGTTAAAAAGAATATGTTTTTATAATCCAGGTCTATAGACCCGAATACTGAGTTGGTGACGATATTGCTGGTTTTTGGTGTAGTGGAAGCGGTTGCAAGATTCGAAAAACTATAGAAGTAAGGAGTGGTGTAAGTTTCTCCGTACAAATCAAGTTCGTTGTTTTTAAACTTGCGGCCATTGGCACCAGCTAATACAGTAAGCCCTATTTTATCAATAAATCTTGTTTTATAGGTGGCCGTCAACATGCTATTCGTTTCAGATACGTCAGATTTGAACCCTGCATATTGTCCGTTGGGTACGTATTGAGTACCTGTTGGCATAATGCTGGTGAAGTTATAATTGTAAAAATCTCTCGTGACGGTACCCTTTACCGTTAGATTTTTTAGCACGTCATATGAAATTGACGCCTGGCCGATAAACCGGTTCTTCGCATCATTCTCTTTGAATTTGTTGATGATGAAATAGCTGTTAGTGACAATGTTGGCATCATTCCAGAGAATTTCATTACCATTGGCATCATAACCGGGACTAAGCCAGCGTATATCAACAGTATTGGCCACTTCATAAGGCGTCCAGTTTGGATTTCCCAATGCATCACCGGCTATCGGGCGGTTATTACCTTTCTCTAAATTATACTGAGCGACAGCTTCAAACCGTAAGCGGTTACTCAGTTTACCGCTGATATTGAGGTTTGCCGTTTTGCGGTCATATTTATTGGTTGGTAAAATACTGTTCGCATTAAGATCAGATAAAGAGAGGCGGTAAACGATCGCTTCATTTCCCCCGGAAAGAGCAATTGTATTAGTGAATGTTTTACCCGTCTGGTAAAAATGTTTCAGGTTATCTTTCTGCGCGGAGTAAGGATGATTAAGACCATCAGCTGCTACATAATTTGTAGAGCCATCAATCTTTGCTCCAAATGAGCGGCGCCCGGTTGACTGTGCCTGTTGAATTGTTGTTGGCATTACACCACCATCGCCCTGCCCATATTCATATTGATAATTCGGAAACTGTGCTACGTTCTCCATGGTATAGGTAGAATTATATTCCACACCTATTCCCTTCTGTGCCCTTCCTTTCTTTGTTGTTATTAATATTACACCGTTTGCACCTCTTGATCCATATAAAGCTGCTGCAGTTCCTCCTTTCAACACGGTTATGGATTCAATATCATCCGGGTTAATTGCTGCAATACCATCACCGCGGTCAGTAGCATCAGTTAGTCCAAGTCCATTTGGTTTTGAACCGCCACCTGGTGTGCTATTATCAATCGGCATACCATTAATAACATATAAAGGTTGACTATTGCCGGTCAATGAACCATTACCCCTGATAATAACCCTGCTTGAACCGCCCGGCCCTGTGGATAAACCTGTTGCATTTACACCCGCTATTTTACCTGTTAATGCATTCGCCACATTGTTTTCCCTGGCTTGTGTAAACTCTTCACCTTTTACTTCAGTAACAGAATAAGTGAGCGATTTATTGGTTTTTTTAATTCCCAAAGCTGTTACAACTACTTCGTCCAGTTCCCGCGTAGCTTCATCCAACCGGATCACCAAACCTTGCTGCTGCTCCGTAACGGAAATTTCTTTAGAGCCGTAACCCACTGACGTAACTACCAGCACGATCGTTTTGCCTTTGTAATCATCGGGCACAGTAAGGGAGAAATTTCCACCTTCATCGGATGTAGTGGCAATACCGGGATTTCCTTTTACCGATACCGTCGCCAATGGCAATGCTGAGCCATCTTTGGAGGAAGTTATTTTTCCGGAAACCGGTATTACATACACGATGGCCTCGGTGGCCTTGTTTTCAACAGCAACGGTTTCGTACAATGAAAACTGGTTACTACTCGTTCTTTTGAAACCAAGCTGGAAATTGGTTAATAATAATTTCAAAGCGGAATCAACAGTATAGTCCTTGATGTCATTTAAGAGTGAGGCCGGTACCGTCTTTCCTTCCAATAATCCTTCGCGGTAAGCAATTTTTATTTTATAAATTTTTTTTACCTGGTTTATTGCGTCTTTTAAGGAAACGGAATTATTCAATTGCTGTTCAGGCGGCGAATCTTTGTCAAAGTTTTTTAAGGTCAATCGCGCAGCCGTTTGAGCCTGGCCGAAACAATTTATACTGATACAGGCAGCAGTGAAAAAAGGAACAAGAAATCCTCTTCGGGCGATCTTTCTCATTTTTTACAGTTTGTGTGGTGTGTTAAGCAGTTTTATTTAGAAATTGTTATATGCTTATTAGCTGATTGTTCTATTTTGACATTTAAGGTTGTTGTCACGACATCGAGCAGTTCTGCAACATCAGTTACAGATATTTCACCTTCAATTTTCAGTTTAAGAAGCGTTGAGTCGTCTGTATTCACTGTATAACCAAACCGGTCCTGCAGTGTTTCCGTTATTTCTCCAAGCGATGCATCCGTAAATGAAATTTCATTTGATGTCCATGCCCTGGCTTGTTCCGGCTTAGTCAATTTTTTATTTGCAACTATTTTTTTAGCAGCATATTCAACATAGTCGCCCGGCGCCATGATCATTGTTTTGCTTCGTTTGGATTCATCGTTATAGTCAATCCTGATTTTACCTGTAATCAGGGCAACGTCGGTTTTGCCGTGGCGTGCTTTCACATTAAATGTTGTTCCTAATACTTCTATATTGATATCATTGCAGTGCACGATAAATCTTTCCGACGGTGCAATGTTTGATGTATCCTTATTGAGATGTTTGACAGAAAAATAAGCTTCCCCCTGCACCCAAACTTCTCTTGGAGAATTTTCTTCAGGATGGGGATTATAGGTAATAGATGAGTTGGCATTGAGTGTAACCTCCGATTGATCGGGAAGAGTTATCGTTTTCTTTTCACCAAAGCCGGTAATATATACTACCTGTTTGTTGTCGTTACTATTGTATTTGTAAATAAAAAGAAAAGAAGAAGCGACAACGATAAGAATGGCTGCAGCCACTTTTGCGTATGTTGGTAACCGGAAGATTTTTTTCACCGGAACATCACTTACGGATTCCTGTATTCTCATCCACACTTTATTTTTCTGCTCATCATCTTTTATAACATCCTGTTCCCGGTACGTACGTATAATAAGTGCAGCTTTTTGAACCACGTCCTTTTTATCGGGATACGTTTCGACAAAGGATTTCCAGAACGAATTGGAATCATCGCCGGGGTTGATTACCCATTGAACAAAAAAATCATCGTCAAGGAAGTCCTGCAGTTGAAATGGTAGATACTTCGAATGCTTCATGTAAACAGGTATTGTTGATTATACTACCTATTATACACGGCACACTGAAAATTATCCCTCTTAAACCGAAAAAATTTTTTGAAATGACTTGAGGCAAAAAAAGATTGTCAGCAGGGAGGAAGACAGGATTGTGTTTTGAAGATTGTTTAAAGCCTTGTAAAACAGTTTATATGTTGAGCTGATGCTGATACTCATGATGTCTGCAATTTCCTCGTAAGAAAGACCTTCATAAAACCGGAGAAATATTATTTCCTGCTGCCGTGGCGGCAACGTTTTGATAATGGCTTTTACCTTTTCAGCAGTTTCCTGGTCTTCGATTTTCGTCAATGTTTCACTGTTATACGCTACATCAAATCCAAACGGATATTCTTCAGCTGAAATACCAGTAAACTTTCCTTCATTTTTCAGTTTCCGGAATAAAATATTCCGGAACGATTTGAACATATAATTCTTTATTGAAACCGGGTTGCTTAATTTCTCTTTTGTTGTCCATAACCGCACGAAGAGATCATGTATAGTGTCTTCAATAAGATCTTTATCGCGGCAGAACTTATATCCGTAATTATTTAGTGCATGAAAGTAAGTATTGTATAAAAGGGTATAGGCCTCCCAATCTCCATGCTTAAAGTCTTGCCAGACGCTTACATGATTTATCTCTCCCATTAAAGATGTATCATTTTGACGCGTATAAATTTTCGATAACAGGAATTACCCCTGGCAATGTATTATCAGGCGCTTTCAACGCTTTATAATCTGGTGTGGTAAAGGTTATCGAAGGAACAATATAAAAGAAATTTTATAAACCGGGTAAAGATTTGTGTTATTACAGTGGCGTGGTTAATTATCAGGACACAGCGAAAAGATTTTTGGTTGATATCCGCTCCGTGTTCTTTGTGTTTTTGCGGGAAACGTTTTAGATAAACGATAGCAAGATAGATTCTATTTAAACAAATAAGTTTAGAATTAATACACCGAAGAGCCCGATTACAGCAATAATTGACTCCATTAATGACCAGGAACGAATGGTATCTTTTATAGAGATGTTGAAATATTCTTTAAACATCCAGAAACCGGAATCGTTGACATGCGAAAACATAAGACTGCCGGCCCCGATGGACAATACCATCAGGTTTGGATTTACATTTGCCTGACTCATCACGGGAAGTATTATACTAGCTGCTGTTAAACCAGCCACCGTAGCTGATCCAAGACAAACACGAATAATCGCTGCGATGAGCCAACCCAATACCAGGGGATTTATAGACAATCCCTGCAAAAGGTTTCCTATTTCATTACTCACCCCACTGTCAATAAACACTTGCTTTAAGGCACCTGCGCCGGCTACGATCAGCAATATCAAGGCTACATCTTTAACAGCATCGCCATATGAATTCATAATATTTTTCAATGTACTTCCATTGGAAATACCCAACGTATAGGTGATGATCAATAGAGAGATCAGCATGACAATAACAGGATCTGAAAAAAATGCAATGATATTTTGTAATGCTCCTCTTGTTTCAATAATGAACGGAAGCACAGTAGTAATGATGAGAAGAATGACAGGAAGCAACGATGAAATAAAACTATTAAATGTGCCGGGCAGTTGTTAATCCGGAATGTCTTTAGGTTGAAATGTCTGCAGTGGTTTTGCCTCAATTTTTTTCAGCGTTTGCGCAAAAACCGGCCCGGCTACAATGATGGCCGGTATGGCAATAGCAATACCATATAATAATGTGAGACCAAGATTGGCATGGAACTGCGCGACAAGTGCGGTAGGAGAAGGATGTGGCGGCAAAAATCCATGCGTGACTGATAAAGCACTCAGCATCGGAACGCCTACATATACCGCAGGCAACTTTGTTTGATACACAACAGAAAAAATAAGCGGGATCAGTAATGCAAAACCCACATTGTAAAACAGCGGTATGCCAACAACAAAACCTGTAATCATCATTGCCCACGCGAAATATTTTCTCCCGAAAATCTTCATCATCACGTTCGATATCTTTTGTGCAGCGCCGCTTTCAGCTACCATTTTTCCCAGCATTGCACCGACGCAAATAATAATGACCAGCTCGCCAAGCATATCACCGATTCCTTTCTTTACAGATCTTGTAATATCGGTAACGGGTATGCCTAAGGCAAGTCCGGCTGCGATTGAAATAATAAGGAAAGCAAGAAAGGGGTTGAACTTCGCCCAGGTGATCAGCAATACAAGCAGCAGGATGGCAAACACAATAATTGTAATAGTCATTTCGGTTGTTTTAGCATTGCGTTTATCTGCCGAATATAGTTAAAGGTTGACTTGTTAACAAGTTAACCGTTTACCAGGTGATTATCGTTTATATATTCCACCAGTAATTAAACTTGAGCACAATAGCTCTGTTCCTTACTGAAAATGGAGCAGGAAGATAGTTATCCGTATATACCAGGAATAAATCGGAAGCCGGACTATAGCGCCATTGAAATCTTGTGTTGAGATTCATATTTTTCAATTGCTCATTATATTGCCAATACGCTGTAAAGAATAATTTATTCGTCATCGTTACATCAACTCGCGGGCCTACCAGCCAGAAGGAAGTTTTTCCCCAGGGTTGTGGCAGATCGAGATAATTATAAGTTGTGCTTACCAGTATGCTTATAATAGGTTGAATGCGATAACCAAGATCAGAAGAGATCGTCACCTTATGCCCGTTTGCATAATAACCACCATAGTTAGCCGAAAATGTATAAGTGAATAATTGCTGGGGACGGGATAAATAATCTGCGCCAATTGCCGTCCAGCGATGAACAGAGCCGGCAGGCAAGGAATCTTTTTTTGAATTAGTCGGGTCAAAGGGATTTAATAATTCCACATAGTCATGCTGCACGTAAGCATCTGCTATACTTTGATCGCGGAAATTGAAAAGGTAACTGAAAATTGTTTCGTTATCCGTTCTGTGCATCGAAGGTTTGAAGTAATATGATGAAGTTATTTTGGGTCCATGGCTCACAAGCGGCCCACCTTTTGGAAAAAATAAACGGCTTGCCTGCGGGAATATGCGTATATAATTATTGCGTGGCACATAACCTGCTTCAGCTAAATAATTTTTACCGACATATTCATGCTGCCAGTTTATTAGCCATTTGCGGCTAAAGTATTGCAGGTTGGCGGCATGTACCCAGTCGTTGCCCGATCTATCAGGACTAAATGCCTTCAAGAACAAAATCTTTCCTGTCAACACGTTATTGGCAGAAGCAAGATTGTATTCAATGCCGGCATTGCGGTTGTATAACGAGTAAACCGGTTTTGTGCTGTCTTTACCGGGCGTGTAAGCAACAGATTGTTTGTTTATAAAAATAAAATTGACATTCGATCTTGAAAATACACGACGTTGTAATGCCAGTACGCCAAAGTTTTGTGCCGGTAATCCTGTTGCATTTACTTTGCCGGTTTCCATATCCATAAGGCCTATGCGCCAATCTTTATTCAGCTTACCGCTAAGCCGTGCACCGGCGCGGATAGGCGCATCCAGCCCGATACGTCGCGAAAAAAACGGGCGAATTGTCGTGTAACCAAAGTTTGCAAAATGGTCTGCATTCTCCAGGAAGAATTGTCTTTTCTCCGGGAAGAATAATTCAAACCTGTCGAGATTGGTTACCTGCTTATCTACATCAACCTGGGAAAAATCGGGATTCACGGTAAGATCTAGATTCAGTGAAGACGTAACAGCAATTTTTGCATCGCCACCAATTTCTTTTCTGTACGTAGTTGCTGTTTTATTTTCATAATCCTTGGAGATGCCGCCGAGTACATACGGTATGATCGAAATATTTGAACCGGTTTCCGGCGGAGCTTCGTCCCAAACTAACGTGCCCGTGTATGCGAGGGAAGCCGTGGGGAACTGCCGCGGTACAGGCGCCCAGGAAGATTTTTCTGCTTCGCGGATATCCAGCCTGCTGAAATTAATGCCCCATTCTTTAATACCTTTCTTGTACCGGATCGTTTTAAATGGTATAGAAGCTTCGAAGACCCACTTATCCGGGTAATTTTTTACAACCGAATTCCATTTGTTATCCCAACTCAGATCTACCTTTCCGCCATCATACATGGTACCATCCCATTGCGCCCCGGCTGCATTGGCACCAAATGAAAAACCGTACGTACGGTCATCAAACGGGTCCATAAAGAAGAGGAAGTTATCATTTTTGCCAAATGCAAAATCTCTTTTCAACGACTCTACCATATACCGCCTTTGCGGACGATAACAAATGGCAATCAGGTAAAGATTGTTTTTATCGTAGGTCATTTTAACATCTGTTCTTACCCGCGCATGACTCGTATCCATCGGAAGTACCATGAAAAAGTCATGAGCTGTCTCCGACTGCTGCCAGGCTGCATCGTCACCACTGCCATCAACGGTGATTGCTGCGGCAGCACGACGGATATGTAACTGGTAACCACTGTTTTTTTTCTGGGCAAAGGACGCAGTGCAACAGAACAGCGAAAGAAATAATACAATTCTTCTCAAGACAATCAGTAGTTTGGGATGCTGTAAAGGCTACAAGATAAAGATTGTTGAAGATAACTGAACGGTTGAGGAATAAAAAAATCCCTGCAACAAAATGAACGCAAATAATAATCGTACGTTAGTCTTTTGTCGCAGGGCGTTTGAGAGGTATTCGCTGAATTATTTTTTGAGCAGCTTTAAAATCGTTTGCTGATTTTTTAAAATCAGTGCAAGTATTTTTTGATTCTGAAGTATGGTTTTCTGATTTTTCATTATCGACTGTTGATTGGAGATAATTATTTTCTGGTTCCCCTTTATGCCTTTCTGGTTATCAACAATAACTTTTTGATTGTCCTTGATGACGCCCTGGTTCTTTATGATCGTTCCCTGGTTTCCTTTGATAACACCCTGGTTTCCTTTTATCGCTTCCTGGTTTTTGGTAATAGTCCCCTGGTTGCTTTGAATAGTTCCCTGGTTACTCTGAATGGTTTCCTGGTTTTTTACAATCGTGCCCTGATTACTTTTAATCGTTTCCTGGTTGGCTACAACCAGCTCATTGTTTTCAATCGTATCCATTTTTTAAAGTTTAATTGTTAATGAAATTCTTTGCTATAGCTGAACGATGACCTGAAATTATATATTCATCAGCGATACGGAGAAAATAATCAATTGATAGACGTCACCCACTCAAAGCCAGGAAGAATAAAATTAAGGCACATTAAAATGCCCGGTATTATTTCTTATTCACACAAGGGGAAATAATCTTTAACAGGAAACATTTTCATTTTTTGGGTTCCGGTATCCTGGAGACATCGATAGGTGCGGGAGTTATAACAGCGGGCACAAAATCCTGGTCAATCAGGTCGGTCATTGCAATATTCTTTGTAAGCAGACCAAGTTTTATACCCATATCCTGGATTTGTTGCAAATCTGTTTCGGATGGTGTCAGCTGCACATAACTTACGCGTCGCGGAACAGATGTAAGTACATAGTCAAGCACCTTCTGATCCTGCCGATAATAGGGTGCCACCAATTTCGCTGCTTCGGCACGGTGAGTTTCGGCCCATGCGCCTGATTGCGCAATACCTCTCACGAGATCTTTTACAATTTCCGGATGTCCTTTTATAAGATCTTCATGCACTACCAATGCGCAGGAGATAAAATTGGGCCATATATCCCGTGCATAGTATAAGATGCGGCCATGTCCATCCAGTTCTGCTTTTGCACAAAAAGGTTCGCCAACAAAATAACCATCAATCGCGCCGGAAGCAAGCGAAGTGGGCATATCCGGCGGAGGCAATACAACAAAATTGATATCATCCGGCTGCAGCCCGTAATATTCCATCAGTTTGTGAATAACAAAATTCTGATTGCTGAACAGGCTGGGTATAGCAATCGTTTTTCCTTTGAGATCGCTCAAACTTCTTGCGGAACTTTTTTTAGCGACAACAATTTCCGAACCATCGCGATGACCGAGGTAACAAATCTTTACAGGCACTCCCTGTTCACGCAGTTTCATGGCTAATGGTACGATCATAAATGTGGCTTGCACCTGTTTTGCTTCCAATGCACTCACCACTGTCGGAAAATCTGTAAACACGCGGGAATTAAAATTGGTGTTTGTTTCTGTTGTTTTTGATGCAAAATCAGTGACCGGGCAAGTCAGATGACAGGTTACAGGAAGATAGCCAACAGTCAGTTCCCGTTTTGCCGCATTGTTAGGACCTTCATGTACAACATCTCTTACATTTGTTGAGCCACTGTTGCTCCATGGTTTATAACGAAGCAGGCCGAGTACAATAATGATGAGAACAACCCCGGTGATAAGCTTGCCAGCAGATAGTTTCATGTTATTGTTTTATTAGAACTTGCTTTATCAAATTTACTGTTTTCATACCCGGAAAACGGTTTATTCCGATCGCCGTTAGATTTTTTGCTCCCGATTATACCTTAAATTCAATGAACAACCTACCAGGCTTACATTGAATGTAATCCCAATTCTTTTAAAATGGCTTTCATTGCATTTATTACTGAATCATCTGTAAGATGGCGCGGTCTTGGCGAATCAATATATAACTCACGGCAAATAGTGGCCGGACGATTCGATAAAACAAGAACCCGGTTGGCCAATTGCGCTGCTTCCTCAATATCATGCGTTACAAAAACAACTGTGCGTGGCCGTTGTTCAAGCAGGCGGATCAATTCATTCCGCATACGGAGACGCGTTTGATAATCCAGTGCGGAAAATGGTTCATCCATTAATAAAATGTCCGACTCACCCGCAAGCACACGGGCGAGCTCAGCCCGCTGACGCATACCTCCGGACAATTCATGCGGATAGTGATGTTTGAAGCCATCGAGATGGATCAATTCGAAAAGTTCCTGCAATTCTTTTTCACGCAGCGCTGTATTTGTAACGGAGCGAAGGCCCATGCTTATGTTTTCTGAAACAGTAAGCCAGGGGAAAAGTCCGTCGTACTGGTACACCGTACGAATAACGCCTTCACGTTCTATTGTTCCGGATGTGGGTTGAATATGACCTGATAAGAGATTCAGTAAGGTGGTTTTTCCGCAACCGGATGGGCCAACCAACACAACAAACTCGCCGGGATGAATAGCGAAATCCAGGTTATGCAATACCGGTAGCTCACCATAACCATGAGATACTTTATTCAATAAAAGACGACTTGAAGAACGGTTACCGTTCATAACCCCAGCGGACATTTGATAATTTTGTTAATTGCGAAAGTAACCTGTCTATCCCCATTCCCAGCACACCGATCACAATCATATAGCAAACAGCTGCATCGAGCCGAAGGCCATTGCGGGCTTCCCATATGCCATAGCCGAGTCCATCCTGACAGCCAACCATTTCTGCAGCCACAATAACTACCCACGCTATGCCGTAACTGACGCGCAACGCCGTAATGATCTGCGGCATCACAGCAGGGAAAGTTACTTTCGTCAATAATTCAATGCCTTTATAATCGTAATCTTTTGCGACGCGAAAATAAATTTTAGGAATCGTGGCAACTGCCGACATGGTGGCGAGCACCAGCGGAAAAAATGTAGCCATGAAAATCAGGAAGACAGCAGGCTTATCGCCGATATGAAACCACAATATGGCAAACGGTATCCAGGCCAGCGGGGAGAGAAATCGAAAAAAGTTAAGCATTGGCACAAATGCATTTCTCGCTGCTGCATGCTGACCCAGCCACAATCCTAACGGAATACCAAGTATTACCGATGCCGTAAATCCGATCGCCACTCTCCAAAGTGAAGCAATGATATCATTCAATAAACGGCCTGAAATAATTTCTTCTTTAAAGCTCCTGGCAACATCAGCAGGAGAGGGCAATGCATAGGCAGGAAATAAATGAAAATATGAAATAAGAAACCAGACCAATAAAACACCGAGCAGTACAACAAATGGTAAAATAAACCGGGAAGCCTTAGTGCCTTTGTTTATCGGGATGGTCGTTGGTTTTTTAATGGTTTCAGGCATGATGCAGGTTTTTCAAAACGAAAATTAAACTTTTTATCATCGAAAATAGACTGAAACACCGGGATAAAAAAAGAAGAGCTTCCGTTTAAGAAAGCTCTTCTGCGAAAAAATAAATCTGTAAAATTATTTAGTTGCCTTTAATGCAATACCAAGATTGATGTCGTTACGAATAAGATCATCTGGTTTTCCGGGATAAACGATATTCCATTGTGTGCGGTCAATATTGAATTTGGCTACAGCATCTATTGAATTACTGGTAACCGTTATGCGGGCCGGGAATGAAATATTTTTAGTAATGCCTTTGATCGTCAGATTACCGCTTACAGTATTTGTCGGGTTAGTTACTTTATACTGGCTGATCGTTTCCTGGCGAGGATCGGTTGTGTCTTTCACAGTACCGGTAAAAGGTTTTATATCTGTAATTACAAATGTTGCTTCCGGGTTTTTCTCTACATCAAAGAAATCCGGTGATTTGAGGTGCCCATTTAATTTTGCATTCATGCCGGCATCAGATCCTGCAGGACCAGAAACGAGGATACTGGTCATGTCCAATATAAAATTACCTCCGGTCAATGTATTGTCGGCAACTTTAAGGTCTCCGCTTTTGACGTTGATCGTTCCGGTATGATAAGCCGTCACTTTAGTTGCCACCCAATTTATTTTGCTGGCGTTAGTATCTACTTTGAAATCGGTGCCTGCTGTTTCTTTTACTTCTTTGGCATCTGTTGCTATAGCTTTATCTGAATCGGGTGCATCATTGCATGCCGCAAATAAAATAACTGCTGCTGAAAAAACAGGAATAAAACGTTTCTTGATCATGATTGGTATTTATGTGTTATAAATAGGGTAATGAAACAAATCAAGAATTCGGTGGATTTATAAAATGATTCATTTCATCGCTCTTGTTGACGGGCACAAAGTTGCCTTGAACTGCTACAGCAGCAAATGATACAGGATAAGAAAAACAATTGATGTATGTTAAGAGCGTTGTTTTCTTTTGTATATCAAATGAAAAAGTCGTTTCGGACGTGAAACGACTTTTGATAATAACGTTTAGTTAACAGTTTAATAACTCAAACCAAAACCAAACTTATACAATGGATCCTTACTGTCATAAGGAACATCTTCTTTTTGATTCCGCACAGCTTCCATCGATGAAGGCAATTCAAACGGAAGATGCCCACCCGGTTTATATTTTCCAAAAATAACATCGAGCACAGCGGCATCACTTGCACCGAAATCACCAAATAAACCTTTTGCCGCCGCACTTATTTCCGGAATAACAGCCGGGCGATCTAAATAAATATCTACAATTGTCGGGACCGTTTTTAGTAGTTGCAGTATTGAATCTTTCTTCGGATTTTTAAAATCAAGATCGCCATGATGAAATGATTTAGCCAGGAAATTATCATAGTCAACAGGAATCCACGGTGTATTTAAACGGATTATGGCAATATCAGCATCAGTAGGTTTATCAACTACGGTTGCATACTGTGCCGCCACTTTTTTATCAATGTTTTCTACATAGATCTTTAAATTACCTTTTAGCGGCAATACCTTTTTATCATTCTTCAATAAGGTCATTGCGCGGCGTTGTGATTCATCGGCTATCTTTTGAAATCCGGGATTACCTAATACGTTCGAAACATTTGCTTCGTCTACAAATGGATTATCAAACAATCCCAATTGAAATTTTTGCCGCAATAACCTTTTTACACTTTCATCGATGCGTGCTTCCGTCAGTTTCCCGGTTTTTACAAGGTTAATAACATGTTCAGTACAATTTTCACCACCAAACTGGTCAACGCCTGCGTCGATTATTTTTTTCACTCTCTCTTCTTCCGATAATTTTTCTGCACCCCATGCGCGGGCAGGCCATACAGTTGGTCCCATGTGCGCATCGGTTACCAATCCCCAATCAGTACATACGACGCCATCGTAATGATATTTATTTCTCAATAAACCGGTAATGATATCCTTGTTAAATGAAAAGCCGACATCCTCACTCGTTTGCCCAACGGGTACACCATAATAAGGCATGATAGCAGCGGTATGCGCTTCAAATGCTGCTTCAAAGGGAATGAGATGATAATTGAAATTTTTACCCGGATATACCTGTCCTTTCTGAAAAGGAAAATGCGGATCCAGGCCTTCTTTCTGCGGTCCGCCACCACTGAAGTGTTTTGTCATGGTGGCAACACTTGCAGGGCCGAGTTTTTCCCCCTGGTAACCGAGTATATAAGCTTTCGCCATTTTCGCAGAAAGCTGTGCATCTTCACCGAATGTACCGCTGATGCGTGGCCATCTTGGCTCGGTTGCAAGATCGATCTGCGGATGCAGCGACTCACGGATACCCACAGCCGTATATTCCTGCCGGGATATATCTGCGAAAGTTCTTGTCAGCTTTTCATCACCGATGGCAGCAAAGCCAAGCGGTTCGCACCATTGAGAAAAGCTTTTAGCGGCCATAGCGAATATGGTATTGCTGAAATGGTTTCGCGGATCGGATGCGATTGTAATCGGGATACCCAATCGTGTAGAATCTTCAATATATTTCTGCATCGCGTTGTACCATTTTGCCATGGCATCACCCGCCGGAACAGTCCACAGGTTGAAATGATTCATTTTCTTTTCCCTAATCAGTTTCAATCCATTTGGAGCAAAGGCAAACGGTCCTTTGCCGGGTTTATCTTCAATGGAGCCATCATCATTAATGCGGGCGCCATTAATAAACAGCATACCCGCTTTTTCTTCCAGGTTCATTTGCGAAAGCAGGTCGTTTATCCGGGCTTCGATCGGTTGTTTTGCATCTTCATACACATCCATTTTACCGTTTTTATTCAGGTCGCGGTAAGCAAGATTATTTTCTGTTTTAATCAGCGAAGAATATTTGTAAACCGTTTCCGGGAGATTGTGTGTTGGTTTGTCCCAGGAAATAAATAAAAAAAGAAAAACCCCTGTTGCTGCAGCAGCAAACAGAATTTTTTTAGCAGGCATTTTTAGAGATTTAAAATTATAAATGGTCAACAACTACAGGCATCGTTTATCTCCCACAAAGGCAAAAAGAACACCAGGTGCGGTACTTCTTGGACTTAGTGGCTTTGCGGGAAACAATTATAAAATGGATCTACACAGTTTTCTTCAGGTAAGCGAGACTGTTAGCTATATTTTCAAATGGCTTTGGCGCACCATCCTGTTCTATAAAGAAGTGACGCATGCCCGCGGTTGAGGCATTATCGAAAATCCGTTTGAAATCAATAAAGCCGGCACCCAGTTCAACCGGTTTGCCACTTTGTTTATCTATATCTTTTACATGCCACAAAGG
>Ga0207683_10000201_pt1 | contig 51559 bp, 50 predicted proteins | sample KBSM73metaG_FD_184333 | JGI IMG/M metagenome (GOLD analysis project Ga0207683, IMG submission 184333) | Miscanthus rhizosphere microbial communities from Kellogg Biological Station, Michigan, USA - KBS M7-3 metaG (SPAdes) (version 2) | ecosystem: Host-associated > Plants > Roots > Rhizosphere >...
CGCCCGCGCGCCGCAGCTGCACATAGTCGCCGACGACGTCCTCGATCCGGACGCGTTCGCGAATGGCCGCGATATCGCGATCAGGAATCCGGCCGGCCACCGGCTCAGTCTAGAGCGCCGGGCATCCGGCGCGATCACGCTTAAGCCGGCTCCAGGCGCTCCAGTCGCCCTTCTGTGAACGATGCGATCTGGTCGACGACCACCCGCAGCCGCGCGCCGTCGTCGCCGGAGTCGTTGAACGCGGGCACGAAGATCGGGTCGAGCGTGGCCGGCGCCCCCGCAAACACCCACTGCGCGACCCGATGGATCCGGTCGCGCTGCTCAGCTTGGAGCTCGAGGTGCCGCGGGTCGGACATGATGAACTGCAGCGCCAGGATCTTCAGCACCGCGACCTCGGCGCGCACCAGCTCAGGCACTCGCAGCTCCGCCTGGTAGCGCACAAGCGGACCCGGCCCATCCGCCTGACGCGTCGCGGCGATGGCGGCCGATGCGAACCGACCGACAAGCTCGCTGGTCAACCGCTTCAGCGCGACCGATGCGGCCAACGTGGCGTCGTACTTCCCGACCGCGGCGATCACCGGCAACGCTGACAGTCGCTCGGCGGCGGCCACCAGGTCGTCGGCACGCGGCCCGATTCCGCTGGACTCGCCGAGGCGCCCCAGCACCGCGGCTGCATCGTCGTCGGCCAACACCCGCATGTCGATGCGGCCGGAGACGACGCCGTCCTCGACGTCGTGCACCGAATACGCGACGTCGTCGGCCCAGTCCATCACCTGGGCCTCCAGGCAGGGCCTGCCCTTGGGAGCTCCCGACCGCACCCAATCGGCCGCGGCGGCGTCGTCCTCGTAGAACCCGAACTTGCCCTTCCCCGGTCCTCGCCGCCACGGGTATTTCGTCACCGCGTCCAACCCGGCCCGGGTGAGGTTCAGGCCCGCGCTGCGATCTTGGGGGCCAAGAACTTTCGGCTCAAGGCGGGTGAGGATCCTGAAATTCTGTGCGTTGCCCTCGAAGCCGCCGTGCTCGGCCGCAAGCTCGTTCAACGCCCGCTCGCCGTTGTGGCCGTACGGGGGATGGCCGATGTCGTGGGCCAGGCCGGCCATGTCGACGAGGTCGGGATCGCAACCCAGCCCGATCGCCATGCCGCGGCCGATCTGCGCCACCTCCAGCGAGTGGGTCAGGCGCGTCCGCGGTGTCTCACCCTGGCGTGGCCCGACGACCTGAGTCTTATCCGCCAATCGCCGCAGGGCCGCGCTGTGCAGGACCCGGGCCCGGTCGCGGGCAAAATCCGTGCGGTGTTCGCTTTCGGTGCCCGGCAGTGCCGCACCCTTCGGCGGTTCGACCACCAGACGCTCGCGGTCGAACTCGCCGTAGAGATCTCCAATCACAGCCACCGACGGACAGTCTGCCAGTACTAGATTGACGTCCATGCGAATCGCCCGCTTGCTCGGTCTGCTCCTCGCCGTCCTGACCGCGGGACTTCTGGTCACACCGACCGCCGCCGCCGAGCCACCTTTCCGGGTGCCTGACTACATCACGGACAAAGCAAACGTGCTGTCGCAGGGTCAGCGCATCCAGGTCGAGAACGCGGTCAATCAGCTCTACAACAACAAGCGCGTCCGCCTCTGGGTGGTCTACGTCGACAGCTTCGGTCAGGACCCGGTTGGCTGGGCGAGAACGACGAAGCAGCTCAGCAGTTTCGGCGACCAGGACGCGCTGCTCGCCGTCGCCACCACGGAACGGGCGTACGCGTTCCAAGTGCCGACAGAAATCATGAGTCAGTCCGACGCGCAGTCCCTTCAGCGCAACAGCATCGAGCCCGCGCTGCATCGCAGCGATTGGGTCGGCGCCGCGGTAGCCGCCGCCAATGGGCTCAACACCGCCTCGACGTCGACCGGCCCCGAGATCTCCTGGTTCGGCGTCCTGGTGGCGATCGCGGCGCTCGCGCTAGCTCTGCTGGCGCTGTGGCTGTGGACGCGCAGGCGCAGGCGCAGACGGCGCAAGGCCGAATTCGAAGCGGCGCGACGGGCAGATCCGTCGGATCCGAACGCGCTGGCCGCAGTGCCGATCGACGCCCTCGACGACTTGTCCAAAGCGATCGTCGTCGATGTCGACAACGCTGTGCGCACCAGCGACAGCGAATTAGCTTTGGCCGTCGAGGAATTCGGGACTACGCAGACCGCGCCGTTCAGCACCGCGGTCAGTAACGCGAAAACAACGCTGGCACAAGCTTTCAACGTCCGCCAGATTCTCGACGACGCCGTCCCCGAGTCCCCGCAACAACGTCGGGACTTGCTGACCCGCGTGATCGTCGCCGCCGCCAAGGCCGATCGTGAGCTGGACGCCCAGACCGACGCCTTCGACAAGCTCCGCGATCTGGTGATCAACGCGCCGACGCGGCTGGACGGCCTGACGCAGCAGATGGTCGACCTCACCGCGCGCGTCGGCCCGTCGGAACAGGCTCTCGCCGCACTGCACAACCAATTCGCCACCACCGCATTGGCGTCCGTCACCGACAACGTCGGAGTGGCCAAACAGCGGCTGGGCTTCGCCGATCAGAACATCACCAATGGCCGCCAACTGGTGGCCCGTCCGGCCGGTCAGCAGATGGGCCTGGTCGACGCGATCCGCGCCGCCGAGTCGTCGCTCGGGCAGGCCCGTGCTCTGCTCGACGCGGTGGACAGCGCCGGCACGGACATCAACCGGGCGGTGGCCACCCTGCCATCGGCGATCACCGACATCCAGAACGGCATCACGCAGGCGAACAACCAACTCCAGCAGCGCAATACTCCACATCAGACCGAGCTGAACGCCGCTCGCGACGCCGCGGTGGCGGCCGTCGCTGATGCGCAGAAGAACGGCAGCGCCGACCCGTTGGGCGCCTTTACCCGGCTGACGAAGGCCGACGCCGACCTGGATCGGCTGCTGGCGAGCGTTTCCGAGGAGCGGGAAGCGGCCGAACGGCTCGGCCGCGCGTTCGACCAGGCGCTGTTCACCGCCCAGTCACGAGTCAAGGGGGTGTCTGATTTCATCGACACCCGGCGCGGCAGCATCGGTCCTGAAGCCCGCACGCGGCTCGCCGAGGCCGTGCGTCAGCTGCAGGCCGCGCAGGACAAGCGGGCCACCGATCTGACCGAGGCGATTGCGCATGCCAACGGCGCGGCCATGCTCGCCGCGCAGGCGCAGTCATTGGCGAACGATGACGTGCGCGCCGCGCAGCGCTCCTATTCGTCCGGTTACGGCGGTGGCGGCGACATGGGCGCCGTGATCGGAAACATCATCATCGGCAACATCCTCGGCAGCGCAATGCGGGGCGGGTTCGGTGGCGGCTTGGGCGGCGGCTTCGGCGGCGGACTCGGCATGGGGCGCTCGACGTCGTACGGCGGGTCGTCACGGTCGTCCGGGCGCAGCTACAGCGGCGGCGGAGGCCGCTTCTAGCAGCCCTTTCGTTGCCTCGCCTGCGGCGTGTAACCCGGCGGCCTATCCATACGCGTGAGAAAACCGACCGTGCCGCCGTTGCTCCTTCAACTGCTGCGCCCGCGACGGCGGGCCCTGGCCGTCATTCTGGCCGCGATGCTGGTGCAGACCGTAATGAGCCTGGCAGCCCCGTGGCCACTCAAGATCGTCATCGACACCGTCATCGGAAACCGGCGTCAGCCCGAATGGATCAACTGGTTGTTGACGATGCTTGGCGGCGCGGCTCACAAGGGCCACATCGCCGTGGCGGCGGCCATCGCGACCGTACTGATTGCGGTGGTGACCGGCGCAGCGATGTATGCGGTCAGCTACTTCACCGAGAGTTTGAGTCAGAGCATCGGAAACGACTTGCGAATGCGGCTGTACAGCCATCTGCAAGAGCTGTCGTTGGCCTATTACGACACCACTCGGGTGGGCACCATCCTGTCCACCCTGACCAGTGACGTCCAAACGATCCAGAGTTTCGCCTCGACGGCGACCCTCAACATCGTCACCAACACCCTGACCGTTGTCGGCATGATCGTCGTGATGTTGTTGTGCCGCTGGGATTTCACGTTGATCGCGGTGGCGGTGACGCCGCTGCTGTTCCTCTTCGTGCTGCGGGTCAATAAAGCGGTCAGGACCGCGGTCAGGGAAGTCCGCACCCACCAGTCCGACCTGACGGCCATTCTGCAGGAAGGCCTGCAGTCGATACAGGTGGTGCAGGCGTTCGGGCGCGAAGACCACCAGGCAGCGCAAGTGCGCGCGGCAAGCATGAACACCGTCACGGCCTGGCTCAACGCACGGCGGGTGTCGTCACTGCTCTCGCCGATCGTCGGGATGGCGATCGCGCTGTGTACGGGCCTCGTGCTCTGGCGCGGCTCACTGCTCATCCTGGCGGGCACGATGACCGTGGGCGCACTGACCGTGTTCCTCGCGTACCTGGCCAAGTTCTTTCAGCCGATTCGCGATCTGGCTCAGATGACCAACACCATCGCTCAGGTATCGGTGGCGTTCGAGCGCGTCGTCGCACTCATGGACACCGACAAGGTGATCCCCGAGACTGCGACGCCGACGGATCCGTCGCAGTTGCGCGGCGAAATCATCTTCAACCACGTCGCATTCGGCTATGACCCCGAGCTGCCTGTGCTCCGCGATATCTCGGTCACCATCAAGCCGGGCGAGATGGTCGGCATCGTCGGCGCCACCGGCTGCGGCAAGTCCACGATCGCCAGCCTCATCCCGCGGTTCCGCGACCCCGATGCCGGCGGTATCACGATCGACGGCGTGGACGTCCGCGACTACGCGCTGCGCAAGCTCCGCGCTCAGATCGGCTTCGTCCTTCAGGACACGGTGCTACTGCGAGGAACGGTGCGAGACAACATCGGCTTCGGCCGCCCCGATGCCACCGAGGACGAAATCGTCGAAGCCGCAAAGCTAGCCAACGCTCACGAGTTCATCACTCGCATGCCCAATGGCTACGACAGCGTCGTCGGCGACCGTGGTATGACGCTGTCGGGCGGGCAGCGCCAACGCATCGGGATCGCCCGCGCGCTCATCCGCGACAACCCAATTCTGATTCTCGACGAGCCGACTGCGGCGCTGGACGCCGAGTCCGAACACCTGGTGGTCGAAGCCCTGGAGCGGCTGGTGGCCGGCCGCACCGTCATCGCTATCGCCCACCGGCTCAGCACGTTGCGCAACGCCGACAAGATCATCGTCGTCGAGGACGGCGTCGTGTCTGAGGACGGCAGCCACGATCATCTACTGGCGCTCGACGGGGTCTACGCCCAGCTGCATCACTTGCAGTTTGACCAGCGGCGTCGGCCACGACAGCGGGTAGGCGCCGCGTGAGTTTACCTGGACCTAGCAGCCCTTGAGCCTGGTCGCCAGGTAGTCGCTGACTGCGTCGATCGCGACGCGGTCCTGCGTCATGGCATCACGTTCGCGGATGGTCACCGCCTGATCCTCGAGCGTGTCGAAATCGACCGTGACGCAGAACGGCGTGCCGATCTCGTCCTGGCGGCGGTAGCGCCTGCCGATCGCGCCTGCGTCGTCGAATTCGACGTTCCAGCACGAACGCAGTTCGGCGGCGAGGTCGCGCGCCTTCGGCGACAGATCGGCGTGCCTGGACAGCGGCAGCACCGCTGCCTTGACCGGCGCCAGCCGCGGATCAAGCCGCAAGACCGTGCGCTTGTCCACGCCACCCTTCGCGTTCGGTGCCTCGTCCTCCTCGTACGCGTCGATGAGGAACGCCATGAACGAACGGGTCAGCCCGGCTGCCGGCTCGATCACGTACGGGACATAGCGCGTATCGGTGGCCTGGTCGTAGAACGACAGGTCGACGCCGGAATGCTTTGAGTGTGTTGACAAGTCGAAATTCGTGCGGTTGGCCACGCCCTCGAGCTCACCCCACGGGTTGCCCTGGAACCCGAACTTGTACTCGATGTCGACGGTCCGGTCGGAGTAGTGCGACAGCTTGTCCTTCGGATGCTCGTAGAGCCGCAGGTTGTCGGCGTCGATGCCGAGGTCGACGTACCACTGCAACCGGGTGTCGATCCAATACTGATGCCACTCCGGAGCGGTCGCCGGCTCGACGAAGAACTCCATCTCCATCTGCTCGAATTCACGCGTGCGGAAGATGAAGTTGCCCGGCGTGATCTCGTTGCGGAAACTCTTGCCCGTCTGGGCAATTCCGAACGGCGGCTTCTTGCGCGCGGTGGTCACGACGTTGGTGAAGTTGACGAAGATGCCCTGCGCCGTTTCGGGCCGCAGATAGTGCAGGCCTTCGTCGGTCTCGATCGGGCCCAGGTGGGTCTTGAGCATCATGTTGAATTCGCGCGGCTCGGTCCACTCACCTTTGGTGCCGCAGTCCGGGCACACAATCTCGGTCATGGACACCGAATCTGGGTCATCGATGTTTTTCTTCGCGGCGTACGCCTCTTGCATGTGGTCCTGCCGATGCCGGTGGTGGCAGTTCAAGCACTCCACCAACGGATCGTGGAACACCTCGACATGGCCCGATGCCACCCATACTTCGCGCGGCAGGATGATCGCGCTGTCGAGGCCGACGATGTCGTCGCGGCCCGTGACGATCGAACGCCACCACTGCCGCTTGATGTTCTCCTTGAGCTCTACGCCCAACGGGCCGAAGTCCCACGCAGACTTCGTTCCGCCGTAGATCTCGCCGGACTGGAAGACGAGGCCACGCCGCTTGGCCAGGTTTGCAACGGTGTCGATGATGGACGCCACGGGGGAACAGCCTAGCGACAGGCGCAGAAGCGTTGACATGCGCGGTCGCGCATGTATTCTGGCCCATAATGAAAACGATTTCCACTTTGTCGGGCTCCGAGGCGCACGACCACTGTGGCGCTCCTCTTCCGGACCTCCCCCCGCGCGACGTCCTGGACACCGCAGGCGACCTGCTCCGGGCGCTGGCCGCGCCGGTTCGCATCGCGATCGTGCTGCAACTGCGCGAGTCGGCCCGCTGTGTGCACGAACTCGTCGACGCGTTGGCTGTGCCGCAGCCGCTGGTCAGCCAGCATCTGCGCATCCTCAAGTCCGCCGGTGTCGTGGCGGGCGAGCGCTCGGGACGCGAAGTGATGTACCGGCTGGTGGACCACCACCTGACCGACATCGTTGTCGCGGCGGTCACGCACGCTGCCGAGGGCGGCGAGTGACCTCCACCGGCGTGCGGGCGACCCGCCAGCGCGCCGCGATCTCTGCGCTGCTGGAAAACCTCGACGACTTCCGGTCCGCACAGGAACTGCACGACGAACTGCGCCGCCGTGGCGAGGGCATCGGCCTCACGACCGTGTACCGCACGCTGCAGTCGATGGCCGCCAACGGGCTCGTCGACACGCTGCGCACCGACACCGGCGAGTCGGTGTACCGCCGGTGCTCGGACGATCACCACCATCACCTTGTCTGCCGCGCATGCGGCTCGACGGTCGAGGTCCAGGGCGGTGACGTCGAGTCGTGGGCCGCCGAGGTGGCCCGCGAGCACGGCTTCTCCGACGTCAGTCACACCATCGAGATCTTCGGCATCTGCGGCGCGTGCTCCGTTAAGTAGCAGGTGGCGATCTACGAGTCGTTCAACAGCGACGGCGTCAGCGTGGTGGTCAGCGACGTCGACCTCGACCAGGTCGCCCGCGACATCGGACCGCTCAGCACCGAACTCGCCGACGCGGCCGCGCAAGCACGACGCACCGACCTCGTCGAGCATCTGCACCGCAGCCTCGTCGGCGAGGACCGCGCGCGAAAACTCGCCGCCGCCAAAGCACTTCTGGCCTTGGCCGACCGCAGCGCGGGGGCGCTCCTCGAATCGCTCGCCGCGACGGACCCCGACACCGTCGTTGCAAAAAGCTTCACCGCGGTCGCGACGCGGTTGCGCGGACCACAGGCCGCACTCGATTTGTTTCTCAACCCTGACACTGACCCGCAGCTCGCGCGCCTGCTGGTGTCCAACTACAACAGCCACCTTCGGCTCGAGGCCGGTGACATCCGATTTCTGATCGCCGCGCTACGGCACTACCTCTCGCGCAGCCTGCCGTGGCTGACCAAGCTGCGTCCGGACATCTGGGACAACGGCGTCTTCCTGATCGTCAACGCGCTCTCGAACGACGGAGGGGTGCAACTGTTGCGCCAGGCTGCGCCGGAGCGGTCGGAGCTACTGCGCCTGCTGGCAGCAGTGCCCGAGCACACGGACGACGGCGACATCGTGACCGGGGCGAAAGACCTGCGCGCGGCGCTCTCCGACGGGAGCTAGCTGCGTCGAGATCGACGTTTTGGCGACGCGCACTCTTGCGCCCAAACGTGTGTCTCGGCGAAAGGGAGCTATGCGCCGGGTACCGCTATCAGGTCGCGACGGATGTCGGTGCCGGTGCCCAACACCAACAGGATCAATGTGCGTAGCGCGTCGTCGGTGAGGCCGGCGGCGGGAAAGTTGTACCGCAGCAGGACGTCGCCGACCTTCTTCGAATTGCGCTTGGCGCCAGCACTTTTCTCGATCAGCGACACCGTGCCCAGCAGGGTGTCGCGGGCATGCCTGGCGACCTTGTTGCGAACCTTGGCGTCCACCGGCAGATCCCAAACCAGAATCTGGGTCAGCGACACCATGTCGAGGCCCTCGGCGATCGTCACGACCCGCAACGACGCGAACGTCTCGTCATGGTGCACGGTGAGCGCGCCGTCGTCTTCCCGCTGGATCGGCAGGATGTCGTCGAGGACCGCGGCGAGTCGCTCTTGGAGCGTCATTCGGCTCGGCCGAATCTGCGGTTGCGGTTCACGTATTCCTCGCACGCCTCCCACAGATCGCGGCGGTCGTAGTCCGGCCACAGCTTGTCCTGGAAGACGTATTCGGCGTAGGCGGCCTGCCAGAGCAGGAAGTTGCTCGCGCGCTGCTCTCCCGAGGTGCGGATGAACAGGTCAACGTCGGGGATGTCGGCGCGGTGCAGATGCCTGGCGAACGTCGCCTCGCTGATCCGTCCCGGACTGATCCTCCCGTCCACGGCATCCTGTGCGAGCTCACGTGCGGCCTCGACGATCTCGGTGCGACCGCCATAGTTGACGCAGTAGTTGATTGTGATGACGTCATTGCCGACCGTCATCTGCTCGGCGATGTCGAACTCCTTGATGACGCTGCGCCACATGCGCGGACGCGAGCCGACCCAGCGCATCCGCACTCCCATGTCGTTGAGGTTCTCCCGCCGCCTGCGCACCACCTCGCGGTTGAACCCCATCAGGAAGCGCACCTCCTCGGTGCTGCGCTTCCAGTTCTCGGTGGAGAACGCGTAGACCGTGAGGTGTTTGATGCCGATTTCGATGGCGCCGCAGGTGATGTCGATGAGCACCGCCTCGCCCATCTTGTGGCCTTCGGTGCGGTGCAGGCCGCGTTGGGTGGCCCAGCGGCCGTTGCCGTCCATCACAACGGCGACGTGAGTGGGCACCTGGTCGGCAGGGATCTGGGGAGCCGCGGCCTTCGAGGTGTGCTGTGGTGGTCGCGCGAACCTGCCGTTGGTGCGCGGCGGCAGGGCTGGGAACACCACGGGCCAGATCGACTTGTCGGGAAAGGTCGGATAGTCGTCAGGCGCCGGGGACAGCTGTGGGTAGGTGGTCTTGCCCGCCCGCATTATCGCCATGGCTGACATCCTGCCCGAACAGCGCAACGCGATGGTCGGCGACTGTGCGATCGACCCGGTATGCCCGTTCGACCAGCGGTAATGTCCGCAGCTGACGTTCCAGATGCCACTGCAGATGCGCCGCGACCAGCCCGCTGGCCTGGCTGCGGTACGACTGCGGCGACGCCTGCGCGTGCTCCCAGTCACCGTCGTAGAGCGCGGCCATCAGGTCCAGCACACCCTGCGGCGGGGTCGCCGACCCGGACGGGCGACAGTGCACGCACACGCTGCCTCCGGCCGCGACGTGGAATGCCCGGTGCGGACCCGGCGCGGCGCAGCGGGCGCATTCGGTCAGCGCCGGAGCCCAGCCCGCGATTCCCATGGCGCGCAACAGATAAGCGTCGAGCACAAGCTCGCGGGGGCGGGTGCCGTCGGCAACGGCGCGCAGTGCGGCCACGGTGAGCCGATGCAGCGCGGGCACCGGGGCCCGTTCCTCTCCTGCCAGCCGCTCCGCGGTCTCCAGCACGGCGCATGCGCAGGTGTAGCGGCCGTAATCGTTGACGATGTCGGTGGCGAACGCGTCGATGGCCTGCACTTGGGTGACGATGTCGAGGTTTCGGCCGGGATGCAGCTGAACATCGATGTGCGCGAACGGCTCCAGCCGCGCCCCGAATTTGCTCCGGGTGCGCCGCACACCCTTGGCCACCGCGCGCACCAATCCGTGGTCGCGGGTGAGCAGGGTGACGATCCGGTCGGCCTCACCGAGCTTGTGCTGGCGCAGCACCACTGCGCGGTCCCGATACAGCCGCATTAAGAAAGTCTCTCACCGTCTTCTGACAGTTGCTGATTCGCACCGCCGATATTCTCGTAATCGATGGTCGCGTCTTCCGGATACCAAGCCCGATTTCCTACGATCACTAACCAGCTTTACCACCTCGCCGCCGGCACAGTGACGTCGGATCAACTGGTACGGCGATCACTTGATGCCATCGATGCGAGCCAATCGACTCTCAACGCCTTCCGTGCGGTGCTGCGTGAGCGGGCACTGGCCGACGCGGCGGATGCGGACCGCAAACGTGCGGCGGGAGAACAACTTCCGTTGCTCGGCATCCCGATCGCGGTCAAGGACGACGTCGACGTCGCGGGCGTACCCACCCGGTTCGGAACAGGCGGATACGTCCCGATGGCCCATCGAGATGCCGAGGTGGTGCGCAGGCTGAAGGCCGCAGGCGCGGTCATCGTCGGCAAGACCAACACCTGCGAATTGGGCCAATGGCCATTCACCAGCGGCCCGGCGTTCGGGCACACCCGCAACCCGTGGTCAAGCGAACACACGCCGGGCGGCTCCTCGGGCGGCAGCGCTGCTGCCGTGGCGGCCGGATTGGTGGCGGCGGCCATCGGCTCCGATGGCGCGGGCAGTGTGCGCATTCCCGCCGCGTGGACGCACCTCGTCGGCATCAAACCGCAGCGGGGGCGGATCTCCACCTGGCCGTTGCCCGAGGCGTTCAACGGCATCACTGTCAACGGGGTGTTGGCACGCACGGTCACCGATGCGGCCCTCGTGCTGGACGCAGCGTCGGGCAACGTGCCCGGCGACTTGCATCAGCCGCCACCCGTGCAGATGTCCGATTACGTCGCGCAGGCGCCCGGCCCCCTGAAGATCGCGATGTCGACGAAGTTCCCCTACACCGTCTTCCGCGCCAAGCTGCACCCCGAGATTCGGGCGGCCATGGAGACCGTCGCGGGCCAACTCGAGCAACTCGGGCACACCATGGTGAGGGCCGACCCGGACTACAACATTGGGATGTCGTGGAGCTTTCTGTCCCGGTCGACGTCGGGGCTGCTCGATTGGGTCGATCGCCTCGGCCCGAACGTAATGCTGGACAAGCGGACGCTGGCCAATACGCGGACCGGTTGGCTGCTTTCGCAGAACACGCTGCGCAAGGCGCGGGCCCGCGAAGCCAAATCGCAGCGCAGGCTCGGTTGGATCTTCAATCTCGTCGACGTCGTGCTGTCCCCGACCACAGCGCAGCCCCCGCCAAGGGTGACCCGCTTCGACAACCGCAGCGGACTGTCGACCGACCGCGCGATGATTCGCGCGTGCCCGCTGACCTGGCCCTGGAACCTCGTCGGATGGCCGTCGATCAATGTGCCCGCCGGCCTCACCTACGGCGGGCTGCCGATCGGCGTTCAGCTGATGGGCCCGGCCAACAGCGAGCCGTTGCTGATCTCGTTGGCCGCCGAGCTGGAGGCGCTCAACGGCTGGGTGATGCGGCAGCCCGACGTCTGGTGGGACCGAAGTGAGCGCGTGCCGACCCCTAAACTGGTGCCCGAGGCCGCCATGGACAATCTCGTCGCTGAGGATCCGGTTCGCGACACCGTCGCGTAATCTCCCGAGCGTGACAGGCAGGGATCTGGCGCGCATTTGCATGCGGATGGGTATGCGCGCGGTGCCCGTTGTCGCGGTGGTCGGCGCGGCTGCCGCGGGCACGCCCGCCGCTAATGCCGACAACAAGCGCCTGAACGACGGGGTGGTCGCCAATGTCTACACCATTCAGCATCGGGCCGGCTGCACCAACGACGTGAAGATCAATCTGAAGCTGCAGCTAGCTGCCGAGTGGCATGCGAACGACGTGCGCAACAATCGCGCGCTCGACGGTGACATCGGCTCGGACGGGTCGACGCCACAGGATCGCGCCAACGCCGCGGGCTACCAGGGCACCGTCGCCGAGACGGTCGCGATCAACCCGGCGCTGGCGATCAGCGGCATCGAGATCATGAACAACTGGTACTACCGGCCGGACTACATGGCCATCATGTCGAACTGCGCCAATTCGCAGATGGGCGTGTGGTCGGTGAACAGCCTGGACCGCACAGTCGTCGTGGCGATGTACGGCCAGCCTGCTTAGAGTCCAGACGCGGCACTACTCAAGCGCACAAAACTGCCTGCAGCGTGAATTAGGCTGGTCGCGGCGGCGGGGGGCGGCATGAGTAAAGCAATTGATGTCGGGTGCGATGCGGACGATCGCTTCTTATGGCTCGAAGAGATCACCGGCGAAGAGGCCCTCACCTGGGTGCGTCAACACAACAAACCGACGCTCGCCGAATTGGGCAATCACCGCTTCGAGGCGATGCGCGCCGAGGCGCTGGAGGTGTACGAAGCCGACACCCAAATCCCGCCTGTCGGGCGTGCCGGCGAGCACCTGTACAACTTCTGGCGCGATGCGATGCACACAAGGGGCGTCTGGCGCCGCACGACTCTTGAGGAGTACCAGAAAGACTCGCCAGAGTGGGATGTCCTCATCGACGTGGACGCTCTCGCTGCCGAAGAGGACCAGAACTGGGTGTGGGGCGGTGCTGACGTCATCCAACCCGAGTGCACCCGTGCGCTCATCGGTCTCTCGCGTGGCGGCGGCGACGCCAGTGTTGTGCGCGAATTCGACATCGCGACGCGCCAATTCGTCGCCGACGGATTCAACCTACCCGAGGCCAAGACCGATATCGGCTGGGAGGACGAAGACACGGTGTTGGTGGGCACCGACTTCGGCGAAGGCACGTTGACCGAATCCGGATATCCCCTGCTCGTCAAACGCTGGCGGCGCGGTACGCCGCTCGAAGACGCGGAAACGATCTTTTCCGGCGCCGCAAGCGACGTCGCGGTGGGTGCGGGTTGCAACCGCTATCCGGGATTCGAGCGCACATTCGTCTACCGCCACGTCGACTTCTACAACAAGGAGACGTATGAGTTGCGCGCCGGCGAATTGGTCCGTCTCGACATTCCGACCGACAGCAGCGTCGCGCTTCACCGCCAATGGGCGATGATCGCACTGAAATCGGACTGGACGAGGGGGGACACCACATACGACGCCGGCAGCGTGCTCATCGCCGACTACGAGCAGCTCGTTGCCGGGACGGCCGAACCGCGCGCGGTGTTCAAGCCGGGTAATGAATCGTTCTTCGCTTCCGGAGTATGGACGGGGGGCAGGTTCATCTCGGTCACGCTGCGCGACGTCACGACCCGGGTGGAGGTTGTCACGCCTGCCACCTGGCAGACCGAGCCGCTTGAGGGCGCACCGGAGAACGCGACGACCGTCATCTCGGACTTCGACTCCCTGGGTGACGAGCTTTTCCTCTACACCACACAGTTCATCAGACCTCCGCGGCTACTGCACGGCACAGCCGCGGGCCCGATGCGCGAGATCAAGAAGTCACCGGCGTTTTTCGACGCAGACGGTCTCGTGGTCACGCAGCAGTTCGCCACCTCGGCGGACGGCACTCGAATACCATATTTTCTTGTGGCACAACGTGATTCAACGAAACCGGGGCCCACGCTGCTCTCTGGATACGGGGCGTTTCTCAACGCAGCTACGCCGACCTATCTCGGTGTGGCAGGCAGGTTGTGGCTGACTCGTGGCGGCAGCTACGCGCTGGCCAACATCCGAGGCGGCGGCGAATACGGACCGGCCTGGCATGACCAGGCGGTGCGCGCGAACAGGTACAAGGTCGCGGAGGACTTCGCCGCCGTTGCAAAGGATTTGGTGGCTCGGGGGGTAACGACCGCCCCCCAGCTCGGCGCAGAAGGTGCCAGCGCCGGGGGCCTGCTGATGGGCATCATGCTCACCGAGTACCCCGAGCTCTTCGGGGCGCTGGTCTGCCAGCAGCCGCTGCTCGACATGCGCCGGTATCACCAACTACTGGCGGGCGCGTCGTGGGTGGCCGAGTTCGGCGATCCCGACGACCCGGCGGAGTGGGCATTCATCAAGAAGTACTCGCCGTACCACAACATCGATCCCGGCCGCCGTTACCCACCTGTGCTCATCACCTCCTCGACGCGTGATGACCGGGTGCACCCTGGCCATGCACGCAAGATGACGGCCGCGCTGGAAGCCGCAGGGCATCAGGTCCGGTACTACGAGAACATCGAAGGCGGCCACGCCGGGGCTGCCAACAAAGCTCAGGCCGCGGCCACGACCGCGCTGATCTTTGAGTTTCTGCATCAGACGCTGAACGGCGCCTAGAAGCCCAGCCGGCCAAGCTGTTTGGGGTCGCGCTGCCAGTTCTTCGCGATCTTGACGCGCAGATCGAGGTATACCTTGGTGCCGAGCAGCTTCTCGATCTGCGTGCGCGCAGCGGTGCCCACCTCACGCAGCCTGGCGCCGCCCTTGCCGATCACGATGCCCTTCTGGCTCTCCCGTTCGACATACAGGTTGGCGTGCACATCGATCAGGTCGTCGCGGCCTTCATGCGGGCTGACCTCCTCGATCACGACGGCCAACGAGTGTGGCAGTTCGTCGCGCACCCCTTCGAGTGCGGCCTCGCGGATCAGCTCGGCCATCAGCACTTCCTCGGGCTCGTCGGTCAGCTCCCCGTCGGGGTAGAACGCCGGGCCGGGCGGCAGCTGGGCGGCCAGCACGTCGGTCAAGACGTCGAGATTCTCACCTGTCGTCGCCGACACAGGAACGATCTCGGCATCCGGGCCGGCCAGCTCGCTGACCGCGAGCAGCTGCGCGGCGACGCGGTCCTTGGAGAGCTTGTCGATCTTGGTGACCACGACGACGAGCGTCGTGTGCGGTGCGATGGTGCGGATCTGCTCGTAGATCCACCGGTCCCCCGGGCCGATCTTCTCGTCGGCGGGGATGCACAGCCCGATGACGTCGACCTCCGAGTAGGTGTCCTTCACCAGGTCGTTAAGCCGTTGCCCCAGCAGCGTGCGCGGCCGGTGCAGGCCAGGTGTGTCGACGAGGATGATCTGGAAATTCTCCCGGTGCACGATGCCGCGAATCGTGTGCCGGGTGGTCTGCGGGCGGTTCGACGTGATCGCCACCTTCGCGCCGACGAGTGCGTTGGTCAGCGTCGACTTTCCGGTGTTCGGCCTGCCGACGAAGCACACGAAGCCGGAACGGAATTCGCCTACGCGAGGAGCACAAAGACCGTCCGTCACTGCAGCGCGCCCGACCGATCGGTGACGATGACCTTCGCGTCCGCCGACAGCTCGTGCACCGCCGGCACGCCCTCGTCGTCAGCCGAGCCACCGACGAGCACCGCGGCCTCCAGACCGGTCGCACCGCTGGACACCGCGGCGGCGACCGCCGCCTGCAGCGCGGTCAGCTGCAACGCATCGAGCTTGACGGGCGCGCCCGCGTAGGTGCGGCCGTCGAGGTCACGCACCGCCGCGCCGCTGGCCGCCTCGGCCCGGCCCATCGCACCACGCGCCAGCACCACCAACTTGGCGTCCTCGGCGTCCAGTTCAGTCATTGCGCTCCCCCCGTCCGGGTTCCGACGGACTGACCAGGACCGTACCGATCCGGACACGGCCGCGGTGGTCGGGCCCGCCTTCGGCGCGCAGCCGCAGCCCATCCCACGTGACCTCGGCGCCGGGCAACGGGACGCGGCCCAATTCGAGGGCGACCAGCCCACCGACCGTGTCGACGTCGAGGTCCTCGTCGAACTCCATGTCGTACAGCTCGCCGAGATCCTCGATCGGCAGCCGGGCCGACACCCGAAAGTGCTTGTCGCCCAGGTCTTCCACCGGTGCGACCTCGTCGGTGTCGTACTCGTCGGCGATCTCGCCGACGATCTCCTCCAGCACATCCTCGATTGTGACCAGGCCCGCGATGGCTCCGTACTCGTCGACCAGCAGCGCCATGTGGTTGCGGTCCCGCTGCATCTCACCGAGCAGCGCGTCGAGCGGCTTTGAGTCCGGGACGAACACCGCCGGTCGCATCACGTCGACGACCTTGGTGTCGCGGCCACCGTTGGTCGAGTAGTAGGTCTTCTGCACAAGGTCTTTGAGGTAGACGACACCTACGACGTCGTCGACGTTCTCCCCGATGACCGGGATCCGCGAATGGCCGCTGCGCACCGCTAATGTCGTCGCTTGACCGGCCGTTTTGTCGCTCTCGATCCACACCATCTCGGTGCGCGGCACCATCACCTCGCGGGCCGCGGTGTCGCCGAGTTCGAACACCGACTGGATCATCCGACGCTCTTCGTCGGCCACCACACCGCGCTGCTGGGCCAGGTCGACGACCTCGCGCAACTCGATCTCGGAGGCGAACGGGCCGTTGCGGAACCCACGCCCCGGTGTCAGCGCGTTGCCGATCAACACCAGCAGCCGGCTGATCGGGGTGAGTAACACCGAAATGGTTTGCAGCGGAAGGGCTGCCACCAGCGCGATGGTGTAGGCATTCTGCCGGCCCACCGTGCGGGGGCCGACGCCGATGGCGACGAAGCTGACCACCACCATGATGGCGGCTGCCGCGACCAGTCCCCACCCCACACCGAGCAGGCCATCCAGATAGGCGACCAGCAGCACCGTCGCGGTCACTTCGCAGGTGATCCGCAGCAGCACAACGAGATTGATGTATCGAGGCCGCTCGGCCATCAAACGGACGAGCCGCACCGCGCCGGGCCGCTCGTCGCGCACCAGCTCCTCGACGCGGGCCACCGATACCGTGCTGATGGCGGCGTCGATCGCGGCGAACAACCCGCCAAGACCGATCAGCGCGATCGCGCCGATCAGCGGACCTATCCCGGTCACGGTTCGTCGAAGTATCGAGACTTGTCCAGCAGCCGCCGGTCCTTCTCGGACTGGCGGCCCTGGTGATAAGTCTCGACCTGGTCGGCCACCCACTCCTCGAGCAGTTGGCGTTGCAGCGCGAACATCTCCCTTTCCTCATCCGGCTCGGCGTGGTCGTAGCCCAGCAGGTGCAGAACGCCGTGCACGGTCAGTAGCGCGAGCTCCTGGCCCAGCGTTTGGCCGGCGTTGGCGGCCTGCTCGGCCGCGAACTCCGGACACAGCACGATGTCACCGAGCATCGACGGACCAGGTTCGGGGGCGTCCGGCCGGCCGCCCGGCTCGAGCTCGTCCATGGGGAAGCTCATCACGTCGGTCGGGCCGGGCAGATCCATCCAGCGCATATGCAGGTCAGCCATCGCCGCGGTATCGAGCAGCACCATCGAAAGCTCAGCCGCGGGATTCACCTTCATCTTGCGGATGACGAACCGCGCGACGCTGATCAATTCCTCTTCGGAAACGTCGATGCCCGACTCGTTGGACACCTCGATGCTCACACGGTCACCTTCGCGGTCGGGCGCCCGACGCGCGGCGCTGGGCCCGGTTCATCAGCGCGGGCTCTTCGGATTTGGCGTAGGCGTCGACGATCTCGGAGACCAGCCGGTGCCGGACTACGTCGGCGCTGGTGAGTTCGGCGAAGTGGATGTCGTCGATGCCGTCGAGGATATGCATGGCCGCGCGCAGGCCGGACGTTGCTCCGCCGGGCAGATCCACCTGCGTGATGTCACCCGTGACAACAACTTTCGACCCGAAGCCGAGCCGCGTGAGAAACATCTTCATCTGTTCGCCAGTGGTGTTCTGCGCCTCGTCCAGGATGATGAACGCGTCGTTAAGCGTGTTGTGGGTGAGCAGGAAGTCCTCGGTCACATATAGCGAGTCCTCGGCAGCGACCTGAATGCATACTGCTTCTTCGGTGCCTGCAGGCTCAATGCGGTGAACGAAACGCATTGGCCGACCGCCGCCGGTGGCGTCGTATTTCGCTACCTTGCGGGCGAGTCGGAATGGGGCCACACCCTCCGGCAGACGGATATCGAGGATGTGGGCGTCGGCGCGGTGGTGCACGTCTCGACCGCGTGCGAGTCCAGGCTTCCGTACCTGTGCTGGCCTGGTTCGGGCGTACGCGACGCCGCCGAGTGACTGCACCAAGAAGACGACGTGATCCCGCAGGCGATCGGAGACTGTCGTGAACTGAATGCGGCAGGTTCGTTCCTGTTGCGGTACCGGATCACCGTCGGAATCGAATAGACCTTGGAGAACGGCAAGGCGCACATCGGGCGTATTGAACAGGTAGTCGTCCGGAACGAACTTGGTGTTCGACTTAGCACCGATTAGCCCCAGTCGGCGCATGGCGCCTGTGACTGGGTTCTCGATCGTGATGACCTCGCCGGGCGTGGTAATCCGATTCAGCACGTAGTCGATGTCGCTCTTCCGTCGGGGTTCGATGCCCGGAATGAGTCGTCCAAGGGCTTCAGCGAGCTCAGGATCGGCAGTGGTGAACCCCGGTGTGGCCGTGCATGAGAAGCATCCATCGCCAAGCAGGAGGCCAAGGGCGTACGGATCGAGCGGAACCGGTCGGGATTCGAAATCAACCGGTGAACTCAGCAGCGGCAACTCATAGCGGTGCTGATGCGCCGCGCGGAGATTGCCGAGCATTTCCTTTGTCTGCAACACGCGTGCCGGCCTGCCACGACGCCGATCAGCGTGGGTGTAGACCGACCAGAGGTGGTCGCCGGACGCAAGCGTCGACGACCCATCCTGTGTATAAACCCGGTAGATCTCTTTGAAGCCCTGGGGATACACACCGAGGACTTCAGTCTCCCGTCCATCCGAGCCGATAACGAAATCGCCGACCCGAAGATCACCAATCGGACGGAAACCCGCGGGCGTCAAAACCTTCGTAAACAACGGTTGCGCCCGACCCCGCATGAATGCCAATGGGGCAACCTCAATCACCCCGGCGCTCATCAGCTTTGGGATCAGCTCCGGATCCATCATGTCGTGCAGCGCGTCGTACAGCGGCCGCAGATACGGGTCGATCTTCTCGTAGAGCGTGCCGGGCAGGAAGCCGAGGCGCTCACCGGCCTCCACCGCAGGACGCGTCAGGATGATCCTGCTGACCTGCTTGGTCTGTAATGCGTTGACCGCCTTGGCCATTGCCAGGTACGTCTTGCCGGTACCAGCGGGCCCGATGCCGAACACGATGGTATGCGCGTCGATCGCGTCGACATATCGCTTCTGGTTCAGCGTCTTCGGTCGAATCGTCTTGCCGCGCCGCGACAGAATGTCGAGCGTCAGCACCTCGGCGGGCGACTCGTCGCCCGTGCCGGTCAGCATCGCGACGCTGTGCCGCACCGCGTCCGGCGTGAGCCGTTGGCCGCTGTCGACGATCGCCATGAGTTCGGAGATCACCCGCTCGGCCAGCGCGACGTCGGCAGGCTCGCCGGACAGGGTCAGCGCGTTGCCGCGCACGTGGATGTCGGCAGCGAGGATGCGCTCGAGTGCGCGCAAATTCTCGTCGGCGGAACCCAGCAGGCCCACGACGAGGTCGGGCGGAACATTGATGCTGCTGCGAACGGGCGAGTCCGAGTCAGCGTTCGTCTCGCGGGGCGTCACCTGGGGTTTTCTGCCTGCTTTCTGGGTTCTGGCCTGGTCGTTTGCTCTTGAACACTCATTTTACCGCCGGGTACGGACGCTTCCCAATGCTTAACTCCCTGGCGGCCCATCACAGCCACCGCGGGGTGAGCGCACCCAATGCGCCCAGTGCGACGGCCGCGGCTGTCGACGTCCGCAGCACCGTCGGGCCAAGCCGCACCGCTGTCGCCCCTGCATCGGACAGCGCCGAGATCTCATCGTCGGCGATGCCGCCTTCAGGGCCGACGATGAGCAGCAGCGAATCCGGCTGTGCCACCGAAAGTTCCGTCAGCTTGACGGTGGCCGACTCGTGCAGCACGAGCGTCGTTGCCCCGTCGTCACGCACGCGCTGCGCCAACTCGGCCGTCGACACCACACCGCTGACCGAGGGGATGTACGGCCGCCGCGACTGGCGGGCCGCCGACCGGGCCACCGCACCCCACCGGCGCAAGCCCTTGTCGACTTTCGCCGCGGACTCCCACCGCGCCACGCACCGCGAAGCCTGCCAGGCGACGAACGCGTCGGCTCCCGCTTCGGTGGCCAATTCGATGGCCAGTTCCGAGCGGTCCGACTTGGGCAACGCCTGAACGACGGTCACACTCGGCGACGGCAACGGAACGGTCGTGCGGTCGAGCACCTTCGCCGTCAACCGGCCCTTGCCGACGTCTTCGACGACACAGTGCGCCACCGTCCCGTCGCCGTCGCCCAGGTCGAGTTCCTCACCGGGGCGGATGCGCCGGACGTTGGCCGCATGGAAGCCTTCGTCGCCGTCGACGACCGCGACCTCACCGACCTCGGGCAGCGCGTCGACGTAGAACAGCGCCAGGGCCACGGACGTTCAGCGGCCGGTGAAGGTTTCGCGTAACCGACTGAAGAACCCGCTATTCGTCGAGGCGCTCTGGGTGGAGCGAACCTCGGCCACATCGCGAGTGCGCTTTTCCTTCAGCTTGGCCAGTAGTTCGATGTCCTCGTGGTCGAGCCGTGACGGCACCACGACCTCGATGTGGGCGTGCAGGTCACCGCGCACCCCCGAGCGCAGATGCGGCATGCCGTGCCCGCGCAGCGTGGTCACCGAACCGGGCTGAGTGCCGGCGGGGATGACGAGTTCGGTCGGGCCGTCGATGATCGCGTCGACGGTGACCGTAGTACCCAGCGCGGCGTCGACCATCGGCACGGAGATCGTGCAGTGCAGGTCATCGCCATCGCGGACGAACACGTCGTGCTGCTTCTCGTGGACCTCGACGTACAGGTCGCCCGCCGGCCCGCCACCGGGACCGACCTCGCCCTGGGCGGCCAACCGCACCCGCATTCCGTCGCCGACACCGGCCGGGATCTTCACGCTGATTTCTCGTCGCGCCCGGATGCGGCCGTCACCGCCGCAGCGGTGGCATGGGTCGGGGATGACCTCGCCCACTCCGCCGCATACCGGGCACGGCCGTGACGTCATCACCTGACCGAGTAGCGACCGCTGGACGGTCTGGATCTCACCGCGCCCGCCACAGGTGTCGCAGGCGACCGGCGTCGAGTTGCCGTTGGTGCCCTTGCCCTGGCACAGGTCGCACAGCACAGCGGTGTCGACCGTCACCTGCTTCGTCACGCCCGTGGCGCATTCGGCCAGGTCAAGGCGCATACGCAGCAGTGAGTCCGAGCCCGGCCGGACCCTGCCGATCGGGCCTCGGGAGGTCGTCCCGCCACCGAAGAAGGCCTCGAACACGTCGCCGAGCCCACCGAAACCGGCGAAGCCGTTGCCTGCGGCGGCCGCGTTCTCCAGCGGATCGCCACCGAGGTCGACAACGCGGCGCTTCTCCGGGTCGCTCAGCACCTCGTAGGCGACGCTGATCTCCTTGAACCGGGCCTGGGCCTGTTCGTCGGGGTTGACGTCGGGGTGCAGTTCACGGGCGAGCTTCCGATAGGCGCGCTTGATCTCCGAATCGCTGGCCCCCCTGCTCACCCCGAGCAGCCCGTAGTAGTCGCGTGCCACGCCTGACCTTGCCTACCTTTTCCAAGCCGCGTCAGCGGCTGCCTAAGACTTCGCCTATATAAAGAGCAACCGCAGCGACATTAGCGATAGTTCCCGGATAGTCCATTCGCGTGGGTCCCAATACGCCCATGCCGCCGTACACCTTGCCTGAGCTGCCGTAGGTGGTGGTGACCACCGACGTGCCCGCCATTTGCTCCGCCTCGGTCTCGTGCCCGATGCGCACGGTGACTCTACCCGCTTCCTGCTGGGCCGCCAGCAGGCGCAGCACAACCACCTGCTCCTCGAGCGCCTCCATCACCGACCGCAGCGAACCGCCGAAGTCGGCGGTGTTGTGGGCCAGGTTTGCGGTGCCGCCCAGCAGCAGGCGTTCCTCGCTGTGGTCGACCAGTGTCTCCACCAGCACGGTGGCCGCCCTGCCGACCGCATCGGCGAGCCCACCGCTGCCGCTGAGGTGCACGGCCAGGTCGGACACCGCAATGGACGCGGCGGCCAGCGGCTTACCCTCCAGCGCCTGGCCGAGGCGGTCGCGCAGTTGGGTCAGCTCATGCTCGTCGATGGCGTCGCCGAGCTCGACGATGCGCTGGTCGACGCGGCCCGAATCGGTGATCACGACAAGCAACAGGCGGGCCGGGGTCAGCGCCACCACCTCGAGGTGCCGCACGCTCGACGTGGACAGCGTCGGGTACTGGACGATCGCGACCTGGCGGGTGAGCTGGGCCAACAGTCGTACGGCGCGGCGCAGCACATCATCGAGGTCGACGCCGGACTCCAGGAAGGACAGGATCGCCTTGCGCTCCGAGGATGACAGCGGCTTGATGTCGTCCAGCCGGTCGACGAACTCGCGGTAGCCCTTCTCGGTGGGCACCCGGCCCGAACTGGTGTGCGGCTGGGCGATGTACCCCTCGGCCTCCAACACCGCCATGTCATTGCGCACGGTCGCGCTGGAAACGCCGAGATTGTGCCGCTCGACGAGTGTCTTCGAACCGATCGGCTCCTTGGTGGCCACGAAGTCGGCGACGATGGCACGCAGCACCTCAAAACGACGGTCGTCGGCGCTACTCAACTGGTCACCTCCCCTTCGCAGCGATTCTGCGTTCATTTTACGGTCATCAACAGGGCCGATATCGATCGAGCGGTTGTTTGCGTGGCGGACAGCACGTTTACGACTAGCCTTTGCGATGTGATGCCGACGCCTCAGAGATCACCGCGATGATCTTCAAGGGTGTGCGCGACGGCAGGCCGTACCCCGAACACGGCCTGTCGCATCGGCAGTGGGCGCAGATTCCGCCCCAGCAGATCCGGCTCGACGAGTTGGTTACCACCACGACGGTGTTGGCGCTGGACCGTTTGCTGTCGGAGGACTCGACGTTCTACGGCGACCTCTTCCCGCACGCGGTCAGATGGAAGGGCATCGTCTATCTGGAGGACGGTTTGCACCGCGCCGTGCAGGCCGCGTTACGGAACAGGACGGTGCTGCACGCGCGCGTGTTCGATATGGACATGCCGTCCCCAGCTGCCGCGTGGGCCCAGTCGCAGCAGATCTAGTTGTCGCTGCGGGCGACGATTGACGACCCTGGCAAGCCTTCGCCCGCCGCCAGCGCCGACCCACATCGACGCGCACCTGACACACTCCTAACAGGGCGAGCGGCACGATCGGGGTTGTGCGCGACGACGCGCACGTCCTGACTCGATTGGAGAACCACAGGACCGTATTACGAAGAACGGCAACGACTTTCGTTGCCACCGCCGCCTTGGCGGCATTGTCTGTCCTGACAATTTCCGGCGTCGCCAACGCGGATCCGGGAATCGGATGGGGCGCACCGGGTCCCGGGATCCTGCCAGGACCGGCGTCTGAACCTCTGACGGGCGCGGCACGCTCGCGCCCGCTTGCGTCCTCACGTGGCGCAAACACCGTCAGCAGGCACGGGGGTGCAGTGCGTTGACCAACAGGAAGAAAGTGCCGTTGTCGTCTTCGAATGGGTTGGTGCTCATCACTTCTCCTGATCGGCCGTTCGGCGGCGGTGAAGTCCACGCCGAGAATCCGGTCGGACAGCAGTCCGAGGCAGCTGAGGTTGGGGAATCCCGGACCCTGCGTCAGCCCGGACAGCCCGGGCAGGAACAGTTTTTGGCGCGACATCGGTGACGGCGAGGTCATGGTCGATGGCTTCCTGCAAGGTCTCGCCGGTCAACGGACCGCGGTCGGCAAGATCAACAAGGCGATTGTGAATCAGCTACATCCTGATGGCTAGGGCGGTACCGCACTTCGACACTGGAGTTCTACGCGGAGATGCTTCAAAATATGAAGCATGGCTTCGCCGCGTGTTGGCTCATCGGTACGGGGATCAGCCTCGGGTCGGCCGATCATGGTCGCCCTCGACGTTCTGGGTCGCCGCGGCGCGCTGCGTGTGCTCTGGGAGTTGCGCGACGCTTCGCTGATGTTCCGTGCGCTCCAGGCGGCAGCCGATATGAATCCCGCCTCGCTCAAGCGAATCAAGGAGCTCCGTGCGCTGGAGATCATCGACCACAGCGGCGACGGCTACCACCTGACGCAGCACGGGCGGTCACTGATGGCCGCCTTCGAACCTCTACAAGCCTGGGCGGCGGCATGGGCGCGACAGGTGGACCTCTAAACATCCGGACGACAACGTCGTTTCGCCGGTAAGGCGCCTCGTTCGTAGCGCTTTACTTTTTGTAGCACGCCGGTGTATCGTTCCCTTCGACAGCGCTACAAAAACCATAGCGACTGCCCACGCGGACCCCCGTGTGCGAACGCCTCCGAAGAAGAGGCCGGCGCGGGCACTTCGCGAATCGTTGGTTGTACCGGTCACCAATCCCGTTGGCCGGACAGGAAATAGGAAATAAGAGAAAGAGTGAAAGATGCCGTTCGTCAACGTGAAGGTCGTTGAAGGAGTGTTCTCCGCAACGCAAAAGCAAGACATCGTGCGGAAGGTGACCGATGCCATGGTCGAGATCGAGGGCGAGAACATGCGTCCCGTCACATGGGTAGTGGTCGAGGAGGTCGCCAGCGGCGACTGGGGCATTGGCGGAACACCGTTGCACGCCGCTGACGTCAAGGCTCTCGCTGCAGGTCAACCGGTCGCCTAGCGATTGCCGGCCCCGGCGAGACGACCCGACTGCATCGTCTCGCCGGAGGCTTCCATCCGGCCGCATCAGCCAAACACGTTGTAAGCGTGTGTCTTACACGCGAGCAGGCGGGGCGACCGTGTGCAGATCAACCTGTGACGGACGGCGGCGGCTGCGCTGCTGCGGACTCGGGGTCGATCTCGACGGCGTACGACGTGATCGCCATGATCTGCTCCCCCGTGTACTCGTAGATGTCGCAGCTGGCGACGGTGGTGACGCCGTTCGGACCGCTATAGCGCGCTAGGGTGTCGACGGCGACGACCCGCTCGTCGACCGCCATCACGCACCTTTCGTAGGTCGTCGTGGTGTCTTGTAGGCCTTCCAGGGTCTCCCGGCAAGTCTGGCGCACTGCGTCGGCGCCCTCGAGGACCATGTATCCCACGACCGTCCAGCGCACATCTTTGGCTAGATGTGGCAGCGCCTCGTCAAACCGATGCTCGGAGAATGCGCGGCCGACGGCGCCGCGATCGAATGCCATGTGCCGACGGTAGCGTGAGGCTGTCGGTCAGCGGAAAGGACGACGGCATGGATCTGTCGGGCGTCGGAATCTGGAGTTCCCAGTTGCGGTACGGGAACGCCGACGAGGCAACAGACGCCGCCGCGGAGTTGGAAGAGCTCGGCTTCTCCGCGCTGTGGATTCCCGACGTCGGCGGTCCGGTCCTCGACTGCGTCGACAACCTGCTGGCATCGACGAAACATGTGGTGATTGCCACCGGCATCCTGAACCTCTGGATGCACGACCCATCCGACGTGGCCGCGGGGTACGCCTCCTTGACCAAGACGCACGGCGAGCGCTTTCTACTCGGCATCGGCTGCAGCCACGCTCCGCTCATCGACTCGAAGGAACCCGGCCGCTACCGCAAGCCCCTGGCCGCGACCCGCGCGTTCCTCGACGCCCTTGACGCCGCCGAGCGGCCGGTGCCCGTCGTGAACCGGGTGCTCGCGGCGCTCGGCCCCAAAATGCTCGAGCTGTCGGCGACCCGTTCCCGCGGTGCTCACCCGTACTTGGTGATGCCCGACCACACGCACCAGGCCAGGGAGGTGCTGGGCTCTGGCCCCCTCTTGCTTCCCGAGCAGACGGTGTTCCTCACCAACAGCCGGGACGACGCGCGAGCCATCGGAACCGATTGGCTGCGCGCCTATCTGGCCCTGCCGAACTACGCCAACAACCTGCTACGCTCCGGCTTCACGCAGGACGACCTTGACTCGGTCAGCGATCGCCTCTTCGACGCGATCATCGCATGGGGCGACGAGGACGCCATCGCGCAGCGGGTCAACGAACACAAACAGGCCGGGGCGGACCACGTTTGCGTTCAGGCGTTGACTGCCGGCCCGCGGGAGTTCCCGCGCGAACAATGGCGGACCCTGGCCGCGGCATTCGTCTAGCCGAGTGTGGGCTTGTGTCACGTCTTGAGCGAGCTGGGCGTGCAGTAAGTCCACGCTCGGGATCGGCCGCGCGACACGAGATACGCGCGAGCATCGCAAGTCTCCTCGAACTCGCGGTCCGGCGTCGAAGCGGCGACGATGCGGAGGGCGGGAGTTGGGGACTACCGCAGCGTCTTGACCGCCAGCGGCTCGTTGCTCCCGCTCTCCCGAATGTCGACGGTGCTGATCTGCGAGGCCGGGATGCTCGTCGCCGCCGACAGTCCGGTCGCCTCATCTCCGGCGGGCTTCCATGAGCCAACGACCTTCTGCTGGCCGTCGTGCGTCGTCACCACGATGTCGTAGCTGTCGACGTTGCGCGACCAGTCCTTGGTGTACTGGCAGGCCCAGTTCAGCTCCGTGCCCCACTTCTTCTCGGTGACGGCGAGCTGGGCGGTCAGCCCACCGCGCGGGGTCGGCTGCATCGCCTGCATCGCCACCGTCTGCGTCGGTGGAGCGGACTGCGGGAAGACGGTTGCTCCTACGACGCCACCGGCGATCACGAGCGCGGCTGCCGATGCAACGGCCGCCGCGAGCCACGTGCGCCGCGAGCGCTGCTGCCGCCTGGCCGCCGCATGCGCGAGCGATGCAATGTTGTCCGGCCGGTCCGCGATCGGCGGAGCGCCTGCGAGATTGGTGAGTGCGACGGCTTCGTCACGGCTCAGCGCGTTGAGAATGCCGGGCATCCCCGCCAGGTCGGTCAGCTCGGCGGCCCGCGCCGGGTTGGTGGCCAGATAGTCCTCGTAGGTACGCCGATCATCCAGGCTCAGCGCACCCAGAACGTAGGCAGCATCCCACTCGGCAAGGTCGTCATCGGGCTTGAAGTTCGTCACCGGACAACCCCTCTTTCCTGCAACGCGATTCGCAACGCGCGAAGCGCGTAATGAAGCCTTGACTTGACGGTTCCCTCAGGGATTCCCTCTTGCTGCGCAATATCGGCCACTGTTTGGCCGAGATAATAGGCGCGGACGACCACCGTCCGGTGGTCCTCGCTGAGCGACAGCAGTGCGTCCGACAGTATCCATTTGTCGAACGCCGGGCCGATCGCATCGGGCGACGGCCGTTCTGGCAGGTATTCACTCTGGAGTTCGCGGGTGTATCGCGCGCTGCGCCGGTCGTCGATCACCAGATTGCGAGCGACGGTGAACAGCCACTTGCGGACGTTGTCCATCGGCTGCTCGAGCACCTCGGGCTTGCGCCAGAGCTTCAGCAGCGACTCCTGCACCACGTCTTCCGCGAACGGCATGTCGCCCCTTGTCAGTCTCAATACATAGCGCAGCAGCGGCTGGCTGTGCTCGTCGTGCACGGCCCGCAGCAGCTCCGCCTGCTCGGAATCGTCTGTCATGACTCACGCACCGCGCATCCTCGCTTTCGGTCGCCCTTCGCTGAGCACAACGATGTGATATGGCGGAATCGTTCAATTGAGATTTTCGCCGATCCGATCGCGGATCGTCTCCGAATACCCGGCATGAACCGACGCGCGGCGCGAACCAGAACCACCTATCTGGTCAGTGATCGCCTGCATGCGGGGCGCACTGCCCGCGTAGCCGTCCATGAGATCGCGAGCACGGTATCTGCGTGGTTGGCCGAGTTGGGTGCCCACAGCACACTGGCAGAAGACCTTGCCCGAGCAGTGCGCGCCGGCGACTGGCCTGCCGCCCGCGGAATCGGTGACTACCTATCCGTCGACGTCTCGATCGCGTGACTGGATGGAACGCCGCCCACTTGGTCAGTCGAGCAGCGTGCGAACCGCCGCATCGGCCAGCAACCGGCCGCGGTCGGTGAGCACCAGTCGGTCGCCGTGCAATTCGATGAGGCCGTCGGAGATCACAGTCTCGGCGCGGGCTCGTTCGCCTGCGCTGAGCACGGCCATCGGGAGGCCGTCGCGCAACCGCAGTCTCAGCATCACGTCCTCGATGTGCCGGGTGTCAGCGTCCAGCTGCTCGAAGTCGGCGACCGGGAGCACCCCTTCGCCAAGTGACTGCGCATAAGCGTTGGGGTGCTTGACATTCCACCAACGGGTGGCGCCGACGTACCCGTGTGCACCGGGTCCGGCGCCCCACCATTCGCCGCCGTTCCAGTAGCCGATGTTGTGTCTGCACTCGCCGCCGGGCCTGCTCCAGTTGGAGACCTCGTACCAGTCGAAACCTGCCGCTGACAACCGCGCGTCGAGCAATTCGTAGCGCTGTGCGAGCACGTCGTTGTCGGGTGCCGCGATCTCGCCGCGACGCACCCGGCGCGCCAGCGCCGTGCCGTCCTCGACCACCAGCGCGTAGCCGGACACATGGTCGACGCCTGCGTCGATCGCCGCGTCGACGGAGCGGCGCAGATCGTCGTCGGACTCCCCCGGCGTGCCATAAATGAGGTCGAGGTTGACGTGGTCGAACCCGGCGCCGCGGGCTTCGCGCGCCGCGTCGAGCGCCCGGCCCGGCGAGTGCACCCGGTCGAGCACCGCCAACACGTGCGGGGCCAGGGACTGCATGCCGAGCGACACCCGGGTGAACCCCGCAGCCCGCAGTCGTTCGAAGAAGCGCGGCGATGTGGACTCGGGGTTCGCCTCGGTCGTCACCTCGGCGTCCGCGGCCAGCGTGAAATGTGCGCGGAGCGCATCGAGCACCGTCGCAAGACCGTCGCCACCCAGCAGCGAGGGCGTCCCGCCACCGACGAACACGGTGTCGACCTGCCGCCGGACGTGAGGAGGACTTAATCGATGTGGTGAGGCCAGCCGCGACGCTGCAAGGCCGAGCTCGGCGCGCAGAGCCTCCAGCCAGCCGTATGGGTTCGCGCCGCCCAGCTCGGCGGGCGTGTAGGTGTTGAAGTCGCAGTAGCCGCATCGCGTCGCGCAGAACGGCACATGGATATAGATGCCGAACGGCCGGCCCGGCACAGCAACCAGGTGTGGGAGCTCCATGAGAGCCGTTCGGACCGTCATGCAGCCAGTTTCCCAGACCCGGCTCACACGTCCTTTCCGCCGAACGTTCCGTACCGCTCGATAAATCGCCGAGATTTCGAGCGGTACGGAACGTTCGCCCCGGCCACGGCGACTTTTGCTCACACTGAGCGCAAATCTGTCCCGGTTAGGGCATATGTCGGTGTCCATGGCACAATTGGCGACGTGACCGCCGTCCGCATCTTCCCCCAGCGTGTATCCCTGGTGGCGCGGCGGCATGTCGACTTCAAGCGCGTTTGTACCTGTTGTTGTCTGCCTTGCCGCGCCTGATCTAGGACCCAGCCCACCCCGTACTTTCAGCTGGCCGCCGGATCTGCGCCGCCGGACAGCCCACCGGTGAAACGCGCGGTTCGAACGCCGGCTCCACGAAGGAGCCACACCAATGACCACGGCACGGAAGACATCAGCCGGCTCGTCGGCGTCCGTCAAGCGCCCGCGTGGCGAGGGCCAGTGGAAGCTCGGCTATCGCGAGCCACTCAACCCCAACGAGCAGTTCAAGAAGGATGACGACGCACTCAACGTGCGCGCCCGCATCCTCGACATCTACTCCAAGCAGGGCTTCGACAGCATCGACAAGCAGGACCTCCGCGGCCGGATGCGGTGGATGGGCCTGTACACCCAGCGCGAACAGGGCTACGACGGCACCTGGACCGGCGACGAGAACGCCGACATCCTCGAGGCCTCCTACTTCATGATGCGGGTGCGCTGCGACGGCGGGGCGCTGACCAACGCCGCGCTGCGCACGCTCGGCGAGATCTCCACTGAGTTCGCCCGCGACACCGCCGACATCAGCGACCGCGAGAACGTCCAGTACCACTGGATCCAGATCGAGGACGTCCCGCAGATTTGGGAGCGGCTGGCCGCGGTCGGCCTGCAGACCACCGAGGCCTGCGGTGACTGCCCCCGCGTGGTGCTGGGGTCGCCGCTGGCCGGCGAGGCGGTGGACGAGGTGCTCGACCCGACCTGGGCGATCGACGAGATCGTCAAGCGTTACATCGGCAATCCGGAGTTCTCCAACCTGCCCCGCAAGTACAAGACCGCGATCTCGGGTCTGCAAGACGTCGCCCACGAGGTCAACGACGTCGCATTCATCGGCGTCAACCATCCCGAGCACGGACCCGGCCTCGACGTGTGGGTCGGCGGCGGCCTTTCGACCAACCCCATGCTGGCCCAGCGGCTTGGCGCCTGGGTCCCGCTGGAGGAGGTGCCCGACGTCTGGGAGGCGGTGACGTCGGTGTTCCGCGACTACGGCTACCGGCGACTGCGGGCCAAGGCGCGGCTGAAGTTCCTGATCAAGGACTGGGGCATCGAAAAATTCCGCCAGGTCCTCGAGGACGAATACCTGGGCCGGAAGCTGATCGACGGCCCGGCTCCCGAGCCCGTCAAACATCCGATCGACCACGTCGGTGTGCAGAAGCTGAAGAACGGCCTGAACGCCGTCGGCGTCGCGCCGATCGCTGGCCGGGTGTCCGGCACGATCCTGACCAAGGTCGCCGACCTCGCATCGGCCGCAGGTTCGGACCGGATCCGCTTCACGCCCTACCAGAAGCTGGTCATCCTCGACGTTCCCGACGACAGACTCCACGAGCTGGTCGAGGGTCTGGATGCGCTGGGTTTGCCTTCACAGCCGTCGCACTGGCGCAAGAACCTGATGGCCTGCACGGGCATCGAATACTGCAAGCTGTCGTTCGCCGAAACCCGCGGCCGCGCGCAGGTGCTGGTGCCGGAGCTGGAGAAGCGGCTGGAGGACATCAATGCCCGGCTCGACGTGCCGATCACGGTCAACATCAACGGCTGCCCGAACTCGTGCGCCCGCATCCAGGTCGCCGACATCGGGTTCAAGGGCCAGATGGTCGACGACGGCGACGGCAACCCAGTCGAAGGATTCCAGGTGCACCTTGGCGGCAGTCTCGGCCTGGACAGCGGTTTCGGCCGCAAGTTGCGCCAGCACAAGGTGCTGTCGAGCGAGCTGGGCGACTACATCGATCGGGTTGTTCGCAATTTCGTGAAACAACGCGAGCAGGGTGAGCGTTTCGCTACGTGGGCGGTAAGAGCAGACGAGGCGGATTTGCGATGACGGAACTGATGACAGACACCGACCTACAGGAGCTTGCCGAGCGGGGCGTGGCCGAGCTCGTAGGCGCCGGCGCGATGGACCTGCTGCGCTGGACCGACGAGAACTTCGGCGGCAATTACGTCGTGGCGTCCAACATGCAGGACGCGGTGCTCGTCGATCTGGCCGCCAAGGTGCGTCCCGGTGTGGACGTGTTGTTCCTCGACACCGGATATCACTTCGTCGAGACCGTCGGCACCCGTGACGCGGTCGAAGCGGTCTACGACATCAACGTGGTCAATGTGACGCCCGAGAACTCCGTCGCCAAGCAGGACGAGCTGTTCGGCAAGGACCTGTTCGCCCGCGAGCCCAACGAATGCTGCCGGATGCGCAAGGTCGAGCCGCTGAGCAAGGCTCTTCGGGGCTATTCCGCGTGGGTGACGGGCCTCCGCCGCGTCGAGGCGCCGACGCGGGCCAACGCGCCGCTGATCAGCTGGGACAAGGCGTTTGGACTGGTGAAGATCAACCCGATCGCCGCATGGACCGACGAGGACATGCAGAACTACATCGACGCCAACGATGTGCTGGTCAATCCCCTTGTGTTCGAGGGCTACCCGTCGATCGGTTGCGCGCCGTGCACGGCCAAGCCGATCGCGGGAGCCGACCCGCGCAGCGGTCGCTGGGCGGGCACGTCGAAGACGGAATGCGGGCTGCACGCTTCGTGACTCGGTTCGATCCTGCCCAATCCCAGCCGGCTCTGATCCTGACGGCGCACGGGAGTGCCGATCCGCGATCGGCGGAATCGGCACATGAGGTGGCGCACACCATCCGAAGGATGCGACGCGATGTCGACGTCCGGGTGGCGTTCTGCGAGCAGAACTTTCCCAATCTGCAGGACGTGCTCGCGGCGACCGGGCGCAACGCCGTCGTGGTGCCGCTGCTCCTCGCCGACGCGTATCACGCGCGCGTCGACATCCCGGCCCTCATCGCACAATCCGGGGTCGATGCCCGGCAGGCCGACGTGCTCGGCGAGGACGACAGACTCGTTGCGGTCCTTCGGCAACGCCTGACACATGCGGGCGTGTCGCAACTCGACCCTGACGTCGGCATCCTCGTCACGGCGGTGGGATCCTCACGGCCCCAAGCCAATGCACGCACGGCGCTGGTCGCAGACTTTCTCACGCAGCACACGCGGTGGACCGCCACCACCGCCTTTGCCACCGGGGCTCAACCGACGCTGGCCGATGCCGCCGACATTCTGCGCGATCGCGGCGCCACCCGGTTGGTCATCGCGCCCTGGTTCCTCGCCCACGGTCGGATCACCGATCGCATCGCCGAATTTGCACGCGCACAAGGGATTCTGATGGCGGCCCCGCTCGGCCCGCACCGATTGGTGGCCGATACGGTGCTGGACCGCTTCGACCATGCGGTCGCCGAACGCGCTGCGGCCTGAGCCTCAGCCGGTGAGGTCGGTGCGGGTTGCTTGTGCGGCCGTCCCACCGAACGACCGGGTGGACAGGCTGCCGCAGAGCACCGCACGCTGAAGACAGTCCCGACTCGGCAGGCCCTCGACCATCGCGCTGATGAAACCGGCGTCGAACGAATCGCCCGCGCCGGTGGTGTCGACGGCGTCGACCGGCGATGCCGGCTCCGTCATGGTCTCGGTATCCGTCCACAGGATCCCGCCGCTGGCACCGTTCTTCAGCGCCACCGTACAGCCAAGGCTCACAACGCGGCGCGCCGCATCGTCAAGGTCGAGCCCGCCCGTCAGCGCCAGCAGCTCAACGACGTTGGGGAACAACACGTCAGTGTGTTCCAGTAGGGGCAGCACACCGGTCCAGCGTTCCGCCGGATCCCAGTTGGTGTCCAGCGAGCATGTCGCACCGCCGGCCCTGGCGCGGCGGAACACTTCCGGCAGGTGTGGCGCGAGCTTGGGCTGTAGGAACATCGACGCGCTGTGCACGTGACGCACCCGGGTCAGCAGGTCGGCGTCCACAACCTCGGGTCCGGTCGAGGCCAGGGTGCCCGGGTAAGTCAGTATTGCCCGGTCACCGGCAGACAGGACGACGGTGACCGCGGTGGAGACGTTGGGGTCGGTGCGAATCCACGAGGTGTCGACGCCGGAGGCGGCGAGTTCGTCGCGGACGAAGCGGCCGAATGCGTCATCGCCGACTGTCGCGGCCAGCGCGGTGGGAACGCCGAGCCGAGAAAGACCGCTGGCCACGATCGCAGCGGACCCACCCAGCACAAGGTCCGCGGCGTCGACCAATTTCTCAACCTGACCGAACCGCGGTTCGACGTCACCGCTGAGCACCAGGTCGGGATTGGCGTCGCCGATCACCAGTACCTCGGGCGCCCGCATAGCAATCCTTGTCGAAGAGTCGGTGACGACCGTACGCACACCGTCGTCCGCGCACAAACGCACGCCTTGGTCCGCACATTATTGAGCGATGTGCGCGAAATGCGCAATACTGACCACCATGAAACCAACGATCGTGATCATCGGAGCAGGCAGTGTCGTGTTCACCCGCGAGCTGCTCGGCGACATCTTCTCGTTTCCCGAGCTGGCCGCGGTGCGCGTCGTCCTGCACGACATCGACGCCGAGCGGCTCGAGACGGCGGAAGGGATCACGCACGCGACCGCACGCGCGGCCCAGGCGCACCCCGAAGTCGTCACGGCCCTCGACCGACGCCGTGCACTGGACGGCGCCGACTACGTCATCAATGTGATCCAGGTGGGGATGCACGACGCCACCGTGCGCGATTTCGACATCCCGGCCCGCCACGGCCTGCACCAGACCATCGGCGACACCATCGGCATCGGCGGAATCTTCCGGGGGCTGAGGACCTTTCCGGTGCTCGCCGGCATCGCCGCGGACATGGCGGAGGTCTGCCCGGACGCGTGGCTGCTCAACTACACCAACCCCATGGCCATGAACGTCACCTTCCTGCACCACGTCGCACCGAAGCTGAAGGTGCTGGGTCTGTGCCACTCGGTGCACTGGACGATGGTCGGGTTGTGCGAGCTCATCGACGTTCCGTTCGACGATGTCCACTACTGGTCGGCCGGCGTCAATCACCAGGCCTGGGTGCTGCGATGGGAACGCCAGGGTCAAGACCTGTATCCGCTGTTGGACGAGCGCATCGCGGCGAATCCGGAACTGCGACGACGGGTGCGCGTCGACATGTACCGCCGACTCGGGTATTACCCGACCGAAACCAGCGAGCACTCCAGCGAGTACGTCCCGTGGTATCTGCACCACCCATCCGAGGTCGACCGGCTACGGCTCAATGTCGGCGAGTACGTCGGCATCAGCGAGGCCAACCTGGCCGAGTACCAGCAGGTCCGCGCCGACCTCGCTCACACGGACACCCTCGAAATCGATTCAGGATCAACCGAATACGCCCCGCAGGTAATCCACTCGCTAGAGACCGGCACCCTCCGCGTCATCGCGGCCAATGTGGCCAACGACGGGCTGATCACCAACCTGCCCGACGGTTTCGCGGTCGAAGTTCCGACCGTGCTCGACGCACTGGGCGCGCATCCGGTCAAGGTCGGTGACCTGCCGCCGCAGTGCGCCGCACTCAACCGCTGTTACATCGGCCCCGGGGAACTCGCCGTCCGAGCCGCCGTGGACGGCGATCCGCGCCTGGTGCCCGCGGCGGCCATGCTGGATCCCAACACGGCCGCGACCCTGACCGTCGACGAGATCTGGCAGCTGTGCGCCGAGTTGACGACCGCGCACGGTGATCTGCTGCCCGAGGCGCTCCGATCGCCCGCCCAGTCTTAGCGGGCACCCGTCGTGCGCACCGAAACGCTCAGTCATTTGTGCGCGTTCTTGCGCAATATGAACAACTCTGCGCATACTATCGACTCATGACGGTGACAGGAACGGAGATCCAGTCCCAGCCCGCACTCTGGCGCCAGGCCGCCACCGGGCCGACCCCGGCGGCGCTGAGCGCGCGTGGTCAGCGGATGCTCGTAATCGGCTGCGGTACATCGGCATTCATCGCGATGGCGTATGCGGCTCAACGTGAGCAGGCCGGGTTCGGCGAGACGGACTGGGCCTACGCTTCGGAGATACCGGCGTCGCGTCACTATGACACCGTCCTGGCGATCACCCGGTCGGGCACGACCACTGAGATCATCGACGCGGTGAAGCGGCTCGACGCCGGCACCAAGGTCGTGCTGACGGCGGTCGCAGGAGGTCCCCTGTCCGGGCTGGTCGACGAGGAGGTCGCGCTCGGTTTCGCCGACGAGGTGAGCATCGTGCAGACCCGCTTCCCGACCACGGCGCTGACACTGCTGCGCACGGCACTCGGCCAGGATGTCGAGTCGGCGATCGCCGATGCAGAAACGGCTGTCCGGGACGCCCTACCGGTCGATCCAGCCACCTTCGACCACTTCGTCTACCTCGGCGCCGGCTGGACCGTCGGCCTGGCCCACGAGGCGGCGCTCAAGATGCGCGAGGCTGCGCAGGCCTGGAGTGAGTCGTACCCGGCGATGGACTACCGGCATGGGCCGATCGCGGTCGCCGGGCCGAAAAGCCTGGTATGGATGCTCGGCACGCCGCCGCCCGGCCTGGTCGAGCAAATCGAAGACACTGGCGCCGTCGTCGTGACCAGCGACCTGGACCCGTTGGCCCAACTGGTCCAGACCCAACGCAGTGCGGTGGCCGTCGCCGCCGCCCGCGGACTCGATCCCGACGAGCCCCGTGGCCTGACCCGGTCGGTCGTGTTGACGTGATGCGACCCCTCGCGGCGGCGATCAAAATTCGATTGCGCGAATGCGCACTGCATATTGCGCATTCGCGTATAATCCTCGACCATACCGCGCGGGAGCTGCGCAGCTCCACACAACGCACCTCGGTGCCGTCCGCCCATCCGGCTCCATGTGAAGGAGTGTCGACTGTGACCCGCCCACGCCTCTTGCTCGTCCTGATCGCAGCCCTCACCCTCGCGCTCGCCGCCTGCGGCGGCGGTGGCGGTGGGGGTTCTGCAGGTGGGCCCACCAAGATCACGGTCTGGAACGGCTGGACCGACGTGCAGGCCGAGAATTTCACCAAGCTGCTCGACCAGTACAACAAGGAGCATCCCGACGTCCAGGTGACCCAACTGGTCACCCCGAGCGACCAGGTCCTGCAGAAGGTGCTGACCGCGGTCCGCGGCAACAGCGCGCCCGATGTCGCGTACATGTTCGGCTCGTGGTCGCCGAACATCGCCGAGATACCTCAGGTCGTGAACATGGCGGAGTACGTCAAGCAACCCGACTGGAAGTGGGATGACTTCTACCCAGGTGAGAGGGCCGCTGCGACCGTCGGTGACAAAGTGGTCGGTGTGCCCGCACTCGTCGACAACCTCGCGATCGTCTACAACAAGACGCTGTTCGAACAGGCCGGACTGACACCGCCGACGCCGGAGTGGACGTGGGATGACTTCCGTTCGGCCGCAGCCAAACTGACCGATCCCGCGAAGGGCCAGTACGGCTGGTCGATTCCCGCCGATGGCTCCGAGGACACCGTCTGGCACTACCTGCCGATGCTATGGGAGGCAGGCGGCGACCTCCTGACCCCGGACAACCAGCACGCGGCATTCAACTCCGAAGCCGGTGTCAAAGCGCTGACCACACTGCAGCAGATGGCCGTCACCGACAAGTCGCTCTACGTGGACACCACGAACCAGGAGTACTCGAAGCTGTTCACCGCCGGAAAGATCGGGATGCTGGTCACCGGGCCGTGGGATCTCGGCACCTTCAGCGACGTCGACTACGGCGTTCAGATCATGCCCACCTACACCGGATCGGCCGGCGGCCATCAGACCATCTCCGGGCCCGACAACTGGGTGGTGTTCGACAACGGCGCACAACGCAAGCAGGCGGCCATCGACTTCGTGAAGTGGCTGACCGCAGCGCCGCAGGTCAAGTCGACCTCACTGACCACAGCGGATCTGCCTACCCGCATTTCCGTCGGCGACGACTCAGCGTTCGTCGCAGAGCTCAACGAAAAGCAGCCCGGCTCAGAAGTTTTCGTGCACAATCTGGCCAACGCACAGAAGGCCAGGCCGACCGTCTCCCAGTATCCGAAGATCTCCGAGGCGCTGGGTCAGGCCATCGTGTCCGTTCTGCTCGGCAAAGCCCAACCCGCCGACGCGCTCAACACGGCGGCTCAGACGACGGATGCAGCGCTTGCCGAGAAGTAGCGGGGCGGTCCGGACGCCGTCACCGCTGCGCCGGTTCCTGCGCTCGGACAATGCGAACGGGTGGGCGCTGACCGCTCCCGGCGTGATCCTGATCGGCATCTTCGGGCTGCTGCCGGTGCTGATGTCGCTACAGCTGTCCTTTCAGAAATCCGACCTGCTGACACCCGAGACACCGTGGGTCGGCACCGAGAATTACCGCAGACTCGCCGACGACCCGGTGTTCGCCGAGGCGATCAAGCACACGCTGATCTATACCGCGCTGTTCGTCCCCGGCACCATGCTCGTCGGCCTGTTCATCGCGGCGGCGATGAACCGGTCGATTCGGTTCATCGCCTGCTACCGCACCACCGCGTACATCACGATGGCGGTGTCGACCATCTCGCAAGCCATCGCCTTCCTCTGGCTGACAAACCGCGATTTCGGCTTGATCAACGCGGCTCTCGGCGTGGTCGGAATCTCGCCACAACCGTTCCTCGCCTCCCCCTCGCAAGCCTTGTACGTCATCGTGGCGATGACCATCTGGGGCTGGACCGGGTTCTCGGTGATCGTGTATCTGGCTGCGCTGCAAGGTGTCCCGCCCGAACTGCACGAAGCCGCCGCCATCGACGGTGCGAGCCGGTTCACCCGGTTCCGCACCATCACCGTGCCGCTGCTCGGGCCGGCCAACCTGTTCCTGATGGTGTGGTTGACCATCAATGCGTTGCAACTGTTCGACGTGGTCTACCAGACCACCCGCGGCGGACCCCTGCGCGCCACCACCGTGATCGTCTACTACCTGTGGGACAGGGCCTTCGTCCAGTTCGACGCCGGCTACGCCGCGGCAATGGCCTACGTCCTCTTCGTGGTCATCGTCGTCGTCACCGCGGTGCAGTTCCGCATCGCCCGGAGATACGCGTATCACCCATGATCGGCGACACCATGGCGGCCTCCGACCTGACCAACTCCGCGCCAGAAGCGCCCACGCCGAAGCGTCTCCGACTGCCGTTCAGCCCGTGGCATCTGGTGCTCATCCCGCTGTCGTTTCTGCTTGTGCTTCCACTGGTGTGGATGCTGGTCACGTCACTGCAGACGACGAGTGAGTCCAACCGTTTCCCGCCGGTCCTCCCCCAACACCCGCGGCTACAGAACTACCCGGACGCCTGGGCCACGGCGCCGTTCGGTCATTTCTTCCTCAACAGCGCGCTCGTCACGCTGGTGGTGCTGATGAGCAACCTCGTGCTGTGCAGCCTGGCCGGGTACGCATTCGCCCGAATTCGGTTCCTGGGCCGCGGAATTCTGTTTGCGACCCTGATGGCCACCCTGATGGTGCCGTTCCAGGTCAGCATGATCCCGATCTTCCTGATCGTGAAATGGTTCGGCGACAACGTGTGGTTCGGGCTGGGTGTCGACCACATCGGCGCGCTGATGTTGCCGAATCTGGCCACTGTGTTCGGCATCTTCTTCCTGCGGCAGTTCTTTCTGACCGTCCCGGTGGAACTCGAGGACGCCGCCCGCGTCGACGGGACGTCGCGACTGGGCGTGCTCGTGAAAATCGTGCTGCCGCTGTCGTTGCCTGCGTTGTCGACGCTGGCAGCGCTGACCATTCTGACCTCATGGAACGACTTCCTGTGGCCGCTCATCGCCGTCACCTCGCCCGACCAGATGACGGTTCCGTTGGGGCTCAGCTACTTTCAGGGCGCTCACTTCACCAACTGGCCGCTGCTCATGGCGGCGAATGTGATGAGCATATTGCCCATGCTGCTCGTATTCATCGTGGCACAGCGGTTTTTCGTCCAATCGGTAGCCAGCACCGGACTGAAGGGCTGAGCGTGACACGGCAATCGGAAGCAGGGGCAGCTTGGCAGAGGTAGAGTTCTGCGGCGTCACACGCCGCTACGCAGGAAATGTGGTCGCGCTCAACAATCTCGACCTCAAGGTCGACGATGGCGAATTCCTGATCCTGGTCGGCCCGTCAGGCTGCGGCAAGAGCACGGCGCTGCGCCTGCTAGCGGGTTTGGACAAACCCACATCGGGCGAGATCAAGATCGGCGGTGACTCGGTGAACCGGCTCAGCCCCGGCGAGCGCGATATCGCGATGGTGTTCCAGAACTATGCCCTATACCCACACATGAGCGTCTACGCGAACCTGGCGTACGGACTGCGTCAGCGCAGGACGCCGCGGGCCGAAGTCGAACAACGGGTCCGTGAGACCGCGCGCCTGCTCGACATCGGCGAACTGCTCGACCGCAAACCTGGCCAGCTCTCCGGTGGCCAGAGACAGCGAGTCGCGATGGGCCGTGCGCTGGTTCGTCGGCCGCGGGCTTTCCTGCTCGACGAGCCGCTGTCGAATCTCGACGCGAAGCTGCGCACCCAGGTTCGCGGCGACCTCAAGCGACTGCATCGCAAGGTGCCGGTCACCTCCATTTACGTGACGCACGACCAGGTGGAGGCGATGACACTGGGCGATCGGCTGTGCGTGATGGCCGCCGGCGAAGTGCAGCAGATCGGAACCCCCGATGAGATCTACAACCGGCCGGCCAACACGTTCGTCGCGGCATTCATGGGCAGCCCCCCAATGAACTTGCTGCCGGGTTCCGTGCGCCATGGCGTACTGCACGTCGGAGAAGCGCCGCTCGCCACCGTGCACGCGCCCGACGGCCCGGCCACCGTCGGCATCCGGCCCGAGCATCTGCTCGTGTGCCCGCCCTCGGTGCACGGCACGGTGCCTGCCCAGGTCGACTTTTGCGAACCGCTCGGCAGCCACGTGCTGGTCAACGCGCTCGTCGAGGCGTCCGACAACGCGCCGACCAGTGTTGTGGTGCAGGCGCCGCCCGACACCGTGTTGGACGTCGGCACCTCTGTCGCCCTGAAATTCAACCCGGAGAAGACCTACCTGTTCGATGCCGTGACGGGTAGTGCACGGGTGACCCGCGAGCGGATCTCGCTGGCATGACGCCACGCGTTCGGCGGCGGCGCCTACCCCTCTTTCACAGGGGCGACGATCACTTCGATGTGCGCGGACTCGGCGGCCTTACGCGTCGCGGGATCGATGCCCGAGTCGGTGACCAGTGTGTCGATGGCGTCGGGCCCGCAGATCCTGGCGAACGTCACCTTTCCGATCTTGGAGCTGTCCGCAATCACGATGGTGCGCTTGGCCTGCCGGATGAAGGCCAGATCGGTGTGCGCCTCCATTTCGTCGTGCGTGGTACACCCGTCAGTCACAGTGAAGCCGTCGGTGCCGACGAACGCGATGTCGAGGTGGTACTGGGCGATCATCGCTTCGGCCGCCGGCCCCACCAGCTCGTAGGACGCGTGCCGCGCGTTGCCCCCGACCACGACGAGCCGGATGTTCGGCCGCGCAACGAGTTCCGCGGCGATGTTGAGGGCATTGGTGACGACGGTGAGATCGCGGCGATCGGCCAGCGCTCGTACCACCTCGGTCGCCGTCGTGCCGCCCGTCATGCCCACCACTTCGCCGTCACGGACGAGCTTGGCGGCGTGCAGGCCGATCGCGCGCTTCTGCCGCAACTGCCTGGACGCCTTGTACCGGATGGGCATTTCCAGACCGGCAGGCTTGGGGAGCGCGCCGCCGTGCGTGCGGCGCAGCAACCCCTGTTCGTGCAGGGTCTGCAGATCGCGACGGATGGTGGCGGCCGAGACGTCGAACTCCTCGGCCAAGCGGGCGACGTCGACACTGCCGTGCTCGACCACGCGATCGAGGATCTCGGCGAGTCGTTCTGCTTTCACGCACGAAGTGTACGTGTTCGTTTTCGCCAAAACGAACACATATGCGCAACAATTCGAAAGGAGGCGGCCGCTTGAGTCATTCCCTCGATCCCGTCGTGCGGTCCGGCACAGCCGGCATCGCGTCGGTGTGCTCGGCGCACCCCTTCGTCATCGAGGCGGCCCTCGAGCAGGCAAAAACCGGCGGTGAGGTCGTTTTGATCGAGGCCACCTCCAACCAGGTGGACCAGTTCGGTGGCTACACCGGTATGCGCCCGGCCGATTTCCGCAAGCTCGTCGAACGCATCGCGCACCACGTCGGGTTCCCGGTCGACCGCATCGTGCTCGGCGGAGACCACCTCGGTCCCAACCGATGGCGTTCGCTGCCTGCCGAAACGGCCATGTCGCACGCCGATGAACTGGTGCGAAGCTATGTCTTGGCCGGATACACCAAACTCCATCTGGATTGCAGCTATCCCTGCGCCGACGACATCGGACCTCTCACCGACGATGTCGTCGCCGCCCGAGCAGCCCGCATGCTCGGGGCCGCCGAAGCAGAGGCGGCGCGGATCGGGCTGGCCGGGCGGTTGCGCTATGTCATCGGAACCGAGGTGCCCGCCCCCGGCGGTTCGACGCACGAAATCGACGAACTCGTGCCGACCACGGCCGATAGTGCGCGAAACACGCTGCGGGCCCACCGTCTTGCTTTCGATCGTGCGGGCCTGGGCCATGCGTGGCCTCAGGTGATGGCGCTTGTTGTGCAGCCGGGGGTCGAGTTCGATCACCTGCACGTCGTCAACTACCGGGCCGGCGCCGCCGGTTCCCTGCGCGACGTGCTTGACGACGAGCCGTCGATGACGTTCGAGGCGCACTCCACCGACTACCAAACACCCAGTGCCCTAACGTCTTTGGTCTCAGATGGCTGGCGGGTGCTCAAGGTCGGCCCGGGATTGACCTTCGCGATGCGCGAGGCGCTGTTCGCGCTGGTCTCCGTCGAGAACGAGCTTGTGGCGCCGGCGGAGCGCTCCGATCTGCCGGCCATCGTGGAGCGCAGGATGCTGGCCGCGCCCGAACACTGGGAACGCTATTGCCCCGGCAATGCCGACGAGCAGTACATCGCCCGCCGATACAGCTACAGCGACCGGATGCGTTACTACTGGGCCGACCGAGAGATCGAAACCGCTGTGCACACCTTGCTCGACAATCTGCGAGCGCGCGTCGTGCCGGAGCCGGTGCTGAGCGCGTTTCTGCCCGAGCAGTACGACCGGATCCGCGCGGGTGTGCTCTCGGCCGACCCGAAAGACCTTGTCGTCGACCGCATCCGAGGCGTCCTTCGCGTCTACGCCGAAGCCTGCGGACAGGACAAGGTAGCCTGTCGCGCCCTTATCTGAAAGATCACCCGATCAAGCGGTGGTCGACCCTCGGCGGTATCTGGCCCCCGCCCGCGACGCCGTCGCACGTGTCGTGGTCGCTACCCTCTCCGGCCTTGGGCCGGATTACTGACAGCGGTCGACCGGAACTCAGGCCTTCGTCAGTGCCTCGTCCTCGTCGGCCGTATCGGCCCGCGGGATATCGGTGCCGCCGGGCAGCGACGGGATTCGCGTGGCGCGCACGTAGACCGTGTCGCCTTCCTTCAGCCCGAGCGCCTCGGCGTCGCCGCGGGTGATCTGGGCCGTGAACGGCGTATGGTCGGCCGCACTGGTCAGCTCCACGCGAACCTCGAAGCCCAGCACGACAATTCGATCAATGGTGGCCCGCACCACGCCTGTGGCCCGAACGGAGTCATCGTCGCCTGCGATCGCCATCTCGGGATTGCGACCGACGCGAATGTCGTGCGGCCGGACCAGCGAGCCGTTGAGCGACGACACCGCACCAAGGAACGACATCACGAACGCGTTGGCGGGCGTGTCGTAAACAGCCGTCGGTGAGCCAACCTGTTCGATCCGCCCCTTGTTGAGCACCGCGACGCGGTCCGCGACATCGAGAGCCTCCGCCTGGTCGTGGGTGACCAAGACGGTGGTGACGTGCACCTCGTCGTGCAGCCTGCGTAGCCAGGCCCGCAGGTCCTCGCGCACCTTTGCGTCAAGCGCACCGAACGGCTCGTCCAGTAGCAGCACATGCGGGTCGACAGCGAGCGCGCGCGCCAGCGCCATGCGCTGACGCTGTCCGCCGGAAAGCTGATTGGGATAGCGCGTCTGAAAACCGGCAAGCCCCACCACTTCCAGAAGGTTGTCGACCTTCTCCTTGATCTCCGCCTTGGGCCGCTTGCGGATCTTCAGCCCGAAGGCGACGTTGTCGCGCACGGTCAGGTGCTTGAACGCCGCGTAGTGCTGGAACACGAACCCGATGCCGCGCCGCTGTGGCGGCACATGCGTGACGTCACGCCCGTTGATCGTGATGCTGCCGGTATCCGGTAGGTCGAGACCGGCGATGGCCCGCAACAGTGTCGACTTGCCGGAGCCGCTCGGCCCCAGCAATGCGGTCAGTGAGCCCGACGGCACCTCGAAGTCGACGTTGTCCAGCGCCGCGAAGTCGCCGTAGTGCTTGTTGGCACCCCGCACGATGATTGCCGCGTCGGTCATTTCTCTCGTCTCCTTATGCCTGCTTGCTCGCGCCGGAGCGGCGAGCGTCGAGGACCAACTGAACGATCAGGACGATCACGGCGACCGCCATCAGCAACGTGGACACGGCGTAGGCACCGTATTCATTGTTGCGGTTGTATCGGTCCGCCACCAATAATGTGAGCGTTTGTGACTGCCCCGGCAGGTTCGACGACACCATGATGACCCCGCCGAACTCACCGAGCGTGCGCGCGACCGTCAGCACAACGCCGTAGGTCAGGCCCCACCGGATCGACGGAAGAGTGACTTTCCAGAAGGTCTGCCACCATTGCGATCCCAGCGTCGCGGCGGCCTCCTCCTGGTCGGTGCCGATCTCATGCAGCACCGGTTCGACTTCACGGATCACGAACGGCACGGTGACAAAGATGCTCGCCAGGACGATGCCCGGGAAGCCGAAGATGATCTTCAGGCCGAGGTTGTTCTCGACGAACCCGAATAGTCCCGCCGATCCCCACAGCAGGATGAGCGAGACACCCACCACGACGGGCGACACCGCAAAGGGCAGGTCGATAACCGCCTGCAGGATGTTTTTGCCGCGGAACCTGTTGCGCGCCAACACCAATGCCGTCGGCACGCCGAACAGGACATTGAGCGGCACGACGATCGCGACCACGAGCAGCGACAGCTCCAGCGCCGACACCGCCGCCGGTGTGCTGATCGAAGCGAAGAACTCCCCGATGCCGGGCTGGAACGTCCGCCACAGAATCAGGCCGACGGGCACGATGACCAGGATCCCGACATAGGCCAGCGCCAGGTACCGCAGCAGATGCCGGACGGCTGGTGACAATGTCATGGCGCCAGCTCCTCACGCTTGGCCGCCCTCGATCCGACGGCGCGCAGGATGAACAGCACGACGAATGAAACCACCAGCAGAACAATGGAAATCGCGGCGGCACCGGTGGGGTCGTCGTTTTCGATCAGTGTCCGGATCCACTGGGACGACACTTCGGTCTCGCCGGGCACCGCACCACCGATCAGCACGACCGAGCCGAACTCGCCGATCGCACGCGAAAACGCCAGGCCCGCTCCGGACAACAGTGACGGCAACAGCGCGGGCAGGATCACCTGAGTGAAGATCGTCCAGTTGTTGGCGCCGAGGGAGGCGGCGGCCTCCTCCGTCTCTCGGTCGAGTTCCAACAGGACCGGCTGCACAGAGCGCACCACGAACGGCAGCGTGACGAACAGCAGTGCAACGCCCACACCCCATTTGGTGTGCTGCAGGTGAAGGTCCACCGGGCTGTTCGGCCCGTACAGCGCGAGCATCACCAAGCTCGCGACGATGGTCGGCAGCGCGAACGGCAGGTCGATCACGGAGTCGACGAGCCTCTTACCGGGAAAGTCGTCGCGGGTGAGCACCCACGCCACCAACAGTCCGAAGACGAGGTTGATCAGCGTCACACCCGTCGAGATCGTCAGTGTCACACGGAACGACTCCAGCGCCGCATTGGAGGTGACTGCGAGCCAGAACGCGTGCCAACCGCCGCCCGCGGATTGCCACACGATCGCGGCGAGCGGCAGCAGCACGATGATGCTGAGCCAGATCGACGCGGCCCCAACTCGCAGCGACGTCGTCCCATACCGGCCGCCGAAAAGGCTGGGCGCCCGCCCGCCCTCACCGTTGTCGGTGAGTTCGGGCCGGGTCGCCTCCGGATTGGGTTCGACGGTAGCCGTCATCCAGTTGCCTGCTTGTAGATCTTCGTGATGCTGCCGTTGTCCTTATCGAACAATGCAGGATCCACCGCCGTCCAGCCACCCAGATCGTCGATCGTCCACAACTTCTGCGGCGTCGGGAAATCGGTCGCGAAGTCCGCCGCCAATGACGGATCGACGGGCCGGAAGCCGGCCTGGGCCCAGATCTTCTGTCCTTCCTTGGTGAACAGGTAGTTCTTCAGCGCGGTGGCCTTGTCGAGGTGCGCACTGGAGGTCACCACGGCGACAGGGTTCTCGATCTTGAACGTCTGCGGCGGGTTGATGTGTTCGACCGGCTTGCCCTGCCGCTCGGTGTTGATGGCCTCGTTCTCGTAGCTGATCAGCACGTCGCCCGTGCCTTGCAGGAACACGTCGGTGGCTTCGCGGCCCGAACCCGGACGCGTCTTGACGTGCTCGGTGACCAGCTTGTTGACGTAGTCCAGCCCGGCCTGGGGGTCCTTGCCGCCGTCGCTCTTCGCGGCGTACGGCGCCAGCAGGTTCCACTTGGCGGAGCCGGAGCTCAACGGGCTCGGGGTGACGACCTCGAGCCCGGGCTGCAGCAGGTCGTCCCAGTCCTTGATGTTCTTCGGGTTGCCCTTGCGTACGACGAGCGAAACCACGGAGCCGAACGGGATGCCCTTTGTCGTATCGGCGTTCCAAGACTTGTCCACCTTGTTGGCCTTGACCAGCCGGGTGACGTCGGGCTCCACCGAGAAGTTGACGATGTCGGCGGGCTTGCCGTCGACGACAGCGCGCGACTGGTCCCCCGACGCGCCGTACGACGTGGTCACGGCGACGCCCTTGCCCTCCGGGGTGGCGGCGAAGGCCGGGATGATCTTGCTCCAGCCGGGCTCCGGCACCGCGTAGGCGACAAGCGTCAGCGTCGTCTCAGCGGCGGGCTGATTGCCGCCCCCGGCGACGTCGCTTGATCCGCCACCACCGCACGCCGCCAGCAGCGTCGCTGTGACAGCCAGGGCGGCGGCGGGCCGCCAGGACTTGCGAATGTTGAGCATTGGTGACCTTTCCTTGCAGGGGACTAACGGGTAGCCCGTCACGACGGCAAGGCGAGGGATCAGTACCTGGGCATCAAACAGCCACTACCGACACCAAACCGCGGATGGGTATGGAGTCAGCGACAACAACAGACATCAGCGACAGCACTGAATCCCACGGCAATGAGGGCCAGGACGTGGCCGCTCTTGTTGCCGGACGCTGTCTGCATGGCGCGAAGAATAACAGAGTCTGGCAACGCGCTCAGGTCGGGCCTTAGCGCATTTAACGAGTTAGCAACCAGGTGACGATCACCAGCACCACGAGAATGACCAGCACCAAGGTCACCCGAGAGCGCGGCATTCCGCTCATCAGTCCTCGTCCTCGGATTGGTGGCGCGCCCGCCGCAGCAGCCGAATCCCGTTGCCGAGCGCGCCATCGAGAAGGATGGCGATGCCGTACGCCAGCGCGAGCACGACGGGCATCACCACCGCGGTTTGGGCAACGAACGGCAGGCCGGACAGCCACAGTTCGACGCCGTCCCACCAGTTGAGGAAGCCGCCCACCCGGCCAGACTATTCGACGCGAATATGTCCGAGCGCCGGCCGACGCCGACCGGATCGAGAAGACCACCTGCGTCGTTGCCGGTTCTCCACAGCCGGGTCATCGCTGTCGCCGCATCAGCAGGTCAGCCGAACATGTGGCGGAGTTTGCCCGGCGCTGAACCGAACGCCACCGGACACGCGTCGGCACGAGTGGACGCCGGGCCGCCCGGCGGTCGATGATGTCCGCATGGTCCTGCAACAAACCGAGCCTTCCGACGGGGCCCCTGAGGCCAAGGGAGCGCTGGCCGTTCAAGAAGGCGAGGCGGAAGCCCCGTTCACCATGACGGCACCGGTCCCGTACGCCGGCAGCGGGTTGCGGAACCCCTTTCCCCCGATCGCTGACTATGCGTTCCTGTCCGACTGCGAGAACACCTGCCTGATCTCGTCGGCCGGTTCGGTGGAATGGCTGTGCGTCCCCCGTCCGGACTCCGCGAGTGTCTTCGGCGCGATCCTCGACCGCGGCGCGGGCCACTTCCGGCTGGGCCCGTACGGCGTTTCGGTGCCCGCCGCGCGCCGGTACCTGCCGGGCAGCCTGATCCTGGAGACCACCTGGCAGACCCACACCGGCTGGGTGATCGTGCGCGACGCGCTGGTGATGGGGCCGTGGCACGACATCGACGCGCGGTCGCGCACGCATCGCCGTACGCCGATGGACTGGGACGCCGAGCACATCCTGCTGCGCACGGTGCGATGTGTGAGCGGCACGGTCGAGTTGGTGATGAACTGCGAGCCGGCTTTCGACTACCACCGCATCCCCGCTACGTGGGAGTACTCGGCCCAGGCCTACGGCGAGTCGATCGCCCGTGCCAGCCGCGACCCCGACGCGCATCCGACGCTGCGCCTGACCACTAACCTGCGGCTGGGACTGGAGGGCCACGAGGCGCGGGCACGCACCCGAATGAAGGAGGGCGACAACGTCTTCGTCGCGCTGTCCTGGTCCAAGCATCCGGTTCCGCAGACCTACGACGAGGCCGCCGACAAGATGTGGCAGACCAGCGAGTGCTGGCGGCAGTGGATCAACATCGGTGAATTTCCGGACCACCCGTGGCGGTCGTACCTGCAGCGCAGCGCGCTGACACTGAAGGGGCTGACGTACTCGCCGACTGGGGCGCTGTTGGCGGCGCCCACCACGTCGCTGCCGGAAACCCCTCAGGGCGAACGAAATTGGGACTACCGGTACGGGTGGGTGCGCGATTCGACGTTCGCATTGTGGGGCCTCTACACACTGGGCCTGGACCGTGAGGCCGACGACTTCTTCGCGTTCATCGCCGACGTGTCCGGAGCCAATAACGGTGAGCGCCATCCGCTTCAGGTGATGTACGCCGTCGGCGGTGAGCGCAGCCTGGTCGAAGAGGAGCTGCACCACCTGTCGGGTTACGACAACGCCCGCCCGGTGCGCATCGGCAACGGCGCCTACAACCAGATGCAGCACGACATCTGGGGCACAATGCTGGACTCGGTCTATCTGCACGCCAAGTCGCGCGAGCATATCTCCGACACGCTGTGGCCGGTGCTCAAGCAACAGGTCGAGGAGGCGATCAAACACTGGCGCGAACCCGACCGCGGCATCTGGGAGGTGCGCGGCGAGCCCCAGCACTTCACCTCGTCGAAGATCATGTGCTGGGTCGCGCTGGACCGCGGATCCAAACTGGCCGAACTCCAGGGCGAGAAGTCCTACGCCCAACAGTGGCGTGCGATCGCCGAGGAGATCAAGGCCGACATCCTGGCCAACGGCGTCGACTCCCGCGGCGTGCTCACCCAGCGCTACGGCGACGACGCGCTGGACGCCTCCCTGCTGCTGGCCATCCTGACCCGCTTCCTGCCAGCCGATGACCCGCGGGTGCGCGCGACGGTGCTGGCCATCGCCGACGAGCTGACAGAGGAAGGCCTCGTGTTGAGGTACCGCGTCGAGGAAACCGACGACGGCCTGTCGGGCGAGGAAGGCACGTTCACGATCTGCTCGTTCTGGCTGGTGTCGGCGCTGGTCGAGATCGGCGAGATCCACCGTGCCAAACACCTGTGCGAGCGGCTGTTGTCGTTCGCGAGCCCCTTGCACCTCTACGCGGAGGAGATCGAGCCGCGCACGGGCAGGCACCTGGGCAACTTCCCGCAGGCGTTCACCCACCTGGCTTTGATCAACGCGGTCGTGCACGTCATCCGGGCTGAGGAAGAGGCCGACAGCTCCGGCGTGTTCGTGCCTGCCAACGCCCCGATGTAGGGACGGTGGCGTCCGGATGACGGGTCGGTAGCGCTTCTGGATCATCGCGGGTCAATGCCTTGTCGACCGCGGCCTCGTCACGCACGATGGCATCCATGAGCTATCGCGCAGGGGACGAGTCATCGCGTCGAGTGATCGACGTTGCCATCGGAATCCTCATCGGTCTGCGCGGCTGCTCCGATATCGAGGCGTTCGACGAACTGGTACGCGTGGTGCATCAAACCGGGGTCGGCATCGGACGGCTGGCCGCCGGGTTGGTGGCGCTGGCAAGTGGATCGTCCTCTGCCGAGCATGCCGAGGCGTACGCCGTGTGGGGTGAGCTGTTGCGGCGCGACGGCCTAGTGCACGCGGGAGTTTAGGTAGATCGCGAAGTCGACGACGAGCGGCGCCGGCCTGGCCAGTGCGACCGGGGTCAGCCGGCTGTTCGAGTCGTCGCGGGCGACACCGGTGATCACCCGTCCGCCCAGCCCATTCGGTGTCGCAGGCACCGTCGCGGTGAGAAGCACGCCGTCCCGCCCCGGTCGCGGCCGGACATAGAACTCGGTGCCGGGTTCGACGGGACCGGTCACCTTCCGTCCAGCGGCGTCGACGATGGTCGCGTCGACGGCCGTCAGCGCTGCGCTGTCGATGGCCTGCAGTCGGAGCGGGCCAATCAGGCCATCGACGAATGTCGCGTCATCGGTGCGGATTTCGGCGGGAACGGCGCTTGCGCGCGCCCGTTGTGCGCCGGCCAGCAAGTAGTCGTACAGGTGCACGATGCGGTGCGGGTTGCGGTACGTCGCCGAGCGGTTCAGCCAGAACCCGACCTCCCCGACGACGACCGCGGAATCGGCGAGGGTGACGAGTCGGTAGTACCGGTAGCCCTCACCGCCGCGGCCGTGCCCGCTACGCGACACCGTGCTCCCGACACCGAGTGCCTTGCGGTGGGTGCCCTTACCCGCCTCGACGTTCAAGCCGGAGGCGGCCACGTCGCGCCAGTTGCGACCGTCGACCGACTTCTGCAGGATCAGTGACACCGCGCTGCGTGACGCGAGTTCGACTGAGTAGCCGCCCAATTCGAGCTCTCCCGCGAACGCGAAGAATATGCCGTTGGCGGTGCGGCGCTCGGCGACCGGCACGTTCAGCGGGCGGTTGTCGAGGTTCAGGTCATTGGTGAAGTGCCAGATCGCGGCCTGCGTCGCGGCGATGGCCTCATGGTCGGTGATGTGGCCTGCGCCGAGCGGGTAGCCGGCGGCGCGCAGCCTGCGGCTCAGTTCCGCCGGCCGGAGCGCGGGAAACGAGTTGCGCAGGATCCAATCGACTTCCGCCTCGTGGGCGCGGGTGCGCAGGTTCGGCACTGCGGACCACGTCGCCGCGCGGTAGTGCGCGGGCTTGGTAGGTGCGTGTCCGGTGAAGTCCAGTGAGTAGGCCTCGATGTTCGGGTTGAGCCGGATGAGGTCAGTGCGCGCCTTGGAGCCGTCGGTGAACACGACGGTGTCGACGGTGTGCGAGTAGGTGCCGCCGCGATACCGGGTCATCCGCGCGATATCGACGTCGCGGGCACGGACGTGCCGCCGCACCGAGACGGGCAGGCGAGCAGGCCTTGGCAGGGAAAGAACGGTCATGCGGGTTGACTTTCTGGGCTCTGAACAACGCGTATCGGCGCACCGCCGGACATGGGCGGGCCTTTAACGCAGGGAGAACGGCGTCAGAAAATCAACAACAACAACAGCGCACGTCGAGGAGGCGCGCGGGACGATGACGCAGCGGCGTCAGCTGTTGCATGCCTATACCATACGGCACGCCATGGACGAAACGGCAATCTGTGGATTTACCTCGTCGTGCGCGCTAACGGTGTGCGCCGCTTCCCGCTGCCCGATGATGGGGATGGCACAGAGTGTCTGCCCTGATTGAGACCAAGTCGGAGGTACATCATGACGACAGCCCAGAACGAGTCACAGGCGCTCGGCGATCTCGCCGCACGGCAACTCGCGAATGCAACCAAGACCGTTCCCCAGCTGTCCACCATCACCCCGAGGTTCCTGCTGCACCTACTGAGTTGGGTGCCCGTCGAGGCAGGCATCTACCGGGTGAACCGCGTGGTCAATCCCGAACAGGTCGCCATTCACTCCGAGGAGGGCGCGGGCACCGAGGAGCCGCTGCCCGAGACCTATGTCGATTACGAGACCAGCCCGCGCGAGTACACGCTGCGGTCCATCTCGACCCTG
>Ga0207683_10000204_pt1 | contig 51273 bp, 52 predicted proteins | sample KBSM73metaG_FD_184333 | JGI IMG/M metagenome (GOLD analysis project Ga0207683, IMG submission 184333) | Miscanthus rhizosphere microbial communities from Kellogg Biological Station, Michigan, USA - KBS M7-3 metaG (SPAdes) (version 2) | ecosystem: Host-associated > Plants > Roots > Rhizosphere >...
CGGCAGGTCGCGCGCGTTGAGCAGGGTCCCGCTGCCGACGACCCAGCAACAGCCTTCGCGTGCGATGTGCTGCATCGTTCCGATCCACCCGTCGCCGCTGTCGTAGGTCGGCGCGACGTAGACTTCGACGCCCTGCGCGTACAGCGCGTAGCGCGCGAGCGGCATATAGCTCTCCCAGCAGAGCATCGTCCCGATGCGGCCGCAGGAAGTGTCGACGACGTTGAGCGTAGAGCCGTCGCCGAAACCCCAGACCATGCGTTCCGGATTGGTCGGCATCAGCTTGCGGTGCTTGTTGCGCACGCTGCCATCGTCGCCGATGACGACGGCGGTGTTGTAGATCGTGCCGCGGCTCGAATCGTCGTCGCGCTCGGTCATGCCGCAGACGATCGTCACCCGATGCTCGCGCGCCGCGCTGCACAGCGGGGCGAGGTCACCGCGGCCGATGCTTACCGCGTTGTCGACCAGCCGCGCGTGCAGTTTCGCCGTGAGCCCGCTGTCGGGACCCGGCCGCAAGCGCCAGATCCATGCCGGATAACAAGGCACGAACGACTCCGGCAGAACGATCAGCGCCGCGCCGGCCGCGGCCGCGGTGTCGACCCATCGAACCGCTTCTTTCAAGGTCGCGACACGATCGAGCACGACGGGAGCCTGCTGGATGATCGCGAGCTTGGGCATCGGAGGGTCCTTGCCGGAAGCGTGAGCTGCGGTGGGCGAATGCGGAGAACGTCGGGCCGCTCGTCGCTTACCATCATGTTGCGGGCGGGCACGTCGCGCGGAACGTCGCGCGGCATGTCGCGTCGATGCCGTGAGTTTAGCATTGCCTGCAGGCGGTTTTGTTCCGCGCTACGGAGGGACTGGAACTTCCGATCCGACCGGAGGCTCGAATCTCCGGTTCCTGCTACCCTTGTCGCGGCGGTCGACGGTTCGCGCGGCCCACCCGGTGATGCTGCGGGCGCTCGTCTCGACCACGGATCGATCAGCGATGGCAATGGCAAGCGTACCCACATCCGAACGCGCTGACGCTCGCGCGCGGGCGCTGACGACCCGACAGGCCTTCCTGCGCGTATTTCCTGGCGTGATGGTCGCGATGTTCCTCGCGGCCGCGGACCAGACGATCCTCGCCAGCGCCTTGCCGACGATTGCGAGCTCGCTAGGCGGGTTTGCCGACATCTCCTGGGTCGTTGTCTCGTACCTGCTTGCGGCGACAGTCGCGGCGCCGCTATACGGACATCTGGGCGACCGCTTTGGCCGCAAGCGCATGCTGCTCGGCGCGCTGGCCGTTTTTTCGGTCGCTTCAGTGGGCTGCGCGTTCGCGCCTACGCTGCTGGCGCTGATCGTCGCGCGGGCCGCGCAAGGGCTGGGCGGCGGCGGGCTGATGACCCTGGCGCAGGCATTGATCGGAGAGCACGTGTCGCCGCGCGAGCGGGGCAGGTTTTCCGGCTACTTCGCCACCGTCTTTGCGCTGGCGAGTACGTCGGGCCCGGTGCTGGGCGCCTACCTCACCGAGCATGTGAGCTGGCGCGCAATTTTCTGGATCAACATCCCGCTGGGCATCATCGCCGCAGTGCTCGCCCGCCGCATCCCCGATACGACGCCGCCGCGCGAAGGACGGTTCCAGCCGGATATCATCGGCGCGATGCTGTTCGTCCTTGCGACGCTTGCGCTGCTGTTTGGACTTTCGTCCGGAGGTCACCGTTATGCGTGGGCCTCATGGCAGATGTTGACCCTGGCGGCCGTCGCCGCTGCGGGATTTGCGCTGCTGGTGCGGTGGGAACGCCGCGCCGTCGATCCGGTGCTGCCGCTGCGCCTCCTGGGCACGCCCGCGATCGCCCGCTCCGACGCCGTCGTCGTCTGTTTCGGCGCGACGCTTTTCTCGACGATCCTTTTCCTGCCGCTGTACCTGCAGCTGGGTCGCGGCTTTGCGATCGGACAATCGGGCCTGCTGCTGCTGCCGATCACCTTGGCGATGGTGGTTTCATCGGCCATCACCGGCAAACTGGTCACGCGCACCGGCCGAGTAACGATCTTTCCCCAGCTCGGAATGAGCATCGCCACGCTGGCATTCATCGCTCTTGCGATGGCGGTCGGCTCCGCGCCGACGTTTGCGATCATGGGATTGACCACCGTCGTGGGCATCGGCATAGGCATGGTCATGCCGCCGACACAGGTCACCGTGCAACTGGCGGCGGGACCGAAGGCCCTCGGCGCTGCGACCGCATCGATCGCGCTGTCGCGGGCGGTCGGGGGCGCGGCCGGCGTTGCGCTGATCGGGGCGGTGCTGATCGGCGCGCTGGGCGTTGCCGGCGGTTCGCTGCCGGCGCTGCTGGCGCACGTGCTCGACGCGGGACCGGACGCGGTCGCACAGATGTCGCAGGCCGAGCGCGCGACGATGGCAGCCCGGTTCGATCACGCCTATCGCATCGTGTTCGTTCTGCTGGCCGGGGTGACGCTGGTCGGCGCGTTGCTGGCGCGCACCATTCCCCGCCCGGACTGGTCGACGGCCGCGTCATCGAGCAAGCACGGCGAATGAAGGCCCGCGTTGACCCGCCGCCCGATGTGCTGCGGCCGCGCATTGACAATGCCGGTGCCTCGGAATAAAAAGAATGGCGATCAACATGGTCGACCAGGAGGAACGCATGGCAAAGGCAAAGGCGAAGAGCAGGAAAACCGGGGCGGGCGAGAGCGTCTACCGGATCACCGAGCTGGTCGGCACCAGTCAGGTTTCGTGGGAGGACGCGGCGAGGCGCGCAGTCGAAACCGCTGCAGGATCGCTGCGCGATCTGCGTATCGCCGACATCGTCAAACTCGATATGAGAGTCGAGAACGGCAAGGTCGCGGCGTACCGCGCCCGCGTCGCGCTGTCGTTCAAGTACGAGGGCTAAAGGCGATGGCGGCGAAAGCCGCCGCGCTATCCTGGCGGTACAGCGTTCGCCGCGCGGCGAACCGGTGCTGCTAGTACGCTCTTGTCGAGCTGCCGCGCGAGGTGCTCGCCGCGGCAGGCGTGGCCGTGCGGACCGTGCTGCCGGTCCCGCCACCCGCCGCCGCGCCGCCGGACGTTGGCTGGCCCCCGCCGCGCCCCATGTATGGCCGCATTCCCGCGACGATGTCTTCGACGCTGGACGCGCTGGCGCTGTCTGTCCTTGGCACCACCTGCGCGCAGCGGTCGGTGTCGATCACCATCAGATATTCGCCGCGCTGACGCATCGCCGCCCGCGCTCTGGATCCGCCGTCGGAGAGATCGAGCGGCGGCGTGACGTCGCGATAGATAACCTGATCGTTGCGATCCAACACGATGTTGCAGATCATGGCCTCGGCGGGAAGCGCGGCTGCGCCGGCGAGGCCGAGAGCAACCGCAAAAAGCGGAATCTTGCGCACGGTAATCCTTAAGGCAGCTTGAGACTTGCATCGTATGCCTGCGGCAGGCGAGGCGCAACCTTCATCCGGGCGCAGCGAGATCAGGAGAATGGCATGACCAAAGGAGGCAGGACCCGAGCCGTCGCATTGACCGGAAGCGCCAAGGCGCGGTTCGCCGGCGCGAAATACGTCGGCCCGGCGCGGAAATCCGACCGGGTCGGAGTGACGGTGCGGCTGCGCCGCAGGAAAGCCCTTCGCTCGGCGGCCGGCGGCGTCGCGTTCCGCCGCATCGGCTACGAAACCTTTCGCGCCGAGCACGGCGCCGCGCCGCGCGATGTCGCCGTCGTGGAGAAATTCGCGCATGCGCACGGTCTGGATGTCACGCGCGTCAGTCTCGCGCAGCGCGCCGTCGATCTGTCCGGAACCGTCGCCGCGATGGAGGCAGCGTTCGGCACCCGCCTCAGTTGCTACCGTCATGGCGAGCACGAATACCGGGTGCGGACCGGCGCGATCATGATTCCTCGCGAGCTCGCCGAAATTGTCGAAGGCGTGTTCGGCCTCGACAACCGACCGCACGTCGAGCCGCACTTCCGCATCGCGAAGACCGGCGGCAAGAACAAGGCGCGGGCCGCCGCTTCCAGCTTCACCCCGCTCGAGGTTGCCGCCTTGTATGCGTTTCCCAAAGGCTACGACGGCAAGGGCCAGACGATCGCAATACTCGAGTTCGGCGGCGGCTACCGGGCGGCCGATCTGACCAAATATTTCTCCCGGCTCGGCATCCCGATGCCGTCGGTCACCGCGGTGTCGGTCGGTGGCGCGCACAACGCCCCGACCGGCAATCCGAACAGCCCCGACGGCGAGGTCGTGCTCGACATCGAGGTGGCCGGCGCCGTCGCGCCAGGGGCGCAGATCGTCGTCTACTTCGCCCCCAACACCGACGACGGATTCATCAACGCACTGTACGCGGCAATACACGACAACCTGCGCCGACCGGGGATTGTGTCGATCAGCTGGGGCAGCGCCGAGACCAATTCAACCTTGCAATCGCTCAAGGACTACGACGCCGCGTGCATCGATGCCGCGGCGCTGGGCATCACGGTCTGCGCCGCGGCCGGCGACCGTGGATCGAGCGACACCGATCCGGCGGGAAAGCGCGCGCTCGTCGATTTTCCGGCCTCGTCTCCGCACGTCCTCGCCTGCGGCGCGACGCGCCTCCAGGCAAGCGGTGCGGCGATCGTCGCAGAGACCGTATGGAACACCCACGACGGCTGGGCGACCGGCGGCGGCGTCAGCGAGATTTTTTCGCTGCCCGCCTATCAGAAAAGCGCCGGCGTGCCGAAGTCGGCAAACAAGGGCGGCAAGGCAGGCCGCGGCGTGCCCGACGTCGCCGGCAACGGCGACAGCGAAACCGGCTACCGGATTCTGGTCGATGGCGTTCAGCAAGTGGTCGGCGGCACCAGCGCAGTCGCGCCGCTGTGGGCGGCCCTGATCGCGCGTCTCAACCAGGCGAAGAAAACGCGCCTGGGATTCGTGCACGGCAAACTTTACGCGCTGCCCGCGGGGAAGGGACTGCGCGACATCACCGTCGGCGACAATGGTGCGTACAAGGCCAGGGCTGGATGGGACGCATGCACCGGGCTGGGCGCTCCAGACGGAGAGGCGCTGCGCAAGGCGCTGTAGTCGGCACTTTGCGCCAGCGTCAATCGGATTTTATGCCCGCAAGCCTGGCGATGTCGGACCAGTGCGCGACGGCCGCCTTGAGCTCGGCGCTGAATTCTTGGGGTGTGTTCGACATCGGTTCGCTGCCCATAGCCAGAAATTCCGAACGCACATCCGGCTGTTGCACGATGCGGGCGAGCTCGGCGTGCAGCCGCTCGATGATTTCCGGCGGCGTGCCTGCCGGGGCGAGCACGCAATTCCACGAGTTGACCGCGAAGTTCTTGTAGCCCAGCTCGGCCACGGTCGGCACGTTGGGCCAGTTGGTCGCGCGCCTTGCCGTCGCCACTGCCAGTGGCTTGAGCTGCCCGCTGCGCAAAAACGTCTCGACCGTTCCGATAAAGCTGAAGTACACCGGCACGATTCCCGAGACGACGTCGTTGAGCGCCTGGCCGCCGTTGGCGTAGGGAACATGCAGCAACTCGATGCCGGTGCGCTGCTGCAGCATCGTGGCGGCCAGATGCTGCGTCGTGCCCACGCCGGGCGTCGAGTAGGCAATTTTCCCCGGCGACTTGCGCGCCAGCGCGACGAGCTCGTCGAGGCTATTCACGTTCAACGCCGGATTGACAACGATCATCATCGGCGGCTCGCTGATCTTGCTGATAGGGGCGAACGCGGCAATGGGATCTACGGCGCGCGATCCCATCGTGCTCGGCAGGCTTGTGATGAACGAGCCGGTAAGCAGCAGCGTGTAGCCGTCGGGCGCGGCCTTGGCGACGGCATCGCTGCCTATGTTGCCGGAGGCGCCGGGACGATTGTCGATGATCACCGGTTGGCCGACGGCTTCGGCAAGCTTGGCCGCGACGATGCGTCCGGCCAAGTCGAGCTGCGTACCCGCAGCGAATGGAACGACGATCTTGATCGGCCGGTTCGGATAGCCGCCGGTATCGGCTGCAATCGCGGCGAGCATGGTCGGAGCGACGCAGCAAACGAGCGCAAGCAGCGCCCTCAGCGAACGCCGCGGCCAGAGACTAGGGAAGACGATCATGCGGTTCCTTGGGGTTTTTGCCGAGATGCCTGACGGCGACGGCGGCCAGAGCGCGAGCCAGTTCGGGCTCGTCCCAGGGTACATCGACCGGCAAGCGCCTGAGAAGCGGACTGTGCGGATCGCGAATCCACTCGTGCGGAAAATGCGCGCAGAAATGCTCCTCGCCGTGGGCGAGCTGGCCGCGTGGCGCTGCCGTGCCGTGCATTGCGGCATAGAGCGCGGCTCCCGCGTCGACGTTCATCCTGGCCCCGCGATGCGTGCCATGCGAGATACGCCGGTTGATCTCGAGGAGATACGGCTCGCCACCCGCCGGATCGACGATGAATTCGGGAGAAAAGATTCCGGTGATGCCGAAACCTGCCGTGAGCCGCGCCGTGGCGGCGTGCATCTGCGGTGAAGCAAAATAGCGTACCGCGCTGGTCGGCCCCTTGAGCTCGCCCGCGATCTTTTCCACCGCAACGCCCGATACCAGTGCGCCACGCCAAGCGACGGCCGTATAGAAGTGAATCTTGCCGGCGATAAACTCCTGAAGCACGATCTGCCCGGCCGCCAGATCGTCGAGGTCGAGCGCAGGCGTTGCCATAAGACGCGCGAATTCGCGATCGACCATGCCTTGATCGGCACACAGGGCAACGCCTTCTCCCGCCGTCGAATGGCTGCGCTTGATCACGATCGGAAAACCATGCGTGGCGATGAATCGCTTGGCGTCATCGAGAGCGGTCACGACGATCGATGCGGGCACGCGCACTCCCAGCGCCGCGGCAGCGGGGCCGATCATCGTCTTGTCGATGCTGGCCCGATAGAATGCCGGATCCCCGAGCGAGTCGACGATGAGCGCAGCCAGCTGCAGGTGCAGCGCGGGCGGCAACATCGCAGGGGGCGACAGCGCGAGCAACATCAGCAGCCGCAGCGCGGTGTCATCACACGGCAACACCAGGCGCGGCGAGGTGGATTCGACCATGGACGCAAACGCTTCTACCCACGCCGCGGGCGTCGCGTTGACGGGGAGGTGGCCGACATTGACCAGAAATCGGCTCTGTTCGGCCACCGATCCCCGCGGTACGAGGAGCGACACCGCAAAGCCGGCGTTCGCAAGACTGCGCGGCATACGTGCTGCCCCGAGCCATTGCGTCGCAGTTGCAACCATCAGCAGCGGGGTGGGCATAAGTGCATCAGATCGAATGACGTCGCGAAGGCGAGATGGTACGCTTATCGTCGTTGTTTTCCGCGATCAGAGGCGGCCATGAAAATCGTACATCTGATGAACGCTTGCATATTGCTTGTTGCCGGTGCGGCTGCGCTGCTCGCGACCGAAGCCAGTGCAGCTTCGGCGGCGCCGGCATATTTCGACGTTGCGCGCGGCGCGCACCCGCACGATGTCGCTGCGACGCCGGCGGCCGGCGGGCCGGTCTATTACACTGCGCAGTCGACTGGCAAGCTCGGCATACTCGATCCGAAATCGGCCAAGTTCGAGGAGATCGTCCTCGGCCCCCGCTCGTCGCCGCACGGAGTGATCGTCGGGCCGGACGGCGCGGCGTGGATTACCGACGGCGGCCAGAACGCAATCGTTCGTGTCGATTCGAAGTCGCGCGAGGTCAAGGTCTGGCCGCTGCCGCGCGATGCCGGCTATGCCAACCTCAATACGGCTACGTTCGACAAGAACGGTCGGATATGGTTTACCGGGCAAAGCGGAATCTACGGCCGGCTCGATCCCGCGTCCGGCGACATGCGCGTGTGGAAGGCACCGCGCGGAAGCGGGCCGTACGGTATCACGACGACGCCGGGAGGCGACGTCTATTTCGCTTCACTGGCAGGAAACTACATCGCACGCGTCGATACGACGACCGGCGACGCCACAGTCATCGATCCACCGACGCCAGCGCAGGGCGCACGTCGCGTCTGGTCGGACTCGCGCGGACGGATTTGGGTCAGCTACTGGAACACCGGTCAGGTCGGAATGTACGATCCGGCGGCACGCAACTGGCGCGAATGGAAACTGCCGGGCAACGCCCATGCCTACGCGGTCTGGGTCGACGACAAGGACAAGGTCTGGTTGACCGACTGGAGCACCAATGCGATCGTTCGCTTCGATCCGGTCAGCGAAAAATTCGACAGCATGCCCTCGGACCGGTCCGGGGCCAATGTGCGCCAGATGCTGGGCCGATCGGGCGAGGTATGGGGTGCCGAATCGGGCCTGGATCGTCTGGTGATGGTTCCTGCTCCCTGAACGGTTTGCCAGCTTCACCCGGGCAACAGCACGCAAATATGTCCGCGCGCAGCGGACGATTTGCACAATTTACAGCGCTTGCGGGCTAACTATTGCCGCAATGCGCGTCCAGGCGGCGCGGGCGGCGGAGCGCAGGCGAGCGGTAAATGCCAGCGGCCAAAGCGTTTTGTCGCCGATGGCCGCGGCGCCTTCGTGCGGCGCGCAGAACCATGTCGGAGGCGCGCCGACAGCCGGCGCCTTGGCGCGCGAATTGCTCCATTACGGTCGGACGCGCACGCGCTGGCGCATACCCGGTTTGGCCGCGCCCGCGCCGTCAACTCGCACAAAAACCAGGAGAAGCCATGAAGAGTTCAGTCAAAAGAATCGCAGTCGCGGCCGTTTTCGGGCTCGCCGCAACCGCGGCGTTGGCCGGTGAAATCATCCTGTACGAACAGCCGGGATTCCAGGGACGGCGGATGACATTGCGGGGAACCACATCAGACCTCGACCGAACCCAATTCAACGATCGCGCGGAATCCGTCGTCGTACGCGACGGCGTATGGGAAGTCTGCACCGACGCACGCTTCGGCGGCCGATGCGTGCGACTGCAGCCTGGCGAGTATCCGAATCTTCAGGGCGATCTGAATCATCGTATTTCGTCGGCGCGCGAGGTCGCGCAATATACGCCGCCGCCGCCGCAGGCGGGCTACGGTTCGCCGGGCTATAACCCGCCGGCGGCCGGTGGGCCGGCACGAGCGGTGCTCTATGAGGGCGCGGATTTTCGTGGCCGCTCGTTCGAGATCACGCGCGACGTCGTTCGCAATCTCGATCGCACCAACTTCAACGATCGTGCGGCGTCGCTGCGCGTATATGGCGGCTATTGGATCTTCTGCAGCGACGCGAATTTCGAGGGTGATTGCCGCACCTTCGGGCCGGGAGATTATCCGGGCCTGCAGGCTGACCTGAACCGCCGCATATCGTCGGGCCGCCGGATAGCCGATCACTATCCGTACGGAGGCGCGCCGAACTGGGGACGTTGAGACGCAGAGGAACATTCGATGAGAACCACGACTGTTACATTGCCCGAGCTGGCGCTGGTCGCCGCGACGCGCGGCATGGCCGGCGCCGGAGCGGCGCTGCTCGTTGCCGAGCGAATCGGCGCCGAGAAACGCAAAACGCTGGGCTGGACATTGTTCCTGATCGGCGTGCTGAGCACGATCCCGCTGGCGCTTCAAGTATTCGGCAAGCGGACCTAGCTGCTCGATTGCTCCGGCCGCCGAAAGGCGGCGCGTGAAGTGTCCCGAGCCCCCGCGGGTCGTCTCCGGGGGTTCGGGCGCTGCGATTGGGTAGAATGCGGCATTGCCTCTGCGCGAAAGAGAACGCCTGCCGCGATGGACACCTGCCCGCATTTCGCCCAGATCCGCGACGTCACACCCAGCGGCAACGGGTGCGAAGAGTGCCTGAAGACCGGCGACGACTGGGTGCACCTGCGTCTGTGCGTGACCTGCGGCCACGTCGGATGCTGCGACGAGTCGAGGAACAAGCATGCGACGCGGCATTTCAAGGAGACCGGGCATCCGATCATCCAGTCGTTCGAGCCCGGCGAAGCGTGGGGATGGTGTTTCGTCGACCGTGCTTTTTTCGACCAGCTGCCGGTGACGTACTGACTTTCTCGACCGCAGGCAGCGTCGCAAATCATGCGATGATGCGCCGATGATCACCGGCGACATGCTGCGCGCCGTGCCGCTGCTGGCCGGCGTCTCCGACAGCGAGCTCAACACGATCGCCGGGCGCGCAGCGGACATCAGCCTGCACACCAACGAATGGCTGATCCAGGAAGGTGAGGTAGCTGCGTTCTTTATCGTGCTCTCCGGTCGACTGACGGTCTACAAGACTGTCGCCGGCGTCGAGCGTGCAATCAACGAGTTCGGCCCCGGGGACTACGTCGGCGAGGTGCCGCTGCTGCTCGGCTCGCCTGCGATCGCGAGCATTCGCGCCGCCGAGCCTTCGCGCGTATGCCGCCTCGACGCTGCGGATTTCCGCGAGCTGATCGTCGCCTGTGCCGAGCTCAACGCGCGCCTGCTGCAAACGATGGCGACGCGAATCCAGGGGCTGCAACAGCTTGCGACCGAGGCTCCGCTGGCGACGGTCACGATCATCGGCCACCGCTACGACTTGGCCTGCCACGCCTTGCGCGACTTCCTGGCGCGCAATCACGTCGCGTTCCGCTGGTACGGCCCGCGCGACCCCGAAGCGCGCGTCGGATTGACGGTGGAACCGCAGGCAGATGAGATCTACCCGGTGGTGATCTTTCCCGATGGCGCCCGCCTTGTCACGCCGTCGTTTCGCGACGTCGCCGAGCGCATCGGCTTGCAGACGGCTCCATCTCGGAGCGAATACGACGTCGCGATCATCGGGGCCGGGCCGGCCGGTCTGGCCGCCGCCGTGTACGGCGCTTCCGAAGGCCTGTGCACGATTCTGATCGAGCGCCAGGCGCCGGGCGGCCAGGCGGGCACGTCGTCGCGGATCGAAAACTATCTGGGCTTCCCGACCGGCGTCGCCGGCGACGAGCTAGCCACGCGGGCACTGCGCCAGGCGAAGCGCTTCGGCGCCGAGATTCTGGTGGCGCGCGGCGCGACCGGCATCGATATGGCCTCGCGCGATGCAACGCACGCGATCCTGCTCGAGGACGGCGAACGCGTCCAGACGCGCAGCATCGTCATCGCCACCGGCGTTTCCTGGCGGGAGATCGATCTGCCGAACGCGCCGGCGCTGGTCGGACGCGGCCTTTACTACGGCGCAGCGCGCACCGAGGCGCTCAACACGCGCGGCCTCGACATTTTCATGATCGGCGGGGGCAACTCCGCGGGGCAGGCGGCGATGTTCTTCGCCAATTATGCGCGCACGGTCACGCTGATCGTGCGCGGCCCATCGCTCGAGCGCAGCATGTCGCAATACCTGATCGACCAGCTTGCGACCCGTCCCAACATTCGCGTCGAATCGCGCAGTCAGGTGGTCGCGCTCGAGGGAACCGATCGATTGCAGGCGATCGTCATCGAAAATCGCGCGACCGGCCGCCGCCGCCGCGAAGTTACCGAGGCGCTGTTCGTGTTCATCGGCGCCGACGCGGAGACGGCGTGGCTCCCGCAGGCGGTGATCCGTGACGGGCGCGACTACCTTTGCACCGGCCGGGACGTGATGGACCTGGTCGCCGGCCAGCAGGGTTCGTGGCCGCTGTCGCGCGATCCGTACCTGCTCGAAACCAGCGTGCCCGGCGTGTTCGCCGTCGGCGACGTGCGCCACGGCTCGGTCAAGCGCGTGGCTTCCGGCGTCGGCGAGGGCAGCATGGCGATCGCCTTCGTGCACCAATATCTGGCGGATCCACCGGAGTTCGCGGAGCCGGCGGTCGACACGCCGACTCGCGCGGTGGACGCCTCCGTGCTTCCGCAAGCGCTGGGAGTCTAGCGCGCGAGCTCAGGGGTCGCGCAGCAGAACGATCGCGCCTTGGCGACACCAACTACGCAGCGCGCTCGCGCGGTGACGCGCGTCCGAACAGGCCTTCCATCTCGCGGCGGGCGCGACAGGCAATGAGCGTTTCGTCGACCGTCACATCGGACCAGCGAAGCACATCGCCCTGCCTGACCGGGCGCAACAGGCGCACGCCGTGCGCGAGGCCCAGCGGCAGCGCGCCGCCTTCCAGCGACGCGGCCGCCGGCAGCAGCTTGCCCCAGACTGTATAGCCGCCTTCGCCGTCGAGCGTCTCGCCGGCCTTGAGGTCCCGCTTGGCGGTGGCCACTGCGTCGGCGTTGAAGCAGGTCGCAGCACCTGTCGCCTCGCCGCGCAAGCTGACTGACGCCACCGAGATACCCACTTCGAGGCCGATCAGGTGCCAGCGCTTGTAAAGGCAGGCGTAGCGGCCGCTGTCGTCGGTTCGGACCATGTACTCGCGAAAACAGTTGCGCAGGTATTCGGTATCGCCTTCGAACACGACGAAGACGCCGAAGCGGATGTCGTAGGCGATCGCGCGGCCGTCGCGCTCGACCGACGAGATCACTTCGACCTGGCCCTTGCCGTGCAGCACGCCGCCTTCGCCGATCGGTCGACACACGTTCGGAATCTGATCGATCGACGCCGGCGGATACGTCAAGCCGTCCGGAGGCGCCGACAGGCCGGTCGCGTTGCATACGGCAGTGCACTCGATCGCCGGCTTCGAGCCGTCGAGAAACGAGTTGAACATCTTGGCATTGAGGCCGCCGATCCGCGCCTGCTCGGGCGTGAGTCCATAGTGGCCCCACACCGTCTCCGGCGTCGACTGCGCGAAGTGCGGCAGCCATTTGTGACCGCGGCCCGCCGCAACGACGCCGAATCCCGCGGTCCGTGCCCAGTCGACGAGGTCGCAGATCAGCGCGGGCTGATCGCCGAAAGCGAGGCTGTAGACGACGCCGGCCTCGGCCGCCTTGCGGGCGAGCAGGGGCCCGCACAGCGCATCGGCCTCGACGGTCACGTTCACCACATGCTTGTGCTGGATGAAAGCTTCGAGACAGTGCTCGACCGCCGCGATCGGATTGCCTGTGCATTCGACGACGATGTCGATCTTCGGATGCCGTACCAGCGCCAGCCAATCCTCGCCGACATGCGTCGTGCCTTGCGCAAGCGCGGCATCGATCGACGGCGCGGAGCTGCGCTCGCGCGGCCAGCCGACGCGAGCGAGGTTGGACAGCGCCGCGGCCGGATCGAGATCGGCGATGGCGACGACGTGCACGCCCGGCGTCTTCGGGACCTGGGCCAGGTACATCGCGCCGAACTTGCCGGCGCCGATCATCCCGACGGACAGCGGCCTGCCTTGCGCAGCGCGCTCGCTCAGCTTGGCGTGAAGGCTCAAGCGCGCGTCCGCCTCAGCCGGCCAGCGCGGGCTGCAGAGCGGCTTCAGGCGTGCCGTCCCGCCACGGCAGCGCGACCGGATAATCGCGAAGCAGGCAGTCGTCGGGCAGGCACTCGATCGGCGTGAAATCGCGGTGCGCGATGTATTCGGGACGCTTGAAACGCCGGATGTGGTTGGACACCGCGCACAGGCTCAGATACACACTGACGCGATTCCACGGCGACAGATTCGACGTCGACGCATGCACCAGGCAGGAGTGGAACAGCAGCATCGATCCGGCCGGCCCCTTTGGCGCGACGATGCCGCCGCGCTCGACCAGGCTCGCGATCGTCGCATGATTGATCGTCCAAAGCGGATAGCTGGTCGTCGACGTGTCGTGCTCGGCGTCCAGCATGCCGAGCTTGTGGCTGCCCGGGATGAACATCAGCGGGCCGTTGAACTCATTGACTTCGTCGAGAAATATCGCGATGTTCATCGCCCTCGGCTCGGGCATGTCGTCGTCGTTCTTCCAGGTGCCGAAATCCTGGTGCCACTGCCAGACGTCGCCGTCGAAAGCCATCTTCCCGTTTATCTTGAACTGATGCATGTAGACCGCCTCGCCGAATAGCGCGACGACCGGCTCGATCATTCGTGGATGGCGAGCCAGCCGGGCGAACGGCGCGCTGTACAGGTGCGCGGCGAAGTTGGTCCGCACCGCATCGCTGCCCTTTTCCCGCACGTTCTCGATCCGCCGCTGCGCATAGAGCCGCGGTACTTCGTCGCGCAGCACGCCGATTTCACGCAAGGTGAACAACGAATCGAAAAAGAGGTAGCCGTCGCGATCGAAGCTTTCGATCTGCTGTGCGTTCAATTGCATGTTCTGACTCCTTCGCCGGTCCGGTCGCGCCGGCCCGGGCTTCCGTGAATGACACAATGCGATCATCGGGCAAGCGCTGTCAACCGGCTGCGTCGCGATGAGCTCGCGGCGACGGGTGTGACGGCTTGGCGCGAGGACGCCTTTGTTCTAAGCTCTGCCGGCGACGCGGTGTCGGCAGCCGCCAAAGCCCAGAGCAGGCTTCCCGGATACACATCGTGCCACGCCAAGCGCAGCGACGCCTGCAGTTCGAAGGCTGGCGGTTCATCCATCACTCGTACGCGCTCGTGGCCCAGGCGCATTGCCTGTGTCTGCTGCGGCGCGGCGACATCGACCTGCGTTTTCGGGATGTTCCCTACTATTACCCGACGTGGAAGACGACGCGGGGCCTGGTAGCGCCCGAAGAGGAACGCGCGCTGGCGGCGCTGCGTGCTCCCGAGACGGAATTCCTGCCCGAGGCGACGTTCAGCATGCGCGCCGAGGAGAGCGACTTCACTGCAGCGCGATCGGGGCGCAAGTTCGTCTTCGGGACGCCCGAATACCGGGTCCTGGGGGAAGGTCAGCGCGGCGGCTTGTCGTCAGGCGCCGAGCTTCCCGCCGCCATCGACATCGTCACACCGTCGCACTGGTGCGTGCCAGCCTACGAGCGGTTCGGCATTCCCCGGCCGCGCATCCATGTCGTTCCGCACGGCGTCGATCCGGCTGTGCTCCACGCCGATGCCGCGGGTCGCGCCGCCGCGCGTGCCGCGCTGCATATCGAGGACCACGAGCAGGTCTTTTTGTCGGTCGGCGCCATGACGCCGAACAAGGGTATCGATCTGCTGCTTGCCGCTTTTGCGCGCCTGGCCGCATCGGAGCCCGACGTGCGCCTGGTGCTCAAGGGCGCCGACGGCCTGTATCCGTCGCGCGAGCTTGTCAAGGCGGCGCTGGACGAACTCTCCTCCGCGGCGCGCGACGCCGTCATCCGCCGCATGACCTATACCGGCGGGACCTACTCGTCGGGCAAGATGGCCGACCTGTATCGTGCTGCGGACGTCTATGCAGCGCCTTACCGTGCCGAAGGCTTCAACCTCCCGGTGCTCGAGGCCGCAGCGTGCGGGGTGCCGGTCATCTGCACATCCGGCGGTCCCACCGATGACTTCACCGACGCGGCCTGGTGCGGACGAATCCGGAGCGCGCGCGATCGGCCACGCTTGAGCGGGGAGCGCGTCGGCGATGCACTCGCGCCCGATCCCGAGCATTTGTTCGAGCTGATGACGGCGGCGGCGCGTGATCGCGACGGCTGGCGCAGGATGGGAGAGCGCGGCGCCGCGCATGTTCATGCCCGTTTCAGCTGGGCCACGGTGACTGACCGGCTGGTCTCCTGCCTCTTCGCCGGCGCGTGAATGCGCCGACCGGGCGCCTCAGTCGTCGACAATGCGCCGGCGCGCCGCCTTGATCTCCCCGCGACGCACTTTGCTTTCGATCCGCCGTCGCTGCGAGCCCGCGGTCGGCTTGGTGGCCTTGCGCGGCCGCGGCGCAACGGCCGCCCCGTCGACCAGCCGCTGCAGCCGCGCCAAAGCATCGGCGCGATTCTGGTCAAGGCTGCGGTAACGCTGCGCCTTGATGATGACGACGCCCTCCGCGGTGATCCGACGGTCGCTGTGCGCGAGCAGGCGGGCCTTGACGGTTTCGGGTAGCGTCGAGCCCCGCACGTCGAAGCGCAGATGCACGGCGTTCGAAACCTTGTTGACGTTCTGCCCGCCGGCGCCTTGTGCGCGCACGGCCGTCAGCTCGACTTCATCGGGCGCGATGCGCAGGCTCACGGCGCCCGGGCAACAGTGGCCAGCCAGGGTTGCTGCTCGCGCGGCAGGCCGGCGGGACGGTAGTAGTGCTCTATTTCGACCAGACCGGCGCCGGCAAGATAGTCGCGCCAGGTTTCATGGCGAAGATAGGCGCCGTAGCGCCCGCGGTTCCAGCCCTCGCTGTCGTCGCCGTGCGGATTCGAGCTGAACAATACGCCGCGAGGTTTGAGCGTCGCACCGATCTCCCGGAGGATGCGCGGCAATTCCTGCGTCGGAACGTGAAACAGCGCGGCATTGGCGAAGACGCCGTGGAAACGGCGGGCGGGCAGGTCGAGGCGCAGGAAGTCCTGCTCCCAGACTTCGCACCCGCTGTACTCGCGCGCCATCGCCGCGAACCGTGCCGACCCTTCCAGCCCGACGGGCGCATGCCCGAGCACGCGCAAAGTCTTCAGATCACGCCCGGGGCCGCAGCCAAGATCGAGGATCGCCAAAGGAGGCTCGCCTTCGACGTGCTTCAACAGCGTCGCGATGTTCTGGCTGACGTCGTGATCGCGCGTGCCTTCCCAGAAGGTTTCCGCGCGCTGCTCGTAATGCTCGAGCGTGCGCGCCGCGATCGCAGCCAGATCGTCCGAAGCGAGCGTCATCGGAAACGCCGCGGGCGCTGCGGGTCAATCGGCCGGTCCGACATATTGGGGCTCCGGCTGAGTGAAATAAGCGCGCAGGATGTGATAGGCGATCAGGTAATTCTTTTGCTGAAAGCTCGCATGCGATATACCGGCCATGATCGAAAACTGCTTGTCCGGATGCGGCAGGCGCTTGAAGAATTCGATCAGATCGTCGAGCGCGGCGATACCGTCGTACTGGCCGCGCATGATCAGCGTCGGCATCGTCAGCCGGGCCGGATCGACGACCGGAAGCTTCGAGCACATGTCGATGTACGTCCCGTTCGGCATCGAGTCGTCGAGCGCGAGAATCGCGTCGGCGAAGGCATCGACGACGCGCTTGTCTGCCGTGTCCGGATGATCGCGCTCGAAAATGGAATAGACGAACGCGCGATCGATCGGCCGGCGCGTGGCGGCAAGGAATTCCGGCAGCTTCTTCCGTCGCTGCTCGAGCGTGGGCGCGCCGGCGCCGGTCCAGACGAAAGCATCGAGTGCGAGCCGCTCGACTCTTCCCGGGTGGCGCTGTGCGAACAACGCCGCGCGCAGCGCGCCCGACGAAATCCCGTAGATCAGCGACCGGCCGACGCCGCGCGTCTTCAGGATGTATTCGGTCGCGGCGTCGAGATCGTCGGCGCCGTTGGCGATGTCGGCGTTGGTGTCGCGCCACTTGTCCGAGCGGCCATAGCCTTCCATATCGACGCACCAGCAGACGAAGCCGCGGCGTGCAAACCAATCCATCACCGACGAGTCGGGCCGGCCGGGAACGGCAAGGTCGAACGTCGATTGCGACGCCATCGACGAGCCGTGAACGAACAACAGCAGTGGCTTGTCTTGCGGCGAGTCGACGAACTTTTCCCAGAGAAAGAGGCGGACCGGCCCCTTGCGTGCCCAGTGCTCGACGCCTTCGACGCGCGCGTCGCTCGCCGCGGAAGCCAAGTTCGCGCGGCCCGCTTCCGGGCTGCCGCGGCCAGTTGCGGCGGGCGCCCTAGTCAATTTTCGCTCCGGTCTCGCGAATGATCTTCGCCCATTGGTCCTTCTCGGCGCGGAAAAATGCCCCGAACTCCGCGGGCGTCGATCCGACAGATTCGATGCTGGCCTGCGCCATATATCGTTTGACCTCCTCCTCGGCGAGCACTTGCACGATGGCCTGCTGAAGCTTGTCGACGATGTTGGCCGGCGTGCCCTTCGGCGCGAGCAATCCCAGCCATACATACGCGACGTAGCCTGGAACGCCTGCCTCGGCCACCGTCGGCACGTCGGGTAACTGCGGCGCGCGCTTGCTGCCAGTGACGGCAAGCGCACGCAGCTTGCCGGCCTGGATATGGCCGAGCATGCCGGCCATGCCCGGAATCGACAGCGAAACCTGGCCGCCGATAAGATCGCTGGTTGCCTGGCCGCTGCCGCGATACGGAATGTGATTGAGCTTCATGCCGGTCATCGAGCAAAGCATGGCGGCGAACAGGTGCTGGCCGCTGCCGTTGCCGGACGACGCGTAGTCGATCTGGCCTGGCCGCGCCTTGGCGTAGGCGATCAACTGCTGCAAGGTCTGCACCGGCAGCGCAGGATTGACGACGACGACGCCCGGCTCGCGACCGATCAGCGAGACCGGCGCGAAGTCGTCGATCGGATCGAATCCCAGGTGCGGGTACAGAGTCGCACTGATCGCATTGGTCTGCGAAGCCAGCAGCAGCGTATAGCCGTCGGGCGGAGACTTGGCGACGAGCTCGCTGCCGATCGTCGCTCCCGCGCCGGGCTTGTTCTCGACGAAGACCGATTGCCCGAGACGCTTGGACAGTTGCTGCGCGATCACGCGCATCGGTCCGTCGACCGCACCTCCGGGCGAAAACGGCACAACGACGCGCACCGGCCGCGAAGGGTAGTCCTGCGCGTGGACGCGACCCGTACCGACCAAGCCTAGCGCAAACACAACCGCGGCCATGACCCAAACCTGCGCGTGCGATTGCGGGAACATGGCATTCTCCGGGAGCGCGGGCTATCAACTGGCGCCCGCTCGTCGATGGCCGCCGAATCGAGGCGGCGTACCGCGATTTTTCCAGTTATTGGCGGCCAGAGCTAGTGCCGCCGGCGCCGCACGCGAGTTCGCGAACGCGATGCCGGATCGGACGCACGCTCAAGATCTCGCGCGCGAGCCGGCGCGTTGCCGGCGGATGCCTATCGGTTCCGGGTCCCGTTGCGAAACGCCGGTGCCGCCTTCGGTGCGTGGGCGCGCGGCGATGTTCCGCTGCGCGTACCGTGCCTCGGTACCGAGGCGACCGGCGCATGCCTGCTCTTCCCGCCGGCCTGCAAACCGTGCGCTGCCGGCGCGTTGCGAGGCTGGCCGCGGCCACCGTGGCCCCCTGTGGGCGCGCGTCGCTGCTGGCCCGACGCCGAGCCGCGTTCCTGCGACTGGCCACGACCTTGTCGTTGCAGAATCGGCTGAGCCCGTGCGCGAGGGTCCGGCTCGAAACCGGCGATGACTTCCTCCGGGATCTGTCGCTTGAGCAGTCGCTCGATGTCACGCAGGAATTCACGCTCGTCGACGCAGACCAGTGAAATGGCCTCGCCCATCGCGCCGGCGCGCCCTGTGCGGCCGATCCGATGCACGTAATCCTCGGGTACGTTCGGCAAATCGTAATTGACGACATGCGGCAACTGATCGATGTCGATGCCGCGTGCGGCGATGTCGGTGGCAACCAGGACACGCAGGCCGCCCTCCTTGAATTCCGCCAGCGCGCGCGTGCGCGCGCCCTGGCTTTTATTGCCGTGAATCGCCAATGCACGAATGCCGTCTTGGCCGAGCTGTTCGGCAAGCTTGTTGGCGCCGTGCTTAGTTCGCGTGAAAACGAGCACCTGATGCCAGTCGTTGCCGCTGATCAGCGTGGCAAGCAGATGGCGCTTGCGATCGCGGTCGACCGGATGGATTTTCTGCTGAATGATGTCGACGGTTGCATTGCGCGGCGCGACCTCGATCATCGCCGGACGGTCGAGCAGCGAGTCGGCCAGGGCCCTGATCTGGTCCGGGAACGTCGCGGAAAACAGCAGGTTCTGGCGTTTGCGGGGAAGCAGCGCCATCACGCGCTTGATGTCGCGAACGAAGCCCATGTCGAGCATCCTGTCGGCCTCGTCCAGAACGAAGATCTCGATGCGCGACAAGTCGAGGTTGCCCTGGCCATGGTGATCGAGCAGGCGACCAGGGGTGGCGACGAGGATATCGACGCCGCGCTTGAGCTGCGCGGTTTGCGGGTTGATGCCGACGCCGCCGAAGACGACCGTCGAAGTAAGTTTCAGGAATTTGCCGTAGACGCGCACCGATTCCTCGACCTGCGCTGCCAGTTCGCGGGTCGGCGTCAGGATCAGCGCGCGCAAGGGCTTGCGCGACGCGCGGGCGCCGCCCAGCGCGTCGCTGGTCGACAGCCGCTGCAGCATCGGCAGCACGAAGCCGGCGGTCTTGCCGGTGCCGGTCTGCGCGCCGGCCAGTAAATCGCCGCCGGCGAGAACGGCGGGAATAGCTTTGGTCTGTATCGGCGTGGGGGAGGTGTAGCCGTGCGCGTTTACCGCGCGCACCAGCGCATCGGATAGTCCGAGAGAAGCAAATGACATGACAGCCTTGGGAAAACGCTCGGCATGTCGTCAATTCGCTGACGTCCAGTCACAGCCAAACGGTGCGTACTGCAGAAGGGTCGGATTCGACTGCGGCAGGGGACTGGAGCAAATGCCGCGCGCGAATGATAACAGCTTGCGCGCGCGGCTGCTTGCTATTCAGGCTTTGCCGACGTACATCGCACGAACCGCGGCCACGTTGCGCCGCGAAAGCGCTGCGCAGGAGGCGGCGCGATTGGCCAAAACACGCTGGTCGAGCAGCACGGCGAAACCCTGGACGACAATCTTCGCTGCCGCGGCGATTCCGGCGCCGGAGGGCGAGGAAACGTAGGGCGAAGAAACATGGGACGACGCGGTAACTTCGGACATGGTGCACTCCTCGACTTCGTGACGCCTGCGGGTTCGTTGATCCGGCGGCGTCGCTTACCCGGATGCCATGAAGATAGTCGCGCGACCGTCCGGCAGAAACCGATTAATCCCTGCGGGGATCGTGAAAATTCACGAATCGCCGGCGGCGCAATATGCCCGGGAAATACAATAAGTTACTGTATTTGTTGATAAATAATCATCAGCGGTCCCGCGGCGTATAATGTCGCCTTCGTGCGCCGCCCGCCGCTTTCGGCCGGCGGCGCTTGTTTTTCCGCGGTGGATCATCGATGAATCAGGCCAGGTATTCGCCCGAGCTCGTGCGCGACGTTGCGCGCCGGCGGACGTTCGCCATCATTTCGCACCCGGACGCGGGCAAAACCACGCTGACCGAAAAGCTGCTGCTTTATGGCGGCGCGATCCAGATGGCAGGCACCGTCAAGGCGCGCAAGAGCTCGCGGCATGCGACGTCCGACTGGATGGAAGTCGAAAAGCAGCGCGGCATCTCGGTCACCAGCTCGGTCATGCAGTTCGACTATGCCGACCATACAATCAACCTGCTCGACACGCCCGGACACCAGGATTTCTCCGAGGACACCTACCGGGTGCTGACCGCGGTCGACGCCGCGGTGATGGTGATCGATGCCGCCAAGGGCGTCGAAGAGCAGACGATCAAGCTGCTCGAGGTCTGCCGTCTGCGCGCCACGCCGATCATCACCTTCGTCAACAAGATGGATCGCGAAGTGCGCGAGCCGCTGGCTCTGCTGGAGGAAATCGAGTCGGTGCTCCGCATCGACTGTGCGCCGGTCAGCTGGCCGATCGGCATGGGCAAGCGCTTTCGCGGCGTGTTCGATCTGCGGCAAGAACGCCTGCTGCGTTTCACCCCAGGCGAAGAGCGCGTCGCTGATCCGCAAGACAGCGAGCGGATTGAGGGTATTTCCAATCCGCGGCTCGACGAGCTCTTTCCGGACGAGGTCCCAGCGCTGCGGCACGACGTCGATCTGATCCGGCACGCCAGCACACCGTTCGACCTCTCCGAATTCCTGGCCGGGCGTCAATCGCCGGTCTTCTTCGGCTCGGGCATCAACAATTTCGGCGTACAGGAAATCCTGCAGGCGCTGATCGAGTGGGCGCCCCCGCCGCAGCCGCGCGACGCCGGATCGCGTGTCGTGCAGCCAGTGGAAGCGCCGTTTTCCGGTTTCGTGTTCAAGATCCAGGCCAATATGGATCCGAAGCATCGCGATCGCATCGCGTTTTTTCGCGTTTGCTCGGGGCGCTATCGGCCGGCGATGAAAGTGCAGCATCAGCGCATCGGACGCGAGATGAAGCTCGGCAACGTGATGACGTTCATGGCGAACGAGCGCGTGGCGAGCCAGGATGCTGTCGCCGGCGACATCATCGGCATCCACAATCACGGGTTGCTGCAGATTGGCGACACGCTGACCGAGGGCGAGGCCCTGGGCTTCAAGGGAATTCCTTACTTCGCCCCGGAGCTTTTCCGCGTCGCGCGGCCGCGCGATCCGTTCAAGGCGAAGCAGCTGCAAAAAGGCCTGCAGGAGCTCGGGGAGGAGGGCGCGATCCAGGTATTCGAACGCGTGCATGGCAATACCTTGCTGCTCGGCGCGGTCGGGCAATTGCAATTCGAGGTGGTCGCCGACCGTCTCGCCCGCGAGTACAAGGTCGATGCAATCTACGACACGGCCAGTATCTCGACGGCGCGCTGGCTGACCTATCCCGACGAAGCGATGCGCCGGAACTTCGAAAGAGAGCACGCGGCGTCGCTGGCCACCGACGTCGACGGCAATCCGGTCTACCTCGCCACCAACAAGTACAACCTGCAAGTGACGATGGAGCGCTGGGCGAAAGTCGGGTTCCACACGACCCGCGAGCATGGGCAGAGGCTGGAGCACGCGTAGCGGACGACGCGCGCGGGACGGGACGAAGCGGGCCGGACATCCAGGGAACAGATCGACGCCAGCCGTGTCTGATTCGCGTTTACTGTCGGTCTGCGCGGTTTCGTGCCAAGGCTGTGATTGTTCCTGTCGTCGCGGCGTAACCGCGAATACGGATCGCAGGGAGGATCGTGCGCCGTCGCCTTGAATTCGTCGTCGCCATCGGATGTCTGGCCGCCGCGCAGCAGGCCGGCGCATTCACATTCTCCGACGGCACGAGCGCGACCTGCGTCGCACGCGGCGAGACCGTACCGGAGTACGCTCCCACGCCGGGCTCGGAAGTGATGAACTTCACCGGCAAGACGGTCAAGGTGGGCTCGGGCTACCAGATCATCTGGAACGCGCAGAAGCTCGCCGGGTTGCCGCCAGCGATACACGACTTGCTGTTCTTTCACGAGTGCGCGCATGCCAAGGTCCCGACGACCGACGAGGTGCAGGCGAACTGCGTCGGCCTGAAGGATATGCGCGCGGCGGGCAGGGCCGGCCTCGCCGTCGAAGCGAAGCTCGCGGCGTTCTACGGCGCGACCAACGGTTATTGGCTGAACACCTTGCGCTGCGCCAACGCAGAACCGAAACCGGCCGGTGCCGCGGGCTCACCGCCGCCATAGAGCGGCGGCGGTGACCGGACGCGGCGTCAGCCGCGATGGATCCAGCCGTTGACGGTGAACCGGGCGTCGCGAAACTCCTTGGACGGAACCTCGACCTTCGTCACCTCGTGCATCACCGCGGCCTGGAAGAATACGATGCTGTTATGGCGAGGCTCGATTCGCTGGTAGCTGTCGGTGCGCGCCAGCTTGCCATTGCGGATCACGTCGTCGTAGATCAGCAGCTCGCCGCCGTTGAATCCCTTCGGCTGGCGATTGAAGTAATAGACATAGGTGAACTGTCGTCGCACCGTCTCGTTCACCCCCGAGTCGGTATGGACGCGAAAGAAGCTGCCGTCGGTATTCGCCGTGATCTGGCACTCGATCTGCGTCACCGTGAACGGTGCCATGCGCAGGCGTGGAATGACTTCGGGCATGACGGCGCGAATCCGGCCGACGATTGTTCGCGTGAGATCGTCCGGCGGATTGAGAACGAACGAATGCCGGTAGTCGTCCTTGCTGTCGCTGACTCCGGAAGGCACGAACAGATTTTCCGCGGCGAAAACGCGATCGCTGAGCCGTGCGAGCTCGTCGTCGGGAAGGAAGTCGTCGAGTTGAACCAGCGCGTGCCGGATCACGGTGCCTGGCGCCAGCGTCGTTAGACTCATCGATAGCAATCGCGTAGGAATCGAAGGGAAGTGAATCCTCGGGCCATTATCGAATGCCGCGAAGGCTCCGGGCAAGACGGGCGCTCAAGGCGCCGGCGCGCACATCGCGACCGCGCCGGGACCTGACCCTTCGGCGAGCCAGCCGCCGGCGATCATCTCGGCCTGAATCGCGCGCGAGGTCGTATAGCGATGATCGACCGCGCCGCGGTCGTTGTTGTACAGGCGATAGACCGGAACCGTACCCGGCGCGCAGGACCCATCGCCGGCGTCCGGCAGCGCGACGATGAAGACGTTCGAGGATTCGAGCAGCCATTCGTTCGGCAGCCACTCGGCGATGGCGGCACACTCGTCGGCGTAGGCGCTGAAAAAATGCGAGTGCTGTCCGGCGTCGGCCCGGCCGAAAAAGCGGCAGACCGGCGACATGTTCGGCTCGATTGCAGTGTCCGCCGCATAGGCGAAAAAGCCCTGGCCGGTCCGCGCCCAGCCGGGAATGCGGCCGGAGTCGAGCGCGGCGATTTCGTCGCGGTCGACGGTGAGGAAATAATCGCCCGGGTCGCGGCGGAATTCGAGCACCTCGACCTCGCTTGCGACGCGAGGCAGCGCAGCCGTCGAGGTGCGGCCCGAATCGGGATTGGACATCAGAGCCGACTCGTCGACCGCCTCGAAATCGGCGCCGGTCAGGCGTCCGAGCTGATGCAGCTCGTCGTCGTCCCAGTGCGGATCGGGCGCTCCGCTCAGGAACCAGCTGCTGCCGTTGTCGGCCAGAAACATGCCGTATTTCTTGAGCGCCCGCAGGATGACCTGCACATTCGGCCCGAAGCTCGCAATGTCGACGCTCGCTTTCAGCCGGAAGCGTTGTCCCATCGGCGGATAGCTGGCGCCGGTGAGACTCGACGCCTTGTGCCGCGCCGGCCAGATAAAGGCATTGCGCGTCTGGGGTGCGGTGAAACGCAGCGCGTGGGGGATTTCGCCGGCGACGACTTCCTCGTAGCGAACGAGGCCTGGCAATATCGGCAGGCCCGCCGCATCGGCCGAAGTCCAACCCGCCGGACGCAGAGCATTGCCGTCCAAATCGAATATCGCGCCCGACCCGGCATGCCAGCTGCCGTCAGGATTCGGATACGCGGCGAAAAGCTCGTATAGCTTGCCGCCGTCGCGATCGACGACCAGCACGTGACGATCGCCGCCCGATGAAGGACCGCCTTCGATCGGCGCGTCCGCCGGCACCGGGTACGGTCCCGGGTCGCTTTCGTCGGCATAATCGAAGCTGACGGCGACGCGCGGCTGGCTGCCGGGAACGACGATGAACGGTATTCCATTGGGCGCGCCGTTGTAGACGGTCCCGAAGTCGGCATGCATCGTCTTCGCCGCGCCTATCGTCGTTACGTAGGCCGACGAATTGGCATCGACCGGGAGCGTATCGATGGTGACGTTCCAGATGTTGTCCGCCGGAAACATCGGTCGCACGGTCAGTATCGTCGATGAGCCTGCCGGCAAGACGCACGCGATCGCCAGGCTGACGCCCATCAGGGCGCGAAACGCAAAAGGCATGGACTTCCTTTCCGCCAGGGATGCAGATCCACAGTATGCCATTATCATAAGGCGCCGTGGCGGCAATCGGCTTGCGAAGAGGCGTGATTGCTCCGGGTTGACTCCTGACGGTCCGGCCCCAAACTAGCCTGCATGCCACCCGTCACGACCGCGCTGATCGTCATCAACGTCGCGGTCTTCCTGCTTGAAAGCGCCGCGCCGGGCCTGGTCGCGCGGTTCGCGCTCTGGCCGTTGGCGGCTTCCGATCTCAACGCCGGCGTGGCGTTCGCGCCCTGGCAGTTGCTGACCTACGCCTTCCTGCACGGCAGCCTGATGCATCTGGCATTCAACATGTTCGCGCTGTACATGTTCGGCAGCGCGGTGGAGCGCGTGTTTGGCGGAAGGCGCTACCTGAGCTTTTATACGGTTTGCGTGCTTTCGGCCGCCATCGCGCAGCTGGTCGTCTCGGCCGTCACCGGCAAGATCTATCCGACCGTCGGGGCCTCGGGCGGCATTTTCGGGATCCTGCTCGCCTACGGCATGTATTTTCCGAACAATCGGGTGATGCTTCTGTTTCCGCCGATTCCGATGCCGGCGCGGGTGTTCGTCGTCGTCTACGCGCTGATCGAGTTGTTCCTCGGCGTCACCGGCACGCAGGAGGGCGTCGCGCACTTCGCACACCTCGGCGGCATGGTCGGTGGCTTCGTGATGCTGCGCTATTGGCGCAGCACGATGGGCCGCTGGCGCGTTCGCTAGCGCTGGCAACGCGTCAGCGCGCGAGCCACGCCTGCACGCGCGGGTGGCTCAAGACCTCGGGATTGACGACGAATCGCGGCCTGCGGCCGGCAAGCGCGTCGACGATGCTCGACAGTCCGGTCGTCGCCATGTTGTGAAAACATTCGTCTGTCCAGCAGAGTGAATGCGGCGTGACGATGACATTGTCCATCGCCAGGAGCGGGTTGGCGGGATCGACCGGTTCCTGCTCGAACACATCCAGCGCAGCGCCGGCGATGCGGTGAGCCTGAAGCGCCTCGATCAGCGCGCCCTCGTCGACGACCGGTCCGCGCGCGACATTGATCAAATAGGCTTCCGGCCGCATCTCGCGCAGGGCCGCCGCATCGATCAGATGGTGAGTTCCCGGTGCGAGCAGGCAGCAGACGATGACAAAGTCGGACTGCTGCAGCAGCTCCTGCAGCGCGACTTTGCGCGCACCGACGTATGCCAGCTCGATCGCGTCGACATGGGGATCGGTCGCGAGCAGCTTCAGATCGAAGGTGCGAGCCATGCTCAGCAGCTCTCGCCCGATGCGTCCTGCCCCGATCACACCGAGGGTGCGGCCCGTGAGCCCCAGTCCCATGTTATCCATCCGCTCATGCCAGCGGCCGCTGCGGGTCAGCCGGTCCTTGAGAAACAGCTTGCCGGCGAGCGCGAGCAGGAAAGTCAGTGCGATTGTGGCGACGGGCCGGGGCATCGAGCTCGGCGTGTTGGTTACCAGCACGCCGGCCCGCGTCATCGCCGGAACGTCGACGGTGTCGTAGCCGACGCCGTGCCGCGCGACGACGCGCAGGCGGCAATCGGCCCGCGCCACTGCGGCCTCCGGCACGCGGGCGGTGTTCACGTAGATCGCGTCGTAGCGCGCGGCGTGGTCGGCATCGATTGCGGGCACGACCTTCGGCAGATATTCCCATTCAAGGCCGGGCGCCGAGTCGAGGATCTGCAGCGCCGCGCGGCCGAACGCCGGCTCGCCCCGGGAGTCGAGGATGTCGCGCGGAAGCCCGACGCGGAATTTTGCGCTCATCGTGCACCTTCCTCAGCGGAGGCCGCATCGCGCAGCACGTCGAGTCCGCGCCGCAGCGCTTCCTGCAGCAGAAGCTGGTCGATGCCGTAGGCCATCAGGCGAAACCCCTTGGCAACGTAGTCGCGCGCCCAGGCATCGTCAGTGGCGAGCATCGCCGCGGCCTTGCCGTGCGTCGCGCAGGCGGCGAGCACCCGATCGACGGCGGCGAGATACGCCGGATGGCGAAACTGCGCCGGGATGCCGAGAAAGTTGGTCAGATCGAATTGGCCGATCCACAGCGCGTCGATGCCGGGCACGGCGGCAATCGCCTCGACGTTGTCCAGACCTTCGCCGGTTTCGATCTGTGCGATCATCATCGTGCGCTGGTGCAGCGCGGCCATCTTGGCGACGATGTCGCCGCCCTGGTAATCGTCGTGCGCGAAGCCGAACGCCGCGCCGCGGCGGCCGTGCGGCGGATAACGCGAGCACGACACCAGATGCTCGGCCTCGGCGCCGGTCGCCACCATCGGCACCATGACGCCAAAGGCCCCGACGTCCAGCGCGCGGGCAATGAAATGATATTCGCCGCGGGGCACGCGCGCCATCGGCACGATACCGAGACCCCGGCAGAGCGCGAGCTGCGTTTTCAGCGTCTCGAAGCCCAGGCCCGTGTGCTCCATGTCGTACAGAACGAACTCCGCGCCCGCATTACGGCAGATCTGCGGCAGGCCGGGCACAAAGCATTCGAACACCACTGCGCCGATCGCGCGTCCTCCGCTCTCCAGCGTGTTCTTGACCGGATTATTCCGCATGCCTGCCTTTCGTCGCTTTGCCGGTATCGAGACCGGCGACGTGCGCGTTGAACATCCTTCGATCGCCGCTGCGGCCGCTCATCATTGCACGAGCAGCGCCTGCCGCGCGAGTCGCGACAGGGTGTCGTCCAGCGCTTCCGAGGCGCTTTTGGGCGCCTGGCCGGGAAATGCCTGCGCCGCGATCGCCGCGCGATCGAGGGAACCGTCGAGCAGCGACAGCAAGCGGCGATCGGCGTCGTCGATGCCGACCATTTCGTGACGCATATTGGTCACATGGGCGCCGCGGGCAGCCTGCAGCCGCGCGACCGGCGACGCTTGCGGCCTTGCCCCGGGCTCGATCACGAACGCAGGCCCGAGCGCATGCAGTTCGACGGCGCCGGCGCAGAAGGATTTGAGCAAGTCCGACGCGAGCGTCGCGGTTTGGACCTCGTCGACATCACCGGTCAAGCCGATGCGCGCCGCCGCCATCGCGGCGAGATCGGAAAAAGGCATCGGCGCCGGCCAGTGCTTGGCGAGCACCGCCATCGCCGCCTTGGATATCGGATGCGGGGTCCGCAGCCCGCTGCCATCGGGCATGCGATATTCACCCGGCGCCGCCGAACTGGGATCGCTGCCGTCACCGGACGCGCGTGCTGCCGACGCCACCCACAGAGAGTGCACGCGCTCGGGTGTCAACGCACGATCGATCGGCGCGCCCTCGTGCACCAGCAGCGTCTGGCGGAAAATCCGGTTGCGCAGGAAATCGGTCAGCTGCTCGCGTTCCAGGATCTGGGGTGCCATCCGGTTGATCGTATCGGCGACCGGAGCCGGGAGGCCGCCGATCTGCATCGTGCGAAACTCCGCTTCGGCGAGGAAGGCGAGGCCGTGCCGCGCCGCGCGTGCGGCGAACTGATGAAAGAAAAACGCTTCGTTGAATTCCTCGAGATGATCGTGCAGAACGTAATAGTCCTGTTTGCCCCGGAGCTGTTCGGCTTCCGAACGCAGCATCAGTGCGTAAGGCGACTGCGCGCCCTCGGTCCCCTGCGCCAGGAAGTCCAGGGTGGCACGCGCTTGCTGCACGCGGCTGCGGGCGTCCGGAAACTGGCGCGTGTGGTAGCGCATCGCATCGCGGACGATGCCGCGCATGTTCCAGCCGGGGAGGGTGTTGTAGCTGATGTAGGCGACGCCGCCGGCTGCCAGCTGCCGCGCGCAGACGTCGAGCAGCTTTTCCTGCACGTCGGCCGGCACCCATGAATAGACCCCATGCGCGATGATGTAGTCGAATACGCCGGATTCGCCGCCGAAATCGCGCAGGTCGACCTGCTCTAATTCGATGTTGGCGAGACCCAGCGCCGCGACGTCGGCAAGACCCGCACGCACCTGGACGGCGGAAAAGTCAATGCCGAGGAAACGGGAGCGCGGCAAGGCAGCCGCCATCGGAATCAGGTTCCCTCCGGCAGCGCAGCCGATTTCGAGCACGCGACACTCGCCGACCGGCGCGGGTTGCAGCCGGTGCAGCCGAGCTACTGTCGCAAGCCGGTCCGGATGCGACTGCGGAAAAGCCAGGCTCAGGTACGGGAATTCGTCGTAGCTTGCCTGCAACTCGGCATTCATCGCGGCGGCCAGTTTAGCAGCAGCGGCGCGACGCCGTGCCGCGATCGGACCGGGCGCGCTTCAGGCCTGTGATGCGGCAGCCGGCTGGGCCGGGGCCGGCGAGGGATCGGCCCCTTCGTCGCCGCCGTCGTGAAAAACGACCGCGAACGGCTGCGGGAGCAACTTCGGATCGCTGACCATCCGGACGTGAAAGAAGGTCGAGAGCTCGCGCACCGCGGCACGGATCTGCCGCGCGCCGTCTCGCCGGCTCACCGTGCGCGTCCAGCGAGCCTTGCGCGATGGCGACCGCGGCCGCACGACGATGCCCAGCGGCAATTCGGCCAGCAGCTTGTCGGGACTGATGTAGCTGCCGAATGGCGCGAGCGAGGCTATCTCGAGCGGATTGAATTTCCACTCGGAATTGATTTGAGTTGCCAGCAAGCAGACCTTGCCCAGCAACTGCCTGGCGCGCTCGCGCGGCAGGGGTTCGACGACCCGCGCGGTGGCGAATTCGAGGAAGCGCTCGGTCAGCGCGAAATCGCCCTGACGCTCATCAGGTTGCTGGAACAGCCCATCGGCGACCATCTGGTCGAGGGTGTCCTGGGCTGCCGCCGCATCGAGCGCGAAATCCTGGTAGAGGTGGCGTCGGCTGACGCGTGCCGCCTCGGCGGGCAGTCCTGCGACGCGCGAGAGCACCCGCGCCATCGCGGCGCGCAGCGCGACCGCTTCCATGCCGTAGTACTGTCGCTTGGTGACCAGGGTCCGGATCTTCATCGCGCAGGGGCATCGATCGGGATTCATGACAATAGCATAGGCCCGACAGCCCGGCAATCGCCCGCTTACCGGCCCGGTCACTGCCCTATAATCGGCTGACCAGCCGTCGCCCGGTACCGCCGGACCCGGCAATCGATGGGAGCACGCAATGATCAGGGTACTCGTCGTCTTCACGCTGGCCATGTTCGCTGGCGGCGCCGCGCTCGCGCAGGAATCCCGCCTCGACGCGATCCAGAAGGGCGGGGCGCTGCGCGTCTGCACGCCCGGCGATTACAAGCCCTTCAGCCTGGCCAAGCCGGATGCGACCTTCGAAGGCCTTGACGTCGAGATCGCGCAGTCGATGGCCAAGGCGCTCGGCGTCGAGGCGAAATTCGTCAAGACCAGCTGGCCGAAGCTGATGGACGATTTCATCGAGAAATGCGACCTGGCCGTCGGCGGCATTTCGGTGACGCTCGACCGGCAGAAACGCGCGTTCTTCTCCGAGCCCTATATGGTGAACGGGAAAGCGCCGATCACGCGCTGCGAGAACGTCGGCAAATTCCAGACGATCGCCGACATCGACAAGCCCGGCGTCACGGTCATCGAGAATCCGGGCGGCAGCAACGAGAAATTTGCGCGCGCCAATTTCAAGCAGGCGAAAATCGTCATCTTCGACGACAACACCAAGATCTTCGACGAAATCCTCAACCGCCGCGCCGACGTCATGATCTCGGAGTCGGTCGAGGCGGTCGTCCAGCAGAGAATCAAGCCCGGCCTTTGCGCGGTCAATCCGACCAAGCCGCTGCAATACGGCGAGATGGCTTATCTGCTGCCGCGAGGCGACACGGTCCTCAAAGCCTGGGTCGACCAGTGGATGCACCTGGCCAAGGCGAACGGCGAATACGACCGCATCGTCGAAGCCTGGCTCAAATGAACACGTGCAATGATCGCGGCGTCGCGCTGCGTCGGCGTTGAGGGAGTTCCCGAATGAATGAAGAGACGTTTAACCTCAGCATCCGCAAGTTTCTAAAGATGGTCGGCATCAATTCGCAGCGCGAAATCGAGCAGGCCGTTGCGCGCGCGATCGCCGACGGCTCGATTGCGGGACGGGAGAGCTTTCCTGCGTTCGTGACGCTGGGCGTGGCGGGCCTGAAGATCGACGTCAGATTCGACGGCGAGATCAGACTCGAATAGCAGCGCCCTGCGCGCCACAGGACCGACCGTCGCCGATCGGATCTGCGACGTCGCGATGATCATGTCTGGCCCTTTGGCGGCGGACGGCGGCGCAGTGCCGGATCCTCCTCGCGGGCGCGGTCGCGCGCCGACTGCTCGGCGCGGGCGAGCTCCGCTTCTTCGGCCGCCGACTTCGGCGCGGCGTCGCGCGCGGCCTTGTCGACCCCGCCCGACTTCACGAAAGCCGCTTGCGCAGCATCGAATTCCTGCGCCGCTTTGTAATTGCCCTCGCCATGCACTTTGTCGTCCTTCGGTTTCATCGTCGTTTCCTTGTCGGTCGCCGAGTTTCTCCGGCGCACTTTCGCGCCAGGGTGCCGGCGAAAAGCAAAATGGCTCACTGTTGCGGGCTGCCGCCTGTCGCCGCGCCGCCGGTCGGGACGGCATACTCTGTCGACTGACCGTTCAACGTGCGACACGCTTTCAGTGCATCGCCGACCTGGCCGCTGCAGTCCTCACTGGCGCCAGCGCTGCTGCTCGGGGCCAGGGTTTCGGCGGCGTTCAGACGCCGGCAACTCGCCAAGGGCGCGCCGGTCAGGCCGCTGCAATCGTTCGGAGTGCCCGCGCCGGTGGGTGCCGGTTCTTTCACGCTGCGATTGAGCTGCTGACAGGTGGCGAGCGCGGTACCGGTCATGCCGCTGCAATCGTGCGTTGCGGCGGGAGCGGTCTGCGCAAAGCAAAGCGTCGCACTGCCGAATGCGAGTGCGGCTATTGCAATTCTCGGGTCCCAGACCTTCATGACGTTCTCCGTAAAAATCCACATCGTGACTGCATTTTGCCGTGGCGCGTCCGCAGCGGTAATCGGCCAAATGATGATTCGACGTAAGACTGGCGCCGACATCGCTGTCGGCGTCATGCGTCACAGGGCACCGACGCTGACCGGTGGCGCGTATCCGGATGGATGGCGAAGTTGTCGTAACATGGGTCCGCTTCGGCGTTTCGCGCCGACAACCGCCTGACATCCCACGGCTCGATGCCCAAGCATTACACGATGGGGGGACGCGCAGCCCAGGCTGCCTCGTCAGCGCAGGGGACGGCGCCCGAACCGCGCTCGCTGCGTGAGCGCGTCGGCGCACTGCGTAATCTGCCGCCGTTTGTCCGGCTGGTCTGGCAGACGAGCCCGTTGTTGGCGGTCGGTGAATGTGTGCTGCGCCTGGCCCGGGCGCTGCTGCCGGTGGCGACGCTCTATGTCGGCAAGCTGATCATCGATGAAGTGATCGTGCTGGCGCGCACGCCGGACACGGCAGGCGCGCTGGCGCAATGGTATGCCGCCGGCCTGCTCGATCGCATCGGCGGACTGCTGCTTCTGGAATTCGCCCTGGCAGTTTCGTCGGACATTCTGGGACGAACGGTCTCGCTGCTCGATTCGCTTCTCTCCGAGCAATTCAGCAACGTCACCAGCCTGCGTCTGATGGAACACGCCGCGACGCTGGACCTGGAAGATTTCGAGGACAGCGAGCTGCAGGATCGCCTGGAGCGCGCACGTCGCCAGGCTTCGGGTCGGATGACCCTGATCGGTCAACTGTTCGGCCAGGTCCAGGACCTGGTGACGATCGTCAGCTTCGGCGCGGGACTCCTCGTCTACGCGCCATGGCTGATCGCGCTGCTGGCAGTCGCGCTGGTGCCGGCGTTCCTCGGCGAGGCGCACTTCAACGCGCAAAGCTATTCGCTCAATTACGCGCGCACCGCCGAGCGGCGCGAAATCGACTACGTCCGGCAGACCGCCGCGAGCGCCGAGACCGCGAAGGAAGTCAAGATCTTCGGGCTCAACCGCTTCCTGATCGATCGCTACCGGCAACTCGCCGGCGACTTCTACCTCGCGAACCGGACGCTCGCGCTGCGACGCGCCGGTTGGGGCGGCCTGCTGGCTGCGGTGGGAACCATCGCCTACTACGTCGCCTACGCCTACATCGTCTGGCGCACCTTGCATGGCGATTTCACGATCGGCGATCTGACATTTCTTTCCGGCGCGTTCCGTCGCCTGCGAACCTTGCTCGAGAACATGCTGATCGGATTTTCGCAGGTGGCCGGCCAGGCGCTTTATCTCGACGACCTTTTTTCATTCTTCGAGATCACGCCGGAAATCGTCTCCCCGCCGAATCCATTACCATTTCCGGTGCCCCTGCGCGAAGGCATTCGCTTTGAGGGCGTCGGCTTCCGCTATCCGGGAGCCGAGCGCTGGGCGGTGCGGGACCTGAATTTCACCTTGCATGCCGAGGAAGTTCTCGCACTGGTCGGGGAGAACGGCGCCGGCAAGACGACGGTCGTCAAGCTGCTCGCCCGCCTGTACGATCCCGATGAGGGACGCATCCTGCTCGACGGGCATGACCTGCGGGAGTACGACCTCTTTACCCTGCGCTCGAACATCGGCGTCATCTTCCAGGACTTCGTCCGCTACCATCTGACCGCGGCGGAGAACATCGCCGTCGGACGCATCGAGGCGCGCCAGGATCGCGCCCGCATCGCGGCCGCCGCGAGGCAGAGCCTGGCCGACGATCTGATTCAGCGCCTGCCGCAGGGCTACGATCAGATCATCGGCAAGCGCTTCCGCACCGGCGTCGATCTCTCGGGCGGCGAATGGCAGAAGATCGCCATCGCGCGCGCCTACATGCGCGATGCGCAGCTGCTGATCCTCGACGAGCCGACGGCCGCACTCGATGCGCGCGCCGAATTCGAGATCTTCCAGCGCTTCAAGGAGCTCTCCAAGGGCAAGACCGCAGTGCTCATCTCGCATCGTTTTTCCAGCGTGCGCATGGCCGACCGCATCGTCGTGCTGGCCGACGGTAAAATCGAAGCGGTCGGCACGCACGACGAATTGCTGGCGGGCGGCGGGCGCTATGCGGAGCTGTTCGAATTGCAGGCGGCCGGCTACCGCTGAGCAAGGCGATCAGGCCGCGAATCGGGTGTCCGCGATCGGCGCCTCGCACCGGTGTGTACGCGATCTTTCGACCAGCAGCGAATCGCCGAACTCGTGGCCGCGATAAGCATGCGCTGCCAGCGCGACTCCGGCCCGGCGCAAGGCCTCGTCGTCCGTGAACGCTCGCAGCAGATCGTAATGGCTGCTGCCCGGCTCGTGCACGCCCGTGACGATCGCGTCGACGATGCAAAGCGCGGTAGCCGCGCCGATGCGCTGATTGGCGACGCCATTGCCCGGGCGTACGACGCTGCTGCGGCGTCCGAGCTCGCCGCCGTCGCGCACCGCGTGCTCGAGCGCACGCACGACCGTCGTGCCGATCGCCACGATGCGTCCGCCAAGGCGGCGGGTGTGGCCGATCGCGCGCGCTGTCGCGCCCGGGATCCGGTACGCTTCGTCGAATGGCAGACGGCGGTCGAGCTCGACATCGCCAGTCGATGAGATTCCGGCGGCATGGGTCAGCGTCGCGAAGGCGATGCCGCGGCGCGAGAGCTCGGCAAGCAACGCCCAATCGAGGACGAAGCCCGCCGACGGCGGCTCGAACGCCACCGGAACGGCGGCGATTGCCGTCCAGGCATCCCACAGCGCCAGAGGTTGCGGCACGTGCGCGTACTGGATCGGACGCCCGTGGCGAGCGAGGCCTTGCCACATCGCCTCGGCCGAGCCGTCGAATGCGACGGCGACAAGCCGCGGATGGCCGATCTTGCGCACGATCCTGGCGCGCAAGTCACCGAAGGCCAGGCGGTCTCCCGCGGACAGCGGCGGCGGCGCGGGCCGGTCCTCGGTTCGCATGCGGAAGTCGCCGGCGCCGAAAACGACCGCGATACTTTTGCGCAGATCGCCGCCTGCGGGTGCTTGCAGTCCCGCCAGCCGAAGCTCGATCGGTGCACCGGTCGCGAGGTGCACACCACTTAGGCTCGCCGGCAGAGTCATCGCGTCGTTGGCGACCACCAGATCGCCGGGGCGCAGAAATTCGACCATCGCGGCGCGCGGCGCGTGTTTCAGCTCGGCCGATGCCGTCAATACCAGCAGGCGGGCGTCGGCCTCGGGCGCGCGCAGGGTTGCGGCAGCGATCACGTCGTCACCGGTGCAACGGCGGTTGTCGCGCCCGAATACAAAGGCGGTGTATGCAGATCGCGGCAAGCGGCAACGATCGCATCGGCCAATTCGCGCGCCGCGTCAGCGGGCCGCTTCAGCGTCGCCGGATCGGCCTCAGGCACGGCCAAGGCGTGCAGTGGCGTGTCCATGTCGCCCGGATCGAGCGACAGAAAGCGAACATTCTGCGCAGCGAGCTCCTCCTGCCAGATCCGGGTGAGCTGGTGCAGCGCCGCCTTGCTCGCGCCATATGCGCCCCAGCCCGGATAAGCGTTGATGGCTGCGTCGCTGGAAACGTTAAGCACCACGGCGCCGCGCCCCTCGCGCGCCGATGCAGCGAGCGCACCCAGCAGCGACTTGGTCAGACGAAACGGACCGAGCAGGTTGGTCGACAGCGCGAGCTCGAGGTCCTCGCAGTCGGTGTCGCCGAGGTAACGCAGTGGCGTCGGACCGAGGCTCGATGCGTTGTTGACCAGCACGTCGAGCCCGCCGAGCATTCCGCCGATCTGCATCGCGACCGGATAAATGTCTTCCTTGCGGGCGATGTCGCCGGTTATGCCCAGCGCACCTGTCTGCTTTGCGATTTCCGCAACCCTTGGCGCATCGCGCGCGACAAAGGCGACGACGCAACCGCGTGCCTTGAACTCGCGCACCAGCGCCAGCCCCAATCCGGACGTGCCTCCGGTGATCGCCACGCGCATGCGGTGCGCTGCCGCCTGCGTCGTAGCTTGCGCAGACTTGTACCTTTGTGCCATGTGTGTTCTCCTTTCGATGGACACATGGTAGGTACCGACTCCCCTGAACCCAAGCGCGGTGTCCAGCAGCTTGGCAGAAAGTCGAATCGATGGACACGCCCGATCACGTCGCCACGCATCTCGCGCGCAATCTCGCGAGTCTGCGACATGCGCGCACCCTGACCCAGGAATCGTTGGCGCGCGCTGCGGAGGTGCCCCGCTCGACGATCGCCAACCTCGAATCGGGAGGCGGCAACCCATCGCTGACTGTTCTGGTCAAGGTGGCTAATGCGCTCGACGTGCCCATCGATGAGTTGCTCGCCGCGCCGCGCGCCAAGGTGCGGAAATGGCCGGCTGCCGATATAACCAAGAGCGTCAAAGGGCGCGGCGTCAGCCTGCGCTCCCTCGTGCCCGAGCCGATTCCCGAGGAAGTTCTGACGCTGATGGATTTCGAGCCCGAGGGTGCGATGCGCGGCACGCCGCATCTGCCGGGGACGCGCGAATTCTTCACCTGTCTCGCCGGCCAGGTTACGATCTTCGTCACCGGTGAGCGTCACGAACTGCGTGCCGGCGACGTGCTCGCCTTTCCAGGCAACGTGCCGCATTCGTATCAGAACCCCGACGCGCAGCGGAGCGCGCGCGGCGTTTCGGTGGTTATCCTGGCCAAGGCAGGCGTCTAAAGCCGCGCCGATCCGATGGCCGCCAATCCGAAAGCCCGCATCCTCGCCGAGGCGCTGCCGTACATCCGCGCCTACCACGGCAAGACGCTGGTGATCCGGCTTGGCGGCAACGCGATGGCCGATCCGGCGCTCAAGGCCGGCTTCGCGCGCGATGTCGCGCTGTTGCGACTGGTCGGCATGAAACCGGTGGTCGTGCACGGCGGCGGATGGCGCATCGACGAGCTGGCGCGCCAGCTCGGCATCGAAACCCGGCGCCATCGCGGTCTGCGCATCACCGACGAGCGCACACTGACGATCGTCGAAATGGCGCTGGGGGAACTAAACCAGGAGATCACCGGCCTCATCAATCGTCATGGCGGCAGGGCGGTCGGACTCGACGGGCAGGACGGCCGTTTTATTCATGCGCGGCGGATGAGCCTGCCGGCGGACGAAGGCGGTCAAAGCGCGCCCGATCTCGGATTCGTCGGCGACGTCGAGAGTATCGACACCGACATCGTCGAGCTTCTGCTATCGCGCAAGTTCATACCGGTGATCATGCCGATCGGCGTCGGCGCGGACGGCACCGCGTATCACATCAACTCCGATCTTCTGGCCGGCCGGCTGGCCAGAGCCCTGCAGGCCGAAAAGCTGATTCTGATGACCAACGTGCCCGGGATTCTCGATCGCTCCGGCAAGCTCGTCTACATACTGAAGGCGAGCGCGGCCGAAGCGTTGCTGGACGACGGCACCGTCGCAGGCGGCATGCGGCCACGGCTGTCGGCCGCCCTCCAGGCGGTGCGCGAGGACGTACGCTCGGTACACATCATCGATGGCGGCGTTCCCAGCGCGTTGCTGCTGGAAGTCCTGACCGCGCAAGGTGTGGGCACCGCGGTGCGCTCGGACACCGGGCCGAACTTTCTGGAAGACAGCCGCGGATTTTTGCTGGCGGAATGACTGAGGCGCAATCCACACTGCTCGCGCGCGGCACGACGCCCTCGGTTGTCACCGAGGCGCGGAGAATGGCACTATCGGGCGGTGCGGCGGTCCCGGACTCGGGGACACCGAGTCGACAGCAAGGAGATAGCATGCGGAGTTGGCGGACGGATCTCGCGCTTTGTGCGCTTCTTTCGGCGGCGATCTGGATGACGCCGGCGCAGGGCGCCGGCAGCGAAGGTTCCGGCGACGGCGTGCTGTTTCCGCCGGCGCCCGCCGCCTATTCCGGCACGCGCGAGTTCCAGTGGACAATCCGCGTCCCGTTACTGACGATCGAGCAGCGCGAATTCGTGTTCAAGGCGCCGACCGCCATCACGCGGACCGGCCGATGGGACTACGAAGGACCGTCGGTGCGAACCGAGCACCGCAAGATCGGCACCTATCCCGAGTTCAGCTGCAAGTACATCGACTGGGGGGTATCGAACGAATGCCGCACCGTGTGGCGCGGAGTCTACGCCGACCTGCCGGTCATCGTCATCCGGCCGCAGCATCTGGGTTTCGACATACCCGACTGGCGCTGGAAAACGCAATTGCTGCCGATCGGCGTCGTGCGCTGGACCTGGAAGGAAGAGCGCTGGACGGTAAGCGTTCCGGTGATTGTCACCGATCTGAACGACGCTGGTCGCGCGTCCGCACCAGGCGAGCTGATGGCCAATCCCGACGTCGAGCGCGCCCGGACCGCGCTGGCGGCGAAAGAGGCCGCCGCGCTCGCGGTGCTCGACGACGGACTGCGTGCCTTGGATCGAAGCATCGCGACGGTGGAAACCTACGGCGCCGATCCGCGCCGGATCGAGACCGACGAGGGCAAAACGCTCGACCTGGTTGCGACGCGTGTCGCGCTTCGCGACGAGCGCGCCGACGCCGAGCGGCGTTTCCGGCGTATCGGCAGCGAGCTCGATGCAGCAAGTTCGGGTCGCCCAGCCGATGGCTAGAGGTCGCGCGTCCCGCCGAGGCACAGCCAAAAAAAAGACGCGCCAGTCGCGGCGCGTCCCAACATTGCACAATCAGCGCAAGGCTGCGCGATCAAAGGGCCGGCACGAGCTGCGGGGACCGGATTTCACCGACGGGATGTGCGGCGCTATGCACGTTGATGTAAAGCTGGCCCGCCTTGTACGCCGCGTACTGAGCCTCAGTGAGCTTCGCACCTTCGGCGGAAGCAAAGGTATTATCGCCAGTCTTGGTGAACGGGACGATGACCGGACCATTGGTACCCGAGGGGCCCTCGTGGATATGCGAAGCGGTCGCTGTCATGCCTTTAACCGTCACCTTGACGCTGAGGGTGCGGTCGGGATTGATCGTAACCGTTGCGGTCCCCGACATCGGCGACGTAATCGGCGGGACTTCGTTGGCTCCCGACAGCGCGACTTCCTGCGTTTTCGACATTCCGCCCATCTGCCCCATCGATGTGCAGGCCCCAAATAGAGTCACTGTTGCCACCGCCGCCATGGCGGCGATCAGCTTACGTTTGCCCAGATTCGCGCTCATTGCATTCCTCCGTCAAAATGGTTCGTGTGGCCCCTGCCGAAGCAGGCAAGCTGCGGGGGCGTGAACGCAATATACCGCATTGCGGAGCATCGGGAGTCAAGCCCGAAGCGCGATAATCCGACGACCCGATTCGACGCGACCGGGCCACCTGCCGCTGGAATACTCGACGCCGGACGGCTGTTTACAACCGCCCCGCATTGGCAACAATTACAAATAGTCGGAGGACACTTTGGACGTTCGTGCTGCAGTCGCGCATCGCGCCGGCGCGCCTTTGTCGATCGAGACTGTTCGCCTCGAAGGGCCAAGGTCAGGCGAGGTGCTGATCGAGCTCAAAGCCACCGGCATCTGCCACACCGACGAATTCACCCGTTCCGGCGCCGACCCCGAGGGACTGTTTCCGGCGATCCTCGGCCATGAGGGCGCCGGCGTCGTGGTCGACCTCGGCGCTGGCGTCACCACCGTCCGCCGCGGCGACCACGTCATCCCGCTCTACATTCCCGAGTGCCGCCAGTGCAAGGCCTGCCTGTCGCGAAAGACCAATCTTTGCACGGCGATACGCACGACGCAGGGCAAAGGCGTGATGCCCGACGGCTCCAGCCGATTCTCGCTCGGCGGCGAGCCGCTGCACCACTACATGGGCTGCTCGACCTTTGCCAACTTCACCGTGCTGCCGGAGATCGCGGTGGCGAAAATTCGGGAGGATGCGCCGTTTGAGAAGGTCTGCTACATCGGCTGCGGCGTGACGACCGGCATCGGTGCGGTGATCAACACCGCCAAAGTGGAACCCGGAGCGAACGTCGTCGTGTTCGGTCTGGGCGGGATCGGGCTGAATGTCGTTCAGGGGGCGCGCATCGCCGGTGCCAACATGATCGTCGGCGTCGACATCAATCCAGGTCGAGAGACGCTGGCGCGCAAGCTCGGGCTGTCCCATTTCGTCGACGCGCGCGCGGCGGGGGCCGACCTGGTTCCGCACCTTGTCGAATTGACCGGTGGCGGTGCCGACTACACGTTCGAATGCATCGGCAACGTCGATGTCATGCGTCAGGCGCTGGAATGCTCCCACCGCGGCTGGGGTGTCGCGGTCGTCATCGGAGTCGCGGGCGCCGGCCAGGAGATCCGCACGCGGCCATTCCAGCTGATTACCGGCAGAACATGGAAAGGCACGGCATTCGGAGGCGCGCGCGGCCGAACCGACCTGCCGAGAATCGTCGACTGGTACATGGACGGCCGGGTAAACATCGACGATCTGATCACGCACGTTCTGCCGCTCGAGCGGATCAACGAGGGATTCGACCTGATGCATGCCGGCGAGTCGATCCGCGCCGTCGTGCGGTATTGATGACCACCAATTTTGCGCTGTGGGCGCTCGTCGCCGGAGTGCTGCTGATCGCCATGGCATTTCTCGGCACGTGGGTCGAGCGCATGCCCCTCAGCCCGGCGATGCTCTACCTCGGCGCCGGCTTCGCGCTCGGACCCACCGGCCTGGGCATGCTGCTGCCAGATCCGAAAGCCTATTCGCCGCTGCTCGAACGGCTGGCGGAAATCGCGGTCGTGATTTCCGTTTTCGTCACCGCACTGCGCATCAGCGTGCCGCTGAAGGACGGCCGATGGCGGTTGCCGATCAGCCTTGCGACCGTCGCGATGGTCGCAACCATCGCACTGGTTGCCGCAGTCGGCGTCGCGTGGCTCGCGCTGCCGCTGGGCGCTGCGATATTGCTGGGTGCAATCCTGGCGCCCACCGACCCGGTCCTCGCGTCGGACGTGCAACTGGATGACCCGCGCGATCGCGATCTGCTGCGCTTCAGCCTGAGCGGCGAGGCGGGGCTGAACGACGGCGCAGCGCTGCCGCTCATCCTGTTGGGCATGGGCCTGCTCGGCCTGCACGAGCTCGGTGGCGCGGGCGGGCAATGGCTGCTGGTCGATGTGTTATGGGGTATCGGCGGCGGGCTGGGGATCGGCTGGCTGCTCGGGGCGTGGGTCAGCACACTGATCCTGCATTTGCGCACGCGCCACGGACACGCGATCGGGCTGAACGAATTTCTCGCGCTGGGCCTGATCGCCCTGGTCTATGGGATCGCGTTACTGGCGCATGCGTCCGGATTCCTGGCGGTCTTTGCCGCCGGCCTCGCGTTGCCGCGGATGAGACCGATGCACGAAACCGCTTCGCGACCGCGCTTGCCGGTCGCGATGACGCCGGGCGCCGGGGCCGAGGTCGAAATAGGCGAGGCCTCCGCGCCGGCAAACGCGACGCACCCGGTCAAGGCCCCGGCGCACATGGCGCAGGCCGTGCTGAGCTTCGACGAGCAGCTGGAACGGTTCGCCGAAATCGCGATGGTGCTGGCCGTCGGCGCGATGTTCTCGTACGCGGTAATTCCACCAAGCGCGCTTTGGTTCGTGCCTCTGCTGCTCCTGGTGATCCGGCCGGTCAGCATACTGATCGCCGGCGCGCCGGCCATGTCTTCACGCGCTCAGTTGCCGCTGATCGCATGGTTCGGCATACGCGGCATCGGCTCGATTTATTACCTGCTCTATGCGGTAAACCGCGGCCTGCCCGACGCGGTGGCGCCGACGGTCATCGGCCTGACCCTGGTCACCGTCGTGACGTCAATCGTCGTGCACGGCGTCTCGATTCCGCCGCTGATGAGTCGCTATCGTCGTCGCCGCAAGGCCGGCGCGCGCACAGCGACCGGGCAAGATGGCCGACAGCGTCGGCGCAAACGCGCCGCGCAATAAACGCCCGCTCGTCGGGCACGCCGACCTTGCGCCGCTTTTGAGCGCTATGATTCGTCTTAACGTCGTTGCGTGCAACGAGGGCGTTGCGCGAGGGCGCGATGCCGCCGTCTTTCGCAACGGTGCGACAGGTCCGGGTTGCGTCCGGGCCCGCAAAGGGGAATAATCAGAAAAAAATGACAACGTCATGATCTGAAAGACCGATTCCGAAGGAGAATTCATGCTTAATTTCAATCGCCGCGACAACCCCGCCGACGCCAAGGATGCCGGAAAGTCCGGGCTCAAGCCCGTGCTGTACGATCCGCCGACCTCCACCGGTCGCGGCGTGTCGACCGGGGCGCCGGTGCGCCAGCAGGCCCAGGCCGCCGCGGCGACGCGCGAGCCGCCGCCGGCAGCCACGCCGCCACCGACCGAAGCAGTCGCCCCAGCGGCACCCGCACGGGCGACAGGCGCCGCAACAAGCGCGAGCGGCGATACTGCGGGAAGCAAGTTATTCATCGGCGTCAACATCAAGCTGAAGGGCGTGGAGATTTCCGATTGCGACGTGCTGGTCATCGAGGGCCATGTCGAGGCGACCGTGCACAGCAAGGCGATGCAGATCGACAAGCCTGGAACCTTGAAAGGTACGGCGTTGATCGACGTGGCGGAAGTTCGCGGCGATTTTTCCGGCGAGCTGACCGCGCGCACCCTGCTGGTCGTGCACGGCACCGGCCGCGTGTCGGGCAAGATCCGCTACGGCAAGCTGATCGTCGCCGAAGGCGGCGAGTTGAGCGGAGACGTCAAGCGCCTCGACGAATCCGAGGAGCAGGTCATGCCCGCGCGCGCCGCGGGACGCGATCCGCGAGACATCCTGGGATCGGCCAGCGCGATGGGATCGGCCTAGCTCGCTTTAGAGTCAGTCGCGATGCCGGTCGGCCGGCAACAGCGCTACGCGCTGTGCGGTAGCCGGCGATTCAAGGCAACTGAGGCAACAAGTCGATCGACGCGTCCTGCAGCGCCTTGCGGATGCGCAGCGTGTGCGTGCCGGGCCAGTAGATCCGGCCGCAAAGCGTGCATCGCGCGAATTTATCGTGTCGCTCGCGAACCCGTGCCGGCACGAGGCTCGCCACGCTGCGCCGGGCGAGCGTGCGCAGGCTGCCGTTGCACACTGCGCAGCGCGTGAAGGGCAGGGCACTCCTCGCCAGATCGAACGCGACCAGCGTCTCGCGCAGCTGCTCGATCGGCCGCGTGTTGCGGATCCAGCGGCCCCGCGTCACGGCGGCGTGCTTGAGCAGACCCTTGTCCCTGGTCAGAATGATGCGCGACTGGTCGTGCGCGAGCTGCACGATCTCGTGATCGTCGTAGTCGTTGCGATACAGGGTATCGAAGCCGAGCAGGCGCAGGTATCGTGCCAGCGTGCCCAGATGCACGTCGAGCACGAACCGCGTGCGCCGCAGCGGCCGCGGCCGCAGACGCGTCAGCGGCGTCATATCGAAGCGCTCGAACACCGGGTAGACGGCCACCCGGTTGCCGTCGCGCAGGCGCCGGGCAAAGTCGACCGACTCGCCATCGATCAGCACCAGGTCGACCTCGGCGTGCGGCACGCCGATCGCTTCGATGACGTCCTTGACCGCCGGGGTGCCGTTGAAGGCATGACGGAACGTGCGCTTGCGCAGCTCGGGGCGCAGGAAGTCGTTCAACTCCTCGTAGAAGCGAAAGTCGGCGACTGACGCCGCCGTCCGGGCCTTCGCGCCACGACTTTGCCCGGAAGGCATTCTCGAGCAGGTTGCGGTCGTCAAGCGCCGCGCGCGACCAGCTGGACCAGCGCAGGGCCGTAGCGCTCCAGCTTTTTCGCACCGATCCCGGCGATGCCGGCTATCGCGGCGATGCCGTCGGGACGCTGCCGGGCGATCTCCGCCAGCGTCCGGTCGTGCAGGATGACGAATGCCGGCACCGCCTGAGCACGCGCCTCGGCCAGCCGCCAGGCCTTGAGCAGATCGAGCAGCGCATTCTCGGCTGCGCTCAGCGTCGCGTCCGAACCGCCGGCTCGACGCGGGCCTCGCACGCGGCCGCGCGGCAGTGCGCGGCGAAGGGCGATTCGCCGCTCGCCCTTGAGCACCGGACGGCTGGCCGCGTTGAGCCGCAGCGCCCCGTGCGCTTCGTGGTCGACGCTTGCCAATCCCAAGGCGACCAGCTGGCGGAACACGTTGCGCCATGCACCTTCGTCGATATCGGCGCCGATGCCGAATACGGAGAGCTGATCGTGTCCCCAACGCTGCACGCGCTCGCCCGGCTTGCCGCGCAGCACGTCGATCAAATGCAGCGCGCCGAAGCGCTGCCCGGTGCGATAGATCGCCGACAGCGCTTTTTGCGCTTCGGACGTGGCATCGTAGGTTTCGGGAGGCGCGAGGCAGGTGTCGCAATTGCCGCAGGGAACGCTTGCCTCGCCGAAATAATCGAGCAGCCGCACGCGCCGGCAACCGGCGGTCTCGCACAGGCCGAGCAGCGCATCGAGCTTGGCCGCGCTGACGCGCTTGTAGTCCTCGGCGGCATCCGAGGCTTCGATCAATCGCCGCTGCTGGACCACATCCGACAGGCCGTATGCCATCCATGCATCTGCCGGAGCGCCGTCGCGTCCGGCGCGTCCGGTTTCCTGGTAATAGGCCTCGACGCTTTTCGGCAAGTCGAGATGCGCGACGAAGCGCACATCCGGCTTGTCGATGCCCATGCCGAACGCGATGGTCGCGACCATCACCAGGCCCTCCTCACGCTGAAATCGTGCCTGGTTCTCGCTCCGCGTCGCATTGTCCATGCCGGCGTGATAGGGCAGGGCGTTTACGCCTTTCGAACCGAGCCACGCCGCGGTCTCGTCGACCTTGCGCCGCGACAGGCAGTAGACAATGCCGGCCTCGCCCGCATGCTCGTCGGCGATGAAGCGCAGCAGCTGCGCGCGGCCATCGTCCTTGTCGACGATTGTGTAGCGGATGTTGGGACGGTCGAAGCTCGAGACGAAAACGCGCGCCCCCGCGAGATCGAGGCGCGTCACGATCTCGGCGCGAGTCTGCGGATCGGCGGTCGCCGTCAACGCGATTCTCGGCACGCCCGGATAACGCTGATGCAGCACCGACAGCGCCAGGTACTCGGGCCGGAAATCGTGGCCCCATTGCGACACGCAGTGCGCTTCGTCGATCGCGAACAGCGCGACCCTGGCCCGATCGATCAGATCGAGGCAACGCGGCATGGTCAACCGTTCCGGCGAGACGTACAGGAGGTCGAGCTCGCCAGCGACCAGCGCCCGCTCGGTCGCATGCGCGGTTTCGGCGCTCTGGGTCGAATTGAGGAATGCCGCGCGCACGCCGAGCTGCAGCAGCGCAGCGACCTGGTCCTGCATCAGCGCGATCAGCGGAGAGACGACGATTCCCGTCCCCGGCCGCACCAGCGACGGGATCTGGTAGCAGAGCGACTTCCCGCCGCCTGTAGGCATCAGCACCAGCGCATCGCCGCCGCCGACCACGTGATCGACGACTTCGCCCTGGCCGACGCGGAAGCTCGTGTTGCCGAAGGTCTGGCGCAGCAGCTCGCGCGCCGTTACGGCGGGTGACATGCGACTTCATCCCACCGCCCGAGCGTAGCGGCGGCTTCGTAGGTCCTCTGCAGGAAATCAAGCACCAGCGCATCGGGCGAGGGCGATTCGCGGACCTTGTCGTAAGACAGGACGAATTCACGCAAGTCGGAATGGTAATAGGCAGGGAGTCGCACTTCGGCATTCCTGAATCCGTCCGGCTCGGGATACGCATAGGCGTAGAACGCCGCTTCAGGAAGCGCTTCGTTGCCCGGCCAGAATCCGCAGCTGCTGACTTCGTGCGAGTACGCCTCGCGCGCGACGCGGTCGGGCAAATGCAACACGCCGCCCGGGTGCTCGGGGGCGGGACGTCCGGAAAAACGCGTCACCGCGAGATCGAAGCCGCCCCAAAAGAAATGCACCGGGCTGCATTTGCCGTTGAATCCGGCGCGGAACTGCTTGAGAAGACGATCGGCCTGCAGCAGCGCCGCAAAAAATCGGCGAACGGCGTCGGCATCGTACGAGCGATTTTTCTGGTCTTTTTCGAACGGGATCGCTTCGACCTGCTCGTTGGGCGTCGTATTGATGGCAACCCTGAGGTCCAGCTCCGCCAGCAGCGCCATCAGCGCCCGGTAGAAGTCCGCCACCGTGCGCGGCTCGAGCCGCAGGGTTCGACGCTGGCCTTCGCCGGTCTGGATGACCAGCTGGTGGTCGATGAAGTCGAAATCTATCTGGAAGACGCGCTCGCCGTGCCGGATCGGCGAAGTCGACAGGCCGCGCGCGGTGACGTAATAGACGACGTGCCATGAGTGATTGACCCACGGCGTCTGCACCAGTCGGATCTTGCCGACGATTTGCGTCCACAGCAGCAGCGTCGCGTAGGTGTCTTTCCACGCGGTGTAGGAAAGAGTGGGCCAGGCGTCCATCGCGGGTCGACTAGCGCCCGGCGTGCGCTGCCAGCACGTACGCGACGCAGGCGGTCAGCTTGCTTGCGTAGGGCACATGCAGGAATTCGTTCGGGCCGTGGGCGTTGGAATGCGGGCCCAGCACGCCGGTGATCAAAAACTGCGCGTCGGGAAAGTGCTTGCCGAGCATCGCCATGAAGGGGATCGTTCCGCCTTCCCCCATCGCCGCCGAGGGCTTGCCGTAAAAGTGCGACGAGGCTTCGTCGATCGCGCGCGCAAGCCAGGCATCCGTCGGCGGAGCGTTCCATCCGGTCGCGCCCGATTCGCCGGTGAAGCGCACCGTGGCGCCATACGGCGGATCGGCTTCGAGCAGCCGTTGCATCGCACGCTCTGCGGCCGCGCCATCGATGGTCGGAGGCAGCCGCAGCGAGAGTTTCAGCGCGGTTTGCGGCCGCAGCACGTTGCCGCCATCGGCGATCGGCGGCAAGCCATCGGCGCCGGTGATCGACAGGGCAGGGCGCCAGGTCCGGTTGAGCAGCGCTTCGGCACGGTCGCTGGTCATCGGCTTCGTCGTGCCCGCGAACGGATACTTGCCGATCACGATATCGCCGAGGACATCGGCAGCGCGCCTTGCCTGCTGGGCGCGCTCGGCAGGGACAGGCGCGTGGAATTCGGGCGGCAGCACGCGGCCGGTCGACGCGTCCTCGATGCGGTCGAGCAGCTTGCGCGCAATGCGAAACGACGAAGGCACGATGCCGCTGGCGTCACCGGAATGCACACCCTCGGTCAACACCTCGACGCTCAGCGTGCCGCCGGCCAGACCGCGCAGCGACGTCGTCGCCCAGAGGCGTTCGTAGTCGCCGCAGCCGGAATCGAGGCCGACGACGAAGTCGACGTTGCCCATGCGCGGCGCCAGCGCCTCGAGATAGGCGGGCAGGTCGTAGCTGCCGCTTTCCTCGCAGGTTTCGATCATGCCCGCGCATCGCGCATGCGCGATGCCCTGCGCCTGCAGTGCGCCGATCGCGGATAGCGCGGCGAACGTGGCATAGCCATCGTCGGCGCTGCCACGCCCGTAGAGCTTGCCTTCCTCGTACAGCGGATCCCACGGTCCGTAGCCTTGCCGCCAGCCGGTCATCTCCGGCTGCTTGTCCAGGTGGCCGTAGAGCAGCACCGTGCGATCGCCCTTCCCGGCGACGTCGAAATACAGCAGCGGCGTGCGACCCGGCAGACGGATGATCTCGACCGTCATTCCCCGCACCGGCTGCTTTTTTACCCATGCATGCGCGAGCCCGATGACACGCTCGATGTGGCCGTGGCTTTCCCATTGCGGATCGAAGTGCGGGGACTTCGCCGGAATTCGGATGTAATCGGTGAGCTGCGGGACGATGTCCTTGTCCCATTGCGCGCGGATGGCCGAGAGAAGAGTCGACTGATTCACTATGGGATTTCCGATTGGCGCAACTTGCCGCCCGATTATTGGGGACTTAGTCGCAGACACGATTCATCCGCGACTAACGAGGCTTGACGAAGCGCAGCGCGAATTTGTCGGTTGGAATTGGCGAGCCGGTCGACGTCTGGTCGCGCGGATCGGCGGGATTGCGCAGAAAGTTGCCCTCGGCCTCGAGCACGAATCCGGCCTGGCGCACTTCGGCCAGCACGACCGCTTCGTCGATCCGATGCAGGCTCCGTCCTTCGGAGATCCCCGTGCCGCTGCGTCCGGAATGATCGATGATCACATAGTGGCCGCCCGGCTTCAGCGCGGAAAACAGCCGCTGATTCATGCGCGCACGGTCGACCGGCAGATAGCTGATGTCGTGGTAGTTAAGGACCAGCGTCACGAGATCCAGCTTCGGCGCCTGCGCGGGCACAGGATCTTCGAATGGACGCTCGACGGGGATCAGATTGGCCTGCGGATGATCGGCCAGCCGCTTGGCAAGTCCCGGGCCGGGCTGCTGTGTCTGCGCAAAGACCGCACCGCTCGGCCCGACCGCCAGGGCCAGCAGCTGCGAGGTATAGCCGCCTCCGGCCGATACGTCCAATACCTGCATGCCGGTGCGAACTTGCGTGAAAGGAAGGAATTCTGCCGGATGTCGCGCCGTGTCTGTACGTCGATCCTGGTCGGTGCGGATCGGACTCGCGATCGCCTGTTGATACGTTGCGGCCATCGCGCGCTCGTCGGCCGATGGCATGCTGGTGCATGCTTCGAGTCCTGCAATCGCGCCGAGGACAACAAGCGAAGTTGTCATGCCTCGCGCAACGGCGGTATGAATCTGAGCGACGTACGGTGGCATTGTCGTGGGCTCCTGTCGGCCGACGCAACACGGATCGATTCGCGGGCGCGGCGGTTGAATTGAATGGCGAACTGGCTCATAGTTTACTTCAGTTTTTGCGCGCGATTCCCTACCGGAGATTCGGATGAACGACAAGCTGTCCGCCGAAGCCAGGGTGCAGATCGGCAAGAATGGACCCTACCGAGTCTCCGGCAACCTGCCTTTGGGCGAAGAAATCATCGGCGCCGACGGCGCTGGGGAGTCGGTGAAGTGGCAGCACGGCCGAACGTTTCCGCTGCAGCAGCAGTATGCGCTGTGTCGCTGCGGCCACAGCGCGCACAAGCCATTCTGCGACGGCAGTCACTCGAAGGTCGGCTTCGACGGGACCGAAACCGCAAGCCGGGCGCCTTATCGCGACCAGGCCAAAGTCTTCCGGGGACCGACGATGACGCTGACCGATGTCGAAAGCCTGTGCGCATCCGGGCGCTTTTGCGACCCGAACGGCTCGGTCTGGAATCTGGTGAACGACCCGGACCGAACGGCTCACGAGCATTTCGTGCGGCAGACATGCAATTGCCCGTCGGGGCGCCTGGTGGCCTGGGACAACGCCACAGGTCAAAGGCTGGAGCCGAAGTACGAGCCGTCGATCAGCCTGGTGCAGGATCCGGCAAAGGAATGCTCGGGGCCGCTCTGGCTTCGCGGCGGCGTGCAGCTGGTAGGAGCCGATGGACACTGCTACGAAGTGCGCAACCGGATGACGCTGTGTCGCTGCGGCGAGTCGAAGAACAAGCCTTTTTGCGACGGCGCTCACGTTTCGATCGGATTCAGTGACCAGCGCTGAAGTTGCGGGATCGGGTTCGGTCAAACCAAAAAAATCCAACCAGCCGGAAAGCCGTAGCGGGGGATGGGATGATGTTTCGCATGCTTTGGGGCGTCGACGTCGTCGCCTCGTTGATCGCGCTGGCTTTCTTTGTCATTGGGATCAACGACGGCACAGTCTCCTCTTTCAATATCATGTTGTGGATCGCGCTTCTGGCTGGATTGGCGGTGATCCTGTTCGGCAGCAACGCGCTCCAGGCCAAGGGGCAGCATGGCCTGGCGTTCATACTCGCTGCGGTGCTCGCGGTGCCCGCGCTCCTGGGCTGCCTGTTTTTTGCTTTACTGCTGGTCAGCGGCGTGCGGTGGAATTGATCCGGTCGTCCACCGCTTTATATGAACGTCAATCCAACGGAGCCCATCGTGCCCTCATCGAAACGCAGAGTCGGAATCATAGGCGTCGGGTTCGGCGCGCAGGTGCATGTGCCGGGTTTTCGCTCGGAAGGCTGGGATGTCGCGGCGATCTGCAGCCGCAACAGGGCAAAGGCCGAGAAAGCTGCCGCTGATTCGGGCATCGCCGGTGTTCACACCGATCCGCTCGAGCTGATCGACCGCGATGACATCGAGGCCGTCGCGATCATCACGCCGCCCGGTGCGCACCACGACCTGTCGATCGCGGCGTTGAATGCCGGCAAGCACGTGCTGTGCGAAAAGCCATTCGCCATCGACGTCCGGCAGGCCGTTGCAATGCGCGATGCCGCGTCGAAATCGGGGCTGACCTCGATGGTCGCCCATGAATTCCGCCATACCCCGCAGCGCGCCTACATCAAGGAGCTGCTCTCCGACGGCTACATCGGAAAGTTCCAGCTGTGTACGATAGAGTTGTTTCTCGATCGCTATGTGACTGCAGCGCCGCGTGCGCTGAGCTGGATGGCGAGCAACGCCGACGGAGGCGGCTTGCTGGGCGCGCTCGGCTCGCACTACATCGACGGCCTGCGCGACTGGTTCGGCGACGTTGCCACGGTCAGCGGGCGCCTCGCAGCCTTGCGCCCCGACGTCGTCGATGCGGCAACCGGCAGGATCGTCAAGGCGGAATCGGACGATACGTTCCTGTTCACCCTTGCGTTCAAAAACGGCGGCATCGCGACGATGATCGCATCTTTCGCGGCGACGCCGTCGCGGGGCACGCGCATCGTGGTGATGGGGGACAGCGGCACGCTGATTGCCGAACAGCCGGGCCCTAATCCGATGGAGGACGGCGTCGTCATCGCAAGCCGCAATGGCGAGCCGTTAAAGGCGCTCGAGACGCCTGGACGATATACGCCGTTCAAGGATCCGCGCGATCACCGGCTGATGGCATTCCGTCTGCTCGTGCGCGATTTCACTGCGGGCGTCGAGCGGCATACGTCGCCGGCGCCGAATTTCACCGACGGACTGCGCTGCCAGGAGGTTATCGACGCGGTGCGAAAATCATCCGAGTCGGGGCGCACGATCGCCCTGGGTGATTTGCACGATTGAATCGCCGCGCCTGCATTCGCTGGAGAGCAAGACGCTCCAGCCGCCGCGGATGAAGCGGCGTGACGCTGTCGGCAAGCGTCGGCGACGCTAGCCCGGTGTTCCGTTCAGGTCGATCGTAATCGAGGGCGCCCGTGACTCCGGCAGACTGCCGACCAGCTGCATCAAGACCATGGCGAGCATCCCTGCCGATCCGCCGAGCAGGAAAGCCGCCAGCAACCACCATATCGAAACCATCGCGCTACCTCCAGTCCTTGGGTACGTCGGTTCCGCAAGCACCGGGAATACAATCGCGTCCCGGCGGCGCTATCCGATTCATGCGATGTT
>Ga0207683_10000207_pt1 | contig 51051 bp, 47 predicted proteins | sample KBSM73metaG_FD_184333 | JGI IMG/M metagenome (GOLD analysis project Ga0207683, IMG submission 184333) | Miscanthus rhizosphere microbial communities from Kellogg Biological Station, Michigan, USA - KBS M7-3 metaG (SPAdes) (version 2) | ecosystem: Host-associated > Plants > Roots > Rhizosphere >...
GTCCCATTCGAACCCGCGGCTGGAGATCGCCGGATCGCCCATCCAGTCGTACTGGCCGTGCATCACGTTGTGGCCGATCTCCATGTTGTCGATGATCTTGCTCAGGCCCAGCATCGCCGTGCCTGCCAACCAGAACGGCGGGAAGATGCCGCCGAACAGCAGCACGCGCCCGCCGACCTCGAGGCCGCGCTGCGCCTTGATGATCCGGCGGATGTATGTGGCGTCACGCTCGCCGAGATCGGCGATCACGCGTTCCTTCAGTGCGTCGAGCTCGCGGCCGAACGCCTCGGCCTGCTCGGGGGTCATCGTGACGGTCCTGCCTGCGACGGTCTTCTGGAGCGTCTTCGGGGCAGGAGCGGTAGTGACAGTCATGTCGAACTCCTTCCGTTAGAGCGCGATGTCGACGTCGCCGACGGGGACGGTCACGCAGATCTGCACGTCCTCCTGTTCGGCGCTCGACACCGCTTGAGTGATGAGGTTGCGCACCGCGCCGCGGGTTTTGCGGCGGGTGCAGCTGTGGCAAATGCCCATCCGGCATCCGCTTTCGGGGGTCAGGCCTGCGGCCTCCGCCTGCTCAAGCAGCGGCCGGCCATCGTCCTCCAGCTCGATGCCGCTGTCTGTGAGGGACACCCGGCCACCGGAGGCCTCGGCAGGGACGTCGAACACGGGCGGAACGAAGCTTTCCGAGCGCACGTTCGCGCAATGCTCGCGCACGGCCGCTACCAAAGCCGTTGGGCCGCAGACGAACACCGCGTCAGGCTCGGGTATCGCGGCGGCCAGGTGCGCGGGACCGAACCTGCCCTCGAGGTCGGAGCCTGCCGTAGCACGGGTGTAGCCGTGCATTACCCGAACATCAGGCATGGCGGCGAGTTCGTCGTGGTAGCACGCTTCGTCGGCGGACCGCGCGTAGTGGATGAATGCGATCTCGCCGGGGAAGGCCTCGGCGCGCAGTGTGCGCAGCATCGACATCACCGGGGTGATGCCGCTGCCGCCGGACACGAACAGGATGCGCCGCGGCCGCTGCACCGGGAGCACGAAGTCGCCGCCGACGGAGTCGAGGCCCACGACCATGCCGGGCCGGGCGTGTTCGCAGAGGTAGGCGGAGACCAAGCCGCCGTCGTGACGGCCCACGGTCAGCTCGATATGCGGGGCGCCCTCGGCGCTCGCAGGCGAGTAGGGCCGGGTGCGGCGGCGCCCGTCGATCTCGACCGTGAGGTTGATGTGCTGGCCGGCGCGAAAGCCGGGGGACGCCCGGTTGGGCTCGAGGGTCAGGGTGACGCTGCGCGGGGTCTGCCGCCGCACCGCGACGATCTTGGCCCGGGCATCTCCCGAGGTCCAAGTCGGGGCGACGAGCTCGGTGTACCGGTCCACGCCGTGGGGTCCGGTCAGCAGGTCGACCAGCGGTGATCGCAGCACCCTGTCCCGCAGTCTCGGGTTCAGAGTTTGAGTGAACATACGTACACCGTGCGGCACGTGACGCGGCGGCGTCAATCGATTCGAGCAGGTTGTGGTAGGTTTCACACAGTGAACAGTCGTATGCCCAGTTCACGAACGAGCAGATCTGGCCGTTCGAGTAGGTCGCGCTCCCGTGACACCCTGTCGCGTGAGGAGCGCAAGGAAGCCACCCGGCGGGCCATCGTCGCGTCGGCGCTGAAGCTGCTCGAGGACCGCAGCTTCGCCGCGCTGAGCCTGCGTGAGGTCACCCGGGAGGCCGGCATCGTGCCGGCGGCGTTCTACCGGCATTTCGAGTCGATGGAGGCACTCGGGCTCGTGCTGATCGACGAGTCGTTCCGCAGGCTGCGCGACATGCTGCGCGCCGCCCGCGCAGGCAAGCTGGATCCGAAGCGCGTCATCGAATCCTCGGTCGACATCCTCATCGACGGCGTCAACGAAGATCGCGAACACTGGCGCTTCATCGGCCGTGAACGCTCCAGCGGCGTCACAGTGCTGCGCTACGCGATCCGCACCGAAATCCGGTTGATCACTTCGGAGTTGGCGATCGACCTGGCCCGGTTCCCCGGGCTGAACACGTGGAGCGGCGAGGATCTCAACATCCTGGCCAGCCTGTTCGTGAACTCGATGATCGTGATCGCCGAGGCCATCGAGGACGCCAAGGACCCGGCCGCGATCGAGGAAATCAAGCGCATCGCGGTCAAGCAGCTGCGGATGATCACCGTCGGCGTCAGCGGGTGGCGCAGCGCGGGTTAACGTGAGCCGCATGCCGCACCTCGACCTGGCCTACCCGCGTCCCGACATCGCAGTGCTGACACTGAACCGGCCCGAGAAGCTGAACGCGCTGAACTACGAGCTCGTCGAGGAGTTGCACGCCGCTCTTGACAGCATCGCCGCCAACAACGACTGCCGCGTCGTGGTGCTCACCGGGGCCGGGCGGGGTTTCTGCTCGGGCCTGGACCTGACCGACCCGAACCCGTCGCAGGCGGGCGGCGGCACCGAGTTCCCCCGGTCCGGCATGCGGTGGCAGGAGCGCATCGCCAACCTCACCGCACGGATCCACCGTCTCCGGCAGCCGGTGATCGCCGCGGTGAACGGTCCCGCCTACGGCGGTGGGTTCGGCATCGTGATGGCATGCGATATCCGGCTCGCCTCGGCATCGGCGCGGTTCTGCACACAGTTCATCAAGCTCGGCCTCGGCGGCTGTGACATCGGGGTCAGCTACACGCTGCCCCGCATCATCGGCGCGGGCGCGGCGTTCGACCTGATCCTCACGGCGCGCGTCGTCGACGCCGACGAGGCGCAGCGGTTGGGCATCGTCTCGCGATTGTCGGAATCGGTGGTCGACGACGCGCTGGCCATAGCCGAAACGCTCTGCGGCTATGGCAAATTCGGGCTGGAGTCGACCAAGCAAGTGTTGTGGGCGAACCTCGAGGCGTCGAGCCTGGAGGCGGCGCTGCACGTGGAGAACCGCAGCCAGATCCTGGCGTCGACCAGCGGGGAGATGCTCGAGGCGGCTAACGCGGTGTTGCCCCGCCGTCAGCGATGATGACCTGCCCTGTGATGTAACTGCCGGCGTCGGACGTCAACAGCAGTGCGGCGCCGACCATTTCGTCGGGCGTGGCCAGCCGCTTCATCAGCGTCCCACCGACCATTCCGGCGATCATTTCCGGCGGGTTCTGCTGCATCATGTACGTGTCGACCGGCCCGGGAGCAAGCGCATTGACGCGAATGCCGAACTGCACGAACTCTGCGGCCATGGACCGCGTGAACGACATCATCGCGGCTTTCGCCGACGAATAGATGGACAACATCGGCGAGAAGATGAACGCGCCGATCGACACCATGTTCAGCACCGCCGCATGCTCGCTGGCCTTGAGGTGTGGCAGCGCCTCCTGGACGAGAAACACAGGGCCGCGCACGTTGACGTCATACGACTTGGTCAACGCCTCGGCACTGACCTGACCGAGCGGCTGGGCCAGTGGGTTCGCGGCGTTGTTGACCACGACGTCGATCCCGCCGAACTCGTCGACGGTGCGCTGGACCAGGGCGCTGAGGCCGTCGAGTGCGCCGAGGTGCGTCGGCACTCCGATGGCCTGACCGCCGAGACCGCGCAGGTGCTCGGCCGCCTGCTCGCAGGCGTCGGGCTTGCGGCTGGCGACCACGACGCGGGCGCCGGCAAGAACGAAACCCTCTGCAAGAGCGAGGCCGATACCTCGCGTGCCGCCCGTCACGATGACGGTGCGCCCGGTCATGTCGAAGAGACGCTCAAACGCTTCGCGATTCACGCCGCTCAGTAGAACAGGTCGGGGTTCGCGGCCACGTACTGCTCGGCGGTTTCAGCGGGCTTGCCGGTGATCTGTTCGACGTCGTCGGTGGCGCGGTCATACCGTCCTTCGCGATGCAACCGCGCCATGGTCGTGATGTGCTGGCGGACGTGGTCGGGCAGGCCCACAGGTTCGAGCACCTGACGCTCCCACTCGTCGAGAAGCTGGTCTTCGGCCGTGATCGGCCGGTTCAGCGCCCGGCTGTATTCCTCGGCCAGACCGTTGATGTCGAGGATCTCCGGGCCTGTCAGTTCGTACACCTGGCCGATCCGACCGTCGGGTTCGCGCAGCAACGCGGCCACCACTCGACCGACGTCGTCTGCGGAGATCGGCGACGTGCGGCCGGTTCCGAAGGGCAGCACCAGCACACCACGCTCGCGGACGCTCTGCTTCGACAGGGAGGTGAACAATGGATTGTCCAGGAACGTCGTTGGCCTGACGTGGATTACCGGCAGCCCGGACCAGTTCAACACGTGTTCGGCCAGCCAATGCAGGCGGTGCTGCTTGGACTCACTCGTGCTCGTCAGCGTCATCTGCGAAACCGTCATCTGGGACATGTTGACGAGTACGTCGAGATGGCCGCGTTCGAGCGCCGCCGCGCAGACCTCTGCGGTGGCCCGCAGATAATCCAGCGACACGCTCATGTTGAAGAACATGCGACGCGCGCCGTCGAGCGCGTCGACGATGTCGCCGGCAACGGTCAGGTCGCCAACGATCACGTCGGCGCCCATCGCCCGCAGTTGGTCGGCGCGGTCGTCGTCGTGATGCACCATCGCCCGCACGGTCTCTCCCGCGTCGAGCAGGGACTGCACGACTCGGCGGCTGACGCTGCCAATGCCTCCCGCGGCGCCGGTGATCAGGTACATGGCGCTACTCGGCGCCGGTCCAGATCGAGGTCGCGACCAGGTCGCCGCGGTCCAGGCCGCCAGCGCGATGCTCGTGCACCTTGACGTACTCCTCGTTGGTCACCATGTCGAGGAATGCCGCCGGTGACGGATACTCGACCACGATAATCACGTCCCACCACGGCTTTTCGCCCGCGCCGATGACGACCGCCGGCGATTCGCCCGCGTAGCGGACGGTGCCGCCGACGCGCTGCAGGTGTGGCGTGACCTCTTGCGTGTAACGGAGGTAACTCTGCCGACCGTCGTCGGCGCGGAACTGCAGCAGGTTGATCATCACGACAGGCTGGTCGGCAGGCCGTGCAGCGAGCGCCTCAATCTGTTCCGGCGTCGGCTCCAGGGATGCGCTCATCGCTAGATGCACCCGCTTACGCTGATCCGCCCACCCACGGTGATCTCCTTCGCCGAGCCACGCTCATCCTGCCCCCGTCGCGGATCTGACGCTGTGCATTTCAGGATTCCAGCAGGATCGACCGACGCGCCAGGTAACGGCGAACAGGCCGTCGCCGATGTACTCGATGACGCCTGGTTCCTCGCCGGCCTGTAACCGCCCACGCCGCTTGACATTTCGGCTTCTCCGTGGGCTGTCACGCATTGGCGAACCGCCGGAAAATCGAAAATCGCCGCGAGAAGCCGTGAGGACGGGTATATTTTGCTCCCTACGGAAGTATCGGACGCCAAGGTGCGCGGAACGGCGTCGCCGGTGCAACACCATCCGTGCTGGGTTTCGCCGGTTTCTGGTGTGGCAACGTGAGGATTTCTCCTACCACAACTTGATGAAAAGTTCCTGTGCGAACTGCATTTCGCAATCTGTAGCGATCTTGTTCGCTTTTGGGCTACATTGCCATCGGCAACCGCATCTTCCCGGCGTGTTTCAGGCCAATCCGTACAGAGCTGTCGGATTCCTTCGTCGCCGACAGGATCGATGCGTTTGCTACACGACCGGTGTGCGGCCAGGCGGGGGCTTACGGCGCACGTCGGTCTCGTCTGGTTTTGCAACGTTGGGGGTATTTTCATGTCCGCTGGCGCCGAGCCGCCATCTCGTCGCGAGGTCCAATCAATACCGTCAAATCCTGTGTGGATCAGCCGTTTCGCGGCGGTGGGGTTCGCACTGTTAGCTGTCATCATGAGCAGTAATGCACCGGCCAACGCGATGGTGGCCTGGCACCCGAAGACGCCGCCCCTGTCCACGCCGTGGACACACCTGGTGGGACCTGACAACGCGCTGCCCGAGTACCCGCGTCCACAGATGGCGAGGAAGCGTTGGCTGAACCTCAACGGCGTATGGGACTACACGGGCCGGTCAGGAGGGGCCGTCCTGGCGGCGCCTCCATCGCCGAACGAATACCACGAACGGATCCTGGTCCCCTACCCTCCGGAGTCCGCGCTGTCCGGTGTTCAGCGCCACGACGACCAGATGTGGTACCGCAAGTTCTTCAAGCTGCCGAGCTCCTGGGTCGGACGAAACGTGCTGCTGCACTTCGGGGCGGTCGACCAGATCGCCACCGTCTGGGTGAACGGCCAGCAGGTGGCCCACCACGAAGGCGGCTACACCGAGTTCAGCGCGGACATCACCAAGGCGCTGCGGTGGCCGGGCTCGCAGGAGATAACCGTGCAGGTCGAGGACCGCAACGAAGCGAACCCGTTCCCGGTCGGCAAGCAGCGCAAGAACCCGCGCGGGCTGTTCTACACAGGTTCGTCAGGCATCTGGCAGACGGTGTGGATCGAGCCGGTGCGCGCCGCTCACGTCGACAAGCTCGACATCACCCCGGACCTGACGAGTATCACTGTCACGCCAAGGGTTTCCGGGACGAGAAACGAGCGTGCCGAGGTGGTCGTCTCCGAGCCGGGTGGGGCCGTGGTGTCGATCTCGTCAGGTACAGCGGGTCAGGCGCTACGCCTCCCGGTCCCGGACGGGCACCTGTGGACTCCCGACGACCCGTATCTGTACGACCTGAAGGTCAGGCTGGTGAGCCCGTCCGGGAAGGTGGTCGACGAGGTTTCCAGCTATTCCGGGTTGCGCACGATCGGCACTGTCCGGGACTCGAAGGGTAGGCCGCGGATCGCGCTGAACGGCAAGATCACCTTCCTGCACGGCCCTCTTGATCAGGGCTACTGGCCCGACGGGATCTACACCGCACCCACCGACGACGCGCTCAGATTCGACCTCGAAAAAACCAAGGCGCTGGGGATGAACTTCGTCCGCAAGCACGCCAAGGTGGAGCCGGCGCGCTGGTATTACTGGGCGGACAAGTTGGGGCTGATGGTGTGGCAGGACATGCCGTCGCTCGATGTCTCACTCGACATTCCGGTCGGACCCGCCCCGGATCCGGTGCCCGCCGCGAAGGCGAACTTCGAGAGGGAATTGGCGGCGATGATCGATCAGCTCCGCAGCGTCACCTCGATCATCGGCTGGGTGCCGTTCAACGAGGGTTGGGGCGAATTCGATACGGCCAGAATCGCGAACGCGGTGAAAGCCGAGGACCCGACGCGGATGGTCGATGCGAACAGCGGGGTGAACTGCTGCAAATCGCGTGGTGACAGCAGGGCCGGGGACATCTACGACGACCACACCTATGTCGGTCCCGGCCGTCCGGTGCTGCCCGACCCGCTAGACCCACGGGTGATGGTGGACGGCGAGTACGGCGGCCTCGGACTGGTGGTGGACAAGAACCGGTGGCCGGGGCAGCCGCAGGCCTACGAGATGGCGGACAGTCAGGCACGGCTGACGGAGCGGTACGTCAAGATCAGCCAGGACCTGGAGGACGTTGTCCGGAAGGGCGGGTTGTCGGGTGCGATCTACACCCAGACGACCGATGTCGAAAACGAGGTCAACGGCTTCCTGAGCTATGACCGGTGGGTGGACAAGATGAAGATTCCGACGGTGGCGGACCGAAATCGCGCCGTGATCGCGGCGGGAACGGATCCGCCCGACCGTCGGTGATGACCGATACCAACGCGCGTCCGCTGACGAACTCGCGCTGATGTCCGCTGAGTGGATCCGTGAACTCGAGGCTGTGCGCCAGAAGTTGCAGGGGCCGCGAGAAGTCCTCGGGTGCCACGTCGACCACGTCGGGGTACAGCGGATCGTTGACGATCGGCAGGCCCAGCGACGCCATGTGCAGGCGGAGCTGGTGCGTTCGTCCGGTGCGCGGAGTGAGGCGGTACCGGCCGTCACCTACGTGTTCGATCAGCGTCTCCGCGTTCGGCTCGCCCGTTTCCTCGACGGACTGTAACTGTCCGCGGCGCTTGATGATCCGGCTGCGCACCACTGTCGGTAGCTCGAGATCCGGATTGACGGTCGCCCGCGCCAGGTACGTCTTGCGCACCTCGCCGCGCGAAAACAACGTCTGATACGCGCCCCGTATCTCCCGGCGCGTCGTGAACAACAACACGCCGGCCGTCAGCCGATCCAGCCGATGCGCCGGCGACAGCTCCGGCAGGTCGAGTTCGCAACGTAACCGCACCAGCGCCGTCTGCGCCACATGCCGACCTCGCGGCATCGTCGCCAGGAAATGCGGCTTGTCGACTACCACGATGTCGTCGTCGCGGTACAGCACCGGAATGTCGAACGGCACCGGTACCTCGTCGGGCAGCTCTCGGTAGAAGTAGACGTGTGCTCCGGCGCGGAGTGCAGTGGTCGAATTGACGGGCGTGCCGTCGGGCAAGAGCACCTCTCCCGCAAGCACTTTCGCGGCGGCCGATGCGCCCCATCGGGCGCGGAACTCGTCGACCACCAGGCCGCCCCGCAACCGCACCCGCGCCGGACCGAGGCCGTCGCGCACCGGCAACGGTGCGGGTCTCAACTGAGCGGCACCGGCTCGAGGATCTCCGCACGCGCCTCCGGTGCCGCGGCCCGCAGCGCGTCGGCGGACTCGTCGTCGGGCTGCTGCTGGGACCGAACCTCCGCGTCGACCCGCGCGCAGTACGTGGTGACTTCGCGGTCGATGTCCTCGGCGCTCCAACCCAGAACGGGCGCAACGACTTCGGCGACCTCGCGGGCGCAGTCCACGCCGCGGTGCGGGTACTCGATCGAGATCCGCATCCTGCGAGCCAGGATGTCCTCCAGATGCAGCGCGCCCTCGGCCGCTGCCGCGTACCACGCCTCCACCTTCAGGTACACCGGCGCGTCGGTGATCGGCGTCAGCAGCTCCGGCTTGCCGTCGGCCATTGCGAGCACCTCGCCGATCAGCGATCCGTACCGGTCCAGCAGGTGGCGCACCCGATACGGATGCAGACCGTAATGCGAGCCGACACTCTCGGTTTGGTTCACCAGCGCGAAGTAGCCGTCGGCACCCATGAGCGGCACCTTCTCGGTGATCGACGGCGCCACTCGGGCAGGAATGAACTCGGCGGCGGCGTCGATCGCGTCGGCGCCCATCACCCGGTAGGTGGTGTACTTGCCGCCTGCGATGGCCACCAGGCCCGGGGAAGGCACCGCTACGGCGTGCTCACGTGACAGCTTGGACGTTTCTTCGCTCTCCCCCGCCAGCAGCGGCCGCAGCCCCGCGTAGACGCCGTCGATATCGTCGTGCGTCAAAGGCGTGGCCAGCACGGTGTTGACATGCTCGAGGATGTAGTCGATGTCGGCCTTGGTGGCCGCCGGGTGGGCCAGGTCGAGGTTCCAGTCGGTGTCGGTAGTGCCGATGATCCAGTGCGTGCCCCACGGAATCACGAACAACACCGACTTCTCGGTGCGCAGGATGATCGCCACCTCGCTGACGATCCGATCGCGCGGCACCACCACGTGCACGCCCTTCGACGCCCGGACCCGGAACCTGCCGCGCTGCTTGGACAGCGCCTGGATCTCGTCGGTCCACACACCGGTGGCGTTCACCACGACGTGGCCGCGTACCTCGGTGACCGCGCCGTTCTCCGAGTCGCGCACCCGCACGCCGATCACGCGGTCGCCCTCACGCAGCAGCGACACCACCTGCGTCGACGACCGCACGACCGCCCCGTAGTGCGCCGCGGTGCGCGCCACCGTCATGGTGTGGCGGGCGTCGTCGACCACGGTGTCGTAGTAGCGGATGCCGCCGATCAGCGATGTGCGCTTGAGTCCGGGCGACAGCCGCAACGCGCCCGCGCGAGTCAAATGCTTCTGCGCGGGAACGGATTTCGCGCCGCCCAGCTGGTCGTAGAGGAAGATACCCGCCGCGATGTACGGCCGCTCCCACCACCGCTTGGTCAGCGGGAACAGAAACGGCAACGGTTTGACGAGATGCGGCGCCAGTGTCTTGAGCGACAGCTCTCTTTCGTACAGCGCTTCGCGCACCAACCCCAACTCCAGCTGTTCGAGGTAACGCAGCCCGCCGTGGAACATCTTCGAGCTGCGGCTCGATGTGCCGGACGCGAAGTCGCGGGCCTCGACAAGCGCGACCTTCAGCCCGCGCGTCGCCGCGTCGAGGGCGGCGCCGGCCCCGACCACGCCGCCGCCGATGACGACGACGTCGAACTGCTCGCTGCCGAGCCGCTCCCAGGCCTGTTCGCGCTGTTCCGGGGACAGCAACGTCTCGCCGTTGACCGTGATCGGGTCGCTCACTTCGAATGGATCCTTGTTACTCGTCGGTACGGTTGCCCATTCACAGGTTACTGGCGCTCAGTCCAAATCGTCGTGCGCCATCAACCTCCGGCCCGCCTCGGTGATCGACCCCGACAGCGACGGGTAAACGGAGAAGGTTTGCGCCAGGTCCTCGACGTCGTTGCCGTTCTGCACGGCCAGCGCGATCGGCAGGATCAGTTCCGAGGCGATCGGAGCCACCACCACCCCGCCGATCACCACACCGGTGGCCGGCCGGCAGAAGATCTTGACGAAGCCGCGCCGCAGGCTCGACATCTTGGCCCTGGCGTTGGTGTTCAGCGGCAGCATGATCGTGCGGGCGGGCACGGAACCGTCGTCGATCCTCGACTGCGGCACGCCGACGGCGGCGATCTCAGGCCGGGTGAAGACCGCGGCGGCCACCGTGCGTAGCCGGATCGGCTCGAGCCCTTCGCCCAGCGCGTGGTACATCGCGATGCGGCCCTGCATCGCGGCCACCGAAGCCAGGAGCATCAACCCGGTGCAGTCACCTGCCGCATAGATGCCCGGCACCGTCGTTCGCGACACCCGGTCGACCTTCAGGTAGTCGCCCGGCGCGAGCTCGATGCCGACGCGCTCGAGACCCAATCCGCTGGTGTTGGGTACCGAACCGACCGTCATCAGCGCGTGGCTGCCCTCGACGGTGCGACCGTCGGTCATTGTGACCAGTACGCCGTCGCCGGTGCGGGTGACCGACTGCGCCCTGGCGTTCTTGACCAGCGTCACGCCGCGGGAGGCCAGCGCGTCCTCCAGCACCGCGGCGGCGTCGGAGTCCTCGTGCGGCAGGATCTGATCGCGGCTGGCCACCACGGTGACCTTCACCCCGAGCTCGGTGTAGGCGTTGACGAACTCGGCACCGGTGACGCCCGAGCCCACCACGACGAGGTGCTCGGGCAACGTCGCCAGGTCATAGAGCTGGCGCCAGTTCAAGATTCGTTCGCCGTCGGGCTCCGCGTTGGGCAGCACTCGCGGGCTGGCGCCGGTGGCGATCAGCACGACGTCGGCCCGTAGCTTGCTGACGGTGCCGTCGTCAGCGGTCACCATGACGGTGTGCGCGGCCATGCCGGGCACGTCGTCGACGAGCTCCCCCCGGCCTGCGATCAACGTAACGCCCTCGCTCTGCAGCCGAGCGGCGATGTCGGCCGATTGGGCCGCCGCCAGCGTCTTGACGCGGTTGTTGATCTTCGGCAGTTCGATCTTGGCGTCCTCGAACTCGAGGACGTACCCCAAGTCGGGGGCGCGGCGCAGTTCGGTGCGCACGCCGGTGGACGCGATGAACGTCTTGGACGGCACGCAGTCCCACAGCACGCAGGCGCCGCCGATGCCGTCGCAGTCGACCACGGTGACGTCGACGACCTCGGGACCGCGCGCAGCGGCGACCAGTGCCGCCTCATAGCCGGCGGGCCCACCTCCGATGATCACGATGCGGGTTGCCACGGCCCTAACCTAGCCAAGCGTGCCGTTGATCGCCCAGCCACTGAGCGAAGCCTTAGGCTTTCCCCGTGCCGCTATACGCCGCGTACGGATCGAACATGCATCCGGAGCAGATGCTGGAGCGCGCTCCCCATTCACCGATGGCGGGGACGGGGTGGCTGCACGGCTGGCGGCTGACGTTCGGCGGCGAGGACATCGGCTGGGAAGGCGCACTGGCCACCGTCGTAGAGGATCCGGATGCGAAGGTCTTCGTCGTGCTCTACGACATGACGAAGGAAGACGAGAAGGCCCTCGACCGTTGGGAAGGCTCAGAGCTGGGCATCCACAAGAAGATCCGATGCCGCGTCGACCGCCTCTCGTCCGACACCACCACCGATCCGGTGCTCGCGTGGCTGTACGTCGTTGACGCCTGGGAGGGCGGCATCCCCTCGGCCCGGTACCTCGGAGTGATGGCCGACGCCGCCGAAATCGCAGGCGCCCCATCGGAATACGTACACGATCTGCGCACTCGCCCGGCCCGAAACATCGGCCCCGGCACGTAACGGCCTTCCCGTTCGCTTCCTGCCGCGAGCGACCGTGTCTGTACACGACACGCCGCAGATTGTTGGCACTTTGGGGTCGCTCACGCGGCGTGAGCGCGGCGAAGCTGCAGGTCGATGCGGGCGACGAAATCCCACGCCCGGTACCTGACGTCCTCGAAAACGATCGGAATGACAGTCCACTGAACGTCCTGCAGCGCGGCCTGACGCCTGCGATCACGTCGCATCGCTTCAGGGCCGCTGTGCCAGTCGATGCCGTCGTACTCTGCCGCGACCCGCTCTTCGGGCCAGGCGAAATCAACTCGCCGCAGCTCGCCGTTTCCATCGATGATCTCGTATTGCAATACGGGCCGCGGCAGACCTCCGTCGAGCATGGCCAGCCGGGCTTCACTCTCCATGGCCGATTCCGCCATGCCGTCTGCGAGCGGAATCAGGTCGCGGACGGCGACGATCCCCCGCCGTCCCGCTTGTTGGGCGGCTGCTCGCCGCAAACCGACACGTTGGCACGTCCCGCTGCGCAAAGCAGCGTCCAATGTGGCGAGCGCACGGGGCCGACGCAGGCTGCGGGCGACCTCGACCGCGGTCCACGCGGGCGATGTGGCGAGACGCTCGCCGACTCGGACTAACGGTGCACCGTCGCGGCGGTGCACGACAAGCCCATCTGTTGAGCGCAATCGACAGCCGGCCGGGCTGAGCACGTGGAGATCGGCAGGCTCTTCGGTGTCGAAGCCATGAAGTGCTGCCGCAGTCCCGAGACAAGCCGGGACATCAGTACCGCAGGCGTAGTCCAAGCCACGTAACCGGATGGAGTCGTCAGGCTCACCGCGACAGTAGATGCCTTGCCATATCCGTTCCAGCACACCGGAATTCACCAACGCCTCGAACCCGCGGCGTGTCAGGTAGTCGAGAATCTGGCCACTACTCGCTACCCCACCCTGGCGGTCGAACAGGGCGTCGAGCTCTGGGTCCATGACTCAGATCGTCATGGGGCAGGTGCCGTCGCGGTAGGCCGTCATGAGCCGCCTGTGGATAACCAGTGCCGAGCGACCGCGAAATGCCGGCACAGAACGGCGTGTCTACGGACAGACACGGTCGCTCGCCCAAGAAAGGCGGACTAGAACTGGGCGGCCTGGTCGATGATGTTGACCAGCACGCGAACACCCACGGCCAGCGCCCGTTCGTCCAAATCGAACGTCGGCTGGTGCAAATCGAGCTGTGGACCGCGGCCCGACCACACGCCCAGCCGCGCCATCGCGCCGGGCACCTCCTCGAGATACCACGAGAAGTCCTCGCCGCCGCCGGACTGACGGGTGTCGCACAGCACGTCGGAGCCGATCACCTCGATCGCGTGGGTGAGGATGCGCGTCGAGATCTCTTCGTTGACCACCGGCGGCACGCCGCGGCGGTACTGCAGGCTGTGCTCAATGCCGAGCGGTGCCAGAAGCGACGAAACAATCTCGCGCACAATCGATTCCAGCGAATCCCAGGTGTCGCGGCTGGCCGTGCGGATGGTGCCCGCGAGCGTACCGGTCTGCGGGATCGCGTTGGCGGCCACACCCGCATTGACCGCACCCCAGACCATCACCGTGCCGTTTCGCGGGTCGATCCGGCGCGACAGCACACCGGGCACCCCGGTGATCAGCGTGCCGAGGCCGTACACCAGGTCGCCGGTCAGATGCGGGCGCGACGTATGCCCGCCGTGCGACTGCAGCGTGACCTCGAGCTGGTCGGCGGCCGAGGTGATCGGCCCCGCCCGCAGCGCCACCTTGCCGACGGCGAGCCGCGGGTCGCAGTGCAGCGCGAAGATGCGCGACACCCCCGTCAGCGCACCCGCCGCGATAGCGTCGATCGCGCCGCCGGGCATCAGCTCCTCGGCGGCCTGGAAGATCAGGCGCACGCCCAGCGGCAGTTCGGGCACCGACGCCAGCGCCATCGCCGCGCCAAGCAGGACGGCGGTGTGCGCATCGTGACCGCAGGCGTGCGCGACGTTCGGCACCACCGACGCGTAAGTTGCGCCCGTGCGCTCGGCCATCGGCAGCGCATCCATGTCGGCGCGCAGCGCGATTCGCGGCCCATGCTCGGGCCCGAAATCGCAGGTCAGGCCCGTCCCGCCAGGCAGCACCTTCGGGTTGAGGCCGGCGTCGGCCAGATGGGAGGCGACGAACTGGGTGGTCGCGAACTCCTGTCGGCCCAGCTCCGGATGTGCGTGGATGTGCCTGCGCCAGGCGACCAGGTCGTCGTAGTGGGCGTCCAGCCACAATTCGGTGGCGTCGGCGAGACTCATGACGCCCGCCTCGCCTGAAGCTCCAGCACCCGGTCCCGCTCGGCGGGTGTTTCCGCGAGGCCGACGACCGTGCGGGCCAGCATGATCGCGCCCTCGACGACGGCCTTGTCGGCGCTGGGCCCGGCCGCAGCGGCGGTGAACGCAGGCTGGTGGATGGATGCGCCGTTTGCTTCGATGCCGACGATCGGGTGGATGCCCGGCATCACCTGTGTGACATTGCCCATGTCGGTGCTGCCCAACGGCAATGTGCCCTCGACCTCCTCGGGCACCGGGCTGCGGCCCAGCCGGACCATCTCGCCCCGGAACACCGAGGCCAGCCACGGGTCCGGCGCCAACTCGGCATAGGCGGGCGCGGTCTCGGACACGGTGTGCGTGCAGCCGGTGCCGACGGATCCCGCGGCGAAACAGCCGCCCATCTTGTCCTCGAGGGCACGCAGCGAATCCGAGTTGACGGCGCGCATCGTGTAGCGCAGCTCGGCCCTGGCGGGAATGACGTTGGTGGCCTGGCCGCCGTCGGTGACGATGCCGTGCACCATCTGCCCCGGCGCCAGGTGCTGTCGCAGCAGCCCGATCGCCACCTGTGCCACGGTGACCGCGTCTGCGGCGTTGACACCCAGGTACGGCGCGACGGCGGCGTGCGATTCGTGGCCGGCGTAACGAACCGTCACCTCGGACAGCGCCAGCGAGCGGGCGGCCGCAATGTCCAACGGCCCCGGATGCAGCATCACCGTGACCGCGATGTCATCGAACGTTCCGGCCTTGAGCAGCAACGCTTTTCCGCCGCCTGCCTCCTCGGCCGGGGTGCCGATCAGCGCCACCGTCAGGCCCAGCTCGTCGGCCACCTCGGCCAACGCCAGTGCGGTGCCGACGGCCGATGCGGCGATGATGTTGTGGCCGCAGGCATGTCCGATCTCCGGCAACGCGTCGTACTCGGCGCAGATGCCGACGACCAGCGGGCCGCTGCCGAAGTCCGCGCGAAACGCGGTGTCCAAGCCGCCCGGGGCCGCGGTGATCTCGAACCCGCGCTCGGCGACCAGTACCTGCGTCTTTGCGCAGCTGCGATGTTCGGCGAAGGCGAGTTCGGGCTCGGCGTGTATCGAATGCGACAGCTCGACCAGGTCACCGCGGCGTCGGTTGACGACGTCTTCGACGCTTAACGACGCGGTGACGGTGGGCATCTTCGCAGTATCTCATTGTCAACCGAAGGTAATGGTGCGAGCTAAGCTGCGCGACTGTGAGCGAACCGGATGCGCTGGCAGCAGAATCGGCGCAAGCCATCCGCGACCGCACCGGCGTCGACGAGCACGACGTCGCGGTGGTCCTCGGATCGGGCTGGGCGCCGGCCGCGGCACAGCTGGGCGATCCGGTGGCCGTGGTGCCGACGGTCGAGCTGCCAGGGTTCACCGCGACGACGGCCGCCGGGCATGGCGGTCAGGTGTTGTCGCTGCACGTCGGCGACCACCGGGTGCTGGTGTTCGTCGGCCGGATCCACGCCTACGAGGGACACGAGCTGCGTGCCGTCGTGCACCCGGTGCGCGCGGCGTGCGCGGCGGGTGTGCGCACCGTCGTACTGACCAACGCCGCCGGCGGCCTGCGCGACGACTACACCGTCGGCCAACCCGTGCTGATCAGCGACCACCTCAATCTCACGGCACGCTCGCCGCTGGTGGGAGCGCAGTTCGCCGATCTGACCGACGCGTACTCGCCGCGGCTGCGGACGCTCGCCCGCGAGATCGATCCGTCGCTCGCCGAGGGTGTCTACGCCGGATTGCCAGGACCGCACTACGAGACGCCCGCCGAGATCCGGATGCTGCGGACGCTGGGTGCGGACCTGGTGGGCATGTCGACCGTGCACGAGACCATCGCCGCCCGTGCCGCCGGAGCACAAGTGCTGGCCGTGTCGTTGGTGACGAACCTGGCGGCGGGTATGACGGGCCAGCCGCTGAGCCACGACGAAGTGCTGGAGGCGGGCCGTCAATCGGCGACGCGGATGGGCTCCCTGCTCGGTGCGGTCATCGCGCGAGTCTGACGACCCAGGCGCGCGCTGATCCACACCACGCTGCGGGCCATCAGCGGCGCCGCGAACAACATCAGAAGAATGCGCACCACCTGCGCCGCGATGATGAACGTCACGTTGGACCCGGTTTCGACGGCGGTCGCGAGCACGGCGTACACCCCACCGGGACTGGTCGCGAGGTATCCCTCCAGCGGGCTCAGCCCGGTGAAGCGCGCCAGCAGCGCACCGAGGCCGGCGGTCGCGACGGCGAGCGCCACGATCAGGCCGATCGCGGCGGGCAGCATCCGTCCGATCGCACGCAGCGCTTCGGAGGTGAACGCCAGTCCCGCCTGCCACCCGATCACCATGTAGCCAACCTGCACCAGCAGAACCGGCACGGCCAGGCCGAACGACAGGCCGCTGACTTCCAGCGCGACGGTCAGGGCCATCGGCCCGAGCAGACCCGCGCCGGGCAGCCGGATCCACTTGCCGACAGTCGCGCCGACGAGCACCAGGGCGATCAGCATTGCGACGCTCAGATACCAAGGGGCCGAAGCAGTTTCAGCGACGGGCGCGGCGGAGTGCGACTTGTCCGCGTGATAGATCAGCGTCACCACCACCGGCATCGACGCAGTCACCAGCGCCACCCGCAGGTATTGCACGACGGACACGACGCGGTCGTCGCCGCCGAGTTCGCGCGCGATCGCGACCAATCCCGACGCGCCACCGGCGACGAGCGCCAACGACCCGGTCAACGGAGTCACGTCACGGTGCAGCCCGAGCAACGCGCCAGCGACGATGCTCAGCAGCAACGTGGCAACGGCGATCGCGATGACGATCGGCCAGTCGGAACCGAGCGCACCGACAGCGTCCTGGTGCACCATCGTGCCGATGTAGACACCCAGCACTCCCTGCGCGGCGATACCTCCGATGCGGGGTACTCGACTGGGAGCCAGCGACGTGAGGGCCAGCGCGACGCCGACGACAAGAGCGGCGAACAATGCGGCCGACGGCACGCCGACACGGGTGAGCGGGTAGGTCACGGCGACCGTCACTGCTATCAGCAGGCCCCACCTGAGCATCCGTCGCATCCACGCCATGTTGATTGCAAGTATGACCTTGCTAGTTGCGGATATCAACATGGGGTGATGCACGTGACAGGACAGATTTACCAAGGTATAACTTGGTTATGATCCGGATTGACTCCCCGGCCACCGAGTTGCGGGAATCGATGATGGCGGTGACCAGGCAGATGCGCAGGCACCGCCCCGACCACGGCCTGACGCTGAGCCAGATGGAACTGCTCGGCGAGGTCAGCCGCACCGGGGTGACCACCCCGGCGGAGCTCGCGAACCGGTTGCACGTGCGGGTGCAGTCGCTGACCGACAGCATCAACGAACTAGTTAGCCGCGAATTCGTCGCGCGCCGTCCCGACGAAACCGATCGACGCAGGCAGCTGCTCGAACTCACCGAGGCGGGTACCGCGCTGCTGGAGGTCGACCGGGCCGAACGGGATGCCTGGCTGCACGCGACCATGCGCGACAACCTGACGCCGCTCGAGTTCGACCTGCTGATGCTCGTCGCCCCGGTGCTCCGCAAGCTGGCTTATACCGATGCCAAAGCGGGCACACTAGCCGTATGACTTCGTCGCGGACCTCGACGGCCGCGCAGGAGTGGATTTCTCACGACCCGGATCCGCAGGCCGCCGCTGAACTGACGTCGCTCAGCGAGGAGGAACTCGACGAGCGGTTCGCCCGGCCGCTGATGTTCGGCACGGCAGGTTTGCGTGCGCCACTACGGGCCGGACCGAACGGGATGAACCTCGCCGTCGTCCTGCGCACCACCTGGGCGGTCGGCAAAGTGCTCACGGACCATGGCCTGGCCGGAACGCACGTAGTGGTCGGCCGAGACACCCGCCACAGGTCCGAGGACTTCGCCCTCGCCGCAGCGGAAGTCCTTGCCGCCCAAGGCTTTGCGGTGACACTCATGTTCGCGGCGGTCCCGACGCCTGTGGTGCCATTTGCCGTCCGACATTTGCCTGCGGTGGCGGGCATTCAGATCACCGCGTCGCACAACCCGCCGTCCGACAACGGCTACAAGGTGTACTTCGAGGGTGGGTTCCCGATCGTGCCACCCATCGACGAAGAGATCGAACGCGCCGTCACACGAGCCCCGTACGCCGATGAGATCCCGCGGCGGCCTGTCAAACCGTCCGGTATCGAGATGGTGCAGCACTACATCGAGCGTGCGACCCAGGTTCGGCACACCCACGGGTCGGTGCGGGTCGCGTTGACACCGATGCACGGGGTCGGCGGCGAGTTCGCGATGGACGCCCTGGTGGCGGCCGGCTTTGACGACGTGCACGTCGTCGAGAGCCAGTTCGCGCCCGATCCGGACTTTCCCACGGTGTCGTTGCCCAATCCAGAGGAGCCCGGCGTGGTCGATGCGCTGCTGGAGCTGGCCGCCGCAGTGGACGCCGAGATCGCCATCGCGCTCGACCCAGATGCCGACCGGTGTGCAGTCGGTGTGCCGACGCCGGCCGGCTGGCGCATGCTCTCAGGTGACGAAACCGGTTGGCTGCTGGGTGATTACATTCTCTCGCAGATCGAGACCGGGCCTGTGTCCGAGGCGACCGCGGTGGCCAGCACGGTGGTGTCGTCGCGCATGCTGGCCGCCATCGCCAAGGATCACGACGCAAGGCACGTCGAGACACTGACCGGGTTCAAGTGGTTGTCGCGAGCCGATGTCGAGCTGCCCGGCTGCACGCTCGTCTATGCGTACGAAGAGGCTATCGGTCACTGCGTGGACCCGGCCGCGGTCCGCGATAAGGACGGCATCAGCGCCGCGGTGCTGGCCTGCGATCTGGTTGTCGCGCTGCGGAATCACGGGCGCACGGTGCTCGACGCGCTCGACGACCTGGCACTGCGCCACGGTGTTCACACGACGACCGCGGTGACCCGTCGCGTCGTCAACACCGACGAAGCCCAAGGAGTGATGGCCCGGCTGCGTGCCATGCCGCCAGATCGGCTGGCCGGCTTCGAAGTCTCGGTGACCGATCTGCTGCAAGAGCGAGGCCTGCGCCGGACCGATGCACTCGTTTTCTTCGGCGGGGACGAGATGAACTGGATCCGGATGGTGGTGCGCCCGTCGGGCACGGAGCCAAAGCTCAAGTGCTACATCGAGGTTCGGCGCGGGGTCGTCGGCGATCTCGCGGTCGCACGAGTCAAGGCACGCGAAGTTCAGGACGATCTGGTCTCCGTCGCGCGGCGTTTCTAGCGCGGGCCGAACTGCCGATCGCCGGCATCCCCGAGACCCGGAACGATGTAGGCGATGTCGTTGAGCCGCTCGTCGATGGTCGCGGTGACCAGCCGTACGTTCGGCGCCACCTTCTCCAGTGCCGCAATGCCTTCCGGTGCGCAGACGACGCAGACGGCCGTGATGTCGACTGCGTTGCGGGAGTGCAGCAGCCCGATGGTGTGCGCCATCGAGCCGCCGGTGGCGAGCATCGGGTCCAGCACCATGACCGGCTGCGTGCTCAGGTCGTGGGGCAGCGACTCCAAATACTGTGTTGGCTCATGGGTTTCCTCGTCGCGGGCGACCCCGACGAAGCCGACGCGGGCTTCCGGGATCAGCGCGTGGGCCTGGTCGACCATGCCGAGCCCGGCGCGCAGCACGGGGACGAGCAGCGGCGGATTGGCCAACCGGCATCCGGTGGTCTCGGCGAGCGGTGTTCGCACCGCAACGGTTTCACAGGCGGCGTCACGGGTCGCCTCGTAAACCAACATCAGCGTCAGGTCGCGCAGCGCCGCTCGGAACGCGGCGTTGTCGGTGCGCTCGTCGCGCAGGGTGGTCAGCCGCGCGGCGGCCAGTGGGTGGTCGACGACGCGGACATCCATGCGCCGACCCTAGTGGAACCGAACCGTCGCCGCGGCCGTCCTAACCGCATGTTCGCCGACACCGAGGCAATCCGGACCTTCGGTGTCGCCAGTTCTGCACAGGCAGCCGATCTCGCCGCTGTCGCGTCGGCCTTGTCTTCGTTGCCAGGCGCAGACGCCTTCGGTCCCGTCGGCGCCCGCTTTCTGGCAGCGCTGGCAGACGCCGCCACGGAGACGTCCCGCGCAGTGACCGCGCTGATCGACCGGTTGGCAACGGGAGGCCTCACTGCACATACATCGGCGGCCGCCTACGAGAGCGCCGATGCACGCACCGGCGCGCTGGTCTCCAGGGTCTACTGATGCCGAGTGCCCTTGTCGCCGCCATGTCGGCGCCGATCCGCGAGGTGCAGTCGCTGGTCGGCGCGGGGTGGTCGAGCGATCCGGCAGGCGATCCGGTCGGCGCGCTGATCGGCGTGCGGGATGCGCTGGCCGACGTGTCGGCGGCGGCACGCCGGGCATGGGCTCGAGCCGAAGCCAACTGGTTCGGCGCAGGCGCGGAAGCGGCCGCACAGTTCGCCGCCGGGACGGTCACGGCCGTTGACGCACTGACCGTGCATGCCGACCGCCTCGGTAGGACGGCGGACACCGCCGCGGCAGCGGTCGCGCGGGCCAGGGAGCGGTTACGAATCATCGTCGAGGACTTCGAGGCCCGCGCCGCCGCGCTAGAGCCCTATCTGGATTCTCCCGGCGTCGTCGAAGGGTTGATGGCCGAGGCACGCAGGTCGCTCGCGGCGGCCGTCGCCGTTGTCGATGAGCTTCGTGCAGAGTTGGACGGTCACGCCGCCACCCTGACCGCGGCGCCGGCGCAGTCCTCCCCTGCTGCGACAACACCAGCCGGTTTGACGGGTCCGTCGATACCGTCGATGGGCTCGGGCTTCGGCGGCGGCGCACCGTTGAGCCCGCTGTCCGGGATGGACGGTATGTCGAGTTCGGGTGGCCTCGGCGGTCTTGCTGCGTTCTCGCCGCGGGAGGCACCGCAACCCGATGCCGCGGCGTTCGGCGACGGGTTCGCCGTCCGGCTACCCGACGGCAGCACGGCGGCAGCGCCGAACGCCGTGGCGGCCAGCGCGGTTCGGCACGCACTGACGCAACTCGGCGTGCCCTACCAGTGGGGCGGCACCGCACCGGGGGTGGGCCTGGACTGCAGCGGCCTGACTCAATGGGCGTATCACGAAGCGGGGCTGAACATTCCGCGGCTGGCCCAGGAGCAGGACGTCGGCGCCGCCGTGGATGCCGCCTCGTTACGGCCCGGCGATCTGGCGGTGTGGGACGGCCACGTCGCGATGATCGTCGGGCACGGCACCATGATCGAGGCGGGTGATCCCGTTCAGCTGTCGCCGATCCGAACGACCAACGCGGGGCAGGGTTTTCAGGGCTTCTGGCGGCCGACGGCGTGAGTGAGGCTTGGCCTCAGCCCAACGCATGTGTCCCTCAAAGCCCAGAGATGTCGCCATCGCGCGATAGCGGTCCCGGAAATGTGTGTAAGCCGCGGCATCGCCGCAGCCAGATATCGCGCCATCAATGTGCAAATCGTTTGTCTCGTCGAATCGGTGGTGCGCGACGGTCGGCAACAGAAACGAAACCCACCACGTTAGGCGGCGTCTGCTCGGCAACTGACTGTGCGGAGGTCAGGCGGGCGATCGTGGGATGCCCGGCGTCGGCGCGTCCGCGCTCGATTGGCTGTAACCCCTGATCGCACGGCTGGAAGTGACCACTGTCGGTGTACGGATAGCCAAGGGCTCGATGAGAATGTTTGCGTACCACCTATGTGAGACTCCGCCGGTCGAGCGGACGGCTGACGCATTCGAGGCTCACAGTGTGTCCGTGGTGGTTCCCCCTACGGCGACCACATATGTCCGCGTGAGGACCTCGGACTATTCCAACGCGCCCGGCTCTCTGCCCGGGTTTGACACGCATTGCGGCCCAGCTCGGGGACTGGCTGGTGTGGACGGACGGGCGGAGGGCGGATGGGCGGGGGACGCCGGATACCGGTGGTCCGGTTGGCCGTACGGTGCGGATGACGGCGGGCCATACGGCCCGGCTGGACCATGGGGCGACGATATCAGCAAACTCGTGGCGGGGGCTTAGCCGGCCAGGCGATTGACACACACGCCGCGAACGCCGCCACCGGGAACTCCATACCGCGCTGACCAACAGGCCCGCCATCACCATGCCACGGCCGATGTAGATGCCGCCCCTGATCTGGCCCAGCGCGACGATGCCGCAAATCACGGACGGCAGCACGATGCCCATGACGCCCAGTACCTGCGTGGCGATCGCGAACCCGCTGACCGGACGCTGCGTTGGGTGTAGGGCAAGGTCACGCCAGCAACCGTAGCGCGGTGTGTGCAACCGGGTGGCACGCCCGGCCGCCAGGGCTATACTGCGCGAAATGGGCGGTCCCAGTTCCAAATTCGAGCACGACCTCGACAAGACCCCGGCAAACTTCGTGCCGTTGACTCCGCTGTCGTTCATCGAGCGCGCCGCAGCCGTCTATCCGCGGCGCCTGTCGGTGGTCCACGGCGCGCAGCGCTACACGTGGAAGGAAACGTACGCCCGTGCGCGGCGCCTCGCGTCGGCGCTGTCGCGGCGCGGGGTCGGCGTCGGCGACACCGTGGCGGTGATGCTGCCCAATACGCCGCCCATGTACGAGGCGCATTTCGGCGTCCCGATGTGCGGCGCGGTGCTCAACGCCCTCAACACGCGGCTGGATGCGCAAGCCATCGCCTTCATGCTCGAGCACGGCGAAGCCAAGCTGCTGATCACGGACACGGAGTTCTCCGCCGTGATCGACAAGGTCAAACCGTCAATTCCGGTGATCGACGTTGAGGACGCCGAGTTCGAGGGCGGCACGCGGCTGGGCGACATGGACTATGAAGCCTTCCTGGCGACCGGGGATCCCGAATTCGAGTGGCGCTGGCCGGAAGACGAATGGGAGGCGATCGCCCTCAACTACACGTCGGGTACCACCGGCAACCCGAAGGGGGTCGTCTACCACCACCGCGGCGCGTACCTCAACGCCGTCTGCAACATCCTCACCTGGAGCATGCCGCAGCATTCGGTCTACCTGTGGACGCTGCCGATGTTCCATTGCAACGGCTGGACCTTCCCCTGGACGATGGCGGCCAACGCCGGGACGAACGTGTGCCTGCGCAAGGTCGAAGCGCAGAAGATCTTCGAGCTGATCAAGGCGGAGAAGGTGACGCACTATTGCGGCGCGCCGATCGTGCACTCCATGCTGATCGACGCGCCCGAGGCACTTAGGCAAGGCATCGATCACAAGGTGCACGGCATGGTGGCCGCGGCGGCGCCGCCGGCGGCGATGATCGAGGGTATGGAGCGGCTGGGATTCGACATCACGCATGTCTACGGCCTGACCGAGGTCTACGGGCCGGCGACGGTCTGCGCCAAACATGACGCGTGGGAGTCGCTCGACGTCTGCGAGCGCGCGCGGCTCAACGGCCGACAGGGCGTGCGCTACCTGATGGAGGACGGGCTGGCGGTGATGGACCCGCAGACGATGCAGCCGGTGCCCGCCGACGGCGAGACCATGGGCGAGATCATGTTTCGCGGCAACATCACTATGAAGGGCTACCTGAAAAACGCGGAGGCGACGCGGGAGGCGTTCAGCGGCGGCTGGTTCCACTCCGGCGACCTGGCCGTGAGGCAGCCCGACGGCTACGTCAAGATCAAGGACCGGTCCAAGGACATCATCATCTCGGGCGGCGAGAACATCTCGTCGCTCGAGGTTGAGGACGTGCTCTACCGTCATCCCGCGGTGCTGGCCGCGGCAGTGGTGGCGATGCCCGACGAGAAGTGGGGTGAAACGCCCTGCGCCTTCGTGGAAACCAGGCCCGACGCACAACTGACCGACAAGGAGATCATCGAGTTCTGTCGGCGCCACCTGGCCTCGTTCAAGGCGCCGCGCGCGGTGGTGTTCGGCGAGCTCCCGAAGACCTCGACCGGAAAGATCCAGAAGTTCGTGCTGCGCGAGAAGGCGAAATCCGCGACGGCGATCCAGACATGAGCGCGATCCCACAACACGGTCCGTCGATCCTGCTGCGCGAAGACCGCGGCGGCGTCTGCACGCTAACGATGAACCGTCCGCTGCAGATGAACCTCCTCACCACCGAGATGCTCGAGGCGCTGCAGAAAGCGTTCGATTCGCTGATGACCGACGGCAGCATCCGGGTCATTATCCTGGCGGCGGCGGGCAAGGGCTTCTGCGCCGGGCATGACCTCAAGGAGCTCCGCGCGCTCAAGGAGCTGCCGAGGATCGAGGAGTTGTTCGACCACTGCAGCCGCATGATGCAGACCATTACGTCGCTGCCGCAGCCAGTTATCGCCCGGGTGCAGGGCGCAGCAGCGGCGGCCGGTTGCCAGCTCGTCGCGCAGTGCGACCTGGCGGTGACCTCCGCGGCGGCGAAGTTCACCACACCCGGCGTAACCTGGGGCTTCTTCTGCTCGACCCCGGGCGTGGCGGTCGGCCGCAATGTATTGCGCAAGCGCGCGATGGAGATGCTGCTCACCGGCGACATGGTGGATGCGCACCAGGCGCTCGACTGGGGGCTGGTCAACCGCGTCGTGCCGGCCGAAAATCTCGTCGCGGAGACCGACAGGCTGGCAAGGCAGCTCGCCGAGAAGCCGCCGGTGCAGCTCGCGGCGGGGAAGCGTGCCTTCTATGCGCAGATGGATCTCGGTGTGGCGCAGGCCTACGAGCTCGCGTCGGGGGTGATTGCCGCGAGCTTCGCCCACCAGGAGGGACGGGAAGGCATGGATGCCTTCATCGAGAAGCGGGACCCACCGGGCCGGTCACGGCAGCAACCCTAGCGTCGCGGTCCACCGCCAAGACCGGCACATCGAGCGTCTTGGAACCCAGGGCGTGGCGGGCGCCGGTGACCTCGACGATCTCGCTGGCGCAGGGATCATCCCGCCTGTCAATGGCCACCATTTCCGCGCTGCAGCTGCGGCACCATCGTGTCGAGCACGCCGTCATCACGCTAACGAACCACTCCCTGCTTCGTGTGCATCGAAAGTGACGGCATCGTCGGCAATTTCAGTGCGCGGCAACAACCGTGCGCGAATCGCGAAGTTTGTCAGGGGTTTTCAGGACATAGTTGAGCGTGATTATGCCGCTTCTGTAGGTCACCGCAGCCACCCCCGTCGGGGACCCGGATGAGCGGCCCCCACCCCGCATAGGGGTGGAGTTGAGGGCCGGGGGGTCTGTGGTGGCGTTCTCTGCGACGAATCTGCAGGAAAGAAATGCATCCTTATCGACACCATGATCGAGGCGGGTGATCCCGTTCAGCTGTCGCCGATCCGAACGACCAACGCGGGGCAGGGCTTTCAGGGCTTCCGGCGGCCGACGGCGTGAGTAAGGCTTGGCAGCGCTAAATGGAACCGGCAGCAACACTCAGCGGTCCGAGGTTGACAGTGATTCCACCACTGAAGGGGAAGTCCAACATCAACACCACGGCGACAGACACCGCGGCAAGGAAGGCCCAGGCATACATGAGGTAGGGCGGTTTCACCGTGAGGGCAGACAACCCCACCGTGACCGCCAGCAGTGTCCCGGACAAGACGATGAGCACTATCAGGATTGGCGGCAGCGCTCGCTGCGCTACCGCAGTCACCTTACTTTGGGCGGCGGTCAAAGATGCAGCCGCCGACACCATTCCGTTCGCCTCTGGGTCGGTGTTCTTACCCCCGTAGGCCACTTTGTGCACGCTATTCTGCAGAGTGTCGAAACTCTCGGCGGAGGGCAGCGCACTGAATTCTCCGGCCGCAAGCGCTGGTCCGTCCTTGTCCACCACTGTGTTCAGGTAATTGCGCAGATTGCGGTTGACCTCGTCGGCGCCGGCTTTGTCCTGGATCTCACTCGTCGCCCAAGAAAGTTGCTGCGCTGAGGATGCCTGGAGGTCGACCGCGTCCTGGCCAGCGCCCACCGCCGACCAGGTGATCGTGATCGCAAAGCCGATCAGGAAAGCGAAAGTTGCCCCAAACACGCTGAGCAGCTTGCCGGCGTGTTCCTCGACCTGAGCACGTCGATCCGGCGAAGCCACCCCGCCGAGGCCATATCGGCAACTCGCGCTGACGACGGCGAAGAGCACGAATCCAATGGCGATCGTCAGCCAGGGAGATAGCTCAGACAAATAGGTTCGCACACTTAAGTCCTTCCCTCATCGGCCTCCGCCGTCACCGCGTCATCCACGTCAATATCGTGTCACCGCCGGTCAACCATGTCTGGCATATCGCACTCGGGACGCTGTCAGCCGCTGCTTCCCATCTGCACCCCCATTGATCGTTGGCTGAGGCCCTTGACCCCGTCCAGCGATCGCCGATCCGAACGACGAACGCGGGGCAGGGTTTTCAGGGCTTCTGGCGGCCGTGTCGGGCGGCCTCCTGGGCGAGTTGCACGCGCGAGGTCAGCCCGAGCTTTGTGTACACATAAGTGAGGTGGGTTTGCACGGTGCGGGGTGAGACGAAAAGCCTTGTCGCGATGTCGTTGTTGGCGAGCGCTTCGCTGACCGGTCGTACGATGTCGCGCTCGATGGGCGTGAGCGACGCCCAGCCACTGCTGGGCGTTTACGTTCTCCGCGGCGACGCTGTGCGTAGGCCATCGCTTCATCGGGTGGACAACCCCGTGCCCTCAGCCCACAGGGAAAGCGCATCCAACGCGTAACGCTGCTTAGCGCACATGCCGCGGAGTTCGGCCAGCACCTTGAATCCCGCTGACGGTCACTGGATTGCTCGGCAACTTGCAGAGCCTCGTCAATCTCCGTCAGCACCGCGTCATCGGCCAGCAGTACCCCAGAGACAACCCAACGCACTTTATAGGCGACAAGCGTCGCCTGCGACACAGGGACGCTCGTGCGGGCCGTGGCAAGCGCGCGGTCGAAGTCCTCTGTCCACCCGGCCAGGCCCTCGCTCTCTATGGTTGCGTCGCCGCCGCCAGGGGTGTCGGAGTCTGCGGGGAGTCTGACGCCGAAAACCCACATCTTCACTCATGACGGTGGTTTCGTAGACAACGGCGCTCCCACTGCGCGGGAGTTTGGCTAATCGCCTGAATCGGCGACCGTCGCCGAGGCCTTCATGGGCGAGCAGCGAAGGGAGAGATCGTGTCAAACCTCATCGAAGCTCCGAGACCGTCCCTGTTGTCTGACCAATCGCTGGGCGTAGTCGAGGCAACCGCACCCGTCGTCGCAGCGCACGCCGACGAGATCACCGCACACTTCTATCCACGCATGTTCGCCGCCCATCCCGAGCTGCTGCGAGTGTTCAACCAGGGTAATCAGGCCACCGGCGAGCAGAGCAAAGCCTTGGCCGGCTCGGTTGTCGCGTACGCGGTGCAACTGATCGATCCCAAGGCGCCGTCATTTGATCACGTCATGCGCCGAATCGCCTACAAGCACGTATCCCTGGGCATCCGCCCCGAGCAGTACACAATTGTCGGCGAGCATCTGCTTGCTTCCGTCGCTGAGGTTCTCGGCGACGCCGTCACCCCCGAGATCGCCGCGGCCTGGAGCGAGGTCTATTGGCTGTTCGCGCTCCAGCTGGTCGCCGAGGAAGCACGGCTCTACCAGCAGGCGAACGTGGACCCCTCGCAACCGACTCGGCCCTACCGCGTGGTCCGCCGCATCGAGGAGACCGCCGACGTGATCACTCTCGTCGTCGAACCAGCAGACGGCGGTCCCCTCCCAACGATCGCACCCGGACAGTACGTCTCGGTTTTCGTCGACCTGCCCGACGGTGACCGGCAACCCCGGCAGTACACGGTGTCCTCCACCGCTGTACGGACTCGGCTGCAGATCACCATACGGCGGGTCCAGGGAACGAAGGGGGTCCCAGACGGCCGCGTTTCCAGCTACCTCCATGATCATGTCAAGCTCGGAGATCTACTCGATGTCAGTGCCCCTGCCGGTGACTTCGTACTGACGCCAACAGACTCGCCGCTGTTGCTGGCCAGCGCTGGTGCGGGTATCACGACTGTGCTGCCCATCGTCGAACAAATCGCTCGTACCCAGCCGCAGCGGAGCGTGATCGTGGCCCATGCTGATCGCAGAGCACAAGATCACGCTCTGCGACACACCGTGCTGCATCTCGGTCGAGAGATCGACGACTTCACTTCTTACACCTGGTACGAAACCGTCGACGAGGGCGACACCCACTCGCGCCAAGGCTTCATGGACTTGACCGACATTCCGCTCCCGAACGACATCCAGGTCTTTACCTGCGGCCCATTGCCGTTCATGCGGCTCGTCAGGTCGACGCTGCTTGACCGTGGCGTGCCGCCGGCCCGAATCCGCTATGAAGTCTTCGGACCCGACCTGTGGGCCGCCCAGTTGTCGCCCGATTCGGGATCCTGACGCGTTGCGTCGCGCTCAGTAGCGGTCGCGCAGCAATCGCTTGTGGAGCTCCTGGACACCCATCGCCGCTAGACAAGCCCGAGCGCGGGGCGACCCTGTTCAACTGTCGCAGCTCCGAACCACCAACGCGGGTCAGGGCTTTCAGGGGTTCTTCCGCCCGACCGGATGACCGTCACGTGGGCAGATGGCTCCACGCATCACGATCGGGTGGCTTGAGGCAACCAGAGGCGCACTCGAAGTCGCGTGCCGACTTGGCGCAGCGACGCTATGCGTGAAGTTGCAAGCCTGACAATGGATCTGCCTGCCGTCAACCGCTAGTGAATCGCGAAGTCGTCGAGCTCGTAGAGGTCCCACTCTCCCGGAATACCCCTCAGGGTCGTCAGTCCGATCGGACGGGTGCTGCGTTCGACCGTACCCAGTGAGGCGACGGTTTCGGCGGTGAGGCGTACACCGCCGTCGATCGCGCTTGCCATCACCCTCGCCGCGACGTGCAGCCCGAGACCATGCAGATCGTCCCCGGAAACCAGGAACGATCCCGTATGAATCCCGGCACGCACCTCGAGGCCGAGACCGCGGACCCGACCGCGCATCGCGAGTGTGCAGCGACAGGCATCGACCGCCGACTCGAACAGCGCAAGGGCGCCGTCACCAGTCATCTTGATGAGAGTGCCGTCGTGATGGTCGATTTCCGCGCGAACAGCAGCGTCGTGTTCGCCGAGAAGCCGATCCCACGCATCGTCTCCAAGTCGAGCGGCATGCGCGGTCGATCCGACGATATCGGTTATCAGGACCGTGCCATCGACGCGCAGACCCTCCGCCTGCTCCCGCTTTAACTCGAGCTCCTCCCGGTCCAATAGCCGGCCAGCTGCCTCCATCAGGAAGTCGAGCAGGAGGTCGCGCGACTCCCGTGGCCGATCTCGGTGGTGCAGGTGACCGGCTCCGGCGATGAGCCGGAGCCGCGCACCGGGGATGCGCCTCGTCATTCGTTTAGCGTTCAACGGTGAGACGAAACGGTCCTTCTCGCCATGCATGACCAACGTCGGCTGCCGGATCGTGTGCAGCCGGCGCAGACTGCTGTAGCGCAGTTGCGCGGTCAGCTGGCGCCTGATCGCTGGCTTGTTTCGCGGCGCACGGGCGTGACCCGGGAACCGCCCATCGGTTTCGGGGATTGGCGTCGCCGACAGGAAGGGCGCCGTCGCACGAACGAGATCTTCCGGATCCTTCCGCGACAGGAGCAGTGGGAGGAGCCGCACTGCGCGACTGAGGGGCGGACCACCGGCCCAGGTGGCACCTAGCACCAGCGAGAGCACCCGCTCCGGGTACCGGATGGCCAGCTCCTGCGCGATCTGGCCGCCCATCGATGCGCCGTAAACGTGCGCGCTTGGCATCCCCGCGGCGTCCATGACCGCGGCGACGTCGTCCGCCATTTGCTCGATGCTGAAAGCCTCATCAGGGGCGTCGGACAGGCCCGCGCCGCGGTTATCTAGACGCAGAACGCGAAATCCCCGCAGCTCGGGCAGCAGGTCGTCCCAGAACGACAGGTCGAACGCGGTCCCCGCGATCAAAACGAGAGGCTCACCCTCGCCGTCGACCTCGTAGTGGATGCGGGCTCGTGCCGCGACGCAGTGCGGCATCGTGTGAGCGTACGCCCACTTCCCTCACGAATGACGCTTCCGGCAATCCACGTCCCGCTCGAGCAGCAGTCGCTATTCCAGCTGCGCTTGGTTCATCGTTGACAACGGTGACAACGGTTCTGATCGTTGACTGAGGCGGGCGAACCCGTCCAACGTTCGCCGCGACACACCATGAACGCCGGGCAGGCGCCATCGCGGCAGCCTCGTCCTAGGACACTAGTACCAGTTTTCCTGTCGCCGCCGTCCGCTCGAGCAACTCATGAGCGCGACGCGCATCGGACAGCGGCAGGCGCTCGGCGACAACCGGATGTATCTTCCCGTCTCTCAACAGCTGCAGTAACGCGCGGAAGTCCTCCCAGTACCAATCCTGGTGGGGGATGCGCATTTTCTGGATTCGGTAGGCGAGCACGCGCCGCCGGGCCGAGAGAAGTCCCCAGAGCGCGACGAGTGCGGTTCCCCCGTACCACTCGAATACTCCGGGCCAATTCTTATGCCCGCGCACGATGGTGTTCTGCCGGCCGTAGATCACCAGCCTTCCACCTGGCCGCAACGCGCGGAATGAGCGAAGCGCCATCGAGCCGCCGAACGGATCGAGGGCGATGTCCACCCCATCTCCGGTCAGCTCACGCACCCGCGCCAGAAAATCCTCGTGTTGGTAGTCGATGGCGACGGCACCCAGTCGCTCGACCGCGGCGCGGTCGTCGGCCGAAGCTGTTCCGTAGACGTGCAGTCCTGCCGCCGCCGCCAACTCGAGGACCGCGGTGCCAACCCTGCCTGCCGCGCCATGCACGAGGACCGTCTCGCCGCGCTCCGCCTTCGCCGCGCGGTGAAGCATCTGGTAGGCGGTCATGTAGATGAAGACGAGGCTCAGGACCTCGCCGGGATCGATGTCTTCGGGCACGGGAACCGCGTATTGCTCTGGTACGCAAACGCTCTCCGCGTTGGCGCCCCACTGCGTGAGTGCGCCGACCCGGTCGCCCACCTGCGACCTCGAGCAGTCCGGGCCGAGTTCGGCGATGACGCCGACGAGCTCGTAGCCAGGGGTGAATGGCGGCTTCGGGCCACCGAGATATGTGCCGGCGCGCATCTGCGCATCGCTGAGCGACACGCCCGACGCCAAGACCCGGATGCGAACTTCGCCCGGACCCGGTCTGGGGTCGCTCTCTTCCACAACGCAGACAACTTCCGGCCCACCGAAATGATCGATGATTACGCGCTTCATGAGATGACCTCCTCTATGGCGGGCGAGATGCACGACGAGATCTGTTGCCTGTAAGGGGGATCGGGCAGCGTTGTCTTTGCATCAGGAACGGGCGAGGGCGTGCCTACCTACATCGCCACCGGGGCGACCTGCAACCCCCAGTCATCGGGGAAAAGAACGTCGACGGGCATTTACCGCCTCCTGCCGCGCTCACGAAGTCTGCAAGCTGGCATCTCCACCATTGGCCTGCCGGGAGCGTCTGCGGTAGTGACTGAAGTCCTCGCTGCGACCGCCATTCGTCACCTACCTGCTGGTCGGCTACGGGCGGATGCCGCTCGGCCAGGCGCTGCTGCGCGGCGGGATGCTGGCGTGGGGGCGTCGTCCATGGCTCGGACTGCGCATCAAGGACCTGTTCTTCAATGCGTGACGCCACTCATCGCGGCGATCTCTTCAACGACCATATGCACCCTATTGATCACTGGCTGAGGCGGGCGACCGAGTACCGCTGTGGCCGATTCGGAGAACCAACGCCGGTGGGGGTTTTCAGGGCTCCCTAGGCGGTCAGCTAAAACCTCAATGTCACTCCGATGAGCGCGATGGCGCCGAGGCCGGCGATCAGCGCCGCGATCAACCCGGCGATGGAGAACGGCATTGCTCCGTAATCCGCTTGCAGCGCTCTGATATCCCGGCGATGCTGAATCCAGGCCAACACGAGCGCGATGAGTCCGATGAGAATCATTGCCAAGCCGACAATTTGGGGGCTGACGAATGGCGCGCGCAGCCGCTCCGACGTGGCGAGATAGCGGAATATCTGATAGATCGTGAACCCGAACGCGATCAACGACGCGCAGGTGCGGATCCACGCCATCAGCGTCCGCTCATGAGCCAGGCGAGTGCGTTGGACGGCAAGTCGAGTGTTTGCGTCAGGCGGCGGGTCTGTCATGGCCCTCTCTCGACACTGGCGACGACATCGCAGTAACTGACGAATAAGAAAAAATCGAGACTACTATGCGGCCGTGGGCGTTCAGAAGGCGGCGCCAACCGCGTCGTCGCGTCCCCGGCATTCGGCCTTGGAAGGGCTGCACAGTGAGCGATAAGCCAAACATTCTCATTATTTGGGGTGACGACATTGGCCAGAGCAACCTGAGTTGCTACAGCAACGGCCTGATGGGGTACCGCACCCCCAACATCGACCGTATTGCGAGGGAGGGCGTGCTCTTCACCGACTACTACGGGGAGCAGAGTTGCACCGCCGGACGGGCGGCCTTCATCACCGGCCAGAACCCGTATCGCACCGGCCTCACCAAAGTCGGCATGCCGGGAGCACCGCTGGGACTACAAGCCGAAGACCCGACGATCGCGACAGCGCTGAAGGCACAGGGGTATGCCACCGGTCAGTTCGGCAAGAATCATCTCGGCGACCGCGACGAGTTCTTACCCACTATGCACGGATTCGACGAGTTCTTCGGCAACCTGTACCACCTCAACGCCGAGGAAGAACCCGAGAACGTCGACTATCCGAAAGATCCGGAGTTCCGAAAGAAGTTCGGGCCGCGCGGTGTGCTGCACACCTGGGCGAACGGCGACGGTTCACAACGCATTGAGGACACCGGTCCGCTCACCAGGAAGCGGATGGAGACGTGCGACGAGGAGTTTCGCGACGCCGCAATCGATTTCATAAAGCGCCAGCATGAGGCTGAAACGCCCTTCTTCGTGTGGTTCAACTCGACCCACATGCACTTCCGCACGCATCCCAAGCCGGAGAGCATCGGCCGGGCGGGGCAGTGGCAGTCCGAGTACCACGACACGATGATGGATCACGATGACATCGTGGGCGATCTGCTGACCACACTGGACGAACTCGGCATCGCCGACAACACAATCGTCATGTACTCCACCGACAACGGCCCGCACATGAACAGCTGGCCCGACGCCGGTATGACACCGTTCCGCAATGAGAAGAACTCCAATTGGGAAGGCGCTTACCGCGTCCCGGCCTTGGTGCGTTGGCCGGGGCATGTTCCTGCCGGCACCGTCTTGAATGGAATCGTCAGTCACAACGACTGGTTCGTCACATTGCTTGCGGCGGCCGGGGACGACAACATCGCCGAAAGACTCCGTGCGGGAACCGATCTCAACGGCACCACCTTTAAGGTGCACCTCGACGGGCACAATCAGTTGGACTACATCACCGGCGCCGCCGACGAGAGCCCGCGTAAGCACTTCTTCTATGTTTCGGATGATGGTGACCTGACCGCGCTGCGCTACGCCAACTGGAAGATCGTCTTCATGGAGCAGCGGGTGACGGGAACCCTGAAGATCTGGCTCGAACCGTATGTCGTGCTTCGCGGACCGAAGTTGTTCAACCTGCGCACGGACCCGTACGAGCGGGCGGACATCACGTCAAACACCTATTTCGACTGGATGCTGGACCGGGTCTTCGTATTCACCCCCGCACAGGCCTATGTCGGGCAAATGTTGCAGACGCTCGTCGAGTTCCCGCAGCGGCAGAAGTCGGCGAGTTTCAACCTCGAGCAGGTGCTGGCGAAATTGCAGGAAGGCGTCCCCGACTCTTGAGAACGACGGCGTGATCAGCCGAGTTCGTAGATTTCGCGCGCGACACGGAAGTAGTGACCGGTGCTGCTGTCGGTGCAGGTCATCCCCGTGGGCTCGCTCTCGCACGTGAGCGTCCCGAGGGACTGCGTCTGGCCGTATCCGAAAGTCCGTTCCGCGGTGGGAAACTCCTGGTGGTAGCAACCGAAGCCGGCGTCGCCGCCCTGGGTGAGGTAGAACCGGTCGCCCCAGTTCAGAGGGCAGTCCGGCGACCGCGGTGGTGCCGCCCACGTGTGGTCGACGACCTCACAGCGGGCGCCGGTCTCGCCTCCGGAGGCGTACATCATGCAGTTGATGGTGCCCGAGGGTGACTGAAAAGTGCTGTGTGACGCCTGCTGCGCCACCGCGGTCGGCACCGGCGCTGGCGTCGGCGCCGGGGCAGGCGTCACGGTCACCGTCGCGGTCGGTACAGGCGACCGCGTGGATGCCGCCGGGGTTGGTTGCGACTGCGAGGTGGCGGTCGAACTGACTATCGACGAGCACCCAGCCAGCGCCAGCGCCGCCAGCGCGACGAGCCATGCGTGGCTCCGCCATAGGCCCGCCCGTGTCTCCGTCATGCGATAAGGGTCCTGAAACGGCAATCCGCAGTGCGCCCTCGAGTTCGCGCAGCACGGTGTCGTCGACGCGCAACACCCCGTGAGGAATCGAGTCGAGGTACGCCCACGAAACGACCGCGGGGTGGGTGATCGGATCAGCAGTTCGTGCCATCGCGACGGCATCCTCGAGATCCTCTCGCCATCCGCCATGGCCGAGCCGCCATCGAGCAATCCCGCGAAACACCAACGCCAGCGCGATGAGCGGCGATGGACTGATCTGGGAATTCTGCTTGATCGATTCCCCACCGGCCCACTCGATAACGCTCTGCGCCCAGCTAAGGGTTTCGGCCGAATGACCAGTTTCGTTGAAAACGGAGGCCGCTGCCGTTGCCGCGCCGATGGTGGAGGTCGGATCGCCAACAGTCTTGAGCAACGCCATCTGTTCAGAGGCAAGTTGGGAGGCGTCGCGCATGCGTCCGTGGAATCCATGCTGAAGTGACAATGCCGTCAAGCCAATCGCCAGCGAGGCATTGTCACCCACGCGTGTACACAGCTCGCGCAGCTCCTGGACAAGCCTTGGAACGTCAGCGTGAACTCCGCGCCACGCGCTGCCGCATAACTTGGTGCGCGGGGCGATGCGCATCGCGGTGAGATTGGGTTCGGAGTCAGGCAGACTGTCGGCGATCTGGCGGGCACGTTCCCAGCTGGCGCGCGCTGCGGCGATATCGCGCCTCGTCGACCAGCCCCCCGCACGCATGTGCCAGCGATATGCCTCGCGCACCTCGCCGGCGGCCTCCAGGTGCTCGGCGACGAGCGCCGCACGCTCGTCGACGGACTCCGGATCGCTGGTTTGGATGGTGGCGGCCAGACGGCGATGCCATTCGGATCGATCGGACTTGAGTTGCGACTCGTAGGCCACCGCGCGGATCAGGGGATGGTGGAATGCATACTCCGCTGTAGGGGTGAACCTCATCTGATAGATCAGCTCCGCCCGCAGCAGGTCATCGAGGGCAGGCTCGACTTCCAGCTGCGCGAGAAGGTCACTGCCGAAACGTAATCCGATCACGGCCGCCGCATTCAGCGTGCGCTTGGCCGCGGGGTCGAGCCGGTCGATGCGTGCGCCGATGGTGGCCTGCACCGTGCCGGGCACGCTGACTTCGGTGACGTCCGCCTGACAGACATAGCCCCCACGCTCTCCGTCGAGCACCCCCCGCTGGGCCAGCTCGCGGACCATTTCCTCGGCGAAGAACGGATTTCCGCCGACCCGGGGAACGACCGTTGCGGCCAGCTTGTCGACGGACGGATCGGGCCCGAGCAACTCGCCGATCAACGAAGAGGTTTCAGAATCCGTCAGCGCTATCGTCTGCGCGCCGTGCACCCGGGTGAGCGCGCCTTCGTACTCGGGACGGTAGGTGATGAGCGACATAGCCGGCGTTTGGCCGATCACGGCGAGTATGTCGGCCATCATCGACTCGCTGCCCTGGTCGATCCAATGCACGTCCTCCATGACGTAGAGAATCGGTTCGGTGCGGGCCAGATTCGCCGTGTTGATCAAGGCCGCGAGCCGCCGCCGCCTGGCGTCCGGATCGATCCTGGGCAGCGTCACCGCCGGATCGGCGATGCCCAGCAGGTCGTCGAGAATCAAGAGGTCGTCACGATCGGCGTCGGGAAGCTGGGTTCGAAGCCGCGCTCGCGCGGCCGCGTCGTCGAGACCGCCCACCCGGGTCGCAGTGCGGAACAACCGCGCCACGGCATGGAACGGGATCTGGCTCGCGTGGGATTCGCAATATGTGGAAAAGACTCTGACACCGCTGCTTTTGGCGACCTCGAGCGCCTCACGGACGAGCCTGCTCTTCCCGATCCCCGGCGGCCCGACGACACCTACCACCGACCCGCGGCCGGCTATCGCGCGCTCGAGAAGTCCAGTCATGGTGTGCAGTTCCAACCCGCGTCCTACAAGGGTCGACTGCGCAGGCCCGGTCCGCTCACGCTCGGAAGCCACCCCAAGCAGGCGGCGGGCAGGCACGGGCGCGTCGGCACCCTTGATCGCCACCATCTCCGGTTCGCCGAGAATAGCTGCACGCCCGACGAGTTGCGCGGTCGAATCGCTGAGCATGACCCCGCCTGGCGGCGCTGCGGACTCCATGCGTTGCGCCATCCCGACCTGCTCGCCGACAGCGGTGTAACCAATTGCGGCGGAACCGAATTCACCAGCTATCACTTGGCCGGAATTCAGCCCTATCCGCAGGCGGAGGCTGACACCATCCCGCCGATCGATGTCGGCGGCCATATCCTGGACTTCCCGTTGGATCTCCAAGGCGGCAGACAGGCGCGTAAGGCGTGATCCTCGAGCGCGACGGGCGCTCCGAACACCGCCATCATGCCGTCGCCGGTGAATTGGTCCACCGTGGCGCCGTAGCGCTGGACTACCGCCATCGCGCGATTGACCAATTCCGTCATGATCTCGCGGAGCCGTTCGGTGCCGACCACAGCCGCGATGCTCATCGAGTGCACCACGTCCGCGAAGAGCACCGTGACCTGTTTGTACTCGGCATGGGTATCAGCCGCGGCCACCGGCGAGCCGCAGCCATGACAGAACCGAGCGTTCTCCAGGGGCTCGGTGCCACACGTCCGGCACGCCGTCACGGCCGTCATCCGACCCTCCCCCACCCCCACGCTCCGGAGTTCATCCAGGATAGGGCGCTGAGCACCCGGAAAGGCCGCTAATCGGAGGGGTACAGCGGGGGCACCGCAGATGCCTGTGCGACAGCCAACCAGGGGCCGTCGTTAGGCTGTGCGCCATGGCTGCTGACATCGTGCCGATCAGGCTTGGGCTGACCAAGGGCGACCTGTACACATTGTGGGCTCCACGCTGGCGCGATGCCGGCGACGAGTGGGAGGCGTTCCTCGGCAAGGACGAGGACCTGTACGCGTTCGAATCCGTCGCCGACCTGATCGCGTTCGTCAGGACCAACACGGACAACGACCTGACCGACCATCCGGCTTGGGAAAAGCTGACCGAAGCCAACGCGCATACATTCGACCCGGCCGACGATCGCCAATACGACCTCGTCAGCCTCGAGGAGCTGGTCGCCGAGAAGCCCAGCGAGGAGACCGTCAAGGACTTGCACCGCACACTGGCGATCGCGTCGAGCATCGGATCGGTGTGCGAGATGCCCGCGGTCACCAAGTTCTTCAACGGCAACCCGGTGCTCGGGACCGTCGGCGGCGGCATCGACGCATTCGCCGGACGGCCCGGCCGCAAGCGCTGGGCCGAGATCGAGACGGTGATCGGCCGCGGCTGGGACAACGTCGTCGACGCAATCGACGAGATCGTCACCATTCCTGACGTCGACAAGGCCGCCTCGGAGAAGGCCGAGGCCGAGCTGGCCGAGCCGGCACCCGAACCCGAGGAAGTCGAGGAGGTCGAGGAGGTCGAGGAGACGGAAGCCGACGACGTCGTGATCGACGACGTCGTGGACACCGACGAAGAAGCCGATGCCCTCGCTGCGCATGCGCAGGACCAGGTGCTGGGCAGCGACGAGGACTTCTGGCACAAGGTCGGCATCGATCCCGTGCGGATGATGACCAGCGGCGGCACGTACTACACCTTGCGGTGTTACCTCGACGACCAACCAATCTTCTTGGGCCGCAACGGACGTGTCAGCGTATTCAGCTCGCGCGGAACCTTGGCGCGCTATCTGGCGGACGAACACGACCACGACCTGTCCGACCTGGCGACGTATGACGACATTCGGACGGCGGCCACCGACGGCTCACTTCAGGTCAACGTCAGCGACGACAACGTCTACGTGTTGACCGGCATCGCCGACGACCTCGCCGACGGCCCTGACGCGATCGACCGGGACCAACTCGAGCTCGCCGTCGAATTGCTCAGGGATGTAGGCGAATACGCCGAGGACACCATCGTCGACGAGGCCCTGGACGCCGATCAGCCGCTGGGCCGGGTGGTGGCGCATGTACTCGACCCGGACACCGTACAGCGGCCGAGCCCGCCGTACGCCAAGGCCGTCGAGCAGTGGGAGGCGTTGGAGGCGTTCGTCGAGTCGCGGCTGCGCCAGGAGTAGCGCTACAGCTCCGTTGCCTTCGGATGCCGTGGCTCGTAGAGGCCGAGGTGGCCGCCGCCTGGCAGTTGGATGCTGGTCAACAAGCCCCAGCCCTGATCGGTGACCGGGCCGCAGCTGACGCCTTTGGCCACGAGTTGTTCGACCGTGGCGGCAACGTCGTCGCACATCAGATACAACTCGTGCGACGGCGAGTCCGCGGGGTGGACCGCCACCTCGCATGGCGGCAGCTTGAAGATCAGCCAGCCGCCGCCCGCGTCGACGTTCGGGTACTCCAGCACGTCGCGGAAGAACGCCCGGTCGGCGTCGGCGTCGCGGCTGTACACGATCACATGAGCGCCGGTGATCACGCGCTCACGATACGTCGCGATGAGTTCGCGGCCCCGCCGCGGTCTGCACCGGTATGACCCTGCCTACCTCCCCCACCGTCCGTGCCGTCACCGTCCCCGGCGCCCACCTGCACTACGAGATCAGGGGCGGAAGCGGCCCGTTGGTGCTCGTTATCGGCTCCCCCATGGCCTCGGCGGAGTTCGCACCGCTCGCCGACGCGCTGGCGGGCGACCGCACCGTCGTCACCTATGACCCGCGCGGTTATGCGAACAGCCCGGTCGACGACCCCGACGCGCAGTCCCCAGTCGAGCAACGCGCCGACGACGTCAAGGCGATCCTCGACGACCTCTGTGCCGAGTCGGCCGACGTGTTCGGGTCGAGTGGAGGGGCGGTGACGGGCCTGGCGTTGGTCGCCCGCCATCCGGGATGCGTGCGCACACTCATCGCACATGAGCCGCCTCTGCTGGAATTGCTGCCCGATGCCGCCGAGCAGCGCGCGCACACCGAGGCCATCGTCGACACGTTCCACCGCGACGGGTTCGGGGCCGCGTGGATGCACTTCATGCGCAACGCCGGATACGACGTGTCACCCGACGATGCGCCGTCGGGTCCGGCCGAACCGTCCGAGGATGAGGTGCGCCAGGCCGCCCGGTTCTTCGAGATCGACCTACTTCCGACGACCAGATACCGGCCCGACGTCGACGCGCTGAAGAACAGCCCGTCGCGCGTGGTGATCGGCATCGGCGCCGACTCCGGCCGCCTGCTCAGCTATCGTACGTCGGTCGCGCTCGCCGAACTGCTCGGCACCACGCCGGTCGAGTTCCCTGGCGATCACGGCGGATTCCTTGGCGCACCAACCGAATTCGCGGACACCCTGCGCAGCATGCTCAGCTAACAACCGCGAGCGCGTAGAAAGGGAAGCAAGCTAGCCGGTTAGCCGACGAGTACGGCGAAGCGGGGCTTGATCACGTCGTCGATGATGGCCAGCCGCTCGTCGAACGAGATGAACGCCGACTTCATCGCGTTGATGGTGAACCGCTGCAGGTCGCTCCAGCCGTAGCCAAACGCCTCGACCAGCCGCAGCATCTCCAGACTCATCGTGGTGTCGCTCATCAGCCGGTTGTCGGTGTTGACGGTGACGCGGAACCGTAGCCGGGCCAGCAGATCGAACGGATGCTCGGCGATGGAGCCGACCGCGCCGGTCTGCACGTTTGAGCTCGGACACATCTCGAACGGAATTCGCTTGTCGCGCAACAACGCAGCCAGCTTGCCGAGCTGCGCGGTGCCGTCGGGACCGACCGTGATGTCGTCGGCGATCCGCACGCCGTGGCCGAGCCGGTCGGCGCCGCAGAACGCGATGGCCTCATGGATGGACGGCAGACCGAACGCCTCACCGGCGTGAATGGTGAAGCGGGCGTTGTTGCTTCGCATGTACTCGAACGCGTCGAGATGCCGCGTCGGCGGGTACCCGGCCTCCGCACCTGCGATGTCGAAGCCGACGACGCCCTTGTCCCGGAAGCGGATCGCCAGCTCGGCGATCTCGAGGGACCGCGCCGCGTGCCGCATCGCGGTGACGAGACAGCGCACGGTGATGCCGCGAGCCTCGGCGCTGGCGGCCTTCTCGCCATCGGCGAAGCCGGCCAATACGGCGTCGACGACGGCGTCGAGCGACAGCCCGCGGTCGATGTGCAGTTCGGGTGCGAACCGGATCTCGGCGTAGACGACGTTGTCGGCCGCCAGGTCCTCGACACACTCGTAGGCGACCCGGTGCAGCGCCTCCGGCCTCTGCATCACGCCGACGGTGTGGGCGAACGGTTCGAGGTAGCGTTCCAACGATCCGCTGTGCGCGGCCGTGCGGAACCACGTCGCGAGTTCGTCGACGCCGTTGGCGGGAAGCTCGTCGTAGCCGTTGGTCTCGGCGAGCTCCAGCACGGTCGCCGGTCGCAGCCCGCCGTCGAGGTGGTCGTGCAGCAGCGCCTTCGGGGCCTGGCGGATCGACTCGAGGGTGAGCGGTGTGGTCATCTGTTTTTCCGCTCCTCGCGTGCGCTGGACGTAATCCGATCAATGATCAGCGGGCGATGTTTCGGCGCGGTGTCGCCGACACTCCACGCGCCGTCCAGTTCGGCCATGGCGGCCTCGAATCGCTCCGGGGTGTCGGTGTAGAGGGTGAACAACGCCGCACCAGCGGCGACGGGTTCGCCGGGGCGACGGTGGATGCGCAGCCCAGCGCCGAACTGCACCCGCTCACCTGGGACGGAGCGGCCCGCGCCGAGCCGCCACACCGTCAGTCCCACCGCCATCGCGTCGATGAGTCCCATCGTGCCATCGCGCGGCGCGGGGATGGTCTCGGAATACGCACCGCTCGGCAGCGGTCGGGACAAGTCGCCGCCTTGCGCGGCGACCAGCTCACGGAACCGGTCCATCGCCGACCCGTCCTTCAGGGTCTCGGCGGGGTCGATACCGTCGAGCCCGGCGGCGTCGAGCATCTCGCCCGCCAGCGCCAGCGTTAGCTCCACCACATCGGCTGGCCCTCCGCCCGCCAGCACCTCCAACGATTCCTCGACCTCGACGGCGTTGCCGACGGTGCGGCCCAGCGGCGTCTCCATGTCGGTCAGCAGGGCGCGGGTCACCAGCCCCTCCGCGGTGCCAAGCTCCACCATCGTGCTGGCGAGCTCGCGGGATTCTGCCTCCGTCGCCAGGAACGCGCCACTGCCGACCTTGCTGTCGAGCACCAGTGCCCGGGTGCCCTCGGCGATCTTCTTGCTCATCACGGAGCTGGCGATCAGCGGCAGCGACTCGGTGGTGGCGGTGACATCGCGCAGCGCATAGATCTTGCGATCGGCGGGAGCTAGCTCGCCTGCCGCGAAGATCGCCGCGCCGAGGTCGCAAAGCTGTTGGCGGATTTGGGCTTTGGAGATCTCGGCGGTGAAACCCGGGATGGACTCCAGCTTGTCGAGGGTCCCGCCGGTGTGGCCGAGGCCGCGCCCCGCGGCCTGTGGCACCGCTCCCCCGCATGCCATCACGACGGGCACCAGTGGAATGGTGATCTTGTCGCCGACGCCTCCGGTGGAATGTTTGTCCACCAACGCCAATGGTTTGCCGTCACGCCGCAAGTCCGTGAAGTTCAGCCGCTCACCGGAGTCGACCATGGCGGCCGTCCAGCGCGCGATTTCGGCGCCAGTCATGCCTTTCAAGAAGATGGCCATCAACAACGCGGACATCTGCTCGTCGGCGACCCGGCCATGGGTATAGCCGTCGATCACCCAGTCGATCGCCGCATCCGACAACGCCCCGCCGTCGCGCTTGGTCCGGATGACGGTCGGGGCGTCGAATGTGAAGTCGTTGACGTGCTCCTGACCAATCCTGCTGTCGCCGCTCGTTCCGGCGCGTCTAGGCCGCGGTCGAGGTGCTTCCTGCTTCATCGCCTCGAACCTCCCTGATGGGAGGACTTACCGAGGCTCCACCGGCGTTTAATCTCTCCGCCCGCCCGGCGGCGAGAACGTTCTTGGCGGCGTTGTGATCCCGGTCGTGGACTGCGGAACACGCCGGACACTGCCAAACTCTGGTCCGCAGTGCCAGCTCGTCCAGCACGTGACCGCAGCCGCTGCAGGTCTTGCTGGATGCCAACCAGCGCGAGACCCGATGCAAGGACCGGCCGTATCGATCGGACTTCTCGCCAACTATTTTCACGAACTGCGACCAGCCAGCGTCGTTGATCGCACGTGCCAACCGACGATTGCAGACCATTCCCGCGATGTTTAGGTCCTCGACGTAGATCGCTTGGTTCTCGCGAACCAACGTCAGGGCCTCCTTGTGGTGATGGTCTCGTCGACACCGCGCCACCTTGCCGTGCTGAATGGCTACCTTCCGCCTCGCTTTGTCCCTGTTCTTCGACCCCTTCCGTCGGCGGCACATCTCCCGCTGCAGTTGCGCGAGCTTGCGCGATTTGCGTTGCAAATATCTCGGGATGCTCACATCGACGCATCCGCCAGATGTATCTGCGATCGACGCCAATCGCACTGTCGGTAACGGGAAACTCGGCACCTCGACGACAAAGGTCGCGTAATGATGCCCATCGGGCTCGCGAATAATGGTGACCGACGACGGTTCGCTCGGTAATGCGCGTGACCAGCGCACTGCCACCCCGCCGATCTTGGCAATCTCCAATCGACCGTTGGGACGGATCCGAAATCCATTGCGGGTCAAGCGAAACGACTGTCGATTGGTCTTTCTGCGTTTGAACCTCGGCGCCCCGACCTGGCGGCCCTTCCGCTTTCCTGTTACCGAATTGAAGAAGTTTCGAAAGGCCCGCCGGGCGTCGTTCACCGACTGAACCAGGGCAACACTTGGCACCTCGCGCAACCAGCCGCGTTCGGCGGTGGTCTTGGCGACTGTTAACACCTGGTGCTGGATCTCGGTATCCGACAGAACGACCCCAGCGCGATGGGCTTCCTGACGCAACCGCACGGCGTCGTTGAACACCACCCGGCAACACCCGAATATTCGACTCAGCTTCTTCTGTTGCGCCGGCGTCGGTTCGATCCGGTAGCGATAGCGCATCTGCACACCGACACCGTAAAGCCAGCGACGTGCGTCGAGTGTGAACCTTGCTGAAGTCGGTCAGGGCGTTTCCTCGTGTGCCTGGTCGTCTCGGCGGGCCAGGTCCTGCGGTCCGAACGCGTCAGGAAGCAGCTCGCTCAGCGGTCGCGGACCCAACGGGTGGTCGATCAGAAGATCGGGGCCGCCGTGCTCCATCAACACCTGCCGACAGCGCCCGCACGGCATCAAAACGTCGCCCGCCACGTCCACACACGACAACGCGATCAGCCTGCCGCCACCGCTGGAATGCAGTGCGCAGACCACAGCGCACTCGGCACAGAGACCAAGGCCATATGAGACATTTTCCACATTGCAGCCGGCCACCATCCGGTGGTCGTCGACCAGCGCCGCCGCCCCCACCGAGAACCCCGAATATGGGGCATATGCTTGGGCTGCGGCCTCAGTTGCCTTGTGCCGCAACATCTTCCAGTCGATATCGGATGTCATGTCAACCTCACCGGGGCCGAATCTGAATCCATTCCGAAGCCGCGCCGTCGAGCACGTCTACCGGAATAGGTAACCCTAACTTTCGCGTTTTTAGCCACGTGGACGGCTAAACCGTAGTTCGTTTAGCAGTACAAGTGGGTTTAGAGTCGCCCCGAGGTTTGGGCAGGTTCTCAGCCGCGACCGATATCGCCGCCGCGGCGGCTCCGAGCCCAAGCGTCCACCGATGGCGTTGGAGGCCAGATGAGTACTGCGACATCCGCGGACCCGGCAGTGCCGGCACCGCTACCTCATCCTTTGCGCAGACGATCCCTCTACCGCGGTGACCCGGGCATGTGGTCCTGGGTGCTGCACCGCATCACGGGGGCAACGATTTTCTTCTTCCTGCTGGTGCACGTGCTCGACACGGCGTTGGTCCGGGTCAGCCCGGAGGCATACAACGAGGTGATCAACACCTACAAGACGCCGATCGTCGGGCTGATGGAGATGGGCCTGGTCGCGGCGGTGCTGTACCACGCCCTCAACGGCATCCGCGTCATCCTGATCGACTTCTGGCAGCACGGTCCGCGGTACCAGCGGCTGATGCTGTGGATCGTTCTCGGCGTCTGGCTCGCCGTGGTGATCCCTGCGATCGGCATCCTCGGCATGCACATGGCGGAGCGATTCCTATGACCGAGGCATGGACACCCCACCACCGCGAGGGTCGTCTGGCCCCCGTGCAGGAGAAAGAGCACGACCGTCCGGCCAGCCTGGACCATCCGCGCGCGCCGCGGCGCCCGAGGGGCATCCCGTACTTCGAGAAGTACGCCTGGCTGTTCATGCGCTTCTCCGGCGTCGCGCTGGTTGTACTCGCGCTCGGGCACCTGTTCATCGGGCTGATCTGGGACAACGGCGTGTACCGCATCGACTTCAACTACGTCGCCGAGCGCTGGGCCTCACCGTTCTGGCAGATCTGGGACATGGCCCTGCTGTGGCTGGCGATGGTGCACGGCGCCAACGGCATGCGCACCATCATCGGCGACTACGCGCGCAAGAACGTCACGAAGTTCTATCTGAACTCGCTGCTGTTGTTGGTGACAGGCTTCACTGTGGTGTTGGGCACCTATGTGTTGGTGACGTTCGACGCGAGCATCTCGTGACGGGGAGCTGATCAATGATTGTTGAACATCGCTACGACGTCGTGATCGTCGGTGCCGGCGGCGCAGGTATGCGGGCGGCCGTCGAGGCGGGGCCGCGGGTCCGCACCGCGGTGCTGACCAAGCTGTACCCCACCCGCAGCCACACCGGCGCCGCCCAGGGCGGGATGTGCGCCGCCCTGGCCAACGTCGAAGAGGACAACTGGGAGTGGCACACCTTCGACACCGTGAAGGGCGGCGACTACCTCGCCGACCAGGACGCGGTCGAGATCATGTGCAGGGAAGCCATCGACGCGGTGCTCGACCTCGAGAAGATGGGGATGCCGTTCAACCGCACCCCCGAGGGCCGCATCGACCAGCGCCGGTTCGGCGGCCACACCCGCGACCACGGCAAAGCGCCGGTGAGGCGGGCCTGTTACGCCGCCGACCGCACCGGCCACATGATCCTGCAGACGCTGTACCAGAACTGCGTCAAACATGACGTTCAGTTCTTCAACGAGTTCTATGCCCTCGACCTCGTGCTGACGGAGATGGCCGCAGGCCCGGTCGCGACCGGGGTCGTCGCCTACGAACTGGCCAGCGGCGACATCCACGTCTTTCACGCCAAGGCGATCGTCCTGGCCACCGGCGGATCCGGCCGGATGTACAAGACCACCTCCAACGCGCACACGCTGACCGGTGACGGCATCGGGATCGTGTTCCGTAAGGGACTTCCATTGGAGGACATGGAGTTTCACCAGTTCCATCCGACAGGCCTTGCGGGCCTTGGCATCTTGATATCCGAGGCGGTGCGCGGCGAGGGCGGCATCCTGCTTAACAGCGATGGCGAGCGGTTCATGGAGCGCTACGCCCCCACGATCAAGGACTTGGCCCCCCGTGACATCGTGGCCCGCTCGATGGTGCGCGAGGTGCTCGAGGGCCGCGGCGCAGGCCCGCACAAGGACTACGTGCACATCGACGTGCGCCACCTCGGCGAGGACGTGCTCAACACGAAACTGCCCGACATCACCGAGTTCGCCAGGACGTATCTGGGTGTGGACCCGGTCAAGGAGCTGGTGCCCGTCTACCCGACCTGTCACTACGTGATGGGCGGCATCCCGACCACGGTCAGCGGCCAGGTGCTGCGCGACAACACCACACCCCTGCCGGCCCTGTACGCCGCCGGGGAATGCGCTTGCGTCTCTGTGCACGGCGCTAACCGGCTGGGTACCAATTCACTGCTTGACATCAATGTGTTCGGCAGACGCGCCGGCATCGCCGCCTCGAATTATGCGAAGGGCCACGACCACGTCGACCTGCCGCGGGATCCGGCTGGGATGGTGGTGAGCTGGGTCGGCGACATCCTGTCCGAGCACGGCAATGAGCGCGTCGCCGACATCCGCAGCGCGCTGCAGCAGTCGATGGACAACAACGCCGCGGTGTTCCGCACCGAGGAAACCCTCAAGCAGGCGCTGACCGACATTCACGCACTCAAGGAGCGGTATGCCCGAATCTCGGTGCACGACAAGGGCAAGCGTTACAACAGTGACCTGCTCGAGGCGATCGAGCTGGGCTTCCTGCTGGAGCTCGCCGAGGTGACTGTCGTCGGTGCCTTGAACCGCAAGGAATCCCGCGGCGGTCACGCCCGTGAGGACTACCCCAACCGCGACGACACCAACTACATGCGCCACACCATGGCCTATAAGCAGGGTACGGACCTGCTGTCCGACATCAGGCTGGACTACAAGCCGGTCGTGCAGACACGGTATGAACCGATGGAACGGAAGTACTGACATGAGTGCACCAGCTGTCGAAACGACGGAGGGCGCCGCGCCACCCGTCCCCGAGGGCGCGGTGATGGTGACGCTGAAGATCGCCCGGTTCAACCCGGAGAACCCCGACACCGCCGGTTGGCAGAGCTTCCGCGTCCCGTGTCTGCCCACCGATCGGCTGCTCAACCTGTTGCACTACGTGAAGTGGTATCTGGACGGCACGTTGACGTTCCGGCGATCGTGCGCGCACGGCGTGTGCGGCTCCGATGCGATGCGTATCAACGGTGTGAACCGGCTGGCGTGCAAGGTGCTGATGCGGGACATGTTGCCGAAGAAGCCCGGCAAGCAGCTCACCATCACCATCGAGCCGATCCGCGGCCTGCCCGTGGAGAAGGACCTCGTCGTGGACATGGAGCCGTTCTTCGACGCCTATCGGGCGGTCAAGCCGTACCTGATGACCAGCGGCAATCCGCCCACACGCGAACGCATTCAGAGCCAGACCGACCGGATGCGCTACGACGACACCACCAAGTGCATCCTGTGCGCGTGCTGCACGACCAGCTGCCCGGTGTACTGGAGCGAGGGCAGCTACTTCGGCCCGGCAGCGATCGTCAACGCGCACCGGTTCATTTTCGACAGCCGCGACGAGGGTGCCGCCGAGCGACTGGACATCCTCAACGAGGTCGACGGCGTGTGGCGCTGCCGCACCACGTTCAACTGCACGGAGGCGTGCCCACGCGGCATCCAGGTGACTCAGGCGATCCAGGAGGTCAAGCGCGCGCTGATGTTCGCGCGCTGAGGCTGTCACACTCCGACGGGCTGTCTCGTCTAACGGGTATGACACAGAAAACCCGCATCGCTCCCGTCCCGCCGAAGCAGGCCAATCTGCTGACCCGCGTCATGTACCGCGTCGCCCGCAGGCGGTTCGGCGAGGTCCCCGAGCCGTTCACCGTCGCGGCGCATCATCCACGACTGCTGATCGCCAACGCGGTGCACGAAACGCTGCTGGAGTCGGGGTCGAAGAAGCTGCCCGCCAGTGTGCGTGAGCTTGCGGTGTTCTGGACCGCCCGCACGATCGGTTGTTCGTGGTGCGTCGATTTCGGCTCGATGCTGCAGCGCCTCGACGGCCTCGATGTCGACAGGCTCAAGGACATCGACAGCTATGCGACGTCGCCGCGCTACACCGACGACGAGAGAGCCGCGATCGCCTACGCCGATGCGATGACGACCGACCCCCACACCGTCACCGACGAGCAGGTCGGCGATCTGCGCAATCGATTCGGCGACGCCGGCGTGATCGAACTGACCTACCAGATCGGCGTGGAGAACATGCGGGCGCGGATGTACTCGGCGCTTGGCATCACCGAACAGGGCTTCAACTCCGGCGACGCGTGCCGGGTGCCCTGGCTTACCGAGGAGCAAGCGGCGAGCCGGTGAACTTGTCGGGGTTCGCGATGTCCCATATGGCGCAGACCTTTCCGTCGCGGACGGTCATCGCGGTCACCCGCGGCATCACCCCGGGATGGCCCTCGCTGCTGGCCGAACCGGTGGTGTAGCTACCGAGCTGACCGTTGACCAGCGCCAGCTGGTTCGACGACAGCCACTCCGGCCCGTACCGACGGGCCAGCCCGAACAGGAACCGCGCCACCTTGTCCGGCCCACGGATGACCCGGAATGCCGTCGGCGCCCGGCGGTTCGAGTCACCCGTGAACGTGACGTCCGGATGCAGGAGGCGCACAACGGCTTCCATGTCGCCCTCGGCCAGCGCGGCCATCAGTGAACCGGCCACCTCGTTGTGGGTGTCGTCAGCCGCTCCCGGCGGCGCCGACGAGACCGCCCGTCGCGCGCGAGAGGCGAGCTGACGGGCCGAGGCGTCGCTGACGCCGAGCACCGCGGCAATCTCGCCGAAAGGCACCGCGAAGCCGTCGTGCAGCACGAACGCGACGCGCTGATCCGGCGTCAGCCGCTCCAGCACCACCATCGCCGCGAACCTGGCATCATCGGCGGCGACTACCGCCGCGAGCGGGTCGTTGCCGTCGAACCCGGTGACTACCGGTTCGGGCAGCCATTCACCCACGTAGGTTTCGCGGCGCTTGGCCGCCGAGCGCAGCCGGTCCAGGCTGAGCCTGCTGACCACCGTTGTCAGCCACGCTCGCAGATCGATGATCGACTCCGATGTGCCGTCCCACCGCAGCCACGCATCCTGCACGACGTCCTCCGCGTCGGCAACGGTGCCGGTGAGCCGGTAGGCCACAGCAAGCAGATGCGGGCGCAACTCCTCGAACTCGTCGACCCGCGTGCTCGCGGTCATGATCGCGAGTCTAGTTGGGCCATCGCGGCCGCAATGGTCGCCGCCAGGAGTGAGTCTTCGATCGGGCCGATGATTGGCAGCACGGCACGCAGCAGCAAAGGGCCGGTCAGCAGATCCGAGACGATATCCGGTCGTTCGACTGCTTCGATCTCACCGCGGTCGGCGGCGCGCGCGAGCATCGCCGCGACCGAGCGGCGGCGGGGCGCCATGAACCGCTCGTAGAACACCTTGCCGAGAGCGGCGTCAGCGGCGATGTCGCTGAGCACGCCGGCGAGCGCGGCCTGGATCACCGGATCGGCGAAAAACGCGCGCTGGAGCGCCTGCAGCAGTTTCAGATCCGTGCGCAGGTCGCCGCTGTCCGGGGCGGCATCGAACCCGAACCGGCTCACCAGCAGCCCGACTACGAGTTCCCCTCGTGTTTTCGCCCGGCGATAAATCGCCGCGCGGGTGGTGCCTGCGGACTTGGCGACGCGATCGATGTTCACGGCTCCGTAGCCGTCCGACAGCAGCACCGACTCCGTAGCGCCGGCGATCGCGCTGTCCAATGCACCGTCGCGTGGCCGACCCCGTATGCCTGTCATATCCGTTGAGCATCCTAATGAATTGACATATTTACGATGCACACTGTACCGTAAATGACATGGCAATGATCTGGGTTTTCGGGGCAACGGGTTTGAGTGGCCGAGCGATCGCCGACGAGCTGGTCGTCAGCGGTGCCGATGTAGTGCTCGTAGGGCGCGACGCAGACAGGCTCGCAGCCGCCGCGGGATCGATGGGCGGACCTGTCGGTCAGCGCGTGGTTCGGGGCCCGGCCGAGTTGGCCGAACTGATTCGCGCCGAAAAGCCCGGTGTCGTCGTCAATGCGGTCGGCCCGTACGGCGCAACCGCCCCGCCTCTCCTAGCGGCGTGCCTGGCCGCCGGGACACATTACGTCGATCAGGCCAACGAGCTCGATTCCGTGCGAGAACTGCTCGATCGGGATGCCGACGCGCGCAGCCGGCGCCTCACACTCGTGACCGGCGCAGGGTTCGGTGTGCTGGCGACCGAGGCGCTGGTGATCCAATTGCGAAGCGACCGGCCTCCGGCGGCGCGCGCTGTCGTCGCCGCCGTACCTGCCGTGCAGGGACTTGGTTCGTCGGTGCTCGCGAGCGCCGTCGACGTTATTGCCTACGGCGGCAGGCGGTATCACAAGGGACGGTTGGAACGTCGGCGGCTTGGCGCCGACCACGTACAGATTCCAATCCCGAACGGATCCCCGCGGGGGGCACTGGGTGTACCGACGGGTGAGCTCGAGGCCGCGCGACGGGCGTCGGGTGCCGGCGAGGTGGTTGCATATTCCAGCGAGGTGCCCAACGGACGATTCGTGAGGGCAGCCCTCCCGGCAGTCTCCGCGGCGTTGGCCGTACGACCGATCCGGGCGAGTGTTCAGCGCGTGATCGGCCGCATGCGGCTCACTCCCCCGGCAACCAACGGCGACGTCTCCTGGGCGTACGCCCGGCTGGAATGGGCCGACGGCACACGCCGGGAAGCCTGGCTCCGCACCGGCGAGGGCTATACGTTCACCGCCCGAGTGGCCGCCTCGGTTGCGACTCGTTTGG